>Ga0308009_10000007_pt1 | contig 302842 bp, 276 predicted proteins | sample Neamet127_FD_203134 | JGI IMG/M metagenome (GOLD analysis project Ga0308009, IMG submission 203134) | Marine microbial communities from water near the shore, Antarctic Ocean - #127 | ecosystem: Environmental > Aquatic > Marine > Unclassified | place: Southern Ocean | collected 2014-07-24 | reverse complement strand
GGCATACAACCTCCAGCTGCTGGCCCGGCAGGCCGCGCCGGCCTGATACGCGGCGCATCCTCCGGTGCCCGGCGTCACCTGTCATCCACCACGCTGATCCCACGCGATCCTTTTTCAACAGTCTCGTCCGCCTGCGAGACGCAGTTGGAATTCGGCCCGATCGCATTTCCGTTCACGTCCAGTACGCTCAGCGTGATGTTGTCGCCATTGGCCGCAGAGGTCAGCAACCCGTCGACGTCGATGGTCTCCGTTGTTGCGGGAAGCGCCGGGATCAACCCACCCAACAACGGCACGAGGAGAATGCGATTCACGGTCGTCAGGATAGGATTGAGCGTGTTCTCGATCGGCGTGACGACCCCGCCGATGACCGGGCGCATAATCTCGGTAACGACCGATTTCGGAAGGCTGACGCCGGAGCACACGCCGACGACGTTGGGTGGCGGGGCAACTTGGGCGACGGCTGGTTGCGACGCAAGCGTCGTCGCGGCGGCCAGCCCGATCAGCGATACGCCGCCGCGGATCTGCCGCAAGATGCCGGTGTCGCGCCGCGGCCTAGCGGTTTGCTGCATCCCGGATGGGGTTACGCCCGAATTCCGAGCTTCCGACGCATTCCAATAAGCCGACGCGATAGACATGCCGATGACCTCCACAAGCGACTGCAAATGCAGCCCAACCGTTACCGGACGCTGGTCGTCTTCCAACCTCGTGACCGGAACGTGGGAAACCTCGACCCATGATTACTAACAGTAAGTTACCTATTAAAACGGCTTTGATATATAACCATTATGATGAGAATTGAATATTTATACTTGTATCGGTTATTTTTATTTCCATTATGAAAGATCAATATCTCAATTTACTATGCATGTTAATAAACGCACTTGAGAACGATGATCGGCATCTCACCCAAAATGGAAGAAGTCTCGCGATGGTATCGATTGCCGAACTGGGTCGATTTACTACCCGACGAGCCCCGAATAATTTTTCACGCGCGCCAAATACGCAAAAACCGCGCCGCCACTCTGGATGGCGACGCGGTCAGGCGGGTCGAAACGGTTGATGGCAGGGCGAATCGCCCCGCGCGGTTTACGCCTTTTGCAGATGCCGGCGCCCGAGCAGTTCGGCGATCTGCACCGCGTTCAGCGCGGCACCCTTGCGGAGGTTGTCGCTGACGCACCACAGGTTCAGCCCGTTCTCTACGGTCGGATCCTCGCGCACGCGGCTGATGTACGTCGCGAAGTCGCCGACGCACTCGATCGGGGTGATGTAGCCGCCGTCCTCGCGCTTATCGACCAGCATGATGCCGGGCGCCTCGCGGAGGATGTTCTGCGCTTCCTCGGCCGAGATCTCGTTCTCGAACTCGATGTTGATCGCTTCCGAATGGCCGACGAACACCGGCACGCGCACGCAGGTCGCGGTGACCTTGATCTTCTTGTCGAGGATCTTCTTGGTCTCGACGACCATTTTCCACTCTTCCTTGGTCGAGCCGTCGTCGAGGAAGCTGTCGATGTGCGGGATCACGTTGAACGCGATCTGCTTGGTGAACTTCTTGGGCTCGGCCGGATCGCCGACGAAGATGTTGCGGCTCTGTTCGAACAGCTCGTCCATGCCGGCCTTGCCCGCGCCCGATACCGACTGATAGGTCGAGACGACCACGCGCTTGATTACCGCGGCATCGTGCAGCGGCTTGAGCGCGACGACCATCTGCGCGGTCGAGCAGTTCGGATTGGCGATGATGTTGCGGACCTTGTAGCCGTCGATCGCCTCGGGGTTCACCTCGGGCACGATCAGCGGCACGTCGGGGTCCATGCGGTAGAGCGACGAATTGTCGATCACGACGCACCCCGCAGCGGCGGCGATCGGTGCGTAGACCGCGGTACCCTCGGAGCCGATCGCGAACAGTGCCATGTCCCAGCCGTTCCAGTCGAAATGCTCGATGTTCTGGCATTTGATCTGCTTGCCGGTGTCGCCGTAGTCGACCATCAGCCCCTGGCTGCGCGACGACGCGACGCAGGCGATCTCGTCCGCCGGAAACTCGCGCTCCGCCAGGATATTGAGCATCTCGCGCCCGACATTGCCGGTCGCCCCTGCGACCACCACCCGATAACCCATGTCTTAACTCCGATTGGACTTGGCCGCGCAGTACCGACGTTGCGTGGCGAGGTCCAACGGCTTTCGACTTGTTGCGCGGATAGTGGGGGTTTGGGGGTGTGTGTTGGGAAACGGCGGTCCGTCCCTCCGTGTTCTCCCGCGAAGGCGGGAGCCCAGTCTGGGCCCCCGCCTTCGCGGGGGAACACGCTAGCGTCTGTGTTTCGGGTGCCACCATCCAAGTATTCCGTTATCCTGGGCTCGACCCAGGATCCAGAGCCACGGACGTTACCGCTCGTGGCTCTGGATCCTGACTTTCGTCAGGATGACGGGGACGCTAATCATGCGTCCTAGCCTGCCAGGTCGCATGCTCGACCCGGTGCACCTTCGCCAAATGATCCGTGATCGCATCCAGCTCCTCCGCCGGCACGTTCGTCGCCACCAGCGTCGCCGAAATCTCCCCCGGTCTTCCCCCCGCTCGGTCACGTCCAGTTCCGCCACCTGCAATTGCGCAGCCTCCAGATGCTCGACCACCATATCGCCGATCGGCCCGGCATCCACCGCCGCCGCCGTCACCATCACGCTATAGGTGGCCTCGATCGTCCGCCCCTCGGTCGGGATTCGGTTGATCCCGTCGACCAGCGGCCGCAGCGCGGTGTTCGCCAACAGCACGACGAATGTCAGCAGCGCCGCCTCCGCGATCATGTCGCTGCCCGCGCACGCGCCGACCGCGGCCGAGCACCACAGGGTCGCCGCGGTGTTGAGCCCGCGGACGTTCATCCCCTCCTTCATGATCACGCCCGCGCCGAGGAAGCCGATCCCCGACACGACATAGGCGATGATCCGGATCGACTCGACGTCGCCGCCCAGCCGCTGGCCGAGATCGACGAACGCCGCCGACCCGAGCGCCACCAGCGTGTTCGTCCGCAACCCTGCGGTGCGCTGGCGATACTGCCGCTCCGCGCCGATCAGCGTCCCGAACACGAACGCGGCGATATAGCTCACCAGCGTGTCGAGGAACGGCCACAGATGAAACGTCTCGACGAACCGCACCGGCGCTTACTTCACCGGGACCGCCGGCGCGACCTCGGGTACCGGCTTGTCCTTCACCGTCCGGTCGAGGAAGTTCAGGATCGTCCCCCAGACATGCTCGCTGATCCCCGGCCCCGATACGCGGTGCGTGTAGCCGGGGTAGAACATCATCTCGAACGGCGTCGCGGTTTCCTGCATCCGCGCGGCGACCTTGGTCGAATTGTCGAGGAACACATTGTCGTCCGCCATGCCGTGGATCAGCAGCAGCGGGTCGACGATCTTGTTCGCCTCCTCGACCGCGGCCGAGGTCGAGTAGCTCGCCGGGTCCTTCGCCGGATCGCCCAGATACCGCTCGGTATAATGCGTGTCGTACAACTGCCAGTCGGTGACCGGCGCGCCTGAAACGGCGGCGGCATACACGCCCGGCGTCTTCTCCAGCATCTTCAGCGACATATAGCCGCCATAGGACCAGCCATAGGTCGCGATCTTGCTCGGCTCGACGAACGGCAGCGACTTCAGATAGTTCGCCCCCGACAACTGGTCCTCGACCTCGACCGTGCCCATCGCGTGATAGATCTGGTCCTCGAACGCCTTGCCGCGGTTGTACGAGCCGCGATTGTCGATCTTGAAGTAGATCCAGCCGCGATCGACCAGATATTGCGGCAATCCGCCCTGCCAGCCGCGCGTGACCTGCTGGCCGGTGCCGGGGCCGCCGTAATGTTCGAAGAACACCGGGTATTTCTTGCCCGGCTCCAGCGGCGGCGTGATCATCTCGTAATAGAGCGTCATGCCGTTCTTCGCCTTGAGCGTGCCGAACTTGGTCTCCTGATGGCTCGACAGATACGGATAATAAGGGTGCCCCTCGACCACCGCATTCTCGTTGATCCACGAGATCCGCTTGCCGGTCGCGTCCGCCAGATAGACCTGCGTCGGCTGCTTCGGGTTCGAGCGCGAGATGATGAACCGGCTCGCGGCGGCGTCCATCGTCGCGCTGTTCCACCAGCCCGCTTCAGTCAGCTTGGTGATCGCGTTCGGCTTGGCGACGTCGACCGAATAAAGCTGTTGCTCGAGCACGTCGTCCTTGTTGCCAAGGAAGAACAGGCGCCCCTTGGTTTCGTCGACGCCGACGAGTTCGGTGACGACCCAGTCGCCCTTCGTAAGCTGTGTCCACTTGCCAGACGCGAACCGGTAGAGATGCCCATAGCCGCTCCGCTCCGACCGCCAGATCAGGCTGCCGTCCTTGAGCACGTGATAGGCGTCGGACAGGTTGAGCCAGCTCTTCACGCCCGATTTCTCGGTGAACAGCACGGTCGACTTGCCCGTCGCGGGATCGATCCGGAGCATCTCCAGCAGCTTCTGGTCGCGGCTCTGGCGCTGGACCAGCAGCATCCGGCCATCCGGCGTCCAGTCGACGCGGGCGAGATAAATGTCGGGGTTGGTGCCGAGATCGACCTTCACCTGGCCCGAGCCGTCGGAGTTCATGATATACAGATCGACCAGCACGTTGGGCGTGCCGGCGGCGGGATAGCGCTGCTCGTACACCTTGGTGCCCGTCGCGCCGATCGACGCACGCGTCGCGGTGTGGACCGGCGCTTCGTCGAACCGCTCGACCGCGACATATTGCTCGTCGGGCGACCACCAATAGCCGGTGCGGCGATCCATTTCCTCCTGCGCGACGAATTCCGCCTCGCCGAAATGGACGGTGCCCCCGCCGCCGGTCGTGACGGCGCGCGCGGCGCCACCGCTCAGCGGCTGGACGAACACGTTCTGGTCGCGGACGAACGACACGAAGTTGCCCTTGGGGCTGACCACCGGGTTCAGTTCGCCGCCGGGCGTGTTGGTCAGCCGCTTCACCTTGCCGTCGAGCCCGGCGAGATACAGGTCGCCGTCGAGCGGCACGAGGATCGACTTGCCGTCGGGCGCCCAGTCATACGCGACGATGCCCTTCTGCCCGCCGATCCGCGCACGCTCGCGCTGCATCTTCTCGGCCTCGGTCAATTCGGCGCCGCTGCCGACCTTCTTCGAATCGACCAGCATCCGCGCCTGCCCGGTCGCGGTATCGACCGCCCAGAGATCGAAGCGCTCCTTCTCGTCGTCGCGATTACGCAGCGAGGTCAGCAACGTGCCGTCCGGCGACAGCCGCACCGCGCGGGGCTGCGATCCCGACAGGTCCGGATTGCCGAACACGCGCGCCATCGTCAGGTCGCCGGGCTTCGCCGCCTCTACCGGCCTCGCCGGCTCAGGCGCGGGAGCCGTTGCCGCAGGACCGGCGGCGGGCGTCACCTGATCAGCAGCCATCGCGGCGGTTCCGACCGAAGCAAGCGCAAGCCCGAGCAACCATGTTCGCATCCTGTAGACTCCGTGGGATCATCCCGCCGGATACCGCCCGGCGGCCCGAAGATGTTCGGTGGCGCGTTATCGCGACGGCATGCGGGAACGTAAAGGGGAGACGTACAGGACGCGTCCCGACGCCGATCTTAACTTAGCCAGGCGCCGACCGCCGAGCATGTGATAATTACCGCGTCGTAAACCGCGTCTTTACGCGCTTCGTTTAAACCGACCGACGAGAACCTTGCCGTGGACGTTCGTTCACCGCGCAGCACGACCGGAGTATGATGGTCTCGACCACGGTACCGCAGGGCAACGAGCCCGCAGGCGAGCGCAGCGCATGGCAGGCGCTCGTCCGGCTGGCCGAGGCCGACGGCAGCGTCGCGCACCCGCATTATCGCCGCCTGATTTCGGGTGGCCAGGCGCCCCGCAACCTGTCCGACGCGGTCCACGCGCTGTGCTCGGTGCACGGCGACCATCCCGGCATGATCGCCGACGTCCTAGCGCACACGGTCCAGCCCGAGGCGGAAAACTGGCTGACCGCCGCGGCCGCCGGGTTCGTCGACGAGCGCACCTATCTCGCGCAACTGACCGCCGCGGTCGGCCCGCTGCCCTCGACGCCCGGTCAGGCGGAGACCGAATCGGCGCTGGTCGGCGAACGGCATGCGCTCGAAATGCTCGCCCGGTCCGAACGGCGTGGTTGCGCGACCGGTGCGGTCGCGGCGCTGTTGCTCGATTGGGGCTCGATCCGCGTGATGCTCGATATCGCTGCGGAGCGGTTCGGCCTCGCAGCGCCCGCACCGACCTTCCCGTCGAACGCCGACACCGCGGCGATGATCGCGACGCTCGGCAACGCGCCCGGCATCCAGCGCGCAATCCTGTTCGGCGCGCAGCAAGTGTTCGCGCAGCACCGCGGCCTGTGGTCGCTGCTCGAAGCCCGTGCGAGCGCCCGCGGGGATCTGTAACCGGCTTGCACGGGGTTGCGGAATCCCTCTATCCATACCCGGTATTCAGAACCGGACGGGACATCGCATGAAGCGCTTCGAAGGCACCCAGAGCTACGTCGCGACCGACGATTTGAAAGTCGCGGTCAACGCCGCCGTGACGCTGCGCCGCCCGCTGCTGATCAAGGGCGAACCCGGCACCGGCAAGACCGTGCTCGCCTATGAGATCGCCAAGGCGCTCGGCGCGCCGCTGATCGAGTGGAACATCAAGTCGACCACCAAGGCGCAGCAGGGCCTGTACGAATATGACGCGGTCGCCCGCTTGCGCGACGGCCAGCTCGGCGATGCGCGCGTCCACGACATCGGCAACTATATTCGCAAGGGCAAATTGTGGGAGGCGTTCACCCAGCCCGCCCCACCCGTCCTGCTGATCGACGAGATCGACAAGGCCGATATCGAGTTCCCCAACGACCTGTTGCAGGAACTCGATCGGATGGAATTCCACGTCTACGAGACCAAGGAAACCGTCCGCGCGGTCGAGCGTCCGATCGTCATCATCACCAGCAACAACGAAAAGGAGCTGCCCGACGCGTTCCTGCGTCGCTGTTTCTTCCACTATATCAAGTTCCCCGATCGTCAGACCATGCAGGCGATCGTCGACGTCCATTTCCCCGGCATCCAGAAGATCCTCGTCAGCAAGGCGATGGACCTGTTCTACGACGTCCGCGACGTGCCGGGGCTGAAGAAGAAGCCGAGCACCAGCGAACTGCTCGACTGGTTGAAGCTGCTGCTCCACGAGGACATGCCGCTCGACATCCTCCAGAACCGCGACCCGACCAAGGCGATCCCGCCGCTCCACGGCGCGCTGCTGAAGAACGAACAGGACGTCATGCTGTTCGAGCGCCTCGCGTTCATGGCGAAACGGCAGAAGAACCAGGGGTAAGGACGGCCTTAACCCGATCGCGCCATAGCTGCCGGACCGTTTCAATCCTCCCCCGCAAGGGGGAGGTGGCGCCGTAAGCGACGGAGGGGGAGGACACGGAACCGATGTTACCCCTTGCCGCCCCCTCCGTCAGGCTACGCCTGCCACCTCCCCCTGGCGGGGGAGGATCGATAGGGCCCGACGCACGCGCGCCCAGAACTTTTCGTACCGCACTCGCGCTCGCCGCAATCACCGTCGTAGGCCTCGCCCTCCGTCTGTGGAGCGCCCGCGGCGGCTTGTGGGTCGACGAGGCCTGGTCCGCGGTGATGGTCGAGCGCGCGCGGACCCCGCTCGGGATCTTCACGGCGATCAATCACGACAACAACCATCACCTGAACAGCCTGTGGATGTGGCTGGTCGGCTATGGCGCGCCGCCATTGGCGCTGCGCGCGCTGTCGATCGCCACCGGCACCGCGACGATCCTGGTCGCCGCCGCGATAGGGGCACAGCGCAGTGCCTGCCACGCGCTCGTCGCCGCCGCGCTCGTCGCGGTGTCGCCGATCATGGTCGATTACGGCTCGGAAGCGCGCGGCTACATGCCGATGCTGCTCGCGTTCATGACGATGATCTGGCTCGTCCTGCGCTGGCTGGACGCGGGAGCCGGCCAGCGCCCGCCGCGGTGGCGACTGGCCCTGCTCGCCACGCTCGGACTGTTGTCGCAACTGACGATGGTCTTCGGGATCTGCGCGATCGCCCTGTGGGTCGCGGTGGCGCTCCGCACCCGGCACGGTGAAGGCGACACGACAGCGCGCACGATCCGCCTCCTGCTACCGACGATCGTCGCGACCGCTGCCGTGCTCGGACTCGTGCTGGGTGCGGCCGCGGTGAGCCCGACCGGGATGCAGGTCGGCGATTACGTCGCGTTCTCGCCCGCCGCGATGGGCCGAGCGCTCTTCGTCATGGTCGCGGCCAGCATTGGCGGACTCGCCGCACCGACGTGGAGCGCGGGCGTCGCGACGATCGCCGTTGGGTTCGGTTTCGTCACGATCGTCCGGAAACGCGATCCGGCCGCGATCTTCTACCTCGCCGCGATCGTCGGTCTGCCGCTCGGGCTCGCCGTCCTCCGCGTCGGCAATACCGGCATGCCGCGCTATTTCCTCATTTCCTCCTTAGCCCTGATCCTGCTGCTCGCCGGACTGCTCGCCGACGGTCTCGGCAAACGGGGCGGGATCCGCCTCGTCAGCGCAATTCTTCTCGGCACGATCATCGTCGCCAGCATCCGCGACGATCTCTCCCAGGCTGCACTCCGCCGCGGCGACACCGGCGCGGCGATCGCGACGATGGCGGCGATCAGCCCGGCAGGCGCCGATGTGCTCGTCGACCACCTCCGCCCAATCGCGACGTTGCGCGTCGCAGCGGCGGAACGCGGCTACCGGCTTAGGATCGCACAGGATTGCCCCGCCCCGACGTTTCTCCACGTCGATCTCGGCGACGATGCCCCGGCGTCTCCAGCGGCGGTCCGATGCGGCATACGCTATCGTCTGGCGGTCGTCCGACGCCGCGCCATCCTCTCCGGGGTCGACTGGGCACTGTACGTACGCGCCGACCTGCCCGAAAATCGTGGCGAGCGCCTTCGTTAACCATAGGGGGAAACTAGCCGGTCACCTCCCGCTTGGTAGCGTCGACGCATGAAGCGAATCCCCCGAGCGCTCCTCAGCCTTGCCATCGCCGCCACCGCGGCGGCCAGCACCAACGCCAGTTCGCTGCTCGACTATGTCGGCCAGTGTGTGCCCTTCGCGCGCGCCGCGTCGGGGATCCAGATCTACGGCAACGCCTGGACGTGGTGGGAGCAGGCCGACGGCAAATACGAACGCACGCACATCCCGAAAGAAGGCGCGGTCATCGTCTTCGCGAAGACCGCACGCCTGCCGTTCGGCCATGTCGCGGTCGTCAGCCGGGTGGTCGAGAAGCGCGTCGTGATGCTGACGCACGCCAACTGGTCGCGGCAGAACGGCGAGCGAGGGCATGCGGAACAGGATGTCACGCTGTTCGACGTGTCGCGCAACAACGACTGGAGCGACGTGAAGGTCTGGTACAAGGACGTCGACGGCCTCGGCGGCGGGATCTACCCGGTGTACGGCTTCATCTACGGCAAGGCGCACGCCGCCGCCGAACTTACCAGCCGGAACCCCGATTACGTCGGCGCGTTGATCGACGCGTACGTGCCTGTCAGCGGCAAGCCCATCGGGCGCTAACGCTCCGCCCGTCATCCTGACGACCTCCGTCATCCTGACCACCACCGTCATCCTGACGAAAGTCAGGACCCAGAGCCAAGACCCGCGCCGCCCGTAACCCTGGGTCCTGACTTTCGTCAGGATGACGGTGCGAGTGCAGTTGCCGTTACCCCAAGAAACGTGTCACCACCGTCTTCGAAAACACGGTGAGGATGACGATGCGGCTCAAGGCTCTTACGACGATCACGCTGGCCTTGCTCGCGACCTCGGCCCCCGCGATCGTCGGGGCGCAGAAGGAAAAGGCCCCGCCCCCCGGCGGTGATATTCCCGCCAAGTTCGTCCCCGCCAACGCCAGCTTCGACTTCGAGCGTCGCGAGGTCGACATTCCGATGCGCGACGGCGTCACGCTCCACGCCGTCATCGTCCAGCGCAAGGGCCTGACCGATGCCCCGATCCTGCTTCAGCGCACCCCCTACAACGCCGAGGGCGTCGCCAGCCGATCCTCGAGTTCCAGCGGCGCGATGACCCTGCGGGCGTCCGACGCGATGTTCTTCGACGCGGGCTATATCCGCGTGTTCGAGGACGTCCGCGGCAAGAACGGCTCGAACGGCGCCTATATCAACGAACGTCCGCTGATCGGCCCGCTCAACAAAACCAAGGTCGATCACTCCACCGACGCCTATGACACGATCGACTGGCTGGTGAAGAACCTCGAGAACTCGAACGGTCGCGTCGGCATCATCGGTGGCAGCTATGACGGCATGATGGCCGCGATGGCGCTGGTGAACCCGCACCCCGCGCTGAAGGCCGCGGTACCGATGAACCCGGTGATCAACACCTGGAAGGGCGACGACGACTTCCACGGCGGCGCCTTTCGCCAGATCGGCTACGACTATTACTATACGCAGGACGCCGCGAAGGGCGAAGCTGGCGACCTCTGGCGCGACGCGTACGACGATTACGACACCTTCCTCCGCGCCGGCTCCGCCAGCGCGTTCGCGAAAAGCCGCGGGCTAGAACAGCTCCCGTTCGTCAACCGCCTCCACGATCACCCGGCCTATGACGCATTCTGGCAGGGCCAGGCGCTCGAGACGATCCTGCCCAAGCAACCGCAGACGGTGCAGACGCTCTGGGTCGCCAGCCAATGGGACCAGGAGGACATCTACGGCGCGGTTGCGGCGTACGAGGCGGTGTCGAAGGTCGATCCGAACCACGTCAACCACTTGGCGCTCGGCCCCTGGGCACATGGCGGCGCGAACGGCGACGGCTCGACGCTCGGCGCGATCCGGTTCGATGCCGACACGGCGCTGTGGTTCCGCAAGAACGTCCTGCTGCCATTCCTGAACGGTGCACTCAAGACCGGTGCGACGCCGCCTGCGCTCGCCGCCGTCACCGCATTCCAGACCGGCACCAACCAGTGGCAGACGCTCGCCGGCTGGCCGAACGCGTCCGCCACGCAGAAGCTCTATTTCCAGCCCGCCAGCGGCCTCGCCCCGACCGCGCCCGCGCAGGACGGCCACGACGACTATATCTCCGATCCGGCCAAGCCGATCCCCTACCGCCTTCGCCCGATCCGCCCGACCTACGCGACCGGCTCCACGTGGCGGCAATGGCTCGTCGACGACCAGCGCCCGTTCTCGGACCGCACCGACGTCCTGACCTACCAGACCCCGCCGCTGACCAGCCCGGTCGCGATCGCCGGCGCGCCCGTCGCGGACCTGATCGCCAGCACCACCGGCACCGACGGCGATTTCGTGGTGAAGCTGATCGACGTCTACCCCGCCGAATATTCCGACAAGCCGGAGATGGGCGGCTACCAGCTCGCCGTCTCGATGGACATCTTGCGCGGCCGATACCGTGACAGCTTCGAGAAGCCGACGCCGATCGTCGCCGGCCAGCCGACGCATTTTCGCGTCGTGCTACCCAACGCCAACCACGTCTTTCTCCCCGGCCACCGCATCATGGTTCAGGTCCAGTCGAGCTGGTTCCCGCTCTACGACCGCAACCCGCAGACCTACGTCCCCAACATCTTCGACGCGAAGCCAGCCGACTATCGCAAGGCGACGATCAGCGTCTTCCACTCGGCCGCGCAGCCCAGCGCCATCGAACTGCCGATCGCCCGCTGACATAATGCCGCCGGCATACGCCAAACCCACTCCGTCACCCCGGGCTTGTTCCGGGGTCCACGGTCCCGCACAATCACCACGATCGAGCGTGCGGAACCGTGGATGCCGGAACGAGCCCGGCATGACGGAGGGCCTTGGAGAGTTACGATGTTCCTGAACTTCCTCGACGAACTCCGCAGCGCTGGCATCCCCGCCAGCCTGAAAGAGCACCTCATCCTGCTGGAGGCGCTCGACGCCGAGGTGATCGAGCGGACGCCCGAGGATTTCTACTACCTCTCCCGCGCGGTGTACGTGAAGGACGAGGGGCTGCTCGACAAGTTCGACCAGGTCTTCGCCAAGGTCTTCCGCGGTCTCGCCACCAGCTACGGCACCGCCCCCGGCGAAGTCCCCGAGGACTGGCTGAAGGCCGTCGCCGAGAAATTCCTGACCCCGGAGGAGATGGCAGCGATCAAGTCGCTCGGCTCGTGGGACGAGATCATGGAAACGCTCAAGAAGCGCCTCGAGGAGCAGAAGGAACGCCACCAGGGCGGCAACAAATGGGTCGGCACCGGCGGCACCTCGCCCTACGGCAACGGCGGCTACAACCCCGAAGGCGTCCGCATCGGCGGCGAGAGCACGCACAAGCGCGCGCTGAAAGTCTGGGACCAGCGCGAGTTCCGCAACCTCGACAACACCAAGGAACTCGGCACCCGCAACATCAAGATCGCTTTGCGGCGGTTGCGCCGCTTCGCCCGCGATGGCGCCGCCGACGAACTCGACATCGACGGCACGATCGCCGGCACCGCACGCCAGGGCTATCTCGACATCGTCATGCGCGCCGAGCGCCGCAATGCGGTGAAGCTGCTGCTGTTCCTCGACGTCGGCGGCTCGATGGACCCGTTCGTGAAGCTCTGCGAGGAACTGTTCTCGGCCGCGACCACCGAGTTCAAGAACCTCGAATTCTTCTACTTCCACAATTGCCCGTACGAGGGCGTGTGGAAGGACAACACGCGGCGCTTTGCGGAGCGCACGCCGATGTGGGACGTGCTCCACAAATACGGCCACGACTACAAACTGATCTTCGTCGGCGACGCGTCGATGAGCCCGTACGAGATCACCCATCCCGGCGGCTCGGTCGAGCATTTCAACGAGGAGCCGGGCGCAGTGTGGATGCAGCGGCTGACCAACACCTATCCGGCGGCGGCGTGGCTCAACCCGGTGCCCGAGGCGCAATGGGGCTATTCGCAATCGGTGCGGATCATCCGCGAGTTGATGACCGACCGGATGTACCCGCTGAGCCTCGCGGGACTCGACGATGCGATGCGCGAATTGACGCGCAAACGGTGAGTTTGGTGCGGTAGGCGGCGCACCGTAACGGAACCGTCACGGAGGCGATCGGTTTATCGGGCATCATCCCTTACCGAAGGACAAGCCCGATGTCGTCGATCCCCAACTCCGCCATGCCGCACGCCAAGGTTCACCACGACGACGATCACACGCCGAAGGCGGACAAGAAGACCGCCGCGACAAGCGACTGGGTCGAGGACGCGACCGACGCGGCAAAGGCCGGGCTGGCAACGGCGACGGACGCGGTGAAGTCGCACCCGAAGACCGCGATCGCGGTCGGCGCGACGGTGATCGCGGGGATCGCGGCCGCGATCGCAGCGCCTGCGTTGCGTGCGAAGGACGGGGCGGAGAAGAAGACCCCACCGAAGAAGCCCAAGCCGAAGAAGCCGGCCAAGGCGAAGAAGCCGCACTGATACGAACGCCGCCCACTAGTCCCACCCTGCACCACCCCGGCCACCCTGCACCACCCCGGCGAAGGCCGGGGCCCAATTGGGGGACACCGCTAACTGAGCGCACGCTCCGTTACTGCAACCTTTCCACTTGGGCCCCGGCCTCCGCCGGGGTGGGTGAAGGGAAGGCGCGGTTACCGTGAAACGCGTAGAAGTGACACAACCAGCCCTCTGCCCCCTTGTTCTCCCGCGAAGGCGGGAGCCCAGTCTGGGCTCCCGCCTTCGCCGGAGAACAAGCTTTCTTTGGTAGGGACAGAGTCGGTTAAACCCGATCCACAACCCCACCAGCCATCGCCACCGGAACTCCCGTCGTCCCCGGAAAACTGATCGCCAGCCCCTTCAACGTCCGCACGGCCATATACGCGAACCCCTCGGCCTCCAGCGCATCGCCGTTCCACCCGAGCACATCGCTAGGCTCCACCACCAACCCGGTCCGCTCGGCAATCATCGCCAGCATAGTCGGATTATGCCGACCGCCCCCCGCGACCAGCAACCGAACCGGCCGAGCCGGCAAATGCCGCAAAGCCTCGGCCACCGTCGCCGCCGTAAACGCCGTCAAAGTCGCCGCCCCATCCGCCGCCGACAACCCCCGAGCCGGCTGGATCGTAAAGTCATTGCGGTCCAAAGACTTCGGCGGAGGCGCATCGAAAAACGGATGATCGAGCATCGCCGTCAGCACCGTCTCGTCCACCCGCCCGGACGCCGCCAACGCCCCCCCGGCGTCATACCGCGCGCCCGTCTCCGCCTCGACCCAGCTATCGATCAGCCCGTTCGCCGGCCCGGTATCGAACGCAACCAGCCCATTGCGATCCGCCATCTGCGCCCGCTCTGGCGACATCTCTCGCGAATCATGCATGTCCCGCCCGCCCGGAATGAAGGTGATGTTCCCCACCCCGCCAAGGTTCAGCACCGCGACCGGCCACTCCAGCCCCGCCGCCAGCGCCGCATGATACACCGGCAGCAACGGCGCCCCCTGCCCGCCAGCCGCCACATCCGCAGACCGAAAATCCGACACCGTCGTGATCCCGGTAGCGCGCGCGACCGCCGCCCCGTCGCCGATCTGCCACGTCCAGCGCCGATCCGGCCGATGCGCGATCGTCTGGCCGTGAAAGCCGATCACATCGACCTCCGCCGCCGCAACCCCCGCATCCGCGAGCAGCTTGTGCACCGCAAACACGTGCGCGCGTGTGATCAGCTCGCCCGCCGCAACCACTGGCGGACTCGCCCGCGGCTTGTCGAACGTCAGCGCCATTCGCGTCGCCTCCGCCAGTTCCGCCCGCGCCGCATCAGAATACGGCTCTCCACGAAACGCGATCGGCCGCACGAACGCCTCGCCGTCGGTCTCGATCAACGCCGCGTCGATCCCGTCGAGCGACGTCCCCGACATCAGTCCAATCGCCAGCATATCGGTTCCTTCCCGCGCAATCCCGCCATCCATGGCCGAAGCGATTTCGCCCGCCTAGAAAAAACCGAACTTTGCGCCTATGTGCGCGGGCTTCATGGCAACAACACTCCCCTCCCCGCCGAAGATCGGCATGGTCTCGCTCGGCTGTCCGAAGAACCTCGTCGACAGCGAGCGGATCCTCACCCAGCTCCGCGGCGACGGCTATCAGATGTCGCCCGACTATGCCGGCGCCGACATCGTGCTCGTCAACACCTGCGGCTTTCTCGATTCGGCGAAGGAAGAAAGCCTCGAAGCGATCGGCGAGGCGATCGCCGAGAACGGCCGCGTCATCGTCACCGGCTGCATGGGCAAGGAAGCCGACGCGATCCGCGCGCGCTTCCCGCAGGTCCTCGCGATCACCGGCGCGCACGAATACGAGCAGGTCGTCGGCGCGGTCCACGAGGCGGCGCCGATGCCGCCGTCGGCGTTCCTCAACCTGATCCCCGACGCCGGCCTGAAGCTGACCCCGCGCCACTACAGCTACCTGAAGATTTCGGAAGGCTGCAACCACCGTTGCTCGTTCTGCATCATCCCGTCGTTGCGCGGCGACCTCGTCAGCCGCCGCCCCGACGCGATCCTGCGCGAGGCGGAGAAGCTCGTCGAAGCCGGTACCAAGGAACTGCTGGTCATCAGCCAGGACACGTCAGCATATGGCGTAGACCTGCGCCACGCCAGCTGGCCGGTTAAGACCGGCGGCCCGATGGCGCGCGGCGAGGCCCGCGAAGTCCGCGCACACATGACCGACCTGTCGCGCGAACTCGGCAAGATCGCGCCGTGGGTGCGCCTCCACTACGTCTACCCGTACCCGCACGTCGACCACGTCATCCCGCTGATGGCGGAGGGCCTCGTGCTGCCGTATCTCGACATTCCGTTCCAGCACGCCGCGCCGTCGGTGCTGCGCCGGATGAAGCGCCCCGGCAACGACGCGAAGGTGCTCCAGCGCATCCACAACTGGCGGACGATCGCGCCCGACATCACGATCCGTTCGACCTTCGTCGTCGGCTTCCCCGGCGAGACCGAGGAGGATTTCCAGTATCTTCTCGACTGGCTCGACGAAGCGCAACTCGACCGCGTGGGCGCATTTCGCTTCGAGCCGGTCGAAGGGGCCGCGGCGAACGCGCTGCCCGATCACGTGCCGGAAGAGCTCAAGGAAGAGCGCTATGCCCGCATCATGGAAAAGACCGCGGCCATCTCCGCGGCGAAGTTGCAGGCCAAGATCGGCCGCACGCTAGACGTGATCATCGATGCGGTCGACGAGGAAGGCGCCACCGGCCGGTCGAAGGCGGATGCGCCGGAAATCGACGGCGAAGTCTTTCTCCGCGATGCCGGCCATTTGTCGGTAGGCGACATCGTCCCGGTCACGATCGAAGACGCCGACGACCACGACCTCTACGGCGTGCCCGCCTAAATCCATCCGTCACCCCGGACTTGTTCCGGGGTCCACCGTTCCGCAAACTCGATAGCATCGGATACGCGGAACGGTGGATGCCGGAACAAGCCCGGCATGACGGCAAAGTCAGACCACGCTGCGGCCGGTGAACAGCTTCACCAGCACGACGATGACCGCGATCACCAGCAGGATGTGGATCAGCCCGCCCGCAACATGGAAGGCGAAGCCCGCCAGCCACAAAATGAGCAGGATGACGGCGATGGTGTACAACATTATTCGGTCCCCTTGAGAGTATCGGCTTCCCGGCACGGGGTGAAACGTGGCTGTAACACGCCCTGTTCCGTCAACATTTCTGCCCTAGTCTAACCCCCTCAACCGACACGGAATAAAAATCACGGCGTTGCGCCGATCTACCGGTTCTGCTTCGTTGCGCGGATGATCCTCCGACTTCTCGCCGTCGCCGCGCTCCTCCCGGCCCCCGCCCTAGCGCAATCGCTCACCCCCGCCGAAACCGCGCAGATCGACACGCTGGTGACCGACGCGCTCGGCGATACCGGCGTGCCATCCGCCTCGATCGCCGTGGTCCGCGGTGGCCGGATCGTGTTCGCCAAGGCATACGGCAAACCCTCCGAAGCGATCGCCACCGCCGACCCCAACCTCCCCTACCAGATCGCCTCGATCTCCAAGCAGTTCACCGCCGCCGCGATCCTGCTGTTGGAGGACGAAGGCAAGCTCAGCCTCGACGACACCGTCGCGAAATACATCCCCGGCATCACCGGCGGAGACCGCATCACGATCCGCCAGTTGCTCAGCCACACCTCCGGCCTCCGGGATTACTGGCCGCAGGATTACAGCTTCGCCGCGATGGCGCACCCCGTCACGCCGCAGCAGATAGTCGATCGCTGGGCCAAGAAGCCGCTCGATTTCCAGCCGGGTACGCAGTGGCAATATTCCAACACCGGCTATGTCGTTGCCGGCCTAATCGTCGAGAAGGTCGCCAAGCAACCGCTGCTGAGCTTCCTCCAGCAACGCATCTTCAAGCCGCTCGACATCCGCGCGCTCGATCAGGACAAGGCAATCGGCAAGGCTTATCCGCAAGGCTATGGCCGCTTCGCGCTCGGCCCGGTCCGCCCCGAGACACCCAGCGCGGACGGCTGGCTCTACGCCGCCGGCGAACTGTCGATGAGCGCCGAAGACCTCGCCAAATGGGACGTCGCGCGGATGAATCGCACCACGCTCCCCGCCGACGACTGGGCCGCACAGGAAACCCCCGTCAAACTCGCCGACGGATCGAGCAACGGCTACGGCCTCGGCGTCTTCACCGGCAGCGCGAATGGCCGCCGCTACGTCGAGCATAGCGGCGAAGCGGTCGGCTTCCTGTCCGAGAACACCGTCTACCCCGACGACAAGGCCGCGATCGTCGTCCTCACCAACAGCTGGTTCAGCGACGCAACGGGCCGCATCGCCGCAGGCGTTGCGAAAATCGTCCTGCCGCCCGCCGCCGCCAGCACCGAGGACACCGCCGCCCTCGCCCGAGCCCGCGCGGTCTACGACCAGCTCCGCACCGGCACGCTCGACCGCAAAGGCCTGACCGAGGACGCGAACTATTACTTCAAGCCGGTCGCGCTCGCCGACTACAAGACCAGCCTCGGCGCGCTTGGCGAGCCCACCGCGTTCGCACAAACCGGCAAGACCCGCTTGCGCGGCGGCTTCGTCAACCGCACCTACCGCATCACCTATCCCGACCGCGCGCTCTCGCTCAGCACCTATGCGGAGCCCGGCGCGAACGGCCGGTACGAACAACTCCTGGTGGCACCTGCACAATGACCGATTTCGCTTCGATGCTCCAACCCGACCGCGGCCAGCCCGCGCGGACGATCCATGTCGTCCACCCTGACGCCTATGAAGGCTGGCTCGCCAAACAAGCGCAGCGCATCCGCACGACGGTCGCCGCGCACCGGCTGACCGGCAAGGCCGGCGACCGCGCGGTGCTGCCCGGCGACACCGCCGACGACTGGTCGATGCTGCTGGTCTGCAACGAGGCGCTGACGTCGCCCTGGCGCATCGCATCGCTCGGCGCGTCGCTGCCCGCCGGGACTTACCGTCTCGCCGAAGGCCCGGTCGGTGCAGCGGGGCTCGGCTGGATGCTCGCGCAGCACCAGTTCACGCGCTACGTAAAGCCCGACGCCACCGGCCCGCGCGTGCTCCTGACCGCCGACGCCGCGCATATCGACGAGACGGTCCGCCTCGCCGAAGCGACCGCGCTGGTCCGCGATCTCGTCAACACAGGCGCCTCCGACATGGGCCCTGCCGACCTCGAAGCCACCGCCGAGACACTCGCCAAGCGCCACGGCGCGACCGTCACGACCACGCGCGGCGATGCGCTCGCGACCGGCTACCCGATGATCCACGCCGTCGGACAGGCCGCGAGCAAGGACCGCGCGCCGCGGCTGATCGAACTCGAATGGGGCGAGCCCGCGCATCCCCGCATCGCGCTGGTCGGCAAGGGCGTCACGTTCGACACCGGCGGGCTCGACATCAAGCCGTCCGCCGGCATGCGGCTGATGAAGAAGGACATGGGCGGCGCGGCGCACGCGCTGGCGCTCGCGAGCCTCGTGATGGCCGCCAAGCTCCCGGTCCGCCTGCACCTGCTGATCCCCGCGGTCGAAAACGCGATCGCCGGCAACGCCTTCCGCCCCGGCGACGTCCTCGCGACGCGCAAAGGCCTGACCGTCGAGAACACTAATACCGATGCTGAAGGGCGTCTCGTGCTGGGCGACGCACTGACCAAGGCGGGCGAGAGCAATCCCGAACTGATCCTCGACTTCGCGACGCTGACCGGGGCGGCCCGCGTCGCGCTCGGTCCCGACCTGCCACCGCTGTTCACCGACGACGAATCGCTCGCAGCCGACCTGCTCGCGGCAGGCATCGCGGAGACCGACCAGATGTGGCGCCTGCCCCTTTGGAACGCCTATGACGAGATGCTGAAGTCGGACGTGGCGGACATGGTCAACGCGCCCGATGGCGGTTTTGCCGGCGCGGTCACCGCGGCGCTGTTCCTGCGCCGGTTCGTGCCGAAGGGCATCGCCTGGGCACATCTCGACGTCTTCGCGTGGCGCCCGTCGGCGAAACCGGGGCGACCGAAGGGCGGCGAGGCCTACGCCCTCCGCGCGGCCTTCGCGATGTTGGCGAGGCGGTACTTGCGCTGAATAAGGGGAACACCAAACCCGTCGTCATCCCCGCGCAGGCGGGGATCCATAGCCTCCCAGGCCGGTGATCACACCGATACGCCAGCCCATATGGGTTCCCGCCTCCGCGGGAATGACGACGGGGGCGGAGTAGGCGGCTTCAACTCGCCGTGAACTGCCCGAACGGCAGCAATTTATCCGCCAGCGTCTTCGTCGCATTCGCATCGCCAGCCCGCAGCGGCACCAGCACCGCCATTGCCGCCCGCTTCATAAAGCCGTCGATCGCGGTCGGCGTCGGCGCCTTGCTCGCCGTCTCGACCAGCGCGCGCCCTCGCACGTCGTTCGGGTCCAGCTCCAGCCGCAGCAGCCCCGCCAACCCGGCGAACATCGCGCGATTGCCGCCCAGCGCCACCGACCGATCCAGCGCCTCGAACCCGGTCGCCTTCTGCGCACCCGCCACGGCGCGCCCGACGAACCGCCCGAGCTTCGCGATCACGCCGACATGCCACGCGCCCAGCGCCGCCTGCGCCTCGGCATTGCGCGGATAGCGCGTCACCAGCGCCTCATATTGCTTCCGCGCGGCGATCGCCTGCCCGCGATTGCCGAGCAGTTTCGCGCGATAGCCGTTCGCCATCGCCTGCATGATCGCGGCCTCCTGATCGTTCGGCGAGCGGCTCAGCGCCTGTCCCGCGACCGCCGCCGCCTTGTCGATCCGCGCCAGCGCGACCCCGCGGTCACGATCGACGAACCCGGCCTGGGTCAGCAATTCGCGCGGCGTCTCGGCCCGGGCGGGAACCGACGACGCCACCGCACAGACCGCGATCGAGGCGCCTACGCATCAGGGAAACCATCTGGCCATATCAACCCTCGCACGAAAGCCGCTTCACGCTGACCAACGATCAGATCGCCGAATCGCCCATTAATCCTAAGACTACAGGGTTTATCGGGACTTAACGCTTTCCGGCACAAACATTCCAGGAGAGCAAGGAGCGACTCAAAGAGACGCCGCCGCCTGGATGATCGGCACGAACTTCTCCGCGGTCAGGCTTGCACCACCCACCAGCGCGCCATCGACGTTGGGGGTTGCCAGGATGGATGCCGCGTTCGCGCCCGTCACCGACCCTCCGTACAGGATCCGTACCCCCGCCGCCGCATCGCCGATCAGCATCCGCAACTTGGCGCGCGCGATCGCGTGGATCGCCGCGATCTCGTCGAGCGTCGGCGTGCGCCCGGTACCGATTGCCCAGCGCGGCTCGTACGCCAGCGTGAACCAGCTCCCTTCGGCATTGTCCGGCACCGACTTCTCGATCTGCGCCTGCACCACGCGCTCGGCGCGATCCGCGTCACGCTCGGCCTCGGTTTCGCCGCAGCACAGGATGACATGCAAGCCCTGCCGCCGCGCCGCCGCCGCCTTAGCCCAGGCATCGTGGCTCGTCTCATGCTGGTCCGCCCGCCGCTCGGAATGGCCGACGATCGTGAACGACGCGCCGGCCTCCTTCACCATGCCTGCCGACACGCAGCCGGTGTGCGCGCCCGAATCCGCCTCGTGCACGTCCTCCGCACCGATGGCGAGGCCCGGCACGCGCCCCGACGCCGCCGCGATCAGCGTGAACGGCACCGCGACCGACACATCGACCCCCGGCGCAGCACTCGCCGCCGCCGCGATCGCATCGAGTTCGACGAGCATCGCCCGCGACCCGTTCATCTTCCAGTTTCCCGCTACCAGCTTGCGCCGCATCACTATCTCCCGAGAATTTCGCCCAGCGATAGCGCCGCCCCCGCGTCGCACAACCCCCGCACAACCGTGCACGGGGCCACCCGAGCCCGCACGACCTTGAAGTGCCCGACTTGAAGAGCCGCCCTTGCCCCCGTAAAGCATCCGCGTTCCCATCCCTGTCGATCGGCTGTCCATGCTCGCTTTCTTTCGTCGCCTTACCCATTCGAAGGTCGGCGTGGTCATCACCTTCATCGTGCTCGGTGTGATCGCACTCGCGTTCGCGGCCGGCGACATCACGGGCTTGAGCTCGATGACCGGCGGCGCAGGGATCACCGGCGGCGACGTGGCGAAGGTCGGCAAGGCTGAGGTCACCGAGAACGAGCTGAAGACGCAGGCGCAGACGCAGCTCGAAGGCTTCCGCCAGGAACAGCCGACGCTCGACATGGCGACCTTCGTCAACCAGGGCGGCTTCGAAGGCACGCTCGACCGGATCATCTCCAGCATGGCGCTCGAGCAATTCGGCCGTGCGCAGGGCATGGTCGTCAGCAAGCGCGCGGTCGACGGCCAGATCGCCAGCATCCCGGCATTGCAGGGCCCGACCGGCAAGTTCGACGAGAATCTGTACCGCCAGGTGCTCGCCCAGCGGAAGTTGACCGACGCGCAGATCCGCAGCGACATCGTCCGCGACACGTATGCGCAGCAGCTGACGATCCCGAGCACCGGTGCGACCCAGGTCGCCAGCCAACTCGCGCTGCCCTACGCCTCGCTGCTGCTCGAAAAGCGCACCGGCACGATCGGCTTCATCCCCGCCGCGGTCGTCCCCGCCGGCCCTGCGCCGAGCGACGCCGACCTCGCCACCTTCTACAAGCGCAACGTCGCACGCTACACCGTGCCCGAGCGCCGCATCGTCCGCTACGCAGTCGTCTCGCCCGATCAGGTCAAGGCGCAGGCAGTCCCGACCGACGCCGAGATCGCCCAGACCTATCAGCAGGATCGCGCACGCTATGCCGCGACCGAGAAGCGCACGATCACGCAGGTCGTAGTCGCCGATCAGGCCGGCGCCAACGCGATCGCTGCCAAGGCGAAGGCCGGCACCAGCCTCGCCGACGCCGCGCGCGCCGCGGGTCTTGAAGCGTCGACCCAGACCGGCGTCGAGAAGGCCGCCTATGCCGGCACGACGTCCGCGCAGGTCGCCGACGCCGCCTTCGCCGCCGCCAGCGGTGCGGTGATCGGCCCGGTCCGCACGCCGCTCGGCTGGACCGCCGCGAAGATCGACAAGGTCGAGGCCGTCGCCGGTCGCTCGCTCGACCAGGTCCGCGGCGAGATCGCCGCCGCACTCGGCATCCGGAAGTCGGCCGAGGCATTGTCCGCGATCCACGACAAGATCGACGATTCGCTGTCGGCCAACGCCACCTTCGACGAGGTGATCGCCGACCAGAAGCTCAAGCCCGTCACCACGCCCGCGCTGATCGCGAACGGCATCAATCCCGACGACGCCGCCAGCAAGCCCGATCCGGCGATCGCGCCGCTCGTCGCCGCCGCGTTCCAGGCGGCCGAGGGCGATGGTCCGCAGCTCGTCCAGCTCGGCACCGATGGCGGGTTCGCCGTCGTCGCGCTCGGCCGGGTCGTTCCCGCCACCCCGCGTCCGCTGGCGCAGGTGCGCGCCGCCGTGCTCCGCGACGTGAGCGCCGAGCGCGCGCGTCAGGCCGCGCGGAAAGTCGCTGCCGACGTGCTCGCGCGGATCAACAAGGGCATGCCGATCGCGCAGTCGCTGGCGCAGACCAAGCTGCCGATCCCCGCCCCGCGTCCGCTGACCGCGTCGCGTGCGCAGATCGCCGCCGATCCGCGCGGTGCACCACCTGCGCTCGCGCTGATGTTCAGCATGGCGCCGAACACCGCCAAGACGCTCGCCGCGCCCGACGACAGCGGCTGGTTCGTCATCAAGCTCGACAGCATCGCCAGCGGCAACGCGGCCGGCAACGACGCCGCGATCAAGGCCGCGCGCGCCAATATCGGCCGCTCGGTCGGTCGCGAATATGTCGAGCAGTTCGCCAAGGCGGTCCGCGCCGAGGTCGGCGTAAAGACCAACGCGGCATCGCTCGCGCGCGTCCGTGCCGACCTGCTCGGCCAGGGCGGCACCGGGAACTGATCGTATGACGAACGCGCGGGCAGCCTTGGCCGAGGGGCGCCCCGCGCTCGTCTGGCGTCGCCAGGTCGCCGACACCGAAACGCCGGTCGCCGCCGCGCTGAAGCTGATCGAGCCGGGCCGCGGCGACTTCCTGCTCGAATCGGTCGAGGGCGGTGCGATCCGCGGGCGCCACAGCCTGATCGGCCTGGCGCCGGACCTGCTGTTCCGCGCAAACGGCCACAGCGCCGAGATCAACCGCCATTGGGCGACCGATCGCGAGACGTTCGAGCCGTGCCCGGTGCCGACGCTAGACGCCTTGCGCATGCTCGTCGCCGAGTGCCGCGCGGAGGTCCCGCCCGAACTTCCCCGCGCGCTCGCCTGCCTGGTCGGCTATTTCGGCTATGAGACGATCGGCCTCGTCGAGGACCTGCCGCAACCGCCGGCCGACCCGCTCGGCCTGCCCGACATGATCTTCGTACGGCCGACCGTCATCCTGGTGTTCGATCGCCTGACCGACGCGCTGTACCTTGTCGCGCCCGCCTGGCCCGACCCTTCGCGCGATGCCGACGCGATCGTGACCGAGGCCGAAGAGCGTCTCGACGCGGTCGCCGCGAAGCTCGCCAGCACGCCCGTCCCCGCCCCGATCCGTGCCGACGTCGCCGAGCCCGTCTACACGCCCGCGTTGCCCGAGGGCCGGTACGGCGAGATGGTCGCCACCGCGAAGGACTATATCCTCGCCGGCGACATCTTCCAGGTGGTGCTCGCCCAGCGCTTCAGCACGCCGTTCGCGCTCCCGCCCTTCGAGCTCTACCGCTCGCTACGCCGCATCAACCCGTCACCGTTCCTGTACCACCTCGACCTGCCCGGCTTTGCCCTGATCGGGTCGAGCCCCGAGATCCTCGTCCGCGTCCGCGACGACGAAGTGACGATCCGCCCGATCGCCGGCACGCGGCCCCGCGGCAAGACCGCCGCCGAGGACGAGGCGAACCGCGTCAGCCTGCTCGCCGATCCCAAGGAGCGCGCGGAACACCTAATGCTGCTCGATTTGGGTCGCAACGACGTCGGCCGCGCCGCATCGCCAGGCTCGGTGAAGGTGACCGCCAGCTACGGCGTCGAATTCTACAGCCACGTCATGCACATCGTATCGAACGTCGTCGGCACGCTGTCCCCCGACAAGGACGCGCTCGATGCGCTGTTCGCCGGCTTCCCAGCGGGAACCGTCAGCGGCGCGCCCAAAGTGCGAGCATGCCAGATCATTGCCGAACTGGAACCCGAGCGCCGCGGCGCGTACGCGGGCGGGGTCGGCTATTTCTCCCCCGACGGCTCGATGGACTCGTGCATCGTGCTGCGTACCGCGGTGGTGAAGGACGGCACGATCCACGTCCAGGCCGGCGCCGGCATCGTCGCCGACAGCGTCCCCGAATACGAACAGCGCGAGTGCGAGGCGAAGGCCGGCGCGATCCTGGCGGCGGCACGGGAAGCGGTTGGCCGGGCTAAAGCGCCGGGGTTCGGTCAGTAAGGCTCTGTGCCCACGGACAAGGTGGGCCGGAGCCCGACAACCCACCCCCCCGGCGAAGGCCGGGGCCCAATTGGTGAGGTCGCAGTAACGGACCGCAACCTCCATCTCGACCGTCCCCCAATTGGGCCCCGGCCTTCGCCGGGGGGGGGCGTTGTTTTTGGCTCCGCAAACGTCCAAATGACAAAAGCTTACGGCGTAGTATTCGTCTCGCTAGCCGGCGCACGGCGCTCGGCCGCATACGCCTGGTTACGCTGCATGAAGCAGCCCGACTGCCCCCCGGTCCCGACCGCCGAGCACGTATCCGGCAACCCGCCGGCAACCCGCCCGATCTGATCCATCGTCGCCGCGCGGTTCACCCAGCTCTGGTTCTGCGCCGCAATCGGCTTGTCCTCACGCAACGACTTTGGGATGCGATAGGGCTGGTCGAGCGTCGAGCACACGACGATCTCGCCGCCGCTCGACTTGGGGCATTTCTGGTCGCCGGTCAGCGTGACGCTGCGGATACGCTGGGGCGGGGTGTCGACCTGCGCGTCCTGGGCATACGCCATGCCGGGAAGTGCGATCAGTGCAGCGAGGACGACGGTACGTAACATCGGTTAAGGCTCCTTTGAACGGATAACGTCCGTCACGCGGCATTGCTCCGCGCTGAATGATGCGCCGCCTGCGCTTCCGATATAGGAAGGCACCCGACGTTACGCGACTGTTCGATGGCGGAATTAGGGCAATCGGTCGCAGCGCGGTTGATGGAGCGTAACATCCGGCGCCGCTGCCATGTTGCACCGCGCCCCGCTTAGGCTATGGCGGCGCCATGATCCTCGTCGTCGACAATTACGACAGCTTCACCTGGAACCTCGTCCATTACCTGATGGAACTGGGTGCCGAGGTGGAGGTCGTCCGCAACGATGCGATCTCCGCCGGGCAGGCTCTGTCGTCGGGCGCGGACGCGTTCCTGATTTCCCCCGGCCCCTGCACGCCGACCGAGGCGGGCGTCAGCCTCGACCTGGTCGCCGCCTGCGCGGATGCTGGCAAGCCGCTGCTCGGCGTGTGCCTCGGCCACCAGGCGATCGGCCAGCATTTCGGCGGCAAGGTCGAACGCGGGGGGCTGATGCACGGCAAGACTTCCCCGGTGCTCCATGACGATACCGGGCTGTACGCCGGGTTGCCCTCGCCGTTCATCGCCACGCGCTATCATTCGCTGATCGTCAACGCGGTGCCTGACACGCTGATGGTGAACGCGACCGCGCAGGACGGCACGGTGATGGGCTTCCGCCACAAGACGCTGCCGATCCACGGCGTCCAGTTCCACCCGGAAAGCATCGCGACCGAACACGGCCACGCGATGCTGGCGAACTTCCTGAAAATGGCGAACATCCCGGTAATGGCGCGCGAAGGGTTAGAGATATGAGCGCGATCCCTACCGCCCGTCACCCCGGACTTGTTCCGGGGTCCACGGCCCCGCACGCTCGCGAGCCGTTGGATATGCGGAACGGTGGATGCCGGAACGAGCCCGGCATGACGGCGGTACGATGACCACCACCACGCTCCTCCCGGACCCCAGTTCACCCCTCTCCCGCGAATCCGCCCGAGAAGCGTTCGCCGACATCCTCGACGCGCGCGCCAGCGACGACGCGATCGCCACCTTCCTCACCGATCTCGCGACCCGCGGCGAGACCAGCATCGAGATCGCCGAAGCCGCGCGCGCACTCCGCAACCGGATGATCCCGATCGACGCCCCCGCCGGCGCGATCGACGTCTGCGGCACCGGCGGCGACGGCCACCACACGCTCAACGTCTCGACCGCCGTCGCGCTCGTCGTCGCGGCGACCGGCGTCCCCGTCGCCAAGCACGGCAACCGCGCCGCCTCCAGCAAGGCCGGCGCCGCCGACACATTGGAAGTCCTCGGCCTGGACATGGACCGCGCCGGCGCCACCGCCGAGGCCAGCCTCAACGAGATCGGCATCGCCTTCCTGTTCGCCGCCAACCACCACCCGGCGATGAAGCGCATCACCCCGATCCGCCAGCGCATAGCCAAGCGGACGATCTTCAACCTGATGGGCCCGCTCGCCAACCCGGCCGGCACCACCCGCCAGCTGATCGGCATCGCCCGCCCCGATTACGTAACGCTCTACGCCGACGCGCTGGAGCAACTCGGCACCGAAGCGGCACTCGTCGTCTCGGGCGAGGAAGGCCTCGACGAAATCTCGGGCGCCGGCCCCAGCATCGTCGCCTCGGTCGGCAGCGTCGCGCTCCCCGCGAGGATCACGCCCGAAGACGCCGGCCTTACCCGCCACGCCATCACCGATATCCGCGGCGGCGACGCGGCCCACAACGCCGACGCACTCCGCCGCCTGCTCAAGGGCGAGGCTGGCCCCTACCGCGACGCCGTCCTGCTCAACGCCGCCGCCGCCTTGATGGTGGCCGGCACCGTCCCCAATCTTGTCGACGGCGCGGCCAAGGCCGCCGCCGCCCTAGACACCGGCAGCGCCGACGCGCTGCTCGCCCGCTGGATCGCCTACTGACATGACCATGCTCGACCGTATCCTCGAGACCAAGCGCGCCGAAGTCGCCGCCCGCAAGGCAACGACGTCGCTCGCCGATATCGACGCCGGCATCGCCCGGATGTCGAAGCCACGCGGCTTCCGCGCCGCACTGGACGCAAAAAAGGGCGACGCGAAAACCGGCTACGCACTGGTCGCCGAGGTCAAGAAGGCGAGCCCCTCGAAAGGCTTGATCCGCGCCGACTTCGACCCCGTCGCGCACGCCCGCGCCTACGAAGCCGGCGGTGCCGCGTGCCTGTCGGTGCTGACCGATGAAAAGTGGTTCCAGGGCTCCGACGCGTACCTGACCGCGGCGCGCGACGCCGTCTCGATCCCCGTGCTGCGGAAAGACTTCATGGTCGACCCCTGGCAGTCCACCGAAGCCCGCGCGATCGGCGCCGACTGTATCCTGATCATCGTCGCCGCGCTCGACGACATTCAGATGGCCGAGATCGAGGCGTCGGCGCTCGAATGCGGCATGGACGTGCTGGTCGAGGTCCACGACGCGCACGAGATGGAGCGCGCACTGAGGCTCAAGTCGCGGCTGATCGGCGTCAACAATCGCGACCTGCGCGACTTCACCGTCGATTTCCAGCGGACCTACGATCTCGTCGGCAAGGCGCCCAAGGACTGCACCTTCGTCGCCGAGAGCGGGCTCACGACCCGCGCGGAACTCGACGCGATGGCCGAGCACGACATCCGCTGTTTCCTGATCGGCGAAGCGCTCATGCGCCAGGACGACGTCGAAGCCGCCACCCGAGCGCTGGTCGGCGAAGTGGGGGTCGGGTGAGCGGCTTAACGCACATCGACGAAGCCGGCGCGGCCCGCATGGTCGACGTCGGCGGCAAGGCCGTCACCGCCCGCGAAGCCGTCGCTTCCGGCCGCATCACCATGTCCGCCGAAGCCGCCGCGGCGATCGGCGCCGGCACCGCGAAAAAGGGCGACGTCCTCGCGGTCGCGCGCGTCGCCGGCATCATGGCCGCCAAGCGCACCAGCGAGCTGATCCCGCTCTGCCACCCGCTACCGCTGACCAAGGTCGAGATCGACCTGGTCGTGGACGAAACCGGCGTGACCGCCACCGCTACCGCCTCGACCGAAGGCAAGACCGGCGTCGAGATGGAGGCACTCACCGCAGCCACGGTAACGCTCCTCACGATCTACGACATGGCGAAAGCGATCGACAAGACGATGGTCCTCTCGGACATCCGCGTCCGGGCAAAATCCGGCGGCAAATCCGACAACTGGACCGCGTAACAAACCCCTCTCCCTAGAGGGGAGAGGGAGAGACGCCGAAGGCGGCGAAGGGTGAGGGCAAGCCAAGCCGGACGCGCTCAGCTTGGGACGTCAATCCTCATCCATAGACCAGTCGTGGCTCTCCACGATCGTCGACTCCACCGGCCGCCCCGCCGCATCCAGCGACGGATCATACCGAAACCGCTGCTCGATCAGTCGGCACGTGAGAGCATCCAGCACCCGGCTCCCGCTCGACCGCGTCACCCGGCACCGCGACACCCGCCCGTTGGTCTGAACCAAATACCGCACGAACACGCGCCCCCGGATCCCGGTCTCGGCGGCCTCGCGCGGATAATCCGAGTCCCGCAACCGCCCGCTGCGCCACTCCGGCGGCGTCTCCTCGCCCCCACCGCCGTCACCGTCCCCATACCCACCGCTCCCGGTCCCATTACCGATACCGCCACTCCCGGTCCCCGGCCCGCGAACATTCGAAGCCCCCGAAGTCGCCTCAGCACCCACCCCAGCCTTCTCCGCCACCACGACAGGCGGCGGCACGATGATCGGCACGATCGGCGGCGGCGCCACAACCTCGGTAGCCTTCGACTTCAGGTTAGGCGGCGAGGCAGCCCCCTCGGGCTTGCGGCTAGGCGACGGCCGAGGCCTGACCTTCTCCTCGGGTGGCGGCGGCGGAGGTGGCGCCACGCTGAACACTTTCAGCGCATCGGTCACCGCCGTCGGCAACGGCACCACCAACCCATAGATCAGCGCATAGCCCAGCAACCCCGACACCAGGACCGCCCCCGTCGCCGCGCCGATCCTGTCTCTCGCCCGAGGCTGATTGCGTGTCATCATGCTGATCTGGTGTCTCTTTCCCTCAAACAAAGCCCCGCGCCCCATGAACACGCGCTGGCCAAGCACCCAGAGGACCCGATCGCGGACCAACCCGCACCCGTCATCGCCGAAGAAGCGCAGCACACCCAAATAGAAACACCACCCCGGCGAAGGCCGGGGCCCAATCGGGAAGGTCGCCGTAATCGCGACCGCCATCCGCCCAAACCTTGCTTCCCCGCGAAGGCGGGGCCCCAGCCTGGGCTCCCGCCTTCGCGGGAGAACAAGGAGGCGGTAGCTAACGTACGATATCGATCGGGCCAGACCGCTCGCCCGCCAAACTACCAAAGCGCCGGTAGCGGGCCAGCACGCCGCACCCCGCTAAGCCAACAACACCTGTCCTACACACCAAACGCATGGCAGAGCATGGAACATACCCCCCGCACCCTGCGCTTCCCCCATTCGAAACCGCCCCAAAGCGAAAACCGCCAAACCGCTCCCAGCGTCTACACTTCCTATACTTCACTTTTCAGAACCGCCCGAAAACAGAGTCTTACGCATGCCCCTCGTCCCCGTCGCCGAAGCCCAGACCCGTCTCTTCGCCATGGCGCCACGCGTCGGCCACGAGACCGTCCCCCTGCGCGAAGCCGCCGGCCGCTGGGCCGCCGAGGACATCCTCGCCCGCCGCACGCAACCCGCCGCCGACCTCTCGGCCATGGACGGCTACGCGATACGCTTCACCGACCTCCCCGGCCCCTGGAAAGTCATCGGCGAAAGCGCCGCCGGCCGCCCCTTCACCGGCAAAGTCGCCCCCGGAGAAGCCACCCGAATCTTCACCGGCGCCGCGATGCCCGAAGGCGCCGACACCGTGATGGTCCAGGAAGAGGCCGAACGAGACGGCGAAACCCTGATCCTAGCCGGCGAAGGCCCGCCGACATTCGGCCGTAACACCCGCCGCAAGGGCCTCGATTTCTCCACCGGCACCAGCCTGATCGCCGCCGGCGACCGCCTCAGCCCGGCGCGCATCGCGGTCGCCGCGACCGGCGGCCACGGCAGCCTCCCCGTCAACCGCCGCGTCCGCGTCGCCGTCGCCGCCACTGGCGACGAACTCGTCCCCCCGGGCTCGACCACCGACGGCGCGGCGCTCCCGGAATCCAACGGCATCATGCTCGCCGCGATGCTCGCCGACATGCCCGTCGACATCATCGACCTCGGCATCCTGCCCGACAATCTCGACATACTCCGCGAGGCTTTCGCCAGCGTCCAAGCCGACCTCCTCGTCACAACCGGCGGCGCATCGGTCGGCGACCACGACCTCGTCCGCCCAGCAATCGAAGCCGCCGGAGGGACCATCGATTTCTGGCGCATTGCCCTCCGCCCCGGCAAGCCAATGATGGCCGGCCGGATCGGCGAAATGATGGTGCTCGGCCTCCCCGGCAATCCGGTCTCCGCGTTCGTCACCGCGACGCTGTTCGTGAAGCCCGTCGTCGCGCACATGGCCGGCGCGCGCGACCCGCTCCCCCAGTCCACCCATGCGCTGCTCGGCGAAGACCTCCCCGCCAACAACGCCCGCACCGACTATCTCCGCGCCGAACTGCGCGACGGGAAAGCCTATGCCTCGACGATCCAGGACAGCTCGATGCTGCTGACGCTGGCGCGCTCGACCTGCCTAATCGTCCGCGCCGGCAACGCGCCGGTGGCACGGACAGGCGAATCGGCGGAAATCCTCGTTATCGCGTGATACAGACGCTTGACGCCGTTAATTATGTTCCATAGAAGTTCCCAGTCTGTTCCGGACGGAGAACCGCCATGCTCACGCGCAAGCAGCACGAACTCGTCTGCTTCATCAACGATCGCCTCAACGAAACCGGCGTCTCGCCGTCGTTCGAGGAGATGAAGGACGCGCTCGACCTCAAGTCGAAGTCGGGCGTCCACCGTCTGATCAGCGCGCTCGAGGAGCGCAACTTCATCCGTCGCCTGCCGAACCGCGCGCGCGCACTCGAAGTGCTGCGCATGCCCGAGCGTGCGGAGAAGAAGGCGCCCTCGAAGGCCTCGAACGTCAGGGCGGCCCCCACCGCCGCGACGCCACAACCGGCCAACGACGTCATCGAGATCCCCCTCCACGGCCGCATCGCCGCCGGCGTCCCGATCGAGGCTTTCGAAGGCAGCACCATGCTCGCCGTCCCCGCCGCGCTCCTCGGCACCGGTGAACACTACGCGCTCGAAGTCTCCGGCGACTCGATGGTCGAAGCCGGCATTTTGGACGGTGATTACGCGCTGATTCGCCGCACCGAGACCGCCCGCGACGGTGAGATCGTCGTCGCCCTGATCGAAGACAGCGAAGCCACCCTAAAATACTTCCGCCGAGAAGGCGCCATGGTCCGCCTCGACCCGGCCAACCGCGCTTACGACCCCCAACGCTACGCCCCCGCGCAGGTCCGCGTGCAGGGCAAGCTATCCGGCATCCTCCGCCGCTACGACTGAACCGCCACCGCCTTCTCTGCGCAGCATAAAGAATATGTTCGCGCGGAGACGCGGAGACGCGGAGGTGTTTCGCTTTGGGAGAGCCTTGCGGTTTCAAACGACTGAGGAGGGGACGACCGGATAGTCGTCAACCCGGTCCGGTTCGTTGCCTAAGACACTTCTCCGCGTCTCCGCGTCTCCGCGTGAAAATTCATCGCCCGGCCACCGAGCGCGTCTACTGGTGATTTGGATCACGCGAAGGCGCAAAGGCGCGAAGATGTTGCGTTTGGAGAACGCTGACCTCCATCCCGAGGCGGTCAGGGCGACGACGCTCCTCTAGCGTTCACGGAGTTCAGGACGGTCCCCCGAGCCGCATCACCTTCGCGCCTTTGCGCCTTCGCGTGAACATCATACTTCCTGCGGCCTCGGTCGGCCCGAAACCCGGACGTACGATCGTGGAACCAAGCCTGTCGCGATCTGAAAATGTGCGCAGGACGTTCAAGAACCGGCGGATCGCGCCAGGGATGGCGATCGCCCGCAGTCAGTATCGTGACGACCCTCCCCGTCCCCAAGGTCAGCGCGACCCCGCCCGTCCGGCGCAGAACACGGCTGTCCAGCTTCAACCACCGCGGCACGCAGCGTTTCGGCAGACCGCGTTCGCTGACGACGACGTCGGCGCTGCGACAGGCGGCGATCAGTTCGGCGATCGGCACCATATACACGCTGCGGGTGGCGAGGATCCGCCACATCCGTCCCCGCGCGGCGATATCGGTGACGCACAGATCGCGACTGCACCGCGCATCCGGTTGGTCCGCGAGCAGGAGCGGCTCGCCATCCACCCCGCCATTCTCCGCGAGCATGTCGCGCGTGTAATCGCCGGCCCGGTCACGCAGCATCGCCAACCCCGCCGCCGTCCGCACCGCGATGTGGCGACCGTCTCCGGTAACGAGAATATCAGGCGCAGGTGTCGTCAACGCCCAGATCGCACCGGCGGCTAGCGGCAACAGCCCCAACCGGCGCAACCGCGTCCGCCACAACGCGATCCAGATGCCGCCCAGCACCATCAGCGCAAACGCCGCCGTCGGCATCGCGGGCAAGGACCGCACCGAACCCGGCGCGTCGGCGACGGTATTCGCCAACCATAATAGCGCATCGAGCGAGCGCTGCACCAGCCACCAGATCGGCGCGCCCACGCCGCCGGCGTCGAGCAGCAACGCCAGCGCCTCCAGCGGCATTACCACGAACGTGGTCAGCGGGATCGCGACGATGTTCGCGAATGCTCCGTAGAGCCCCGCCTTGTGGAAATGATACACCGCGATCGGCATCAGCGCGAATTCGACCAGCAACCCCGTCAGCAGCAGCGACGCCACGCCGCGCGCGAGCCTGCGCCCCCGCCCCTCGTCATGCGGACCGAAGAACGCGCGGATTGCCGGATGTTCGTGCAACGCCATGATCGCGGTGATCGCCGCGAACGAGAGCTGAAAGCTGGGTCCCGCCGCCGATTCGGGCAGCACCAGCATGACGCACGCCGCCCCCGCCGCGACGAGCCGCAGCGTCATCGCCTCACGCCCCATCGCCAGCGCCGCCAGCACGAGCAGCGCCGCGACGCACGACCGAATCGTCGGCACCTGGCTTCCGGTCAGCAACGTATAGCCGATCGCCGCCGCCGCCCCGGCCAGCGCGGCAATCAACGGCAGTCGTGCATGCAAAGCCAGCCACGGACTGAGCGCCAGCAGCCGCACCACGATCAACATCGTCGCGGCGACCGCCGCCGTAATGTGCAACCCGCTCACCGACAGCAGATGCGCGAGACCCGCCCGGCGCATCGCCTCCGAATCCTCTTCGCTGATCGCGCCGACATCGCCGGTCGCAAGGGCAGCGGCGATCCCGCCCGCGCTGCCGTCCAGTCGAGACACGATATGGTGCGAGAGCGCGACGCGGATGCCCGCTCCCGATTCGCTCGACCTCGTCACGACCACCGGTGCGAAACCGCGCCCGGTCGCACCGATCCCGCCGAACCACGCGACACGCGCGAAGTCGTAGGCGCCCGGCACCGCGGGAAGCGGTGGGGGCATCAGCCGCGCTCGCAACTGGATGACCGCCCCCGTCCCCAACAGCTTCGGCGCATCCGCTTCGGCCAAATTGACGCGGACGCGGTACGGCAATGCGACCGGCCGCCCGTCGGTCTCCACCCCCTTCCCAATCGGCAATACCGTCAACCGCACCAGTTTCCGCGCCACCAGCGGTTCGATCGCCTCGACCTTCGCCGAGAAGCTCGCGTTCGTCGGACCGCCCAGAACCGGCCGCGCCACCCATTCCGACCGCGCCCAGATCAACCCCAGCCCCAGCGCCGCCGTCAGCAACCCGATCGCCAGCGCGCGCGCCGCTCGTCCACCCTGCCCTACGGCCAGACACGCCAATCCGCCTGCCACCAACAGCAGGATTGCCACGCACCACGCTGCCGGATCAGGCAGCGCAAACCACAACGCGATCCCGCCGCCCAGCATCACTGGCAGCCACAACACCAGCTGGTCGCGCTCCGCCTCCAGCCAGCGCTCCACGGCCAGCCCGACGATCATCAGCCCAGCGAAAGGCCTCCATCGCGGCACGCCCATTTGTCGCCGCCAAGGACGCATGCTAGGGGCGGCGACGGCTGTCATGGCCATCGTTTTGCTATCGTTTCTCCATTGTTTCTTCAGTCTGGGAGCACCCGCGGTTGGGCGCAATATCTGATACGGGCACCGCCAATTCGGCCGCACCCGTGGTTACCCGTTTCGCTCCGTCGCCGACGGGGTTCCTGCATCTCGGCGGCGCGCGCACCGCGCTGTTCAACTGGTTGTTCGCAAAGGCGAACGGGGGCAAATTCCTGCTGCGGATCGAGGATACCGACCGGGTCCGCTCGACCCAGCCGGCGATCGACGCGATCATCGACGGGATGCGCTGGCTAGGCCTCGACTGGGACGGCGACGTCGTCATGCAGTTCGCCGGGGCCGAGCGTCACGCACAGGTCGCGCATGAGATGGTCGCCAACGGCCATGCCTATCGCTGCTACATGACCAACGACGAGATCGCCGCGATGCGCGCCGAGGCCCAGGCCGCGAAGAAGCCGCTCCGCATCCGCAGCCCGTGGCGCGATCGCCCGGCGAGCGATGCCCCCGATCTTCCCCATGTCGTCCGCCTGCGCGCGCCGCAGGAAGGCGCCGTCACCATCGAAGACCGCGTCCAGGGCGCGGTGACGGTCCGCAACGAGGAGATCGACGATCTCGTCCTGCTCCGCTCAGACGGCACGCCGACCTACATGCTGGCCGTCGTCGTCGACGATCACGACATGGGCGTCACCCACGTCATCCGCGGCGACGATCACCTTAACAACGCATTCCGCCAGCTGCCGATCTACCGCGCGATGGGGTGGCCCGAGCCGATCTACGCGCACATCCCGCTGATCCACGGCCCCGACGGTGCGAAGCTGTCGAAGCGTCACGGCGCCGTCGGCATCGAGGCCTATCGCGACGAGATGGGCATCCTCCCCGAGGCGTTCGACAATTACCTGCTCCGGCTCGGCTGGGGCCACGGCGACGACGAGATCATCAGCCGCGAACAGGCGGTCGAATGGTTCGATCTGTCGGGCGTCGGCAAGTCGCCGTCCCGGTTCGACTTGAAGAAACTCGAAAATCTCAACGGCCATTATATCCGCGAGGCCGACGATGCGCGGCTGGCGCAGCTTGCCGCCGATCGGCTCGGGCACGACCTGCCGACCGGCGGACTCGAACTTCTGACTCGCGCGATGCCCGTCCTGAAGCCACGTGCCGCAAACCTGAACGAACTGGCCGAAGGGTCGAATTTCCTGTTCAGCCAGCGCCCTTTGGCGATGGATGACGCTGCGGCGAGCCTTTTGCAGGGTGAAGCGAGTGCGATTTTGGCGAATGCGCATGCCGAACTTGACGCGCTCGACAAGTGGGATACGGAAGCGCTCGAAGGCGCGGTACGGCGCGTGGCCGAAGCCCGAGGGGTCAAACTCGGGCAGGTGGCACAGCCGCTTCGCGCCGCGCTGACGGGACGCAAGACGTCACCGGGAATATTCGACGTGCTCGACCTGCTCGGGCGCGACGAGAGCCTCGGTCGGATCGCCGACCGGATGGCTAGCTGATAAGATTTCGAGGAAGGATACAAGCATGAGCGAGACCGCAACCCTCAAGGTCGACGGCAAGGATTTCGATTATCCGGTGATGTCCGGAACGGTCGGGCCCGACGTCATCGATATCCGCAAGCTGTACGCGCAGACGGACAATTTCACCTATGATCCGGGCTTCACCTCGACGGCGTCGTGCCAGTCGAAGCTGACCTATATCGATGGTGACGCGGGCACGCTGCTGCACCGCGGCTACACGATCGGCGAGCTGGCCGAACAGTCGAACTTCATGGAAGTCGCCTACCTGCTTCTGAACGGCGAACTGCCGAGCGCGGACGAGCTGGCGAACTTCTCGAACACGATCACGCGCCACACGATGGTGCACGAGCAGCTCGCGCAGTTCTTCCGTGGCTTCCGCCGCGACGCGCATCCGATGGCGATCCTGTGCGGCGTCGTCGGCGCGCTGTCGGCTTTCTATCACGATTCGACCGACATCCACGATCCGGCGCAGCGCGTCATCGCGTCGCACCGCCTGATCGCCAAGATGCCGACGATCGCCGCGATGGCGTACAAGTATAGCGTCGGCCAGCCGTTCGTCTATCCGGACAACACGCTGAGCTACACCGGCAATTTCCTGAAGATGACGTTCGGCGTGCCGGCCGAGAAGTATGTCGTGAACCCGATCGTCGAGAAGGCGATGGACCGCATCTTCATCCTCCACGCCGATCACGAGCAGAACGCGTCGACCTCGACAGTCCGTCTCGCCGGTTCGTCGGGCGCCAACCCGTTCGCGTGCATCGCGGCCGGCATCGCCTGCCTGTGGGGCCCCGCGCATGGCGGCGCCAACGAAGCTGCGCTCAACATGCTGCATGAGATCGGCACGGTCGACCGCATCCCCGAGTACATCGCCCGTGCCAAGGACAAGAACGATCCGTTCCGCCTGATGGGCTTCGGTCACCGCGTCTACAAGAACTACGATCCGCGAGCGGCCGTCATGCAGACGACCGTCAAGGAAGTGCTCGGCGAGCTGGGTGTCACCGACCCCGTGTTCGACGTCGCGATCGAGCTCGAGCGTCTGGCGCTGAGCGATCCGTACTTCATCGAGAAGAAGCTGTTCCCGAACGTCGATTTCTACTCGGGCGTGATCCTGTCGGCGATCGGCTTCCCGACCTCGATGTTCACCGTCCTCTTCGCGCTCGCCCGCACCGTCGGCTGGGTCGCGCAGTGGAACGAGATGATCACCGATCCCGACCAGAAGATCGGCCGTCCGCGCCAGCTGTACAGCGGCCCGACCGCGCGCGACTACGTCCCGATGGCGTCACGCTGATGAAGACGCTCCGGCCGATCCTGATGGTCGTCGGCGTGCTGTGCGCGCTGATGGGTCTGCTCTGGATCGGTCAGGGGCTCGGATACGTCCATTGGCCGCAGTCGAGCTTCATGCTCGACCAGCGGCCTTGGGCGGATCGCGGCGCATTCCTCGCCGCGTTCGGCCTCGCGCTGATATTAGTGGCGCGCCGAATCCGCCGGTAACGTCAGCACGAACCGCGCGCCTTCGCCGGGTGCGCTCTCGATCGTGAGATCCCCCTGCATCGCCCGCGCCAGCCGCCGTGCGATATACAGGCCGAGCCCGTTGCCGCCGGCCTCCGACGGATCGACCCGCTCGAACTTCTCGAAAATCCGTGCCTGATCCTCGGGCGCGACGCCCTTGCCCTTGTCCGCAACCACGACGACCGCGTGGCTTTCGGTGCGTGTCACGGTGACGATCACCTGCGCGCCACGCGGCGAATAGCGCACCGCGTTGCCGACGAGGTTGACGAGAATCTGCAACACGCGCCGGAAATCGCCGAGCGCCGCTACGCGCATGTCGACCGGTGGTCGCGCGATCGTGACATCGGCATTGGCCGCGCGGACCGACAACAGCCCCGCCGCGCGACGCGCGACATCGGCAAGGTCGATCGGCTCGGGCAGCAGCGTGAAATCCGGTCGCTCGACCGCCTGGAGATCGACCAGATCATCGACCAGTTCGAGCAGATGGCGCCCCGCGCTGGCGATATCCGCCGCGTAATCGGCATAGTCGCCCTGCACCGGGCCATCCGACTGCGCATTGATGCTGTCGGCGTTGGCGACGATCCGCGCGAGGGGGATGCGCAACGCCTTGTCGAGCCCGCTCGTGAAGGTCGGCGACAGCGTCGCGGTCTCGGCGGGCGGTGCGACGTCGTCGACCACCATCCGTGCAGTGCCGACGAACCCGGCGAAATCCCCCGAAGCGTCATGCCGCACGGTCGCGGTCAGCGTCACCGCCCGCCCCGAACTCCGCAGCCGCGCGGGTTGCGCCGTCATCGGCCGGCGCCGGGCGAGCGAATCGAGGATCGGCAACGTCCCGTCGGTTCCGGTATCGAGCGCGAACATCGCCGTCAGCGGCTGGCCGAGCAGCGCGAACGCGTCGAACCCATGCTTCGGTCCGGCATCCAGCGTCACGAACGTCAGCCGCAACGCTGCGTCGGTCTCCCACCGCCAATCGGTATCGCTGCCGAGAAAATCATCCGGTGCACCCGGTGCAGGCCGGGTCGGACGCCACGCGGCGATCTCGCGCCAACCGCTCACCGTCAGGCGTACATTCTCGCCGTCCGGTTGCGCGCGCACCCAGAGATCGACATCGGCTTCGTCGTCGGCAACCACCACGCCGCGCGACACGACGATGCCCAGTCGCCGCGCGAGCCGAACGATCGTCGCGAGTTGCGGCACCGCGAGCGGCGCCCCGCGCATACCGCCGGCCCGCTGGTTCAGTGCGATCAAGGCCGGGTCCGCGAACGACAGCGAGCCGTTGGGCGCGACGATGCCGTGCGCGATCGGGCTTTCGGTCGATGGATCGAACAGGCTCATCGCCGTTCCGTACGCGCCAGCGCGCGCAACGCCATCCGAAAATCGCGGTTCAGCGCAAGCGGCGCGATCGACGCGCGCGCGTCCTCCACGCCGATCGAAACGATCGCGTCGAGCGCGTCGGCGAACTGTTCGATATCCCGGCGTGGATCCGCTTCCGACAGCGCGAGCCCGATTCGGGCGATCGTCGGCCGATCCATGTCGAGCGCACGCAGCGCGAGCCAAAGCCGATCGCCCTCGGGATCGAGCGTGATCGCCCGTGCCTGATCGAACGCGATGCCCAGCGCATGCGCCAGCACCGCGACGAACAGCGACAGCCGCCGGTCGCCGATCGATTCGACCAGCACCGCCGCCAACTCATTGGGCCGCGCGTCGAGCGCCGCCGCCAGCCGTGTCGCCACCGCATCGGGCCGTTCGCCCTCGTCATGCGCTGCCAGGCTGCGTTGCGCGGCGTCCGTGATCGCGCGGTCGCTCTCGCGGGTCGCCGACGTCAAGCCGTCGCGGATCGCTGCGGCCACCCACCAGACTAGTCGGTGGTGCAGCTCCGCGGGCAATTCGCTGCCTCCGACCGCACCCTGCTCGTTCGCTACCCGCCGCCGACTTTCGGCCGCGAGCAATGCCGATGCCGCCGACGCCACGACGCTGTCGGGCACACCGGCCAAGCGTACGAGCAGGCTCGCCTCGTCGGGTTCCGCCACCTCGACCGGCAGCGACGCCGCGATCAGATCGTGGCGGACTCGGGCGATCAGTTCGTCCATCAGGTCTTCGTCACGCAACAGGCCCGCGCGTGTCAGGCGTTGCAGGACGGTGCCCGCCCCTGCCTTCAAGATCGCCTCGCCCGCCTGCGTTGCGCCGCTGCCGGCCAGCAACCGCGCGGCATGTCGCCGGATATCCCATTCGATCGCCCCGACGATCGCGCCGAGCACCTGTGCCAGCATCAACCGCGTGCGGTCGTCGAGCCGGGCATCCGCATCGAGGAAAAAGTCGGCGATCGTCCCGGCCAGCCGCGTCTCGGCGCGCAGGCGCGCAGTCTCTGCTCGCTGCACTGGATCATAGGACGGCATAGCGTCTTGCATCGTTGGGCCGACCGACATGATCCCGTGCTTAGCCTCCGGTCGTTAAGGTACGCCTAAGGCGCGCGACGCAATCGCTCGATTGCTGCCGCCAGCGTAGCGGTCGCATAGACCGCCGTCATGCCCAGCCCGAACACCGGAAAACCGATCAGCGCGAACACCGCGACGAGCAGCAGATACGCCGTCGGACTGCCCCACCACAGCCGTCGCTCGCGCTCGAGAATGGCGCGCTCCGCCAGTCCGCCGATCGCGACCGTCGCGGTGCCGATCGCCAGCGCGGTGTTATCGCCCGCATAGCCGCTGACGAAGAACGCGAAGGCCAGGATCGCCGCCGCGGCGACGCCGGCGATCGCAAGCGTCTGCCAACGCGCCATCGGTGCCTCGTCGCGAAGGCCGCTCAACACCGAGCCGAGCGCCAGCGCGATGCTGCCGATCAACGCGACCAACAGCCCGATCGACGAGAACCCGAAGCCGATCGTCACCAGACCGGCGATGCCGAGCGCCAGTCCGGCCGCACCGACGCTCGTCCCCGCCGCGCCGCGATCGACCAGCAACGGCAACGCCAGTCGCGCGATCGGTGCAAGTACGAACCGGTCGAACCAGCCGCGTCGTCCCGACACGATCGTCATCAGCACCGCGCGCCCGCGCTCCTCCAGCGTCCGCGCCTGGCGCTCGATCCCGTGCCCGCCACGTACCGCATCGGTCGGGAGCAGCACATGGATCGCGCGCGACTGGATGGCCAATCGCAGCAGCGAAGACTGGAGATCGTAATCCTGTGGCAGTGCCGCCACCTCTGCGATCCGGCTCGAACTCAGCCGCGCGACGCCGGCCCAGGCCATCTGCCCGCCGACGCGCTCGAAGCCGGGCCCCGCATCGCCTTCGGGGACGACGAGCAGGCAATCGCCCTCCTCGCCGGCCATCGCCTTGACGATCGCCTCGGTGGTGACCAGCCCGTCGCCGAGCATCAGCACGCGCGCGAGGGGATGGAGTTTCTCGACCGCCTCGGTCGCGGAGCGCACCGTATCGACGCTGACGCCCCGCCGCCCGATGCGGTTGATCGCGCCGAGCAGTTCGGGCGTCATCCGCGCGACGACCACGATCACCTGCGACACGCCGGCTGCGATCAGCAGTCGCGCCTGGTACTCGATGAGCGTGACACCGCTGAACGGCAGCGTCGCGGCCAGACGATCGGGACGATCGTCGGCGTCGTGTATTGCAAATAATAGACCGGCAAGCATCGCAGGCTGTTAGGCGGTACACGCGGTCCTGCAAAGCCCGCGTTCGGCCGAACTGCCCTGCATCGTGGTTCGGTTCGCCGTTGCGGGCGAGAAACACCCGTCCGAGGTTACGAAACCCTCCGCATCGTGCCAATCATCGCAAATGCGACAGGCGCCGCTTGCCGATACCGCCACGATCATACGCCGTGCCGCCCTGCTTACCGGACGGATGTTCGCCGAACCGTCGCATCATCCGTTTTGTCGGGCGGCAATCCATGATACTTCCGATGTTCATGAACGGGGGTTCGTCAATGATCGGGTTTCGCGCGTCGGCAGGCAATGCCCATCCCATTCGCGCGGATATCGTGATGGATCCGGTGATAGAAGATATGTCCGACGCCGTCATTGAGCCCAGTTTCGACGAGGTCAATCAAGAACCTGTGCGCGAACGCGGACCTCTTTACGCCGGTATCGCAGTCGGTGTCGTGGTCGTCTGGCTCGCCGCCATGCTCTGGCTTGCAAGCGGGTCGCTGGCGACCATCGAACCGGTCGCGCTCGTCCAGTTCATTGCCGCGCTCTGCGTCGTCCCCGCGCTCGTCGGCATCGTCTGGCTGCTCGCGATGCGCACCAGCCGTACCGAGGCCCACCGCTTCGGTGTTACCGCCCAAGCGATGCGCGACGAAGCCGCCAGCCTGGAACGGACGGTCGCCGCACTGTCGAACACGATCGACGCCAACCGCGCACAGCTCGCCGAGCAACTCGACACGCTCATGACGATGGGCAGCGGCGCGACCGAACAGCTCGCGGCGATCGGCCGCGGCATGGTGTCCGAAATCGACCAGGCCGCGGCGCACGCACGTAATCTCGCCACCTCGACCGCCGGTGCGCAAACCAGCTTGGGCGTCCTGATCGCCACCCTCCCCCGCGCGCAGGCCGATATCGACGACGTCGCCAAGCGGCTCGAACGCACCGGGCTGTCCGCGAGCGAACACGCCGCTGCGCTCGACGCGCAGATCGTCGCGCTCGCCGAGCGCGGCCGGGATGCCGACACGATGGCGAGCGGCGCGGCGCAACGCCTAGCCGCGCACATCGTCCGCATGGAGGCGACCAGCCAGACCGCGGGCGCGCATCTCGAGTCGGTCACCGAGGGCATGTCCGGCGCGGTCGATGCGCTGCTCAACCGGACCGCCGACGCCGTCGACGAAGCCCGCAAAAGCATTGCCGCGCAGGGCGACGCGATGCTGGCGATGGTCGGCGCGAACCAGGCCGCGCTCGACAGCGCCGCCCGCGACAGCGCCGAAGCGCTCGCCAAGCGGATCGCCACCGTCGAGGACGCGATCGAGCGGGTCGCGATCCGCCTCGACCTGCAACGCAACGCCGGCGAGCGGATCGTCGACGACCTCCACACCGGGCTCGGCGAAGTCGAGACGCGGATCGAGGCGCTCCACCGCCACGGCACCGAGCGCACTCAGGGTCTCGCCGCCTCGATCAGCGCGCTGGGCGGCTCCGCGGATGCGATGACCGAAGCGTTGCGCACCGGCGACGAGATGGCGCATCGGACCATCACCACGACCGAAACGCTGCTGGTCGCGCTCGACGCAGCCGCACGCGAAATCGACGAGACGATGCCCGAAGCGCTTGGCCGGCTCGATTCGCATGTGCTCGCCAGCAAGAGCATCGTCGTCTCGGCGCGGCCCGAACTGCTCGCGCTCGTCACAGCGGCCGAGAGCACGCACGACGCGATCGAGGCGATCGCGGGCGTCATCGGTGAACAGCGCCATGTGCTCGATACGTTGTCGACCGACCTGCTCAACACGCTCAACACCGGGCGCGCGAAGGCTGATGCGCTGGGCCAGATGGTCGACGAGGCGATCGGCCGGACTCAGCATTTCGCCGAGGACGCCGCGCCGCAGTTGATCGAAGCGCTTCACCGCGTCCGCGAAACCGCCGCGGTCGCGGCCGACAAGGCCCGCGAGACACTGTCGAAGGTCATTCCGGAAGCCGCGGCCGCGCTGGGCGCCGCCAGCGCCGACGCGATGCGCCGCGCGACCAACGACACGGTGGAGCGGCAGGTCAAGGCGCTCACCGATGCCACCGACGCGGCGGTCGATGCCGCGACCGGGGCGACGGAGCGACTGGCCCGCGAAGTCCAGGCGATCGTCGACCAGACCGCGATCGTCGAAACGCGGATCGAAGAGGCCCGGGCCGAGCGCGAGGAGGCGGACAGCGACACCTTCGCGCGCCGGGTGTCGCTGCTGATCGAATCGCTCAACTCCGCCTCGATCGACATCACCAAGGCGATCGCGCCAGAAATCTCCGACAGCGCCTGGGGTGCGTATCTCAAGGGCGACCGCGGCGTCTTCACGCGACGTGCGGTGCGGATACTCGATGCCAGCGAAGTGCGCGAGATCGCCGGGCTCTACGACGACGACGAAGCGTTCCGCGAGATGGTGAATCGCTACATCCACGACTTCGAGGCGATGCTCCGCGCGATCCTGACGCAGCGCGACGGCTCGCCGCTCGGGGTGACGCTGCTGTCGTCGGACATGGGCAAGCTGTACGTCGCGCTGGCACAGGCGATCGAGCGGCTGCGCTGACCTGAGCTGAACGGGAGTATTCGAAATGATCCAGCGGCACCGCTGAAGCGGCCCTCGCCAGCGGAGCGATCCGCCGACCGGACTCATATTTCGAGGCTTACATGCCAAGACTGAATAACAAGACCTGCGTCGTCACCGGCGCAGCGCGCGGCATCGGCCGCGCCATCGCCGAGCGTTTTCGTGACGAAGGCGCGATCGTCATCCTCACCGATATCGATGAAATCGCTGGCGCCGAGACGGCAGCGGCTATCGGCTGCCAGTTCGAAAAGCTCGACATCCGCGAAGAGGCCGACTGGAAGCGACTGGCCGAGATTGTCCCGGTCGTCGACGTGGTTGTAAACAATGCCGGCGTGACGGGTTTCGAAAGCGGCATCGTCGCGCATGATCCCGAACACGCGAGCCTAGCGGACTGGCGCGCGGTCCATGCGGTCAATCTGGACGGCACGTTCCTCGGTTGCCGTTATGCGATCGGCGCGATGAAGGCGGCGGGGACCGGTTCGATCATCAACATCTCGTCGCGCTCCGGGCTGGTCGGCATCCCCCTCGCCGCGGCCTATGCATCGTCGAAGGCGGCGATCCGCAATCACAGCAAGACGGTGGCGCTATATTGCGCGCAGCAGGGGTGGAAAATCCGTTGCAACTCGGTGCATCCGGCCGCGATCCTGACGCCGATCTGGGAGCCGATGCTTGGGGATGGTCCGGACCGCGAGGAGCGGATGGCGGCGCTGGTGGCGGATACGCCGTTGAAGCGGTTCGGGATGCCCGACGAGGTCGCCGCGGTTGCGGTAATGCTGGCGTCGGACGAGGCCACGTACATCACGGGAACCGAGATCAATATCGATGGCGGCTTGCTGGCCGGATCGGCCGCGTCGCCGGGCTGATGGCCGACTTACGATCCTCCCCCGCCAGGGGGAGGTGGCTGGCACTTGCCAGACGGAGGGGGAGGTAAGGGAAACCGAGGTGCCGTATCCTCCCCCTCCGTCACCTTCGGTGCCACCTCCCCCTTGCGGGGGAGGATCGTGAAGCTTCTCTACCGCGTGACCATGTTGCCGCGGTCGAACAGGTCGACGCTTTGCGGCGATATCCAGCCATAGTGATAGTTCAGCTGGAACAGCACGAACAACACCGTCGCCACCACCGTCACCCGCCAAGCCGTCCGCCCCGAGCGAAACTCGTGCGGCGCGCTCTCGGCCTGGCCGGGGACGTGCTCGCCCCCGACCTCGCGCGTCGTCTTCACGCCGAACGGCAGGACCAGGAACACCGAGAACGCCCAGAACAGGACGTAGATCGCAAGTGCCGAGGTCCAGCGCATTCGCTCAGCCCTCGATCAGCAGGACGTCGACGATCGGCTGCTTGCCGGTCCAGCGCTTGGCGACCTTGCGCACCGCGAGACGGATCTGCTCGCGCATCTTCTCGCTCTCGCGCTTGCCGCCGCGCACCGTGTCGGCAGCCGCCTGGACCGCGTCGGCGATGAAAGCCGCGCGGTCTTCCTCGACCGGCACGCCCTGCACGCGGACCTGCGGCTGGCCGACCATCCGGCCGTCCTTGCCGAGCGCGACACCGACCGAGATCTGGCCGTTGATCGCCAGCTTCCGCCGCTCGCTCAGCGTCGCGCCGTCCGCCGGGAGGATCACGTCGCCGTCGAGCACCAGGCGCCCGACCGTCGCATTGCCGATCTTCGCCGGCCCCTTGGGCGCCAGACGGATGATGTCGCCATTGCTCTGCACGATCGCGCGCGGAATGCCCTGCTCGAGGCCGAAGCGCGCATGCTCCATCATATGGCGCATCTCGCCGTGCGTCGGCACGAGCACCTCAGGCCGCAGCCAGTCGTACATCTGCGCGAGTTCCGGCTGACCCGGATGGCCCGACACATGGACGTGTGCCTGGCGCTCGGTGATCATGCGGATGCCCTTGGCCGCCAGCGTGTTCTGGATGCGACCGATCTGGACCTCGTTGCCCGGAATCTGCTTCGACGAGAAGATCACCGTATCGTCGGCGTCGAGCGTGATCGTGTGGCTGCCATTGGCGACACGCGCCAGCGCCGCGCGCTCCTCACCCTGCCCGCCGGTCGCGATGACCAGCACCTTGTTCTTGGGCAGGCGCATCGCCTCGTCGGGGCTGATCGTGTCGGGAAAATCCTTCAGATAGCCCGTCGCGCGCGCCACCTTGATGATCCGGTCGAGCGAACGCCCGGTCACGCACAGCTTGCGCCCGGTTTCCTTCGCGACTTCGCCGAACGTGTGCAGCCGCGCTGCGTTCGACGCGAAGCTGGTGATCATCACGCGGCCCTTGGCCTTGCTGACCTCCTCGAACAGACCTTTTCGCACGGTGCTCTCGCTGCCCGACGCGGTCGTGTTGAAGATGTTGGTCGAGTCGCAGACCAGCACGTCGACGCCCTTGTCGCCGATCGCCATGAAGCCCTCGGGCTTGGTCGGGTTGCCGATCACCGGATTGGCATCGAGCTTCCAGTCGCCGGTGTGGAACACGCGACCATAGGGCGTGTCGATCAGCAGCGCGTTGGCTTCCGGAATCGAATGCGACATCTCGACGAAGGTGAAGCCGAACGGCCCGAGCTGGAAATTGCCGCCCATCGGGATCATCTTGAGCTTCACGCGGTTGGCGATGCCCTCTTCCTCGAGCTTGCCGCGGATCAGGCCCATCGTGAACGGCGTCGCGTAGATCGGCACGCCGAGGTCTTCGGCGAGGTACGGCAGCGAGCCGATATGATCCTCATGGCCGTGCGTGATGACGATGCCGAGCAGGTCGTCGATCCGGTCCTCGATGAAGGACAGATCGGGCAGGATCACGTCGACGCCAGGATATTGCGGATCGGCGAAGGTGATGCCGAGATCGACCATCACCCACTTGCCCTGGCACCCGTACAGGTTGACGTTCATGCCGATTTCGCCGGAGCCGCCAAGGCCACAGAAAAGGAGTTCGTTCTTCGGAGTCATTGATTACTTTCAGGATTATACAGGAATATGGCCCGCAGGCCGGTCGGCGCGAGCCCAATGGCCCTAGATATGGTGACGATCCCACATCATCGCCAGCCCCTGGATCGTCAGGTCGGCTTCGATGACGTCGAACACGTCGGTCTGTTTCTCGAATAATGTGGCAAGGCCGCCGGTCGCAACGACCTTCACGGGACGGCCGATTTCGCGCTTCATCCGCGCCACCAGCCCCTCGATCATCGCGACATAGCCCCAATAGATGCCGATATGCATCTGCGAGACCGTGTTGAGCCCGATAACGCTGGTATCAGTCGGTGCCTCGATCGCGATCCGCGGGAGTTTCGCCGCGGCGGTGACAAGCGCGTCGAGCGACAGGTTTATCCCCGGCGCGATGATCCCGCCCTTGTACGCGCCACTATAGTCGACGACGTCGAAGGTGGTCGCGGTGCCGAAATCGATCACGATCAGGTCGCCGGGATGCAGCGCGTGCGCGGCGATCGTGTTGACCGCACGGTCGGCACCGAGCGAGACAGGCTCGTCGACGTCGATCGCAATGCCCCATTCGACCGGCGCGTGGCCGGCGATCAGCGCCTCGGTGTGGAAGTATTTCGACGCGAGCACCTGAAGATTGTGCAGCGCGCGCGGAACGACGGTGGCGACGATCACGCCCTCGACCGCAGTGCGATCATGCCCGCCGAGCTGCATCAGCTGGCTCAGCCACACCGCATATTCGTCCGCCGTCCGCCGCGGATCGGTCGCGATCCGCCAGCGCGCGACGATCTCCCCGCTCTCGACGAGCGCGAACACGACATTGGTATTGCCGGCATCGATCGCGAGCAGCATCAGCGGGGCCTCAAAGCAGGAAGACGTCGGCAGCGTGAATGACACGCCGCTCGCCAGACGCCAAGCGGAGGATCAGCGCACCGTCGGTGTCGAGCCCGACGAACAGGCCGTCGATCCCGCTGCCATCGGGGAGGCGAGCGGTCAGCGCGGTCCCGGCGGGGTGCGCACAATCGACCCAGCGATCGCGGACGGGCGCGATGCCTTCGGTCCGCCACCGGCCGATCCAGTGCGCAAAACTGTCGGCGAGGATATCGAGGAACATCGCCGGATCGACCGCCACGCCGTGCGCGGCAAGATCGGTCGTCGCGCGGTCGGGCAGGTCGGGATGATGCGCGATGTTGACGCCGTAGCCGACGATCACCGCGTCATCCGCGCGTTCGAGCAGGATGCCAGACAGCTTGGCGTCCGCGAGCAGCAGATCGTTGGGCCATTTCAGGACCAATGTTTCGCTCTCATCCGTCGTGCCCTGGCAGATCCCGGCGACGAGAAAGGTCGAAACGGTTTCCTGCAAGGCGACCGCAGCGACCAGCGCGAGGCTGGCCGCGGGCGGATCGGTCGGTCGCAACCGGACCAGCGTGCTGGCGTAGAGGTTACCCTCGGGCGAGGACCAGTCCCGGCCGAGCCGCCCCCGCCCCGCCGTCTGGCGGATGGCGCGCAACCAAAGACCGTCCTCGGCACCGCCGCGTGCAAGCTCCAGCAGGTCGGCGTTGGTCGATCCTGTCTCCGCGACGGTGCGGATGATGCTCAGAACAACGCCCGTGCGGCCGCCATCGTCCACGCGCCGAGCACGGGGATGAGGAGGTAGCCGGCTGGCGAGACGAACACGGCGGCGACAGCGATGAGGCCACCCTCGACCTTGCTCTCCATCGGCGCGAACGCCGGGGCGGGATCGTCGAAGTACATCGTCTTGACCACGCGCAGGTAATAATACGCACCGATCACCGAGGCAGCGATACCGACCACCGCCAGCGGGAACAGCCCCGCGTCGACCGCCGCGCTGAACACCGCGAACTTCGCGTAGAAGCCGAACAGCGGCGGGATGCCGGCGAGGCTGAACATGAAGATCGCGAGCGCCGCAGCGAGCGCAGGCCGCGTCCGCGACATGCCCGCGAGGCTGTCGATCGTCTCGACCGGCTGGCCGTCGTCACCACGCATCTGCAACACCACCAGGAACGAGCCCAGCGTCATTGCGACGTAGATCGTCAGGTACATCAGCACGCCCGACACGCCTTCCGGCGTTCCGGCCGCAAGACCGATCAGCGCGAAGCCGACATTGTTGATCGACGAATAGGCGAGCAGCCGCTTGATGTTGGTCTGGCCGATCGCCGCAACCGCGCCGAGAATGATCGAGGCGAGCGCCGCGAAGATCACGATCTGGCGCCACTGGTCGGTCGCCGGGCCCATCGCATCGACCGCCACGCGGACGCTGAGCGCAAGCGCCGCGACCTTCGGGGCCGACGCGAAGAACGCGGTGACCGGGGTCGGTGCGCCCTCGTACACGTCGGGCGTCCACATGTGGAACGGCACGGCGCTGATCTTGAACGCGAGGCCAGCGAACACGAACACCAGACCGAACAGCAGGCCGAGCGACTTGGTGCCCGCATAGGCGTCCGAGATGCCCGAGAACAACGTCGTACCGCTGAACCCGTAGACCAGCGAGATGCCGTACAGCAGGATGCCGCTGGCGAGTGCGCCGAGCACGAAATACTTCAGGCCGGCTTCCGCCGAACGCCCGTCGCGCCGCATGAAGCTGGCGAGGACGTAGGCGGCAAGGCTCTGGAGCTCGAGACCGACATACAGCGTCAGCATGTCGGTGGCCGAGACCATGATTCCCATGCCGCACGCCGACAGCAGGATCAGCACCGGATATTCCGGACGCAGATCGTCGCCGTGGGTGCGCGCGAAGAAGCTTGGCGCCATCACGATCGCGACCGCCGAGGCGATGTAGATCAGCACCTTGGCGAACGCGCCGAACGCGTCCGCGCGGTACAGGCCGTCGAACGCATAGCCACCCGACGAGGCCGGACCGACAAGTGCGATCCCTGCCCCGGCGAGCAAGAACACGGCAGCGATCGAGATCGCGCGCGTGGATTTCTCCCCGCCCCAGGCCGAGACGAGCATCAGGGCGATCGCGCCCAACGCCAGCACCAGTTCGGGCAGCGTCATTGCGATGTTAGCGGCGTAATCCATCAGTGTGCCTCCCCGTGCGCGGCACTATGGATAATTGCGGGCTGCCCCGCGTGGACGGTTGCGGCGGCCTTCCCCGCGGTTGGGTTGGAATCGCTGGCAGGCTTGGCGCGGTCGACACGATCGAGAAGCACGGCCACGTCCTTGCGCATCGGTGCCAGGAAGCTCTCGGGATACACGCCCATCCACAGCACGACGGCTGCGATCGGTGCGAGCAGCCACATCTCGCGGCCCGACAGGTCGACCATCGCGCGTACGTCGTCGGCCTTGATCTCACCGAACACCACGCGACGATACAGATACAGCATGTACGCGGCACCGAGGATGATGCTCGTCGTGCAGAGCAAAGCGGTCCAGGTCGAGACCTGATACGTGCCCATCAGCGACAGGAACTCGGCGACGAAGCCGCTCGTGCCCGGCAGGCCGATCGACGCCATCGTGAAGAACAGGAACAGGATCGCGTATTTCGGCATGTTGATCGCGAGGCCGCCATAGCGCGAGATCTCGCGGGTATGGAGCTGGTCGTAGATCACGCCGACGCACAGGAACAACGCGCCCGATACCAGGCCGTGGCTCAGCATCATGATCATCGCGCCTTCGATGCCCTGCCGGTTGAACGCGAACAGGCCGATCGTGACGATCGCCATATGCGCGACCGACGAATAGGCGATCAGCTTCTTCATATCCGACTGCACGAGCGCGACGAGCGACGTGTAGATCACCGCGACCGCCGACAGGCCGAAGATCAGCCAGGTCAGCTGGCCCGAGGCTTCGGGGAACATCGGCAGCAGGAAGCGCAGGAAGCCGTATCCGCCGAGCTTCAGCAACACGCCGGCCAGGATCACAGAACCCGCGGTCGGCGCCTGAACGTGCGCGTCTGGCAACCAGGTGTGGACCGGCCACATCGGCATCTTGACCGCGAACGACGCGAAGAACGCCAGCCACAGCCAGATCTGCACATCCGCCGGGAAGTCGTAGTTCATCAGCGCCGGGATGCTGGTCGTGCCCGCGGTCTTCGCCATGTACAGCATCGCGATGAACATCAGGACCGAGCCGAGCAGCGTGTACAGGAAGAACTTGTAAGACGCGTAGATCCGGTTCGCGCCGCCCCAGATGCCGATGATCAGGTACATCGGGATCAGGCCGGCTTCGAAGAACACGTAGAACAGGAACAGGTCCTGCGCCGCGAACGTGCCGATCATCAGCACTTCAGTGAACAGGAACGCCGCCATGTATTCCGGCACGCGGGTCGTGATCGAGCGCCAGCTGGCGCCGATGCAGATCGGCATGAGGAACACGCTGAGCATGATCAGCATCAGCGCGAACCCGTCGATGCCGAGCGACCAGCCGAACGGACCGAAGATGCCGGGGGCATGCTCGACGAACTGCCACTGCGCGCCGCCGATGTCATAGTTCATCCACAGCATGATGCCGAGAACGAAGTCGATCAGCGTCGCCGCCATCGCCAACATACGCGCCGTGTTGGCCGAGACGAACAGGCACGCGACAGCCGCGATCATCGGGACCGCGATCAGGACGGAGAGGATAGGAAAGCCGGTCATTACAGTCCGATCGCCCAGGTTACGGCTGCGGTCAGCCCGATCAGCATGACGAAGGCATAGGTGTAGAGGTATCCCGTCTGGAAGCGGTTGGCGACGCGGGCACCGATCTGGACGACCCAGGCCGAGCCGTCGGGCCCGAACCGGTTGATCGTCTTCTCGTCGCCGCGGTGCCACAGGAAACGGCCTATCGCGAACGCAGGACGCACGAAGATCAGGTCGTACAGCTCGTCGAAATACCACTTATGCAGCAGGAAGTCGTAGAGCACGCCGAACTGTTCGACGACCTTGGCCGGGAAATTCGGTGCCTTGATATAGGCATACCAAGCGGTCAGCAGACCGAGCAGCATCGCGATCGTCGCCGACAGTTTGATCAGCAACGGCACGCCGTGCATCTCGTGCATCAGATGTTCGCGGAACGCGAGTGCGCCCTTCCAGAACTCCTCGCCTGCGGTCGGCTCGATGAAGAAGCCGTGGAACACGAAGCCGGCGAGGACCGCACCGACCGACAGCACGATCAGCGGGATCAGCATCGGCAGCGGGCTCTCGTGCGGGTGATACCCGCCATCGCCCTCGACCGGCGCGTGCGCAGAATCATGATGACCGTGCGGCGCATGCCCTGCGTCCTCGGCCTTGGCCGGGTTCGCATGGTGATCGTCGACCTGATGCGCGTCATGTGCGTGGTCATGTTCGTGGTCGTCATGACCATGGGCGTCGTGGAGCGCATGCTGGATGTGCTCCGATGCGGCCCAGCGCGGCTTGCCCCAGAAGGTCAGGAACATCACGCGCCACGAATAGAAGCTGGTCAGCAGCGCGACGAGCACGCCGACGAACCACACGCCCGGCTGGCCAGCAGCCCAGCTCGCCTCGATGATCGCATCCTTCGAATGGAAACCTGCGAAACCGATCGCGGTGTTGCCGAAGATCCCGGGGATGCCGACGCCGGTGATCGCGAGCGTACCCGCCATCATCGCCCAGAACGTCACCGGGATCTTCTTACGCAGGCCGCCATAATAGCGCATGTCCTGCTCGTGGTGCATCGCATGGATGACCGAGCCGGCGCCGAGGAACAGCAGCGCCTTGAAGAACGCGTGCGTGAAGAGGTGGAACATCGCCGCACCGTACGCGCCGACACCGGCCGCGAAGAACATGTAGCCGAGCTGCGAACAGGTCGAATACGCGATCACGCGCTTGATGTCGGTCTGCACGAGGCCGCAGGTCGCCGCGAACAGGCAGGTCGCGGCACCGACCGAAGTGACCACGGTCAGCGCGACCGGGCTCATCTCGAACATCGGCGACAGGCGGCAGACCATGAACACGCCAGCCGTAACCATCGTCGCCGCGTGGATCAGCGCCGACACCGGGGTCGGGCCTTCCATCGCGTCCGGCAACCAAGTGTGCAGCCCGAGCTGCGCCGACTTGCCCATCGCGCCGACGAACAGCAGCAGGCAGAGCACCGTCATCGTGTCGAAGCGGTAGCCGAGAAAGCCGAGCGTCGAGCCCGCCATGCCGGGGGCGGCGGCAAGGATTTCGGGGATCGAGACCGTGCCGAACACCAGGAACGTGCCGAAGATGCCGAGCATGAAGCCGAGATCGCCGACGCGGTTGACGACGAACGCCTTGATCGCGGCGGCGCTGGCGGACGGCTTGCGGAACCAGAACCCGATCAGGAGGTAGGATGCGAGACCCACGCCTTCCCAACCGAAGAACATCTGGACGAGATTGTTCGCCGTCACGAGCATCAGCATCGCGAAGGTGAACAGCGACAGATACGCGAAGAAGCGCGGCTGGTCGGGATCCTCGTCCATATAGCCCCAGCTATACAGGTGGACGAGCGCCGAGACGGACGTGACGACCACGAGCATCACCGCGGTCAGCGCATCGACGCGCAGCGACCACGCGACGTTCATGTCGCCGGAATGGATGAAGTCGAGCAGCGGCGCGACGGTGGCGGTGCTAGTGCCCGAGAGGAAGCCGATGAAGATCGGCCAGGACAACAGGCACGATGCGAACAGCGCAGCCGTGGTGACGATTTTCGCCGGCACGTTGCCGATCGCGCGATTGCCGAACCCGGCAACGATCGCGGCCAGTAACGGCAGGAAGACGATAAGCTGGATCAACCGTATTACCCCTTCATCCGGTTGACGTCGTCGACCGCGATGGTGCCGCGACCGCGGAAATAGATCACCAGAATGGCGAGGCCGATCGCGGCTTCACCCGCGGCGACCGTCAGCACGAACATCGCGAACACCTGTCCGACGAGATCGTGGAGGAACGCCGAGAACGCGACGAGATTGATGTTCACCGCCAGCAGGATCAGCTCGATCGCCATCAGGATGACGATGAGATTCTTGCGGTTCAGGAAGATGCCGAGCACCCCCATCGTGAACAGGATCGCCGCGACGACCAGATAATGGACGAGACCGATCGTCACAGTTCGACTCCCTGCCCGACGACCGGGCTCGTGTTGCGCGTGGCGTCCTGCGGACGACGCGCGTTCTGGCGACTGATGTTCTGCGCCTTGACGCCGCCACGCTGGCGGTGGGTCAGCACGATCGCCCCGATCATCGCGACCAGCAGCACCAGGCCGGCCCCCTCGAACACGAACAGATAGCGCGTGTAGAGAAGGTTACCGATCGCCTGGATGTTGGGCACGGTGTCGTCGATCGGTGCGGCGCGACGCGCGAGCTGGATCGGGCCGGTGCTCCACGCGCCGATCGCGATCATCACCTCGGCGGCGAGTGCGACGGCGAGCGCGAGGCCAATCCCGAAATACCGGGCGACGCCTGCGCGCAGTTCGGTGAAGTCGATGTCGAGCATCATGACCACGAACAGGAACAGCACCGCGACTGCCCCCACATAGACGATGACGAGCAGCATCGCGATGAACTCGGCACCGACCAGAATCATGAGACCGGCCGCGTTGAAGAACGCGAGGATCAGCCACATCACCGAATGGACCGGGTTGCGCGACGCGATCGTCAGCGCGCCCGACAGGACGACGACAAAGGCGAAGAGATAAAAAGCCAAGGCCTGGATCACGCGATCACCCTCCCCGTCACCCCAGCGAACGCTGGGGTCTTCACGTTGGTGGGTGCGCCCGTGCGGCACGAGATCCCAGCGTGCGCTGGGACGACGGAGTTAATCTGTGTCATCGCGGCGCTCGCTTAACGGTATGGCGCATCGGCGGCAAGGTTCGCCGCGATCGCGCTTTCCCAACGGTCGCCATTATCGAGCAGCTTCGACTTGTCGTAGATCAGCTCTTCGCGCGTTTCGGTCGCGAACTCGTAGTTCGGCCCCTCGACGATCGCGTCGACCGGGCACGCTTCAGCACACAGGCCGCAATAGATGCACTTGGTCATGTCGATGTCGTAGCGCGTCGTCCGGCGCGAGCCATCGTCACGCGGCTCGGCTTCGATCGTGATCGCCTGCGCGGGGCAAACCGCCTCGCACAGCTTGCACGCGATGCACCGCTCTTCGCCGTTCGGATAGCGACGCAGCGCATGCTCGCCCCGGAAGCGCGGCGACACCGGGTTGCGCTCATACGGATAGTTGATCGTCGCCTTTTCCTTGAAGAAATAGCGAAGCGTCAACGCGTGCGCCTTCACGAATTCCCACAGGGTAAACGACTTGATGATCTGAGCGACGCTCATGAACCCACTCCAACGCGCGTCAGCATGAGATAGCCCGACACGAGGAAAACCCAGAACAGCGAGACGGGGAGGAAAACCTTCCAGCCGAGCCGCATCAGCTGATCGTAGCGATAGCGCGGCACGGTCGCCTTCACCCAGCTGAACAGGAAGAAGAAGAACAGGATCTTGGCGAACAGCCAGATGATCCCCGGCACGTAATAGAGCGGCGCCCAGTCGACCGGGGGCAGCCACCCGCCCCAGAACAGCGTCGCGTTGAGCGCGCACATCAGCAGCACGTTGGCATATTCGCCGAGCCAGAACAGCGCGAACGACATCGACGAATATTCGGTCTGGTACCCGGCGACGAGCTCGCTCTCCGCCTCGGTCAGATCGAACGGCGCACGCTGCGTCTCGGCCAGCGACGAGATAAAGAACATCACCGCCATCGGGAACATCAACGGGTTCAGGATGTAGCCGTTGATAAACCAGACGTGCGACTTCTGCGCCATCACGATCGCCGACAGGTTGAAGCTGCCAGTCCACAGCACGACCGAAATCAGGATGAAGCCGATCGCGACTTCATACGACACCATCTGCGCGGCCGCACGAAGCGCCGAGTAGAATGGATATTTCGAGTTCGACGCCCAACCCGACAGGATGATCCCGTACACGCCGAGCGACGACGCCGCGAGCACGTAGAGCAGCCCGACGTTGATGTCCGCAAGCACGACGCCGACGCCGAACGGTACCACCGCCCAGACGATCAGCGCGACCGTGAAGGTGATGATCGGGGCCAGCAGGAACAGCGTCCGGTTGGCGGCTGCGGGGACGATCGTCTCCTGCAGGAACACCTTCAGGCCGTCAGCGAAGCTCTGCAGCAAGCCAAACGGACCGACGACGTTGGGACCACGCCGCAACGCCATCGCCGCCCAGATCTTACGATCGGCATAGATGATCATCGCCACCGCCAGCATCAGCGGCAGCGCGATCACGAGGATGTCGATGATCGTCGCAAGGAAGAACGCCCAGTCGTAACCGAGCGAGGATTCGAACCAGGAGATCATTCGGCTGCCTCCGCGTAATCTTCCCCGTGGAGAAGTTCGGCCGAGCAGCGCTGCATCGTCGGCGATGCGCGGCAGATCGCATTGGTCAGGTAGAAGTCCTTGATCGGATAGCCGGCGAGGACGCCCTGCCCTGCGCCGTTGAGCGAAGGCGGGTTCCACTCGAACGTCGCGAGCGCCTGATGACGGAGCGCAGGAACGTCCGCGTACATTTCCTCGCGGAGCCCCTCGAAGCTGTCGAACGGCAGCGTGTGGCCGAGCGTATCGGACAGCGCGCGGAAGATCGACCAGTCGTCGCGCGCATCGCCCGGCGCGAACACCGCACGCTCACCGCGCTGGACACGGCCTTCGAGATTGACCCACGTGCCCGACTTCTCGGCATAGGTAACGCCCGGCAGGATGACGTCGGCAGCCGCGGCCCCCTTGTCGCCGTGATGGCCCACGAACACCTTGAAGCCTGCGAACTTGCTGAAATCGACCTCGTCCGCGCCGAGGAAGAAGCCGAGCTTCGCCCCCATCACGTCGGCGATGCCGCCCTTCTGCGCATAGCCGAGCATCAGCCCGCCCATCCGCGACGCCGCCATGTGCACGACGTTGAAACCGTTCCAGTCAGCCTTAACAAGACCAAGCCTATCGACCAGCTTCAGCGCGGCCCCATGGCCACCCTTCAGCGCCGCACCGCCGACGATCACCATCGGGCGTTCCGCTTTCGCGAAAGCCTCGGTCACCGCCTCAGGCAGATTGCCGAGCAGAGCCAGATCGTCGCCGAGCCACTCGACCTTGTACGTCAGGTCCGTCTCCGGCCCGATCGCGAAGACCTTCGCCCCCTTCTTGATCGCTTTCCGCACCCGCGTGTTCACCAGCGGCGCTTCCCAGCGCAAATTGGTGCCCACGAGCAGGATCGCATCTGCACGCTCGGTGCCGGCGATCGTCGTGTTGAAATTGACCGCGGCGATGCTGGACGTGTCATAAGCCATGCCGGTCTGGCGGCCTTCGAGCATCGTCGAGCCCATCTTCGCGAGCAGCGCCTTGGCGGCGTACATCGTCTCGCAATCGACCAGATCGCCGGCGACGGCAGCGACGCTCGACCCGGCGTTCACCGCCTTGATCGCGGCGAACGCCTCGTCCCACGTCGCAGGCTGGAGCTTGCCGTTCACGCGGACATAGGGCTTGTCGAGCCGACGACGCACGAGGCCGTCGATCGCGTGGCGCGTCTTGTCGGTCGCCCACTCCTCGTTCACGTCCTCGTTGATCCGCGGCACACAGCGCAGCACCTGGCGACCACGGCTGTCGAGCCGGATGTTGGTGCCGACCGCGTCCATCACGTCGATCGTCAGCGTCTTGCGCAATTCCCAAGGACGCGCCTCGAACGCATAGGGCTTCGACGTCAGCGCACCGACCGGGCACAGGTCGACGACGTTGCCCGACAGCTCGCTCTTCACCGCGTTCTCGAGATACGAGGTGATCTGCATGTCCTCGCCGCGGAAGATCGCACCGATCTCCTCGACGCCGGACACTTCCTCGGCGAACCGGATGCAGCGCGTGCACTGGATGCAGCGGGTCATGACCGTCTTGACGATCGGGCCCATATACTTCTCGGTGACCGCGCGCTTGTTCTCGTCGTAGCGCGAATGGCCACGGCCGTACGCGACCGACTGGTCCTGAAGATCGCACTCGCCGCCCTGATCGCAGATCGGGCAATCGAGCGGATGGTTGATCAGCAGGAATTCCATGATGCCCTCGCGGGCATTCTTCACCATCGGCGAATTTGTGAAAATTTCCTGCTTGTCCGCCGCCGGCAGCGCGCACGACGCCTGCGGTTTGGGCGGGCCAGGCTTCACCTCGACCAGGCACATCCGGCAATTGCCGGCGATGCTCAGGCGCTCATGATAACAGAAACGCGGGATCTCCTTGCCGGCAAGCTCGCACGCCTGCAGCACGGTGGCGCCCTGCGGCACCTCGATCTCTACGCCATCGACTTTGACTGTAGGCATTACTCTGCGGCTTCCATCATCGGCGCGGTGTCACCACCACGTTCGCGGATACGGCGCTCCATCTCTGGGCGGAAATGCTTGATCAGGCCCTGGATCGGCCACGCTGCGGCGTCGCCGAGCGCGCAGATCGAGTGACCCTCGACCTGCTTCGTGACCTGCTGGAGCATGTCGATCTCGGACAGTTCGGCGTCGCCGGTGCGCATCCGCTCCATCACGCGCCACATCCAGCCAGTGCCCTCGCGGCACGGCGTGCACTGGCCGCAGCTCTCATGCTTGTAGAAATACGAGATACGGCTGATCGCGCGGACGATGTCGGTCGACTTGTCCATGACGATGATCGCCGCGGTGCCGAGGCCCGACCCGACCGCCTTCAGGCCATCAAAGTCCATTGCGCAGTCCATGATCTGCGCGGCAGGCACGAGCGGCACGGACGAGCCACCCGGGATCACCGCAAGCAGATTGTCCCAACCACCCCGGATGCCACCGCAATGCGTCTCGATCAGGTCGCGGAACGAGATGCTCATCTCTTCCTCGACGACGCACGGCTTGTTCACATGGCCGCTGATCTGGAACAGCTTGGTGCCGCGATTATTCTCCGCGCCGAAGCTGGAGAACCACGCAGCGCCACGCCGCAAGATCGTCGGTGCAACCGCAATCGACTCGACATTGTTGACCGTGGTCGGGCAGCCGTAAAGGCCGGCACCCGCCGGGAAAGGTGGCTTCAGCCGCGGCTGGCCCTTCTTGCCCTCGAGGCTCTCCAACATCGCGGTCTCTTCGCCGCAGATGTACGCACCCGCGCCACGATGCACGAACACGTCGAAGTCGTAACCCGACCCGCACGCATTCTTGCCGATGAAGCCGCGGTCATAGGCTTCGGCGACGGCCGCGAACAGCGTCTCGGCCTCGCGGATATATTCGCCACGGATGTAGATATAGGCCGCACGCGCGCGCATCGCGAAGCCGGCGATCAGCGCGCCCTCGATCAGCTTGTGCGGATCGTGGCGGATGATCTCGCGATCCTTGCAGCTGCCCGGCTCGGACTCGTCGGCGTTGATGACGAGGAAGTTCGGCCGGTCGGGCTTGGGCTCCTTCGGCATGAACGACCATTTGGTGCCGGTCGGGAAGCCCGCACCGCCACGGCCGCGCAGACCCGACGCCTTCATCACGTCGATGATGGCGTCCTGGCCAAGCGCCATCAGGTCCTTGGTATTGTCCCAATCGCCGCGCAAGATCGCCGCGTCGATGGTCCACGGCTGGAAACCGTAGACGTTGGTGAAGATGCGGTCCTTATCGGCGAGCATTACTGTCCCTCGACCAGATCGAGCCGACGCTCGATACGTTCAACCCGGTTGCTAAGCCGGTCTAGGCGATGATTGATGCCCGCAGTGGACATAACCAGCGTCGCCAGATGTTCTTCAGTCGCTGTCATGCGTAGGCGGAGATCGGATACGTCCGCCTTCACCTCCGACATGTCCGACTGAATCCGCTTCAGGATCTCAAGCATGACGCTTTCGTTCTCGACCGTCATGCCCACTCCCCACGGTAATCGTGGTTCGCGTCGACCATCGCCTTCAGCGAGGTCGGGCCGGCCTCGGGGCAGCTCGCTCGGCGACCGAACTGCGGCCCCGGCGTTGGCGTGCCGCCATTGGCCAGCGCTTCGAGGATGTCGGTCGTCTTATCGTAATCGAGATCTTCGAAGTTATCGTCGTTGATCTGCACCATCGGCGCGTTCGCGCACGTGCCCAAGCACTCGACCTCGGTCAGCGTGAACATACCGTCCGGCGTCGTGCCGCCCTTGACCAGACCGCGGTTCTTGCACGCGGCGAGAACGTCGTCCGAACCACGCAACATGCACGGCGTCGTACCGCACACCTGGACGTGGAAGCGACCGACCGGCGCCAGATTAAACATCGTGTAGAAGGTCACGACCTCATACACGCGCATGTACGGCACGCCGATCTGACGCGCGACGAACTCGATCACCGGTACCGGCAACCAGCCCTGCGTCTGCGTTTCCGCCCCGACCTGGCGCTGCGCCAGATCGAGCAACGGGATCGACGCCGACTGCTCGCGACCCTTGGGATAACGCCCGAGGATCTCGTTCGCCTTTACCTGGTTCTCGTCCGTCCATGCGAACGAACCCCAGCGGGCTCGGGTTTCGGCCTCGTCGGGAATTTTCGGAGCTTCAGCCATCAGCGGTCACATTCACCAAAAACGATATCCATCGCGCCGAGGATCGCGGTCGTATCTGCCAGCATGTGGCCCTTCGCCATGAAGTCCATGGCTTGCAGATGCGAGAACGCGGTCGGGCGAATCTTACAGCGGTACGGCTTGTTCGAGCCATCGGCGACCAGATACACGCCGAACTCGCCCTTCGGGCTTTCGGTCGCGACATAGACGTCGCCGGCGGGGACGTGGAAGCCCTCGGTGTAGAGCTTGAAGTGATGGATCAGCGCTTCCATCGACTGCTTCATCTCGGCGCGCTTAGGCGGCACGACCTTGCGGTCGAGCGACGCGATCGGCCCCTCGGGCATCTCGCGCAGGCACTGCTTCATGATCCGCGCCGACTGACGCACTTCCTCGACGCGCACCATGAACCGGTCATAGCAGTCGCCGCGCGTGCCGACCGGCACGTCGAAATCCATCTTCGCATACACGTCGTAAGGCTGCGACTTGCGCAAATCCCAGGCGATGCCGGAACCGCGAATCATCGGACCCGAAAAACCCCATTTGATCGCGTCGTCGCGGCTGACCACGGCGATGTCGACGTTGCGCTGCTTGAAGATGCGGTTGTCCGCGACCAGCGAAATCGCATCCTCGAACAGACGCGGCAGGCGCGTGTCGAGCCAGTCGCCGATGTCGGCGAGCAGCTTGAGCGGTGCGTCCTGATGCACGCCGCCGGGACGGAAATAGTTCGAATGCATGCGCGCGCCGGAGACACGCTCAAAGAAGTTCATGCAGTCTTCGCGGATCTCGAACAGCCACAGGTTCGGCGTCATCGCGCCGACGTCCATGACGTGCGAACCGAGGTTGAGCATGTGGTTCGAGATGCGCGTCAGCTCGGCGAAGAACACGCGCAGATACTGCGCACGCTCGGGCACCTCGAGATCGAGCAGCTTCTCGACCGCAAGCACCCAGCTATGCTCCATGCACAAGGGCGAGCAATAATCGAGACGATCGAAATATGGCAGCGCCTGCGTGTAGGTCTTGTACTCGATCAGCTTCTCGGTGCCGCGGTGGAGCAGGCCGACATGCGGATCGACGCGCTCGACGATCTCGCCGTCGAGTTCCATGACGAGACGGAGCACGCCGTGCGCGGCCGGATGCTGCGGACCGAAGTTGATCGTGTAGTTCTGGATCGTGACGTCGCCGGTCGTCGGATCGGACGCGTCGGCTTCACCCAGAAGCTCCTCTACGTACAGACTCACTGGTTCTGTCCTCCGCCCTTGGTCGGGATGACATCCGACTCCACGGGCTTGTCCTGCTTTTGGTTGCCAGCATTGGCGTCACCCGAACCGGTTTGCGCCGTCCCCTGCGCGTCTTTCTTGGCGTAGGACTCGCTCGGGGCGTCTGGTGCCTTGGTCGCAGTCTGCGCCGCATCGGCCTTGACGATCGCATCAGCCTTGAGCGGCGTAGGTGCGCCCTTGGCCTCGGGCAGCGCGCCCTTCTCGTCGCCGGGAAGCACGTATTCGGCACCTTCCCAAGGACTCATGAAATCGAACGTCCGGAAATCCTGCGCGAGCTGCACGGGCTCGTACACGACGCGCTTCGACTCTTCCGAATAGCGGAGCTCGACATACCCGGTCAGCGGGAAGTCTTTCCGCTGCGGATGACCGCGGAAGCCGTAATCGGTCAGGATGCGTCGCAGGTCCGGATTGCCGCTGAACAGCACGCCGTACATGTCGTACACTTCGCGCTCGAGCCAGCCGGCGACCGGCCAGATGTCCGTCACCGACGGCACCGGCTTTTCCTCGTTGGTCGCAACATGCACGCGCAGGCGGTGGTTCCGCGTCAGCGACAGCATGCAATAGACGACCTCGAACCGCTCAGGCCGATCCGGATAGTCGACGCCGGCGATCTCCATGAGCTGCTGATAGGCGAGCCCCGGCGTGTCGCGCAGCGCGATCATCGCGTCGCACAGGTCTTCGCGACGGACGTGCAGCGCAACTTCGCCGACATGGTCGACCGCGTCGAGCAGCATGCCGCCGAGCGCCGCGCGGGCGCTGTCGATCACGCCGTCGTTCGACGTGTAAGCTGGTGCGGGAGCCCTCAACGCTCGATGCTCCCGGACCGCCGGATCTTCCGCTGCAACTGCATGATGCCGTACAGCAGCGCCTCAGCCGTCGGCGGGCACCCGGGGACGTAGATGTCGACGGGGACGATCCGGTCGCAGCCACGCACGACGCTGTAGCTGTAATGATAATAGCCGCCGCCGTTCGCACACGATCCCATCGAGATCACGTACTTCGGCTCCGACATCTGGTCGTAAACCTTGCGAAGCGCCGGGGCCATTTTGTTGCAGAGCGTGCCGGCGACGATCATCACGTCAGACTGGCGCGGCGACGCGCGCGGCGCGGCGCCGAAGCGCTCCAGATCGTAGCGCGGCATGTTGACGTGGATCATCTCGACCGCGCAGCAGGCGAGCCCGAACGTCATCCACCACAGCGAGCCGGTACGGGCCCACTGGAACAGCTCCTCGGTCGACGTGACGAGGAAACCCTTGTCCGTCAGCTCACCGTTCAAACCGTCGAAAAAGCCCTGATCGGGTGGCACCAGCGAGCTGGAGACACCGAGTGCGGGCTGAAGCTCTACTCCCAATCGAGTGCTCCCTTCTTCCATGCGTAGACGAGGCCAAGGGCCAATTCGCCGATAAAGATCATCATCGAAATCCACGCGGTCCAGCCAAGCGTGAAGACCGAGACAGCCCAGGGATACAGGAACGCGGCCTCGAGATCGAAGATGATGAAGAGGATGGCGATCAGGTAGAAGCGGACGTCGAATTGGCTGCGCGGATCCTCGAATGCGGGGAAGCCGCACTCGTATTCGCTGAGCTTCTCAGGCGTAGGCTTGTGCGATCCGGTGAGGCGCGAGACGGCCATCGGCAGGAACACGAACGTGCTCGACAATGCGATGGCGATCCCGAGGAACAGGAGGATCGGAAGATAGTGCGACAGGTCGACCAAATTGCTTCTCGCAAGTGCGAACGGAACGGGGCCGCTTTAGGCCGATGGGGGGTTCGGGGCAAGGCTAGGAGGGTGTGAGAATCACTCGCAACAGGAGGGACTGGGTGGCGGGAAACATGCGTTACTCGGCGTGTGCTCGCAGTGGGAGCGCACGCCGAGTGACCGCGACGTCACCAAACTCGTTCCGTCACCCCGGACTGGTTCCGGGGTCCACGGCGCCGCAAACCAACCGCGGGCGGGCATGCGGAATAGTGGATGCCGGAACAAGCCCGGCATGACGGACAGATATTAGGTCACTCTGGCCTGCGCTCCCACCCTGTCCGTCACCCCAGCGAAAGCTGGGGTATCGTCGTTGGCGGACGCGGCAGCCATCACGGGGATACCCCAGCTTTCGCTGGGGTGACGGATGGTATCGAAAGCATTGGCCCTGCAAGACTCAGTCGATCGCCCTCCGACCTCACAATCCTCCCCCGCCAGGGGGAGGTGGCACCGAAGGTGACGGAGGGGGAGGACGCGGAACAGAGGTTGCCCTTACCTCCCCCTCCGTCAGGCAAACGCCTGCCACCTCCCCCTGGCGGGGGAGGATCGTGAACTTACGTCAGCGCAGTGCGCCGGCGACCAGCTTGTGCAGGCGGGAGTGCAGCGCGTCGTTCGCGGCGAGGAACTCGTTGCGCTCCATGGGGCGGTCGCCGCCGCGGAAGTCGGTGACGAAGCCACCGGCTTCCTTCACCAGCAACATGCCGGCCGCAACATCCCACGGCTTCAGGTTCGATTCCCAGAAGCCGTCGAACCGGCCGGCGGCAAGCCATGCCAGATCGAGCGCCGCTGCTCCGAGACGACGGATCCCCGCGACCTCAGGCGCCACCGCGCCGAAGATGCGGCTCCACTGCGCGAAGTCGCCATGGCCGAGGAACGGGATCCCCGTGGCGATCAGCGATTCGGACAGGTCGCGCCGCGACGACACGCGCAGGCGCTGGTCGGTGAGCCACGCCCCCCGGCCCTTCTCCGCCCAAAAGCTCTCGTCGGTCAGCGGCTGATACACCAGCGCGGTCGTAACCTCGCGCTTGCCGTTCGGCATCGGCTCCTCGACCGCGATCGAGATGCAGAAATGCGGGATGCCGTGGAGGAAGTTCGACGTACCATCGAGCGGATCGACGATGAAGCGCGGCTTGTTGGGATCGCCCTCGACCTCGCCGCGCTCCTCCATGAGCATGCCCCAGTCGGGACGGGCGTGGCTGAGTTCTTCGAAGATCGTCTGCTCGGCGCGCTGGTCGGCCTGGCTGACGAAGTCGGCCGGACCCTTGCGGCTCACCTGGAGCTGCTGGACCTCGTTGAAGTCGCGGCGCAGGCGCGGCGCGGCCTTGCGGGCGGCGCGCTCGATGACGGTCATGATGCCGGAATGGCTGGGCATGGTATTCTATCTCCCCCCTCCCGCAAGCGGGAGGGGCCGGGGGTGGGCTCGCGCTATCATCGTCGCGCAACGTAGAAGTCGTTCGCGCCATGTAGAGTGCGCGACATGGAGGGCGGGCGCCCACCCCCCGGCCCCCTCCCGCTTGCGGGAGGGGAGCAGGCTTTAGTCCGCGCGACGCACGTAGGTCTGCTCGTACACATCGACCACGATCCGCGTGCCGGCGCCGATATGCGGCGGCACCATCACGCGGACGCCGTTCTCGAGCACCGCGGGCTTGTAGCTCGACGACGCGGTCTGGCCCTTCACGACGGCATCCGCCTCGACGATCAGCGCCTCGATCGTGTCGGGCAGCTGGACCGAGATCGGCCGCTCTTCCCAGAGCTCCATCACCACGTCCATGCCGTCCTGCAGGAACGCCGCGGCATCGCCCAGAATGTCGGCATCGAGCGAGATCTGCTCGTAGTTCACCTTGTCCATGAAGGTGAGCATGTCGCCTTCGCGGAACAGGAACTGGAAGTCGACGGTATCGAGCCGGACCTTCTCGACGCTCTCGGCGGAGCGGAAGCGGATGTTGTTCTTGCGGCCGTCGATCAGGTTCTTGAGTTCGACCTGCATATAGGCGCCGCCCTTGCCGGGCTGGGTGTGCTGAATCTTGACGGCGCGCCAGATGCCGCCCTCATATTCAAGAATGTTGCCGGGACGAATCTCGACCGCGTTGATCTTCATGACCGATTCCTGCTGGAAAGAGCTAGGGGCCGTCCGCGAAGCATGGCCCGTAAGGCGTGGCTCTGCGGAAACCCGAAGCGGCGGGCTTTAGCGGGGCGACCCGGTTCCGGCAAGCATCGGGTACGGGTTCACGTTCTCGCCCTGATACCAGCGTTGACCAGGCTGCATCCGCGTCAGCCCGAAATGCAGGTGGTAATTGCCGGCGCCCGCATCGCCGGTATCGCCGACATAGCCGAGCAGATCGCCGGTCTTGACGGCCATGCCCTCCCGGATACCTGCGGCGTATCCGGCAAGATGCGCGTAATAATAGGTCCAGCGTCGGTCGGGCGAGCGAACGTACAGCGTGATGCCGCCGAGCCCGCTCTGGAAGAGCTTCTCGATCCGGCCCGGTGCGGCCGCGACCACCGGGGTGCCACCCGGCGCCATGATGTCGGTCCCGTGATGGCCGCGAAGACCGCCGCCGCGCGCATCGTTCCAGCTGTCCGCGATCGCCTTTCGCGGAACGCCGGCCACCGGGACGGCCAGCGCGCCCGGCGTCACGGGTGCAGCAACGACCTCGGCAGGCGGCGCAGGCTGGCGCCAGGGTATCCGCCGCTCGATTCCGCCACCGCTACCGCCGAACGACAGCATCGACGCGAACCCGCCGGCGACGACCACGATCAGCCCGAGAATGATCCAGAACGTCCGCGTCATCGCCTTATGCCTGGAAGACGGCCTTGGTCCCCGGCTTGATCATCATCGACAGCCGCGCCGCATCCCAGTTGGTCAGGCGGATGCAGCCATGGCTCTCCGCGCGCCCGATCGTCTCGGGGTTGGGCGTGCCGTGAATGCCGTAATGCTCCTTCGACAGATCCATCCAGACGACGCCGACCGGACCGTTCGGCCCCGGAGGCAGCATCTCCTTCTGCTGACCCTTCTTGGCATCCCAGAACAGCGCCGGATTGAAGTGGAACTTCGGATTGTAATCGGAGCCCTTGATCGTCCACGTGCCGAGCGGCAGCGGATCGTGGCTCGACCCCATCGTCGCCGAGAACTGCGCGATCAGCTTGTCGTTCGCGTCTAGCACGCGGAGCACGCCGTCGGACTTGTCGACGACGACATGATCCGCCTGCGGCTGCTTGGCATCGACGTTCAGCATGTTGAGAGTCGCGGTCCAGTCCGGCCGGTACTTGGCATCGTAGGCGCGCGATGTCGGCAATGCGTTCGGGAACACCACCTTCGTGCCCGGAGTCAGCATCGTCGTCGGGGAGTTCAGCGCCATGATCACTGCTGGCGTGGTGTGGAACATCTCGCCGAGCTTCTCCATGACCGAGCGATAGCCGATCGTCTGGAGTTCCGCCTGCTTGGCGGGATCCTTCGGCAGCGGATTGACGAACGGCCCCGCGAGCATCTGCGGCGTCAACGCGATCGTCACCGTCGGCCGCGCGGCGCGATACGGGTACAGCGCCTGCAACGTCCGGGCATCGGGCTTGCCGGTGATCGGCAGGCCCTTCGCCTCCTGGAACCCCTTCAACGCAGCGACCAGCGACTGCCCGCCGCGGCCATCGAGCACGCCTGGCCCGAAGCCGAGATGATCGAGGATCACCTGCACGTGGAGAATATCGCGGTCGATCGGTACGGACTTTGCCGGGGGCGTCTGCGCAAGCGCTGGCGACGCCAGGCCGAACAGCCCCGCTACAAGAATCGAAGCCTTCACAAATGCCGTCATGCCCGTCATCCCAAACCGTTACGCTTCTGCATCAAACGGTCGGGACGACGGTTGTTTCCAAATACAACGGCGATGGATCGCCATCACCCCGCCAAGCGCCCGTCATCCTGACGAAAGTCAGGACCCAGAGCCACGGGGGACAGCGCTTAATTACCCTGGGTCCTGACTTTCGTCAGGATGACGGAGCGGAGGCTCAGCGCTGGGCGAGAACCTCGCCGAACGCCTTGATCGCCGCGACCTCGTCGCCACCCCAGACGGCGCCCGAAACGGCGATGAAATCCGCACCGGCCGCGATGAGCGGCGCGGCGTTCTCCGGCGTGATGCCACCGATCGCGACGCAGGGCATCTCGAACAGTGTCGACCACCAGGACAGGATCACCGGCTCGGCGGTATGCGTCGCGACCTTCGTCGTGGTCGGATAGAAGGCGCCGAACGCGACGTAGTCGGCCCCGGCCTCGCCCGCTTCCATCGCCAGATGACGGCTGCCGTGGCAGCTCACGCCGATCTGCGCATTGGGCCCGAGCTGAGCGCGCGCCTCGCGCGGATCGCCATCGTCCTGCCCGAGATGCACGCCGTCGGCGTCGAGCCGCTTGGCGAGACCGATGTCGTCGTTGACGATGAACGCGACGTCCCGCTCGGCGCAGATCGCACGCAATGGCTCGCCGAGCGCGGCGGCGGCGTGCTGGTCGACATCCTTCACCCGGAACTGGAACGCGGCCACGGGCCCGGCGTCGAGCGCCCGTGCCAGACGCGCGGGGAAATCACCCCCGACGTCCAACGGCGACACCAGATACAGCTGGCACGGCGGCCGACGCATGTCGCGGCGGAAATTCTCGGCGAAATTGGGATCGAGCGGGCCCAGCGGATCTTCGAATTCGGTCATGTCCGCCCCCTAGCCTGCCATGCCACGCTCGTCACCCCGGCGTGTGAGCACGTTGCCCGGCGTATGAGCACGTTTAGAGTCCCGTCATCCTGGGCTCGACCCAGGATCCAGAGCCACAAACGACTCCGCCTGTGGCTCTGGATCCCAGCGGGCGCTGGAATGACGAAGAAGGTCGTTATTCCTCGTTCTTGTAGATCCGGATGATGCGGTCGAGCATCGCCAGCGCCTCGTCGCGGGGGCGCTGGAAGGTGTTGCGGCCGATGATCGAGCCGTTGCCGCCACCGTCGCGAATGTCGCGCGCATCCTGGAACACCGCGTCCTCGCCCTTCGACGCGCCGCCCGAGAAGACGTTGATGCGACGCCCGGCGAAGCTCGACTGGACGACATGCTTCACGCGGTCAGACTGCTTCGACCAGTCGGTGTTCGCGTAAAGCGGCTTGGCTTCCTTCTGCTCGATATGCGCGGTCGGCAGCTTGGTCTTGATGATGTGCGCGCCGAGCAGCGCCGCCATGTGCGCGGCATAGGCCCCGACGTCGAGCGCGAGCTCGCCATCCTTGGTCAGCTCGCCGCCACGCGGGTAAGACCAGATCACCGTTGCGATGCCGACCGACTTGGCCTCCTCGCTCAGCTCGCGGATTTCCTCGACGAGGTCGAAGAACTGGTCCGCACCCGGATAGATCGTGAAGCCGATCGCCGCCGAGCCGAGCCGTACCGCGTCGGACACGGTGGCAGTCACCGCCTGGTCGATCGAGGTCGCCCAGCTGTTCGAGCTGTTGCACTTCAGGATCGTCGGGATCTGCCCCGCAAACGTATCTGCCCCCGCTTCGAGCATGCCGAGCGGTGCCGCATAAGCGCTGAGCCCGGCGTCGATCGCGAGCTGGTAATGGTAGTGCGGGTCGTAGGCCGGCGGATTGACGGAGAAGCTGCGCGCCGGGCCATGCTCGAAGCCCTGGTCGACCGGCAGGATCACCAGCTTGCCGGTGCCGCCGAGCTTGCCCTGCATGAGGATGCGCGCGAGGTTCGCCTTCACCGCCGGGCTGGTGGCTTCGTATTTGTCGAGGATGGTTTTGACTTGCGGGGTGATCGTCGAGGTCATGGTAAATCCTTTTCTGATATTCAAAGTTCCAGCCACCGGCGAAGTGCCTGATCGACCGCAAACATGGTTTCGTTGGAAGCAGCACCGACGCGTCGACCGATGCGATGCCGCCAGACCGACTGCACCTTGTCGACACTGACCTCGCTCGGTTTAAAGAGCCCCGTGTCGGGATTTGCAGCGATCGGTATGCGGAACATGCCGAGGCCGGCAAGCTGGCTGGTAATCAAACACACCGTGACGCTGTCATGGTCGCGCAGGAACGCGTCGGTCTGAACGACGAGTGCCGGGCGCGGCTTGCTGGCAAAGTCCCCCGCGTTAGCGTCGGCAATAGTAACGATATCACCGCGTTTCATTCGGCGGCATCACGGCGATTGCTGGCGGGCTCCGGATCATCCCAGGCAACACCCAACCGCTCCCATGCGTCATCTTCTTCGGTCCAGCCAAGTGCCGCCGCCGCGAGCGACTGCCGCTTCGCCTCCGCCAGGAAAGCCTCGTCATGACGCTCGACATAGCGGCGCACGGCTTCACGCGCGATATCGCTCTTGCTGCGCCCCTGGGTACGTGCAACCGCCGCCAGCCGTTCTTCGAGTTCGCTATCCAGCCTGACGCCGAGCATCCGAGTCTCCGTTTAACATGTTAAACATAGCTCGGATGCTTGCGTATTTCAACCGTGGAGCGCGGCGACCCCCGGGAGCGTCTTGCCTTCCATCCATTCCAGGAACGCGCCGCCCGCGGTCGAGACGAACGTGAACGCGTCCGCGACGCCGGCGTGATTGAGCGCCGCGACCGTATCGCCGCCGCCGGCGACCGAGACGAGCGAACCGCCCTCGGTCAGGGCCGCTGCCGTCTTGGCGAGCGCGACGGTCGCCTTGTCGAAGGGTGGCGTCTCGAAGGCGCCGAGCGGGCCGTTCCAGACCAAGGTGCGGCAGTTCTTGAGGACGTCCCCGAGCGATTCGACCGCGGCCGGGCCGACGTCGAGGATCATCTCGTCGGCGGCGACCTCGTGGACGTTGACGGTGCGGGTGGCGGGGTTCGGCCTGAACTCCTTGGCGACCACCACGTCGTACGGCAGGTGGACGGTGCAGTTGGCCTTGTCCGCAGCTTCCATGATCTGCTCGCAAACGCTCGCAAGCTCATGCTCGCAAAGGCTTTTGCCGACATCGACGCCGCGCGCCGCGAGGAACGTGTTGGCCATGCCACCGCCGATGATCAGATGATCCACCTTGGTGACGAGATGCCGCAGGACGTCGAGCTTCGACGACACCTTCGCGCCCCCTACGACGGCTGCGACCGGATGCTCGGGCGCGCCAAGCGCCTTCTGGAGCGCGTCGAGTTCGGCTTCCATCGCGCGGCCGGCATAGGCGGGGAGCACGTGGGCCAGCCCCTCCGTCGAGGCGTGCGCGCGGTGTGCGGCGGAGAAAGCGTCGTTGACGTACAGGTCGCCCAGCCGTGCGAAACGCTGCACCACGGCGGGATCGTTGGTTTCCTCGCCGCCGAAGAAGCGCGTGTTCTCCAGCACCGCGATGTCGCCCGGTTGGAGCATCGCGACCGCGTCGTCGGCGCCTTCCCAGTCGATGTAGCGGACTTCGCGGCCGAGCACTTCGCTGTACGGCTTCACGACCTGCGACAGCGAGAATTCGGGGCTCGGCACGCCCTTGGGACGGCCGAAATGCGCGAGGACGAGGACGATCGCGCCCTTGTCGGCAAGCTCGCCGACGGTCGCGACAGTCGCTCGCAGGCGGGTGTCGTCGGTGACATGCCCCTCGGCCATCGGCACGTTCAGGTCTTCGCGGACGAGCACGCGCTTGCCCTGGATGTCGCCCATATCATCTAGCGTCTTGAATGGCTTGGTCATGGTTCTTCGATCCTGATCTCATCACCGACGGCGACGATGCCGCCCATCAAAACTCGGGTACAGGCCCCGCCGCGCCAGTCGGGCGTCAGCGCAGCGAACAATCCTGGCGCCAGTGCCTCCATGCGTTCGCATGGATCGGTATGGCGCGTCACCTCCAGCACGACATCCGCACCGATGCGGAGCCGCGTGCCGGGAATTTGCGGGAGGTCGAAGCCGTCGACGAGCAGGTTCGCGCGGCGTTCGTACCACGGGATATCGTGGCCAACCTCGGCCATCGCCGCATCCCAGTCGCCGCGTTCGAGCAGCGTGACCTGGCGCCGACCCTTGCCGCCGGGCTTCACATAGCCGCGGAAATCGCCGTGCAGGCCGTCCTCGACGGTGATCTCGACATGGTCGATGACCTCCATCGGGGCTTTGGCGCGGGGGTGACGGGCTATCCCGGCGATGCTGCCCACCATCCCGCGGGCCTGAGCCCCCACCCCCTCCCCGTTCGTGTCGAGCGCAGTCGAGACACCATCTGTCACGGGAGACGACTTCTCGACTGCGCTCGAAGCGAACGGAAGAGGGGGTGCATAGATCGCAGGCTTAGATGAACTTCGCCATCGCCGTGGCGGTATCGACCATCCGGTTCGAGAAGCCCCATTCGTTATCGTACCAGCTGACGACGCGGACCAGCTTGCCGTCGATCACCGCGGTCTCCAGGCTGTCGATCGTCGACGATGCCGGGGTATGCTGGAGATCGATCGAGACGAGCGGCTCGTCCGACCAGTCGAGCACGCCGACCAGCGGGCCGCTCTCGGACGCCGCCTTCAGCACCGCGTTCACCTCTTCGCGCGTCGTATCGCGCGAGGGCGTAAAGGTCAGGTCGATCAGCGAAACATCCGGCACCGGCACGCGGATCGCCGAGCCATCGAGCTTGCCCTTCAGCTCCGGCAGCACTTCGGCGACGGCGCGTGCGGCACCGGTCGTGGTCGGGATCATCGACATCGCCGCAGCACGCGCGCGACGCAGGTCGGGGTGGATCTGGTCGAGGATTTTCTGGTCGTTGGTGTAGGCGTGGATCGTCGTCATCAGCCCGCGCTCGATGCCGATCGCATCGTTCAGCACCTTGGCGACGGGCGCGAGGCAGTTGGTCGTGCACGACGCATTCGAGACGATCGTGTGCTCGGCGGTCAGCTTGTCGTGGTTGACGCCGTAGACGACGGTCAGGTCGACATTCTTGCCCGGCGCCGAGATCAGCACCTTCTTCGCGCCCGCATCGAGATGCTTCTGGCAGCTCGCCTTGTCGGTAAAGAAGCCGGTGCATTCGAGGACGATGTCGACGCCCAGCTCGGCGTGCGGCAGGTTCGCCGGGTCACGCTCGGCGGTGACGCGGATGCGCTTGCCGTCGACGACCAGCTCGTTGCCTTCGGCCGAAACCTCGCCCGGATACTTGCCGTGCACGCTGTCGCGCTTGAACAGCCACGCGTTCGACTTCGCATCGCCGAGATCGTTGATCGCGACGAGTTCGAGGGCGCCATTCGACTGTTCGAGTACCGCACGGGCGACGAGCCGGCCGATGCGCCCGAAACCGTTGATCGCAACCTTGACCGTCATTGCCGTATCTCCGCTAACGCCCGCGAGTCCGTTCCGGGCGCGCAGCCTTTGCGGGGCGGTGGGGCGCCCTGTCAACACCGTGGATCGCGGATCGGGGCGGCGAAAGCGGCTTGTCGCACACCCCGGCCATGCTATCTCGACCGCATGCCAGATACTCCAGACACGATATCCGATACGACGACCGATAAGAGGGCCGATACCGGTGCCGCCACGCTACAGGACGGGGCGGCGGTCGACCGGATCGACGCCGCGATCGCGCGGATCGAAGCCGCGATCACCGCCCGCGCCCGCAGCAGCGATTCCCTCGCCAAACGCCACGCCGCACTGAAAGCACGGATGGCCGAAGCCGTCGCGGCGCTCGACGATGTCATCACGCGCGGGAGCCCCAACTGATGGCACAGGTCATGCTCGATATCGGCGGCCGTCCGCACGCCGTTGCCTGCCGCGATGGCGAGGAATCGCGCGTCCGGTTGCTTGGTGCGATGCTCGCCGAACGCTGGCCGATCGCAGACCGTGCCGCCGGCGGCCTCAGTGCCGAACGCGCAATGCTGTTCGTCGCGCTGATGCTCGCCGACGACCTCGACGAAGCCGCGCATCGCCCACCCGAAGGCTCGGCGGTCAGCGAGATCGCGCTCACCCGGATTGCCGATCGTCTCGAAGGGCTCGCGGAAGCCCTTGAGCTAAGCCCCCTTGAGCAAAGTGGGCCGAGCGCCTAGATTGGCGGTGGCGGGTTCTGCCCGGTACGAGCCTTTATTATCCCTGAGGCTATTCATCATCCATAGGGGGCTGTCCCTGTTAGGATCCTGGTCCGAAGCATATGGTCCCCACCTGACGTACCGTGCGTCAGTGGATAACCCGGCACACGGCCATGGTGGGCCCGCCACCCCACCCCATTGCGAGGTTTCTTGCGCATGACCGGCAAGAGCGCGCTGAGAGCCTCTTTGCGCGCCGCCCGCGAAGCGTGCCCGCCCGTCGAAATTCCCGTGCCCTCCGCGTTTCTGGCGCGGTTGAAGCCCGGACTGACGGTCGCATCCTATGTCCCGTTCGGCGGCGAGGCCGATCCGTCACCATTCGCCCGCGCTGCGGTCGACGCCGGTTGCGTGGTCGCCCTGCCCCATGTGGTCCGCCGGTCGCTGCCGATGCGGTTCCTGTCGTGGGAAACCGAGGCCGCACTGATCGCCGGACCATTCGGACTGCACCAGCCGGCCGAGGACGCGGCCGAGCTTGAACCCGACATCATCCTGACGCCGCTCGTCGGGTTCGATCGCAGCGGCAACCGAATCGGCCAGGGCGCCGGCTATTACGACCGCGCCTTCCTCGCGCATCCGAACGCCTGGCGCGTCGGCATTGCGCTGTGGGTGCAGCAGGTGGATACTCTGACCCCAGACCCGTGGGACGTCCCGCTCCACGCCATCGCCACCGAACTCGAATGGATCACGCCATGACGCCAACCTGGCGCAAGCCCGTCGGGATGCTCGGCATCCTGCTCCTGATCCTGGTGTGGTGCGTGGCGATCGTGAGCCTGTCGAACATCGTCGGCAGCTGGCACTGGCTGGGACAGCTGGTGTTCTACGTGTTCACCGGCCTGATCTGGATCGCACCGTTGAAGCCGGTGCTCCGGTGGATGGAGATCGGGCGGTAACCCAGCCCCGCCTGCCGTCTCCCCGAGCCGACGCACTCCGTCCGCCCGCCCCATACCGTTCGTCCTGAGTAGCCATCGAGTAGTCGCGCAGCGGCGTATCGAGAGGGCGTATCGAAGGACAGGTTGGCGCGCGGAACACATGCTTCGATACGAGCCCTCGATACGCTTCTTACGAAGCTACTCGGTCTCTACTCAGCACGAACGGTGTTTGTGGAAGAATGCTCGCAGCACTCATAAATTCTGAAGGGCTTCGACCGCCCCATAGGGTGGCGCGAGTGACGGGACTCGAACCCGCGACCTCCGGCGTGACAGGCCGGCGCTCTAACCAACTGAGCTACACCCGCATTCCCAATGACGAACCCTAGCGCCCCGAAGGACACAGCGGAAGGCTCGTCAAAACCTTGACACGATCTCGAACCATCTACCCGGTCAGGGCAAACGATGGCGCGAGTGACGGGACTCGAACCCGCGACCTCCGGCGTGACAGGCCGGCGCTCTAACCAACTGAGCTACACCCGCTGAAACAGCGTGGAGGCGGCAACTAGGCGAGGGTTCGGATACCGTCAACCCAAATTATCCGCCAGTTTCACGTTGTGCCTCGGGCGGATCGCCGCGACGGCGATTTCGACCCGCCTTGGGCTGCACCAAGGTCCCGTGCTCGAACAGAAAACCGGCGATATCGGGCTTGCCGGCGGCCTTCACGACCGTCTGGATGATGATCAGCAGCGGCACCGCCAGCAATGCCCCCGACGTGCCCCAGACCCATCCCCAGAAGCTCAGCGAGATCAGGATCAGCAACGGGCTGATCGTCAGCCGGTGGCCGACGACGAACGGCGTGATCGCGTTCGCCTCGACCAGGTGCAACCCGTACATCAGCGCCGGCGGCAGCATCGCCATCCAGATGTCGGAGAACGTCATCAGCCCGCCCAGCGCGAGCAGGAACGCGCCGATCACCGGCCCGAAATACGGGATGTAGTTGAGCAGCGCGACGATCCCGCCCCACATCGCCGGATAGGGCATGCCGATGAACCACAGCGCCACCCCTGTGACGATCCCGAGCATGATGTTGATCAGCGTGATCGTGCCGAGATAGGCCGAGACGTCATCGACGATGTCCTGGATCACCCGCGCCGTCGCCATCGCACCATCGAAGCTGGTTCGCCCGGTGATCGTTTGCCGCCGCATCCGCGTCCAGCCGGACAGGAAGAAGAACACGATCAGCACCCCGAACAGGAATTGCACGATGACCGCCGGCGCCGAGGTCGCGGCGAGTTCGAGGATCGATCCCGGCGCGGCGACGCCAGCGGTCGCCGGCTGCTTGATCGGCGTCGATGCGACCTGCCGCAGCGTCTTGTTCACGTATTTCTCGAGACTCGAATAGAGATCGAGCAGCGGCGCGAGATTGCTCTGGATCCGGTCCAGCCGCGTCGGCAGCAGACGGAAGAAATCGGTCGCCGGCACGAGGATCGCGGCGATCGCGATGTTCGCGGCGATCAGGAACACGAGGATGCACAGGATCGCGGCGAGCGGCGACGGCACATGGCGCCGCTCGAGCCACTCCAGCACCGGCACGAGCGCGACGGAGATCACGAGCGCGATCGTGAGCGGCAGGAAGAACTCGGCGCCGGATTTCAGCGCGAACGGGATGGCGAGGATCAGCCCGACCCCGGCGGTCAGCGTCAGCGCCGCCAGCAACCGGTCGCGACGCTGCGCGATTCGCATCGCATCCTCGACCCCGACCGCAATCGGCAACCCGAACGCACTCTCGGCCGGCGGACCTTCCGCAACGGCGCCGCCCTCGCCCTGTGGCTGGTGCGGTTCCTGGCGAAGTCCCTCGCCCGTCATGGCGTCCGTCATGGCAATTCCTTTGCCACCCCCATCCCGTAATCGCGGTCGGCATTCAAGCGGCGCGCGGTGCCAGCGCGATGGAATTCCTCGAAAAGCCCGCGTTATGTCCGATCATTGTCTTGATCCCGAGACCCCGCTCTTCGTCATCCTGACGAAAGTCGGGACCCAGAGCCAAAAATCGCTGCCCTCCGTTACCCCTGGGTCCTGACTTTCGTCAGGATGACGGAGATTTGCCAGCGATTAGACCTAAGCCGTCGCCCCGACCCGATCCGCGAACAGCACCTGCAGATCCTTCTTCAAAATCTTCCCGTTCGCATTCCGCGGCAACGTCTCGTGCACGAAGCGCACCGCCACCGGGGTCTTGAACGCCGCGAGATGCTGGCGGACCCAGCCCTGCAACTCCGCCTCGGTCGTCACCGCGCCCGGCGCGAGGTGCACCACCGCCGCTGGCTCCTCGCCGAGGATCCGGTGCGGGATGCCGATCAGCGCCGCGTCGGTCACCGCCGGATGCGCGTAGAGGACGTTTTCGACCTCGCTCGAATAGATGTTCTCGCCGCCGCGGATGATCATGTCCTTGGCGCGGTCGACGATGAAGCAGAACCCCTCCTCGTCTAGCCGCGCGAGGTCGCCTGTCCGCACCCAGCCGTCGACGAAGGTCGAGGCAGTCGCGTCGGGCTTGTTCCAATAGCCCTTCACGATCATCGGCCCGCGCGCCCAGAGTTCGCCGACCTCACCCACCGGCATCTCGGTCACGCCGTCGTCCGCCATGATCTTCAGGTCGGCGGCGGCGACCGGCGGCCCCGCGCTGGTCGGGCGGTTGAGGTAATCCTCGGCCCCGTGATGCGTGACGGTCGCCATCGTCTCGGTCATGCCCCAGCCATTGCCGGGCATCGCGCCGAACTCGGCATGGATGCGCTTCACCAGCTCGGGCGCCGCGGGCGCGCCGCCATAGGCGATCGATTCGAGCGAGGAGAGATCGTATTTCTCGCGGTCCGGATGCTCGAGCAACTGCCAGGCGATCGTCGGTACGCCGCCGGTGACGTTGACCTTCTCCCGCTCGATGATCTCCATCGCGCGAATGGTGTCCCATTTTCGCATGAAGATCATCGTGCTGCCGGTCGCGATCACCCCCATCATGCCCGCCGAGCACGCCGTGACGTGGAACAACGGGATCACCGTCAGCGTCACGCGCGGCGTCGGCTCCGGTGGTCCCTCGCCGCGGCGCAGGAACGAGCGCGCCGACGAATAGCCGCCCGAAAGGATGTTCGACATCATGTTGCGGTGCGTGCCGAGCGCCCCCTTCGGCGCGCCGGTCGTGCCGCTGGTGTAGAAGATCGTCGCATCGTCGTCGGGCGCGATCGTCGCCTCGGGCAGGCCGATATCGGGCAACGCAGCCCAGTCGTGCGGCGTACCGATCACATCCTCCAGCCGCGTGACGATACCCGTCAGCGGTTCTGCGGCACGCGCGACGAACACGTGCTCCAGCACCGGCAACGTCGCATATGCCGCCTCCAGCCGATGATGCCGCTCGTCATCGGTGATCAGCACGCGCGCACCCGAATCGGCTAGGCCGTATTCCATCTCCGCGCCGGTCCACCACGCGTTGAGCGGCACCATGATCGCGCCGATACTCGCACCTGCGAAGAACGCGACCGGCCATTCGGGCAGGTTGCGCATCGCCAGCGCGACCCGGTCGCCGGGGCCGATCCCCATCTCGCGCAACCGGTGTGCCAGCACCGCGATCGCGCGAAAGTTCGCCTCGTAGGTGACTCGCTCGTCCTCATACGCCGTGAACACGCGGTCGCCATGCGCGCGTGCCGCCTCGGCCAGCCAGCGCAACGACGGCGGCGCGTTCTTCCAGATGCGCGTCGCGATGCCGTCGATCGTGATCGTCTCCATCTCGAATTTCGCGCCGGGGGCGGTCAGCATTCGCTCGGCATCGGCGAGCGACATCGCCGGCCAGGAGGGATCGAGTGCGATGATCGGTTCGCTTGCCAAGACCGGTTGACTCCAGAGTTGAATTTCGGGTTTGGCTTATCGCCTGTTCGAAGACAGGTTATAGTTGATTCCTGCCGCACTCAAGGCAATAGAGGCAACAAGTTCGAACTAGGGGTATGGAGCGGGTGATGGCGGGAACGGTCGAATCATGAAAATCGCCAAGCCCGCGGCGCATGGCTTCGATGCGAGCCGGTTGGCGGCGATCGATACGCTGATCCAGACGCGCTACATCGATTCGGGCAAGCTGCCGAACGCGCAGCTATTGATCGCTCGGGACGGCGAGATCGTCCACTTCTCGCATGCCGGCGCAGCACGCGAAGGCGGCAAGGCGGTCGACGAAGCGTCGCTGTTCCGGATCGCATCGATGACCAAGCCGATCACCTCGGTCGCGTTCATGATGCTCGTCGAACAGGGTCTCGTCGCGGTCGATACGCCGGTCCATCACGTGCTGCCCGAGTTCAAAAATATCGGCGTCTATGACGGCGGCGGTGGCGGCGTGCCGTTCGTGACCAAGCCGACCGCCGAGCCGATGCGGATGGTCGACCTTCTCCGCCACACCTCGGGGCTGACGTATAGTTTCCAGAACCGCTCGAACGTCGATGCCGCCTACCGCGAAGGCAAGATCGAGAATTGGCATGGCGGCCATGACCTCGACGGGTTCATCGGAGCGCTGGCGAAGATCCCGCTCGAATTTTCGCCCGGCACCGCGTGGAATTATTCGGTCGCGACCGACGTGCTCGGCGCGGTCGTGCAGCGTGTGTCGGGCCTTCCGCTTGATCAGTTCTTCAAGGACCGGATCTTCGCGCCGCTGAAGATGAAAGACACGTTCTTCCAGGTCCCCAAGGGCAAGCTCGATCGCCTGACCGACTGCTACACGCTCGTCGCCGGTAAAGGCCGCGTGATGTACGATCGCGGGGCCGAGAGTGCCTGGAGCCGCGCGCCGAAACTTCTGTCCGGTGGTGGTGGGCTCGTCTCGACCGCGCTCGATTACCACCGGTTCAACACCATGTTGCTCAATGGCGGCGAACTCGACGGCGCGCGCATCCTTGGGCGGAAAACGCTCGACCTGATGACGCAGAACCACCTGCCCGGAAAATCCGATCTCGCGACGATGTCGAAGTCGCTGTTCAGCGAGGCGTCGAACGCGGGCACCGGGTTCGGGCTCGGCTTCGCGATCACCGACGACGTCGCGAAGACGATGGTGCCGGGGTCGAAGGGCGAGTTCTACTGGGGCGGGATGTTCTCGACCGCGTTCTTCGTCGATCCCGTCGAACGCCTGTCGATGGTGTTCATGACCCAGCTCTCGCCGAGCAGTGTCTACCCCATCCGCCGCGAGCTGAAGACGATGATCTACGCCGCGATGACCTGATCCCCAAACGGCCGTCATCCCGGCGGACGCCGGGACCCAGGGCCGCACGCACAAACATTTTGGCTCTGGGTCCCGGCATTCGCCGGGATGACGGAGCCGGCACCAGGAGACTAGAATGACCAGCCCGATCCGCACCGAACGCCATGACGACGTCCTCGTCATCATCTCGAACAACCCGCCCGTCAACGCGCTCGGCGCCGTGGTCCGCCAGGGCCTCGAAGCCGCGATCAAGGAAGGCGTAAAGGACGACAGCATCGCCGCGATGGTGATCCGCTGCGACGGCCGCACGTTCTTCGCCGGCGCCGACATCACCGAGTTCGGCAAGGAGATGGTCGAGCCCGGCCTGCCCACCGTCGTCGACATGATCGAAGCCTCGTCGAAGCCCGTCGTCGTGGCGATCCACGGCACCGCGCTGGGCGGCGGCTGCGAAGTCACGCTCGGCTGCCATTACCGCGTCGCCGTTCCCTCGACGAAGATCGGCACGCCCGAAGTGAAGCTCGGCCTGCTCCCCGGCGCCGGTGGAACGCAGCGTATCCCGCGCATCGCCGGCGTGAAGCTCGCACTGGAGATGACCGCGAAGGGCGATCCGATCTCGGCGAAGAAGGCGCTCGACGCCGGCCTGATCGACAAGATCGTCGGCGAGGACTCGCTCGAAGCCGACGCCGTCGCGTTCGCCCGCGAGATCGCGACCAAGCGCCCCCTGCCCCGTGCGTCCGAGAAGACGGCGCAGGCCGACCCCGACGCGATCGCCGCGTTCAAGAAGGAGAATGCGCGCCGTTTCCGTAACTTCGACGCCCCGGCCGCCAACATCGCCTGCGTCGAGAAGGCCGCCGACGGCTCCAGTTTCGAGGAGGGCATCGCGTTCGAACGCCAGGAATTCATGAAGCTCATGATGGGCGTGCAGTCGGCCGCCCAGCGCCACATCTTCTTCGCCGAACGCCAAGCCGCCAAGATCGACGACGTCCCCGCCGACACCAAGCTGCGTGAGATCAAGCGCGTCGGCGTGATCGGCGCGGGCACGATGGGCGGCGGCATCTCGATGAACTTCCTGTCCGCAGGCATCCCGGTCACGATCGTCGAGATGCAGCAGGACGCGCTCGACCGCGGCACCGGCGTCGTGCGCAGGAACTACGAGGCGACCGCCGCGAAGGGCCGGATGAAGCCCGAGCAGGTCGAGCAGGCGATGGGCGCGCTGAAGCCGACGCTGGACTTCGCCGATCTCGCCGAATGCGACCTGATCATTGAGGCGGTGTACGAGACGATGGAGGTGAAGAAGGAGATCTTCACGCGTCTCGACGCGATCGCCAAACCCGGCGCGATCCTCGCGTCGAACACCTCGTATCTGAACATCGACGAGATCGCGGCCTGCACCAAGCGGCCCGAGGACGTCGTCGGCATGCACTTCTTCTCGCCTGCCAACGTGATGAAATTGCTGGAGGTCGTACGCGGCGACAAGACCGCGGACGACGTGCTGGCGACGGTCATGGCGCTCGCCAAGAAGATCAAGAAGGTCGCGGTGGTGGCGGGCGTCACCTACGGGTTCATCGGCAACCGCATGCTGATGCCGCGGCAGGTCGAGGCGACCAAGCTGCTGCTGGAAGGCGCGAGCCCCGAGCAGATCGACAAGGTGCATGTCGCGTTCGGGATGCCGATGGGGCCGTTCCAGATGAGCGATCTGGCGGGCGTCGACATCGGCTGGCACCGCGACCCGAGCCGGATCGAGAACATCCGCGATGCGCTGGCAGCGGAGAACCGCTGGGGCCAGAAGACCAAAGCGGGCTTCTACGATTACGACGAGAAGCGGACGCCATCGAACTCTGCGCGAGTCACCGAGATCATCGACGACTTCCGCAAGAAGTCGGGCGTGACACCGCGCGAGATCAGCGACGAGGAGATCGTCGTGCGGACACTCTACACGATGGTCAACGAAGGCGCGCTGATCCTCGAAGAGGGCAAGGCGCAGCGCGCGTCGGACGTCGATGTGGTCTGGATCTACGGTTACGGCTGGCCGGTGTACCGTGGCGGGCCGATGTTCTGGGCGCAGTCGGAAGGCTTGGCGAAGGTCGTTGCGGGGCTCGAGAAATACGGGTTCCCGGTCGCGAAGTCGCTGAAGGATGCCGCGGCATCGGGCGGTCGGTTGAAGTGATCGGTCGCGGTCGTTTCTTGCCGGTGGTCGCACGCTGATGGAGCGGTCTGCGCTCCAGACCGCGGCGGCGATCCGTGCGGGCGAGACGACCGCGCTTGCCGAGTGCGATGCGGCGATCGCGCGGATCGAGGCGCGCGACGGTGCGATCAACGCCGTCGTCGTCCGCGATTTCGCGCGAGCGCGGGACGCCGCAAGGGCGCTCGATGCGCAAGGTCCTGACGATCGGCCACTGTTAGGCGTGCCGATGACGGTCAAGGAATCTTTCGACGTCGCCGGCCTGGTGACCAGTTGGGGCGTCGGGGTCCACCGCGACAACATCGTCGACCGCGATGCCGTAGCCGTCACGCGACTGAAGGCAGCGGGTGCCGTGATCCTCGGCAAGACCAACGTGCCGGTACGGTTGAGCGACTGGCAAGCGGACAACCCGATATATGGCCGGACCAATCATCCGCTCGATCCGACACTCACCCCCGGCGGATCGTCGGGCGGTGCCGCCGCGGCGCTCGCGTCGGGCATGGTGCCGCTGGAACTGGGTTCCGACATCGGTGGCTCGATCCGTGTACCGGCGGCGTTCTGCGGCGTCTGGGGGCACAAGCCGACCTATGGCGCGCTGTCCGATATCGGCCACCGCGTGCCCGGCACCGATGGGGCGAGCGCGGCTCTCGGCGTGATCGGGCCGCTCGCGCGCAATCCCGAGGATTTGGCAGTTGCGCTCGATATCCTCGCCGACCTGCCGTTGCCCCGCGCGCGGGTCGACGTCGCACGGCCACGCATCCTCGTGCTGACGGCGCATCCATCGGCGCGCGTCGATGCGTCGATCGTGTCGGCGATCGAGCATGTCGGAGAGGCGTTGGGCCGCTCCGGCGCAACGGTATCGCATACGCCGCCAACGATCGACCTCGCCGCACAGCATGCAGACTATATGCGCATGCTCGGCATCGCGATGACTCGTGGCGGGCCGGCGCGTGACGGCAAGGTCGCGACGTTGTCGCAGTGGTTCGACCTGCTCGATTCGCAGGCGCGGATGCAGCGCGCGTGGGACGCATTGTTCGAGCAGTTCGACGCGGTGATCGCGCCGGCGAGCGGCGTGAACGCCTTCGCGCACATCGCCGAGCGCAACGTCGCGCAGCGCACGCTGTCGATCGACGGCGAGGATACCCCGTTCGGCGTCCAGTTCGCCTGGGCGGGCCTCGCCACCTTCACCAATCTGCCCGCGACCAGCGTGCCCGTCGGGATCGACCCGCGCGGCCTGCCGATCGGCGTGCAGGTCATCGCCAACCGTTACCGCGACCAAGACGCGATCGCCGTCGCCGCGCTCGCCCACAGACTAAGCAGGAGCTGATCCGATGTCCGACCTCGATACCTTCCGGTCCGAAACCCGCGCATGGCTCGCGGAGAATTGCCCGCCCGAGATGCGCAAGCCGGTGCGCTCGGAGGACGACGTCTGCTGGGGCGGACGTCAGTTCAAGCCTTCGTCTCCTGCGCAGAAGGAGTGGCTCGACAAGATGGCGGCCAAGGGCTGGACGGTGCCCGACTGGCCCAAGGCTTACGGCGGCGGCGGACTCTCGCCCGCCGAGACCAAGATCCTGCGCGAAGAGATGGCAGCAATAAAGGCACGCAACCCGCTCAATTCGTTCGGGATCTCGATGCTCGGGCCGGCGCTGCTGAAATACGGCACTGAGGAGCAGAAGCTCGATCACCTGACCAAGATCGCGCGCGGCGAGATCCGCTGGTGCCAGGGCTATTCCGAGCCGAACGCAGGGTCAGATCTTGCCGGGCTCGCGACCTCCGCCGAGGACAAGGGCGACCATTATCTCGTCAACGGGCAGAAGGTGTGGACGTCCTACGCCGACAAGGCGGACTGGATCTTCTGTCTCGTCCGCACCGACAAGACCTCGAAGCAGGGCGGGATCAGCTTCGTGCTGTTCGACATGGCCTCGCCCGGCGTGTCGACCAAGCCGATCCTGCTGATCAGCGGCAATTCGCCGTTCTGCGAGACGTTCTTCGACAATGTGAAGGTGCCGAAGGTCAACCGCGTCTACGAGGAAAACAAGGGCTGGGACGTCGCCAAATACCTGCTCGGGCATGAGCGCGAGATGATCTCGGGGATGGGTCTCGCGTCGAGCGGCGGCAACCCGTTGATCGACGGGGCGATCGCAACTGTCGGTCTTGGGCATGACGGGCGGCTGGCCGATCCTTTGCTGCGCGCGTCGATCGCGCTGTTCGAGGTGCGCGCGAAGGCGTTCGGGGCGATGTCCGAGCGGTTCATCGACGAGTTGAAGGCGGGCAAGGCGCATCCTGCCCAGCCGAGCATGATGAAATATTACGGCACCGAGCTGAACAAGGGTCGGTATGAGCTGATGATGGCGGCGGGTGGCTCCGATGCGCTCGAATGGGACAGCGAGCGGTCGCGCGGCGGGGCGATCCCGCGGTCGTGGCTGCGGACCAAGGCGAACTCGATCGAGGGCGGGACGAGCGAGATTCAGCTCAACATCATCGCCAAGCGGATCTTGGAATTGCCGGCGTAATTCCCTCGCTCCTTCGGGGAGAGGGTGCCGCAGCGAAGCGAAGGCGGGAGAGGGGCAGTGAGGCTCGGACGATCCGACCCAACAGCCCCTCACCCCGACCCTCTCCCCGACGGGGCGAGGGAGCAGAAGGACGAAAAAATGCCACTGTATCTTGACGACGACCAGACCGTCCTTCAGGACACCATTCGCGATTTCGTCGCCGAGCACGCGCCGGTCAGCCACATGCGAGTACTGCGCGACGCCGACGACAAGACCGGCTTCTCGCGCGACCTTTGGAAGCAGTTCGCGGAGATGGGCTTTACCGGCATCCTGATCGGCGATGACCAGGGCGGGCTCGGGCTCGGCCATGTCGAGGCGGGTGTCGTGCTGGAGGAGATCGGGCGCAATCTGTCGCCCTCCCCGTTTCTCTCCACCGCGGTCGCCGCAGTCGAGGCGCTCAAGGGTACGGGGCAAGCCGAGCGCTGGTTCCCGGGTATCATCGCGGGCGAAACCGTCGCCGCGCTGGCGATCGACGAGGCGGCCAAGCACCGCGATACCGTCGCGATGAAGGCCGAACGCTCGGGCAACGGGTTCAAGCTGACCGGCGCCAAGCGGTTCGTCACGCACGGCCACACCGCGGACCTTATCATCGTTGCGGCGCGCACCGCAGGCTCGGACAACGACACGGACGGCGTAACGCTGTTCGCTGTGCCGAAGGATGCCGCCGGGCTGACCGCGAACGCCGAACGCCTAGCCGATGCGAGCCTCGCCGCCCGCCTTGAGTTCGACGGCGTCGAAGTCGATGCGGATGCGGTGATCGGGGAGGTCGATGCCGGTCGTACGCCACTCGACCGCCTGCTACGCGCAGGGCGAACCGGAGCATCCGCCGAACTGCTCGGCGTCGGCGGCGGGGCGATGGACATGACCATCGGCTACATGAAGGAGCGCAAGCAGTTCGGGACGCTGATCGGCAGCTTCCAGGCGCTCCAGCACCGTGCCGCGCATCTGTATTCGGAAATGGAGGTCGCGCGCGCCGCCGTGCTAAAGGCACAGCAACTCCTCGATCAGGGCAGCGACCGCGCGGACGAGGCGGTGTCGGTGGCCAAGGCGATGACCGCGCTGGCAACTACGCTCAGCGTCCAGGAGGGCATCCAGATGCACGGCGGCATCGGCATGACCGATGAATACGACATCGGCTTTTACATGAAGCGCGCGCGGGTGCTGGCGGAGATGTTCGGGGATGCGAACTTCCACGCGGACAGGCTTGCGGTTGCGGCGGGGTATTGACCAAAACTTGTGTCCCCGCGAAGGCGGGGACCCAGACTGGGCACCCGCCTTCGCGGGTGAACAAGGAAGTCAGATGACCGCTGAAACTGCCGAAGTAACGCCAGAAAACCTTGCCCAAGGGCTGGTCGACCTGCTCGAAATCGAGGAGGTCGACACCGATCTCTACGTCGGCAAGCGCCAGCCCGGCGGGGTCGGTCGCGTGTTCGGCGGGCAGGTCATCGCGCAGGCGCTTCAGGCGGCACAACGCTCGACCGAAGGCCCCAAGGCCGCGCATTCGCTCCACGCCTACTTCATGCGCCCCGGCAACGAGGACTATCCGATCGTCTTCCGCGTGGTCCGCGATTTCGAGGGTCGCAGCTTCGCGACGCGCCGCGTGATCGCGATGCAGAAGGGTCAGCCGATCCTCAACATGGCGGCGTCGTTCCAGATGCCGGAGGAAGGCCTGCATCATCAGGACGCGATGCCCGACGTGCCCGCGCCCGAGACGCTCCGCTCCGACCGCGACCTGCGGCTCGAGAACATCGACGGCATCCCCGAGAAATTCCGCGCGCACATGCTGCGGTGGCGGCCCATCGAGGTGCGCCCGGTCAACCCGCGCAGCTGGATCCATCCGGCCCCGCAGGCGCCCAACTACGCCAACTGGTTCCGCCTGGTCGCGCCGATCGGCGACGATCCGGCGATGCACCGTGCGATCCTGGCCTATGCGTCGGACATGGCGCTGCTCGGCACGGCCCTCCTGCCGCATGGCAAGAACTGGATCACGCCGGGTTTGCAGACCGCGAGCCTCGACCATTCGCTATGGCTGCACGAGGATTTTCGCGCCGACGACTGGCTGCTCTATGCCTGCGACAGCCCATGGTCGGGCCACGCCCGCGGCTTCAACCGCGGCAAGATCTTCGCGCGCGACGGCCGCCTCGTGGCGAGCGTCGCGCAGGAAGGGCTGATCCGGATGCGCCAGTAGCGGGAGTTACTTGCGCGTCCAGACCTTCTCGCCGCCGATCCACGTCTCCTGCACGACGGTCGCGCGCAGGTCGGTCGGCGACGCCATCGTCGGATCGCGGTCGACGATGATGAAGTCCGCACGCTGGCCGGGCGCCAAAGCCCCGAACTGCTTCTCCGCGAACCCCGCATAGGCCGCCGCACCCGTCATCGCCCACCACGCCTGTTCGCGCGTGATCAGTTCCTGCGGCTGCCAGCCACCCTGCGGTTGCCCGTCGGCATCCTGCCGCGTGAACGCCGCAGCCCAGGTCGCGAACGGATCGGGCTTCTCGACCGGGAAGTCGGTGCCGAACGCGAGCTTGGCGCCGTTGGTCAGCATCGACTTCCACGCATAGGCGCCCGCCAGCCGGTTCGGTCCGAGCCGTGCCTCGGCCATCGTCCGGTCGCTGGTTTCGTGCGTCGGCTGCATCGAGGCGATCGTGCCGAACTTGCCGAACCGCGGCAGGTCGGTGGGATCGACGACCTGCGCATGCTCGATCCGCCAGCGACGATCGCCGGTATAGGTCTCGCTCTCGACCTGGATCGCGTCGAGCACCATCTGGTTGGCCCTGTCGCCGATCGCGTGGACCGCGACCTGATAGCCGTCCATCGCCGCCCGGCTCATCTGGTTCTGGAGCTGGTCGTCGGTCACAAAACCGAGCCCCGACTGACCGGGCGCGTCGGCATAGGGCTTCAGCAGCCACGCGCCGCGCGATCCCAGCGCACCATCGGCGTACAGCTTCACGCCGCCCATCCGCAGGCGATCATTGTAGAGCCACGGCGTCGGCCCCTTGCCGCCGATCCGGCTCGCGGTCTCGACGCCCAGCGCATAGCTCATGATACGGACGCGCAACCCGCCGATGTCCGCCATCCGGCGATAGGTCAGCCAGTCGTCGAGCGTCGTGCCCATGTCGGCGACCGCGGTGACGCCGTAGCGCAGCAGGATGCTCTGCGCGGTCAGGAAGGCGGCATCGCGCTCCTTGGGGAGCGGCTGCGGCACGACCTTCTCGATCAACGCCTGCGCGCCATCGACGAACACGCCCGCAGGCGCGCCACCGGTCTTCTCGATCCGACCGCCGGGAGGCGAGACGGTCGCGCCGGTGACGCCGGCCTCGCGCATCGCCTCGCGGTTCGCCCAGCCGGCATGGCCATCGGCGCGCGACAGCCAGATCGGGTGCCCGCCCGAGACGGAGTCGAGATCGGCGGCGGTCGGGAAGCGACCGAGCCCCCAGGCCTCCTGGTTCCAGCCGCGCCCGATCACCCATTTCCGATCGGGGTTGGCGGCGACATACGCGGCGATCCGCGACTTGGCCTCCTCGAGCGACTTGGTCATCGACAGGTCGAGCGACAGCGCGCCGAAGCCCATCTCGATCACATGGCCATGCGCGTCGACAAAGCCCGGCAGCACGGTCTTGCCGCCCATGTCGATCCGCCAGTCGTAAAGCGGCTTGCCGGCGTTCTTCTTCAATTCCTTGCGGCTGAGCTTGGGCGCTTCCTCGCCGGGCGGCACGAGCCGCGTGACCTTGCCATCCTTGTCGATCAGGATCGCCTTGAAGTGGATCACGCGACCACCGTCGGCGACGGTGATGCCGTTGACGTTGTCGACGATCCCGTCCGCGAGCGCGGGAGTCGGGAGGAGGGCGAGGGATCCAACCAAAAGCCGTCGTCCCAGCGCAAGCTGGGATCTCAAGCGTGTGCCACTACGCTCACCCCTGGGGAGGGATACCCCAGCTTTCGCTGGGGTGACGGGGTTGGCTGGAGTGACGGGGTTTGTATCCCGGGTGTCGCGCTTAATCACTTCGGCAATCTCCGTACCAGCGCGCTCGTATCCTGCCGAGCGCCACCCATAGCCTGCACATCCGCGTAGAACTGATCGACCAGCGCCGCGACCGGCAGCACCGCGCCGTTGCGCCGCGCCTCGTCGAGCGCCAGCCCCAGATCCTTGCGCATCCAGTCGACCGCGAAGCCGAAGTCGAACTCGTCCTTCGCCATCGTCGGCCAGCGATTGACCATCTGCCAGCTCTGCGCCGCGCCGCCCGAAATCGCCTCGAACACCTTGTCGAGATCGAGCCCGGAGTTTTGCGCGAACCGCAGCGACTCGGCGACGCCCTGGATCACCCCGGCGATCGCAATCTGGTTGCACATCTTGGTCGTCTGGCCCGCGCCCGCCTCGCCGACATGGACCACACGCAAAGCATAGGCCTGCATGAACGGTTCGGCCTTCGCCATCGCCTCGGCCGAGCCGCCGCACATGATCGAGAGCTTGCCGTTTTCCGCGCCAGCCTGCCCGCCGGATACCGGCGCATCGACCACCAGCGCTCGCTCGCCCGCCAGTCGCCGCGCGATCGAGGCGGAGACGGTGGTGTGATCGACGAATACCGCGTCGTCGCGCATCGCCGCGAACGCACCGTCCTCGCCTAACGTGACCAAGGCCAGATCGTCGTCATTGCCGACGCAGGCGAATACCGCATCGGCATTCTTCGCCGCGGCGGCGGGCGTGTCCGCCACCGAGCCGCCATATTTATCGGCCCATGCCAACGCCTTGGCCTGAGTCCGATTATAGACGGTGACGTCGTGCCCTGCCGCGACGAGATGCCCGGCCATAGGCGCGCCCATGACGCCGGTTCCGATGAATGCCAGTTTTGCCATAGCCTCCGCGCATAAGCGGTGTTTCCCACGCGCGCCAGATGGTCTAGCGGGTCGGGCATGGCTACCCAAGCTGCCGTAGCGGCACCCACCCTCCCCGTCTCGATCGACGACGTCCGCGTCGCGCACGACCGGATCCGCGACTCGATCGTCCGTACGCCGACGCTGATCAGCAAGACGCTGAGCAAGATGACCGGCGCGACGGTGTATCTGAAGTTCGAGAACCTCCAGTTCACCGCGGCGTACAAGGAGCGCGGCGCGCTCAACACGCTGTTGCAGCTGTCGGCCGAAGCACGCGCCAAGGGCGTCATCGCCGCCTCGGCCGGCAATCACGCGCAAGGCCTCGCCTATCACGCCAACCGGCTCGGCATCCCGACGACCATCGTGATGCCGACCAATACGCCGACCGTTAAGGTCATGCAGACCGAAGGGCACGGCGCCAACGTCGTCCTCCACGGCGAGACGTTCGACGCGGCCTATGCGCACGCCCGCATCTTGGAAGGCGAGTGCGGCTTCACCTTCGTCCACCCGTTCGACGATCCGCGCGTCATTGCCGGGCAAGGCACCGTCGCGATCGAGATGCTGGAGGACGTGCCGCAACTCGACACGCTGGTGATCCCGATCGGCGGCGGCGGGCTGATCTCGGGCATGTCGACGGTCGCGCGGGCTTTGAGCGAAGCACCAGGCGGCCACCCGATCGAGATCGTCGGCGTGCAGGCCGAGCTGTTCCCGTCGATGTACAACCGCATCAACGGCACCGACATGGCGTGTGCCGGCGACACGCTGGCCGAGGGCATCGCGGTCAAGGAGCCGGGTGCGATCACCGCGAAGATCGTCGCCGAGCTGGTCGATGATATCGTATTGGTCAGCGAGCGCAGCCTCGAGGAATCGGTCAGCCTGCTGCTCCAGATCGAGAAGACCGTAGTCGAGGGCGCCGGTGCGGCCGGGCTCGCAGCGCTGTTGTCGCATCCCGAGCGGTTCGCGGGGAAGACCGTCGGCATCGTGCTGTGCGGCGGCAACATCGATACGCGGCTGCTCGCCAACGTGCTGTTGCGCGACCTAGCGCGGTCGGGTCGTCTCGCGCGGCTGCGGATCCGGTTGCAGGACAAGCCCGGTGCGCTGTTCCATGTCGCGCGGATCTTCGACCAGGAGCGCGTCAATATCATCGAGATCTATCACCAGCGCGTCTTCACCACGTTGCCGGCGAAGGGCCTGATCACGGACATCGAATGCGAACTTCGCGACCGCGCGCATCTCGACCGCCTGGTGGGAGCCTTGCGCGCCGGCGGGTACGAGACGTCGACCGTCGAACTCGCCTGATCCTCGGGGGTAGTTGTCGCCGCGATTATTGCGATAGCGCCGTAATTTACGGCGTTAACGCTCTATCGTGGTAAACCCGCTTTTCAGTAGCGTGTGATACGACCATATGTCGAAAACGCGGGTCCCCGCGCACGCCTGAAGGACATTTGGTTCGGTGACTGCGCCCTTTCGTTTCCCGCGCTTCTTCGTCACGAGCCCGTCCCCGTGCCCGTATCTGCCGGGCCGGCAGGAGCGCAAGGTGTTCACCGAACTGACCGGGCCGCATGCCGGCGAACTGAACGACGCGCTCGGGCGGATCGGCTTTCGTCGCAGCCAGGGCGTGGCGTATCGCCCGTCCTGCGCGGGCTGCACCGCGTGCGTGTCGGTCCGGATCGTCGCGGGCGAGTTCGTGCCCAACGCGACGCAGCGCAAGTTGCTGAGGCGGCACGGCGATATCGAGATCACGGCGTGCAAGGCCTGGGCGACCGACGAGCAGTTCCAGCTGCTCCGCCGCTATCTCGGCACGCGCCATCCGGGCGGCGGCATGGCGGGCATGGACGAGGACGACTATGCCGACATGATCGAGCATTCGCCGGTCAATTCGCTGATCGTCGAGTATCGCGAGCCTTCGGTTGATGGCGTGCAGGGAAGGCTGATCGGCGCCTGCCTGACCGACCGGCAGGCGGACGGGTTGTCGATGGTCTACAGCTTCTTCGCCGCCGACGATGCGAACCGGCCGGGGCTCGGCACCTTCATCATCCTCGACCACATCCTCCGCGCCCGCGATGCCGGACTGCCGTTCGTGTATCTGGGGTATTGGGTGAAGGGCTCGCCGCGGATGGAATACAAGACGCGGTACCGGCCGCTGGAGGTCCTTGGGCCGGCGGGGTGGCGGCGGCTGACGGAGGCCGATCTGGTGACGCAGCCGGAACGGGTTGCGGCACTGGTTTGAGACTGCCGCTCTAGCGAAGTTACACCGATCCCGACAACGGGACCACCCCGGCGAAGGCCGGGGCCCAATTGGGAAACGTTGCAAACGGAGGATCGCCCTTCGTTACGACCACCTTGCCAATTGGGCCCCGGCCTTCGCCGGGGTGGTGACAGCTTGAGCCGGCCGGCCGCGTCTTGTTCTCCCGCGAAGGCGGGAGCCCAGTCTGGATCCCCGCCTTCGCGGGGAGACAAACCTTTAGTCCTCGCGCTGCACGACCACGTCGACGTCGAGCTCCTCGCCACCCTCGCCCAGCCGCGACCCCGCAACCGGCGCCGCGCCGGCCGCATCCAGCGCCATCGCGACCCGCACGTAATGCTCCTCGGGCGACATCCCCGTGCACGGATCGAACCCGACCCAGCCAAGCCCGTCGACATGCGCCTCCGCCCAGCCATGCGGGGTAGGAAAATGTACCACCTCGAAATCAGTGTGGTGATAGCCCGACACATAGCGCGCCGGCGCCCCCAGCGACCGCGCGGCCACCGCGAACATCTGCGCCATGTCGCGCGGCGTGGCGCTGTCCTTGCGGAACGCGGCACCCGCGGTGAGCCCCGGCTCTGGCCGACCGGCATCGAACACGAACTGCTGGTGCAACGCCCGGTTGAGCCGGTGCAGCGCACCGATCCGGTCGCGCGCGCCGACCACGGCGTCGGCGGCGAACTCGGCGATCGCCGCATCATGCGCCGTCGCCTCGGTCGCGCGCAGGAACAACGCGGGCGGCAACGTCTCGTGCACACCACGCAGCACGCCGTCCGAGTGGCTGGTCAGCACCTCGCCCTTGACGGTGATCTCGATCCCGTCGACCGGCCCCTCGGCATAGAGCATCGTCACCGCATTGCCGAAGCCGTCGCGTCCCGGCCGCAGCCGCGCGTCGCAATCGACGTCGATCCGCCACGACGCCACGGTCTGGTCATGCGTGTTCTCGGGCGTAAGCCGGAGCATCTGGACAAGCCGGCCCTGCGGCTGGGTGAAGCGGTAGATCGTGTTATGATCGATCGACAACCGCATTATTGGAACTTGAACTGGCGGCCGATCGCGCCGTGGAGCAGCGCGTTCTCGGCGATGAAGGCTTGGAGAAACTGGTGCAGTCCCGAGGCGATGACCTCGCCCGATCGCGTCTTGGCCATGCGTGATGCGCGCATCCGTGCCATCCTGTCCGCCTCCCCGTGATTGCCCGTGCGTTTCGCCAGCAGATTGAGCACGTCGACCGTCTCCTCGACCGATGCCGCCAGGCTGCGCGGGAGTTCCGCACGCGCGAGCAGCAGGTCGATCACGTCGGCAGGGCGCAGCCCGTCATTGTAGAGCCAGCGATAGGCGGTCACCGCGGACACGGTCTGGAGGATCGTCGTCCACTGGTCGCGATCGATCGCCCCGCCGAGCCGTTCGCCCTCGGGCAACAGGATGTGATATTTGACGTCGAGCAGCCGCGCGGTGTTGTCCGCGCGCTCGACCGCCTGGCCGAGCCGGATGAACCACGTCGTCTGGTTGCGCAGCATGCGATGCACCGCGCCCTCGAAGCCACGCGTCTCGGTCTTCACCGCCTCGACGAGGTTCATCTGGTCGGTCGTGCTGCGCGGAATCGTCCGGTTCTCGAACAGGAGCCATGCGCGGTTGATCGCGGTCCAGGCCTCGCGGGTCAGCGCGGTGCGGACTGCCTTGGCGTTGTTGCGCGCCATGTCGACGCAGCGAACGATCGAGCCGGGGTGGCTCGAGTCGAGCGTCAGGAAGCGCACGACATCGGTCTGGCTGAGGTTGCCGCCGAGCGTCGCGAACGGCTCCTCGGTTTCGGTGACAGCGAGCGCGGAGGCCCAGGCCGCCTCGCCCGCAGGCTGCGACGAGAGAACGTCGAGACGTACAGTGGCTTCGACCAGCCGGGCGATGAAGTCGGCACGCTCGAAATAGCGGCCGAGCCAGTAGAGCGACGATGCGGTACGGGAGAGCATCAGGTATTCGCTCCCGGCGACGGCAACATCGTGCCGAGCGTCTGCGACATGCCGCCCATCGTCTGCGTCATCCCGCCCGCTCCCATTCGCTGCGACTGGTCCTTCATGAGGACGAAACTGTCCTTGGTCCCGCCGCCCTGGCTGGAGTTGACCACTAGCGAGTCTTCCTTGAGCGCGACGCGGGTGAGGCCACCGGGGACGACCTGCACGCCCTTCGAGCCGCTCAGCACGAACGGGCGGAAATCGACATGCCGCGGGCTCAAACCACCATCGGCCATCGTCGGGACGGTCGACAGCGCCAAAGTCGGCTGCGCGATGTAGCGATGCGGCTCGGCAATCAGCGCGGCGCGGAAATCCTCGATCTCCTGCTTCGACGCGGTCGGCCCGACGAGCATGCCGTAGCCGCCGGAGCCGTCGACCAGCTTGACGACGACGTCCTCGAGGTTGTCGAGCACATACTTCAGCGCCTGCGGCTCGCGGCAGCGCCACGTCTCGACGTTGCGCAGCTTGCACTCGCCGCCCGAATAGAATTTCACGATGTCGGGCATGTAGCTGTAGATCGCCTTGTCGTCGGCGATGCCATTGCCCGGCGCGTTCATGATCGCGACGTTGCCGGCCGCATACGCTGCGATCAGCCCCGGTACGCCAAGCGCGGAGTCAGGACGAAACACCAGCGGATCGAGATAATCGTCGTCGATCCGGCGATAGATCACGTCGACTTTCACCCGCCCGGCGATCGTCCGCATCCAGACGATGTCGTCGTCGACCACCAGATCGGCGGCCTCGACGAGCTCGATCCCCATCGAGTCCGCGAGGAAGCTGTGCTCGTAATAGGCCGAGTTGTAATGGCCTGGGGTCAGCAGCACGCACGTCGGGTTGGAGCCCGTGCCATGCGGCGCGACCGACTTCATTGTCTCGAGCAGCAAATCGGGATAGCTGTCGACCGCAGCGACGCGAAACTCGCGGAACAGTTCGGGGCACAACCGCAGCATCGCCTCGCGGTTCTCGAGCATATAGCTGACGCCCGACGGCGTGCGCGCATTGTCCTCGAGCACGAAGAAATCGTCGGGACCGGTGCGGACCAGATCGATCCCGCAGATATGCGCCCAGACGCCGTGCGGCGGGCGGATGCCGGCGATCTCGGGGCGGAACTGCGCGTTGCCGAGCACGAGGTCCTCGGGGAGGATGCCCTCCTTCAGGATGCGCCGCTCGCCGTAGATGTCATTGAGGAATGCGTTGATCGCCTCGACGCGCTGGACGAGACCTTCCGAGAGGCGGGTCCATTCGTCGTGGAGGAATACGCGGGGGACGATGTCGAACGGGATGATCCGCTCGGCCGCCTCGTTCTCGCCGTACACCGCGAAGGTGATGCCGAGCTGGCGGAAGGTGGTCTCCGCCGCTTCCTGCCGACGGCGCAGCTCGGCGTCGGGCGTTTCCTCGATCCAATGCCCGAGAGCCGCGAGTTCGGGACGAGCGGTCGTATCGCCCGGCGTCCCCATGATTTCGTCGAACGCCTGTTTCCCCATCGGAACGGTCAATTCCCCATCAAGCGTTACGGTTCCATGCTGCAACGCTTCGCTGCGCTGCACAAGTCAAGAATATGACCAACGAGGTGCGGTCTCTCATCCTCCCCCGCCAGGGGGAGGTGGCTGGCGCTTGCCAGTCGGAGGGGGAGGACACGCAACGGCGTTTATCGCCCCCTCCCCCTCCGTCGCCTTCGGCGCCACCTCCCCCTGGCGGGGGAGGATTGCAATCGGCCTACGCGCCCAGCCCTTCGAGCAAGCCCGGCGTGAGGACCTGCGGGAGGACGGTGGGTTCGGCGGCACCCGACGCGTAATACAGGTACAGCGGCACCCCCGCGCGGTTGTGGGACTGGATGAAGCGGCCCATCACCGGGTCGCCGTCGGTCCAGTCGCCGATCAGCGCGGCCACCTTGTGCTTGGCGAACGCGTCGCGGACGCCGGCCGTGTCGATCGCGGCTTTCTCGTTGACCTTGCACGTCAGGCACCAGTCGGCGGTGAAGTAGACGAACACCGGGCGCTTCTCGGCACGGAGCGAGGCGAGCCTTGTCTCGGTGAACGGCTCGTCCCCCGCGGTCGCGACCTTGGCCGACGCCGGCGGCGCGCGCGCGATCAGAACCGCGCTGCCGACGAACACCACCGCCAGCGCGACCTGTACCGCGACGCCGAACGACTTGCCCTTGCGCTGGCGAGAGCCACCGACCCAGAGCACCGCGCCGACAGCCAGCACCGCAACCAGCGCGAGCGTCAGCGTATCCACCCCGGTCTGGCGCCCGAGCACCCAGCCGAGCGCGATCGCGGTGAGGAACATCGGCACCGACAGGATATGGCGGAACGTCTCCATCCACACGCCCGGCTTCGGCAACCACCGCCGCCACGCGGGCACGAACCCGATTGCCAGGAACGGAAGCGAAAGGCCGATCCCGAGCCCGCCGAACACGGCCAGCGCCGCCGGCCATGGCAACACCAGCGCCGCGCCGAGCGCCGCGCCCATGAACGGCCCGGTGCACGGCGTCGCGATAAACGCCGCCAATGCACCGGTCGCGAACGCCCCGCTCGCACCGCTCTCGCCGGCAAAACGCGGCGTCGGCACCTCGAACAGCCCGGCAAGATTGAACGCGATCGCCGCACTCAGCAAAAGCAGGACGACGATCGCCGCGGGATGCTGTAACTGAAACGCCCAGCCGACTGCCGATCCGCCCGCGCGGAGCGCCAGGATCGCCGCGCCGAGCCCGAGGCAGACGAGCACGACGCCCGCGGTATAGGCCAAGGCCTCGCCCCGCGCGTCCTTCTCGCTTGCACCGCCGCGCGCGAGGCTGAGCGCCTTGAGGCTGAGGATCGGGAACACGCAGGGCATGATGTTGAGGATCAGCCCGCCGAGCACCGCGCCGGCGAAGGCGATCAACGCGGTCAGCCAAATGCTTTCGCTGCTCGCCGCGCCCGAACCGGTATCCGCCACGGCGCCGGGAGTCGCCTTGACGCCCAGCCCCTGCCCGTCGCCGATCCGCAGCACGCCTTCGATCGGCCCGCCGGTCTTCGCGTTGGCGGCGACCTTCGTCTCGATCGTCAGCCGGTCGCCGTCGCGCGTCACGGTCTGCGCGGCGCCGTTCTCGATCACGCCGGTGGTGACCGGGAAGAAATACGCCTTGTCGGCCTTAGCGCCTGCCGGGAACGGGATGGCAATCCGCATGGTGCCGTTGCTCGCGGCGTAGGTCGCACCGGCATCGAGCGGCTTCGGAATCGCCTGCCGCCAGCCAGCGAACACCGCCGCCTGCGACGGCGCGCCGTCACCGATCGTGAGGTCGAGCGAGAGCGCCTGCTCCTCGGGCACGCAGATCGTCGCCGAACAGACGAGATAGCTCGTCTTCAACCGGATCGGGAATTTCGTCCCCGCCGCCAGCCCCGCCGGGACCTGGATCGTCACCAGCGGCGCGTACGGCGCCTCATAGACATAGTTCATCAGGCCCGCGATCAGCAGCGTCGTCGGCACCGGCCATTCGGGCTCACCCGCCTTCGCGCCCGTCGGCAGCGTCCAGTCGAACGTCGCGGGAAAACCCGCGTCGCCGGGGTTGCGCCAATAGCCGTGCCAGCCCTGCTCGGGCGTCGTCGCGAGCGCGATCGTCAGCGGCGTGCCCGCCATCGGGCGATCGCTCTCCGCGACCAGCCGCATCGACAGATGCTGGCTCGATCCGTTGAGCGATTCCGCGAGCGCCGGCGTCGTGGCCAGCCCGCAAACGGCCAGCAAAACCGTCATCACGGCGCAACGAAAACTGCGCATGGCCATCCTTGTGTCGTTCATCGCGCAAAGCCATAGCGGTGACGATCTCGTATTGCACTTCAAAGCGACGCGCCCGGTTGCCGGCCCGATCGCTGTCTGGCGCTTGCTAAAGGACTGTTCGTGAAAGCACTTATCGCCGCCCTGCTCCTGACCACGGCCGCATCGGTATCCGCCCAGACCTCACCAGCGCCGGCGCCCCCTGCCCCGGCAGCGACTCCAACGACCCCGCCGAAGCTGATCGTCGCGATTTCGGTCGACCAGTTCGCCGCCGATCTCTTCCAGCAATACCGCAACCATTACACCGGCGGCTTCACCCGGCTGTTGAACGGCGCGGTGTTCCCGAGCGGGTATCAGAGCCATGCCGCGACCGAGACATGCCCCGGCCATTCGACGATCCTGACCGGCATGCGGCCCGCGCATACCGGGATCATCGCCAACAACTGGATCGACCAGCGCGCCGGGCGGCCCGACAAGATCGTCTATTGTTCGGAGGACGAGCGCGTCACCGGCAGCACGCACGACAGCTACACCGTGTCCGACATGCATCTGAAGGTGCCGACGCTCGGCGAGATGATGAAGGCGCGCGATCCGCGGACGCGCTCGGTGTCGGTCGCGGGCAAGGATCGCGCGGCGGTGATGATGGGCGGCCACAAGGTCGACGAGCTCTGGTGGTGGGACGGCAAGACGTACGTCTCCTATGCGGGCCGCGCGGTGCCGCCGGCGGTGCAGCGGACGCGCGACGCGGTCGCCGCGCTGATCGCCAAGCCGCAGGCGGCGCTGCCGCTGCCGGGCTATTGCGCGGGCGTGAACCATCCGATCGTGATCGCGGGCAAGACCTACGGTCAGGGGCGCTTCGAGCGAGAAGCGGGCGACGCCAAGGGGTTCCGCGTATCGCCCGCGTCCGATGCGGCGGTGTTCGCGATGGCGGCGGCGCTGGTCCAGGACATGAAGCTCGGCAAGGGGCCGCAGACCGACATCATCGACATCGGCGCGTCGGCCACCGATTATATCGGGCATACCTACGGCACGCAGGGCTCGGAGATGTGCGTCCAGATGGCTGAGCTCGACAAGACGCTCGGCGATTTCTTCAGCGTGCTGGACGAGACCGGGGTCGATTACGAGGTCGTGCTGACGGCGGATCACGGCGCGCATGATGCGACAGAGCGCCAGCAGCAGCGCGCGATGCCGATGGAGGCGCACATGGACGAGAACGTGCTGGCCAAGCAGGTCGGCACCGCGATCGCCAAGGACCTGGGCCTGCCGGGCAGCGTACTGCTCGGCACCGAGGGCGACGTCTATATCGACGATACGCTGCCGGAGAAGACGCGCGCGAAAGTGCTGGCCGAGGCGCTGCGCCGCTATCGCGCGCTGCCGCAGGTTGCGGGCGCCTACTCCGCCGCCGAGATCATGGCGACGCCGATGGCGAAGACCCCGCCCGAGACCTGGACGCTGATCGAACGGGCGCGCGCGTCGTTCTATCCGGAACGGTCGGGGCAGATGGTGGTGCTGCTCAAGCCACGCGTGACGACGATCGTGTCGCCGGCGGGGGGCTATGTCGAGACGCATGGCTCGCCGTGGGATTACGACCGCCGCGTGCCGATCCTGTTCTGGCGCAAGGGGATGGCCGGGTTCGAGCAGCCGCTGTCGGTCGAGACGGTCGACATCGTACCGACTCTGGCGGCGACGATCGGGTTGCCGGTGAGCGGGTTGGACGGACGGTGCCTCGATCTCGATCCGGGTGCTGCGAGCACCTGCCCAAATTGAGGCAGGTCTTGCCCGCCTAGGGTTGCCTCTGAGGCCGGCATGGCGCCTTCCCCCTCGCCCGTCATCCTGCTCCCTCCGTCATCCTGACTTTCGTCAGGATGACGGAGAGGAGTTGGCGAAGGTCCGATCGCTTACCGCGTCTCGAACGGCCGCAACCCCGCACCGAGGCGGTTCGCCCCCAGTGCCAGCTTGTCATGGCTATAATCCGCCAGGAAAGCCGGGCTGCTGCTATCCCCCGGCGACAACCGCGCATCGTTCCCCTCAACCCGCAACCCGGTAGAACGGTACGTCTTCGCCTCCGCCGCGACCACGATCAGCCCGGTGTGGTTCTCCTTGTTCCGCCCCTGCACGAACGTGTTGCGCGCAATGAGGCCGGTCGCGCCATCAGGCAGGTCGATCATGTAGTTGGTCTTGCGCCCGCCGGTATCGTCGAAGCTGTTGTCGGTGATCGTCACCGTCGGGCTGCGCAGCTTGACGTAATGCCCGCCGGTGCCGCGCTCGAACCGCGAATTGGTCACCGTCACGCTGCCGTCGTTGGCGAGGTAGATCGCATGCGAACAGCCCGGCGACACGTCGCACTGGCCTAGCCCGGAGAAGGTGGAGCGATCAATCGTGATCCGCTTGGTCGTGGGGCCGCCCCCCAATATGCCTTCCTGGCTGTCGAGGAACATCGAGTTCGTCACCGCGAGGTTGCCCATCTCGATCCGGATACCCGCACCATTGCCATCGCCGACGCTGTAGCCACGGAAGACGATGCCATCGACGGCCGAGCCTAGCCCACGCAGGACGAACGCCGCCTTGCCTTCGCACGCGACGCTCTCGAAGATCGCGGTGCCCGGTTGCACGGCCTTGAAGGTGATATGCCCGCCCGCCTGCACCGCGCACTGCCGATACGTGCCCGGCGCGATCAGGATCGTCGCCGTCCCTTGCTGGATCGACGACACCGCGTCCTGGAGCGAGCCGAACCCGCGACCGTTGACGGTGAACGGCGCGTTGGTCTGGGCCAGGGACGGTACGGACAGCAGCGTCAGCGCAAGCAACGATCGTTTCATGGTAAATCCCCTCGCGGTCCCGGTGCTTGCGCGCCGCAGGCCCCGTGCCACTCGCGAATACCATCGCCGCCCGGCGCACCCAACGGTCCCCGGCGCCCTACCTGTCCCGGAATGGCGCAACGGTGGAGGGTCGATCGCGGCACGCGCGCAGGCACCGTGGCGTATTGCCGCGGCTCTCCACGCGGCATAATACCGCTACCGTAACGAAGCCGGCGGGGGGAACCGATCGGCGCCGGGGGAACTCCATGCACGCCATGACGCCGACGGAGGTCTTCCTCCTTGCGATGCTCATCATCTTCACCGTGCCGTATCTGGTGTGGCGGCTGGGGCGGACCGATTATTGGGCGCCGCTGGTGGTGGTGCAGATCGTCGGCGGCATCCTGCTCGGTCCGGGCGTGCTCGGCGCGGCCTATCCCGACTATTATGCGACGATCTTCACGCCCGCGACGATGGGCTCGCTGAACGGTATCGCATGGTGGGCGGTGATGATGTTCGTGTGGGTCGCGGGGATCGAACTCGACCTCGGCGAGGCATGGAAACGGCGCGGCGAAACCGGCGTCACCGCGGGGCTGGCGCTCGCGGTGCCTCTGGTCACCGGCAGCATCGCCGCGGCGCTGATGCTGCGCTACCCCGGCTGGCGCGGGCCGGACGGCGCGACGTGGCAGGTGGTGCTCGGCATCGGCATGGCCTGCGCCGTCACCGCCCTCCCCATCCTCGTGCTGTTCCTCGAAAAGCTCGACGTGCTGCGCGAGCCGATCGGCCAGCGGATCCTGCGCTACGCCAGCCTCGACGACATCGCGATCTGGGGTGTGCTGGCGCTGATCCTGCTGGATTGGGAGCGCGTCGGCCGGCAGGGCGGATTCCTGGTCGGGTTTGCGGTCGCGACGGTGATCGTCCGGAGACTGATGGCAATGATCGAGGAGCGCGACCGCTGGTATGTCAGTCTGATCTGGCTGGCCGGATGCGGGTTCGCGGCTGACTGGGCGGGGCTGCACTTCATGGTCGGCGCTTTCCTGTCGGGCGCGGTGCTCGATTCGAAATGGTTCACGACGGCCAGGATGGACCAGTTCCGCCACTTCGTGCTGCTCGCGGTGATGCCGGTGTTCTTCCTGTCGACGGGGTTGAAGACGCAGTGGGCGGTCGGCGGATACGCTGTGTTCGGCGCGGCGGCGTTGCTGCTGGTCGCCTCGGTCGGCGGCAAGCTGGCCGGGGTTCACGCGGCCGGGCGGATCCTGAAATGGCGGCCGGGCGAGGCTTCGGCGATCGGCTGGCTGCTCCAGACCAAGGCGCTGATCATGATCATCTTCGTCAACATCCTGCTGGATAAGAAGATCATCACCAAAGAGACGTTCACCGCACTGCTGCTGATGGCGCTGGCGAGCACGATGCTGACCGTGCCGATGGTTGCGCCGAAGTTGAGGCGGCTGGCGGGGTTGGTGGCGAAAAGCGGGTGACCCTCCGCCCGTCATCCTGACGAAAGTCAGGATCCAGGGTTACGGGCGGTGACGCTTTTTGGCTCTCGGTCCTGACTTTCGTCAGGATGACGGGGGGGGTGCGTGGGGCGACGGGCGTGGTGACGAGCACTTCTGCAATCCTCCCCCGCCAGGGGGAGGTGGCAGGCGTCAGCCTGACGGAGGGGGCGGCACGCGAAACATCTGCTCCGTGTCCTCCCCCTCCGTCGCCTTCGGCGCCACCTCCCCCTGGCGGGGGAGGATTACTTCACGCGCCCGCGTTGAGCAGGTCGTGGCGTTTCAGGGCGTGGCGGAGTTGGTCGTAGCTCAGGCCCAGCGCTTCGGCGGTGGCGCGCTGGTTGAAGCGGTGTTCCGAGAGCGCACGGGATAGCAGGTCGCGTTCGAATCGGGATACGCGGGACTTGAAGTCCGATGGGCCTTCCTCGCAGGCCACGACCGGGTCTTCGCCGTCCTCCGCTTCGGCCGGTTGCGGGGTTACGGCTGCGGGTTTCGGCGCAGTCGAGGCGCCGGGGCGGTGCGGCGACTGGAACGGGTCGATCTCGATCGCGTCGATCGGCCCGGCCTGCTCCCATCGGTACACCGCGCGCTCGACGACGTTGCGCAGTTCGCGGACGTTGCCCGGCCAGCGATACGCGATCAGTGCATCCATCGCTGCGGGGCCGAACCCCTCCCAACGCTCGCGCCCCAGTTCGGACGCCATCCGCCGCCCGAAATGCTCCGCGAGCACGACCACGTCGCCGGTCCGCGCCCTGAGGGGTGGCAGAGTCACCACCTCGAACGACAACCGGTCGAGCAGATCCGCGCGAAACTCGTGGCGGTCGACCTTGTCGGGCAGATGCTCGTTGGTCGCCGCCACGATCCGCACGTCGACGCGCATCGGTCGCGACGAGCCGATCCGGGTGATCTCGCCATATTCGACCGCGCGCAGCAGGCGATCCTGCGCCGCCATCGACAGCGTGCCGAGCTCGTCGAGGAACAAGGTACCACCATCGGCCTCCTCGAACCGTCCGACCCGCGCCTTGGTCGCGCCGGTGAACGCGCCCGCCTCGTGCCCGAACAATTCCGCCTCGATCAGCGTCTCGGGCAGCGCCGCGCAGTTCATGATGACCAGCGGCTGGTCCCACCGCGGCGACAGACGGTGGAGGCGTTCAGCGACCAGTTCCTTGCCGGTGCCACGCTCGCCGATCACCAGCACAGGTCGGTCCAAGGCTGCCGCCCGCGACGCGCGCTCCAGCGCGGCCATGAACGTGCCGGACTCGCCGATGACCTGTGTGGTTCGCTCCATGGCGAAGATGTGGCGCGAATTCCCAACTCTTGGCAAGCTTGTGGGCGGCACCCAATACTCAAAATCGCGCAAACCCCTGCAATTCCGCCATTTTCAAAACTGGCACGACAGATGCAATGCTTGAGGCAACCCGCCGAATAGCGGAACCAACCAACCTCAAAGGGGACCCACCATGTTCAACACCAACATCGCCCGCACCGTCACTGCAGCCCTCTGCACCATCGTCGTCAGCGCAACCTGCGTCCTCGGCGCGGTCGGTCCCGCCATCGCAACCAACGCAACGCCTATCGCGGTCCATACCTCGATCGTGGCATAAGACCCCGACGGCTTAGAGCCTCGGGCCGACCCCTGGAGTAGGATTTACATGGGCATCTTTTCCCGCACCCGCGACATCGTCGCCGCCAACTTCGCCGATCTCATCGAGAAGGCCGAAGACCCGTCGAAGATGATCCGCATGATCATCCTCGAGATGGAGGAGACGCTGGTCGAGGTTCGCGCCTCCGCCGCGCGCACCATCGCCGACCAGAAGGAGATGCGCCGCCATATCTCGAAGCTGGAGCAGCTCCAGGACAACTGGACCGAGAAGGCCGAGCTGGCGCTGAGCAAGGACCGCGAGGACCTCGCCAAGGCCGCGCTCGTGGAACGCCAGAAGGCGTTCGACATGGCCGAGCAGCTGAAGGCCGAGGTCGGCGTGCTCGACGATGCGCTGCGCGCGTCGGAAGAGGACATCGCCAAGCTCCAGACCAAGCTCCGCGAGGCGCGCACCAAGCAGAACGCGGTGCAGACCCGGCTGGAGAGCGCGAACAACCGCACCCGCCTGCGCGAAATGTACAACGGCCCGAAGACGCACGAGGCGTTCAGCCGCTTCGAGATCCTCGACCGCCGCGTCGACGAAGCCGAGGGCCGCGCGGACGCGATGGGGCTCGGGGTCGTCAAGACGCTCGAAGAGGAAATCGCCGAGCTGCGCAGCGACGACAAGGTCAACGCCCAGCTCGCCGCGCTGAAAGCGCGCATGAAGAAGGACGATTGAGATGGATGACCTGACCCCCGTTCTCGTCTGCGCGGTATTGTTCATCGGGCTGCCCTGGGTGATCCTGCACTACATCACCAAGTGGAAGCAGGCGCCGCGGATCACCGAGGAAGACGAGAAGCTGCTCGACGAGATGCAGATGCTCGCCCGGCGCCTCGAAGACCGCGTGATGACCGTCGAACGGATCATCGCCGCCGACAATCCCGACTGGAAGCCGGGCCTCGGCACCACGCAATCGCCGTATCTGTCGGACCAGCAATCCGACCGCACTTCCGATCGGAGGAACTGAAATGTCCGGCAGCCGCACCCAATTCTACCTCGATAAGCAGAATGCCAAGTGGAAGGGCGTCTGCGCCGGGATCTCCGATTATACCGGGATCGACGTGCTCTTCGTCCGCGTCGCGATGGTCGTGCTCACGCTCGCCGGCGGCTTTCCCTGGACGCTGCTCGCCTATTGGCTGGTCGCCTGGATGGGGCATGCCAAGCCGATCGGGCTGTACGAGACGCCCGACGACGCGAAGTTCTGGCAGGGCGTGCGATCGAACCCGAAGCGCTCGACCGCCGAGGTCCGGAGCAAGTTCCGCGACATCGACCGCCGCCTCGCCGACATCGAGACGCATTACACCAGCCGCAACAGCACCAGCCTTGCGGCAGAGATCGACAGCCTGCGCTGAGACGCGGCGTCAACAGGGAGACCGACGATGGACTGGGGTAAACCTTTATTTGTCATCGCGATCATCGCGATCTCGACGGCGGGGTGGGTGATCAACAACTGGATCCGTGCACGACACGGTTACGCGCCGAGCGACGATTGGGGCAGGACGCTGAAGCGCGAGCCCAATGCCGAGCGGCAGGTCGAACTGCTCAGCAGCGAGAATGAGCGACTGACCGGGCAGGTTTCCCGTCTCGAGGAACGGATCGCGGTCCTCGAACGCATCGCTACCGATCCCGCCGAGCGTACCGCGCGCGAGATCGAAGCGCTTCGCGACCGCTAAGCCCACGACGTTGGAGAGTACCGATGAATCCCTTTTCCATGGTCGTCTGCATCGTCCTGATCGTGATGGTCGCCAGGGTCCTGACTGCCCGTTACCGCGCGATGGAAAATATCCCGCAGAACCCGGTCGACAGCATCGACGCGCCGCGGCTGCGCGACGAAGTGCAGCAGATGAAGGAGCGCATCCAGGTGCTGGAGCGCGTGATCACCGACAACCACAAGAGCGTCGATCTCGACCGAGAGATCGAGCGGCTCCGCGACCGCTAAGAGGAGGCGGACATGATCGAACCCAACGTCTATATCATCCTGGCGCTGGCGAGCCTTGCGGGGCTGGCGATGATCGTCGCCGGCGGGCTGGCGGGATGGCGTGGCTGGCTCTCGCTGCGGCGGATGGAACTGGGCCAGATGCACGACGGCGGCATGCCGGTCGCGGTATCGACCGGATCGCGGATCGAGATCGCCGATCTCAAGGAGCGCATCAAGAAGCTCGAGGCGATCGCCGCCGGGGTGGATCTTTAGGCCATAACGGTTGAAAAAGAACCACCCCGGCGGAGGCCGGGGCCCAATTGGGGGACGGCCATGACGAAGTTAGCCCTCTCATTATACCCACCTTTCCAATTGGGCCCCGGCCTTCGCCGGGGTGGTGGTCTTCAAATGCTAGGCGCTGATCGTACAGGAGTTGATGCGCTAGCGACGACCCGCTACCGCCCATCTCATGGCAACTATCGACGAAATTCGCGATGAATATGAGTTTCTGGACGAGCGGGATGACCGCTACCGCCTGTTGATTGAGCTGGGCCGCGAGCTTGAACCGATGAACGAGGCGCTCAAGACGGACACTACGCTGGTTAAAGGGTGTCTTTCGAAGGTCTGGGCGTATCCCACTGTCAACGGCGACGGCACCCTGCATTTTCAAGCAGACTCAAACTCCGGTATCACCAAGGGCATTGTTGCGCTTATAATAACGCTTGTGCAGGACCGCTCGCCCTCCGAGGTTTTACGCGTCGATATCGAAGGACAACTGGCCCCTTTCGAGGTGCAAAAACATCTCAGTTCGAACCGGACGCAGGGGATCCCGAACATGATCGCGTTGATCCGGGAAACGGCGGAGCGGTACGCGGGGTAATCCTTTTCCAATCCTCCCCCGCCAGGGGGAGGTGGCAGGCGAAGCCTGACGGAGGGGGAGGAAAGGGAGAACCTCTGCTCCGTGTCCTCCCCCTCCGACGCCTTCGGCGCCACCTCCCCCTGGCGGGGGAGGATCGTTCAGGCAGGCTCGGTTCCGGTCAGGCTCGCGACGACCTCGTCAGCCTCGGTCCCGGCCGGCACGAGCATCCACCGTCCGGTATGCGCGCCGTCCACCACCACCACCGCGTTCTTCGGGCAAACGCCGAGGCATTTCACCTCGACGACCCCGCGATCGGCCTTGCGGCCTTTCTTCACGCCAAGCGCCTGACGCAACAGCTTGACCAGCGGCGTACGCCCCTTCTCGCCGAACCCGCCACCAAGCTTCTTCGAACATTTCCCGCAGACCAGAACGCTTCCCTGCCAGCGGCTGGCAAGAACGCGGATCACGCCGGTTTCCACGTCCGCTGATCCTCGGCCGCCTTCAGCACCTCATAGGCCGCCTGCACGCCCTGGAAGCGTTTGGCCGCGTCCTTGTCGCCGGGCCGCACATCCGGATGGTTCGCCTTCGCCATCCGCCGCCACGCCGCGCGGACGTCCTCGAACGTCGCGTCTGGCTCCAGGTCCAGCACTTCCAGCGCGCGCATCTCGTCACGCGACCGGCTGCCGTCGCCAGACCCGGCCCAGGCGTAATGCTTCGGATCCGTATAGCCGTCCGCGGTGCGCGTTTCGGCCGCCTCGCGCTCGGCGGCCTCTTCCGCGCTCAATCCTTCGAAGTAATTCCAGCCGCGATTATATTCGCCGGCATGATGCATGCAGAAATACCAGCGGTCCGGACTGTTCGGCGATTTCGGCGCCGGACAATTGCCGGGCTCGTTGCAGCCATGCCGATCGCACAGCCGAACCGTCACCGCTTCGGAGCTCGCGCCATACTCGCGCCAGCGCGGAAATCCCCAATCGGACGAACGTGTCGTGCTTCTCGCCATAGCGGCCCGAGATAGGCGTCCCCGCCGACAACGCAACCGCACACCGACTATTAGCCGCGCGACACCGAAATAGGCCCGTTCGACGCCAATCGTCCGTGCCGCGACATTCCACCTTGAGTCAGTCACCGTTCATCGCTTACTGAACATGAACTATTTGTCATGTGGCATGGATAGACGCGTCCGGGTCGGACGTATTCCCAGCCGACACCTCAGCGACAGGAGCATCGGTGCCGACTCTTATTCCAAAGCTCACCACATGGCGCGCGGATCTTCCCGCCTCCATCGTCGTCGCGCTCGTCGCGCTACCCCTTTGTCTCGGCGTCGCGCTTGCGTCGGGTGCACCTCTGTTCGCGGGCATCATCTCCGGGATCGTCGGTGGCATCGCCGTCGGCCTGTTCTCCAAGTCGCCATTGTCGGTTAGCGGTCCCGCCGCCGGCCTGACGGTGATCGTGTTGACCGCGATCGAAAGCATGCCGAGCTACCAGATGTTCCTGATGGCCGTCGTGCTCGCCGGGGTGCTCCAGATCTGCTTCTCGCTGACCCGCGCCGGCATCCTCAGCGAGTTCGTCCCCTCGTCGGTGATCACCGGCATGCTTGCCGCGATCGGCCTGATCCTGATCCTCAAGCAGATCCCGCACGCGGTCGGCTTCGACCGTGAAGCTGTGGGCATCTTCGAATTCAGCACCGCGAACGGCGTCAACACCTTCTCGCGCATCGTCGAAAGCCTCTCGGCCAGCGTGACGCCCGGGGCCATCCTGATCGCCGGCCTCAGCCTCGCTTTCCTGTTCTGGTGGGATGGCGCCAAGCCGAAGGACGGCCCGCTCCGCTTCGTTCCCGGCCCGCTGGTCGTCGTGCTGATCGGCATCTTCGGCAACATGCTGCTGGGCGTCGTGAAACCCGACTGGCAGCTGCAGGAGACGCATCTCGTCCAGGTCCCGATCACGCAGACGCTGTCGCAATTCCCGTCGCTGTTCACCTTTCCCGATTTTTCCGGGATCACGATGGGCATCGTCTGGAGCAGCGCAGTGACGCTCGCGATCGTCGCCAGCCTCGAATCGCTGCTGAGCGTCAAGGCGGTCGACGAGATCGATCCGCGCCGTCGCTCGACCGACAAGAACTGGGAGCTGATGGCACAGGGCGGCGGCAACATCCTGTCCGGCCTGATCGGCGGCCTCCCCGTTACCTCGGTGATCGTCCGCTCGTCCGCCAACGTCGACGCGAAGGCCGAGAGCAAGCTGTCGACGATGCTCCACGGCTTCTGGCTGCTGGTCAGCGTCGCGCTGATCCCGGCGGTGCTCAACATGATCCCGCTCTCGGCGCTCGCCGCGGTGCTGATCGCAACCGGCTACAAGCTGACCAAGCCCAAGCTCTACACCGAGCGCTTCAAGCAGGGCTGGACGCAGTTCATCCCGTTCGTCGTCACTGTCGTGGCGATCCTGTTCACCGACCTTCTCGAAGGCATCGTGATCGGTCTCGCCGTTGGCTTCGTGTTCGTCGTCGCGCGCAACTTCCGCACCGCGATCACCTTCGCCTGCGACGACGAGGACTGCCTCGTCCGTGCCCGCCGCAACCTGTATTTCATCCATAAATACGAGTTGCAGAAGTCGCTCGATCGCGTGCCGGACAACGCGAACCTGCTGATCGATCTCTCGTCGACCAGCTATGTCGATCTCGACAACGTCGACATCATCAACGCGTTCATCAAGGGCGCGCAATACCGTGGCATCACCGTGGTGATCCGCGGCGATCTCGCGCTTCGTACGGTGAAGCTGATCAACGCCCCCCAGACCGAGGTCCGTTTCGCATGAGGCAGTACAAGCAGCTCCTGCTCGCCAATAAGGCGTGGTCGGCCGAGATCATCGAGGAAAGCGCAGACTTCTTCCAGCGCCAGCTCGTCGGGCAGAACCCCGAGTTCCTGTGGATCGGCTGTTCGGACAGCCGCGTCAGTCCGGAACAGATGACGATGACGCCGCCGGGCAATATGTTCATCCATCGCAACATCGCCAACCTCGTCAACGACGACGACATGAACCTGATGTCGGTGCTGCAATATGCGGTCGACGTGCTGGGCGTGCGGCACATCATCATCTGCGGTCATTATGCGTGCGGCGGGATTCGCGCGACGCTCGACGGCGGTACGAGCGGCGCCGTGGACGACTGGCTATCGACCGCGCGCTGCGTATTGCACGATCATGCCGACGAGATCGATGCGCAGCCCGACCGCGAACAGAAGGTCAACCGGCTGGTCGAGGTCAACGTCCGCGACCAGCTCATCCGGCTCGCCCGCACCGCGACGATCCAGGGCGCGTTCGCCCGCGGCCAGGAAGTGCTCCTGCACGGCTGGGTCTACGATATCCGCGACGGCCTGATCAAACCGATGATGGAAATCGATTCGAAGACGGTTCTCGAAGAGGTCGGCCGGCCGGACAAGGTGCTGGTGTAAGCCGAGAGGGCTGCACTACCCCCAATCCTCCCCCGCCAGGTGGAGGTAGCTGGCATTTGCCAGACGGAGGGGGAGGATACGGACCATAGGTTTTCACTTACCTCCCCCTCCGTCAGGCTGACGCCTGCCACCTCCCCCTGACGGGGGAGGACAACATCAGAAACTTCACCCCGGCATCTTGAACCGCACGCTCCGCGACAGGCCGCCGCAGCCGACGCCTCCATCGGGCCGGAACGTCTTGGTGTACCGTGCGCCCGCGATCGTCTGCACGCCGGCCTTGGTGAACACGAAGGGGGGATAGCTCAGCACGGCGCGCTGGTTGAGAACCTTGCCGTCGGCACCGACGTCGAACTGCGTCTTGGTCCACCCTTCGAAACCCCACGCCTGCGCCTCGTTCGGAAAGACGCCGCCAGCCGACAGAAATCGTGGCGGCGCGTCGAGGATCGCACACTGGCTCGCCGCCAGCCCGGACCGGTCGAACGTCGCGCGCGCCGTGGCCGTATCGCCTGCCTGTTGCTGGAGCGAGGCCAGACGGATCAGCGCCCCGACACGCATGGGGTCGTTCGCAGCCAGTCCCTTGTCGTCCGCAACCTGCTGCAACAGCACCGCGCGGCGATTTCGCGAACTGGTCCGCTCGGCGATCAGCAACAGGATCGCCGACCGTGCCTTCGGATCGTTCGCATAGATCGGCATCGACAGCAGGGGCGTGACGGCGCGCATGAACGCCCCGTCCTTCCAGCTGTCGGCACTGGCCGTCACGCGCACGCTGATATCGAGCGGCAGCCTTGCCGATGCGGGCGCCCCCTGCGCTTCGGCGATCGCGAGTGCGCGCCTCGCGAACACGTTGGATTCCTCGCGGCCGACGACCGCATTATTGACCAACTGGTACAGCGGCGGCAGCGTCGCGAGCGAATTGGGTCCGGACCTCGCCTCTGCGGCAGCGAGCGCTGCACGCTGGCGGACGACCGCGACGGCATCCGCCCCACGTTCCTCGGCCGGTAGCGAAAGCCCCTTCGATTCGAGCCACGTCGCCATGTCGGAGTCGAGAAACTTGCCGATCGACGGTCGCTCGAACAAGGTCGAGCACCGCATCTCGATCCGGACATTGCGTCGGAAGAATGCCGGTAACGACTTTGCCTGCTCCGGCGTCCAGGACCAGTCGCGGACCGCCCGTGCGAACTCCAGCGCGACCGCACCGCCGCCTGCCGCGTAGATCGGCGAGACGTCTCTCACCACGCCGTCGTCGCCGATCGAGAACTCGACCACCGCCATGTCGGCGGGGCGCAGGTCGGCCTCGCCCCCACATGGCGGTACGTCCATCTGCACGGCCGGGTCGAACTCGCCCTTGGTGAGCCGCCCCGCGCCGGTCATCGCCATATACCGCCGCGCGTCGTCGGGCTTGCCGGCCAGCAGCGAGGCGATCGCTGCATCCGAGCGCGCGGAGACATCGTTCGAATCGGTCTGGGACGTCAGCCCGCCGAGTTGCTTGACCGCGTCGATCGCATAGACCCGCGCCGGTTCATACGCACTGCGATTGAGCGACAGGATCGCATGGCGGCGTGCGATCATGGCCTTCACCCTGGCATCCGCCGGAGCGGTCTTCACCAGGGCATCGACACGGGCAAGTGCCGCCTCTGCGGCGGCGGGATCGGTGAACGTCCTCGTCTCCGCCAGCGCCAGCAACGATGCGGCCTTCAGCGACGGCGTGCCGCCCGCCGCCTCCGCGCTCGCATAGGCGTCGCTCGCGCCCGCATAGTCGAGCGCGTTCTGGGCGATGATCCCGAGGTCGAAATAGGCCCGCCAGCGATCCTCGGTGAGCGTCGGGTCGGTCGCGGGCAACAATGCCAGCCCCGCCCGCGCCGCGGTCACCGCATCGTCGGATCGATCGAGCTTGAACAGCGCCGCGCTCTTGCGGATCAGCGCGATGCCGCGGCTGCGCGAGCCCGGCTTGGTACGCGCCTCGAGCTTTTCCCACGCCGCCAGCGCCGCGGGCCTGTCACCCTTCGCATCGAGTGCCGCGGCGGCATCGAAATCCTGCTGCACCGTCGTCGCGGGAGCCTGCGCCGTGACCGGGACCGCCACCTGAACCGTCGCGACGGCGACCGCCGTCATGCCCGCGCCGATCAACCCGGCCCTGTCGATACGCATCACTTCCCCCGACGTAATTTCGTCGCAGTCTGCAATGGTTCGGGAAAGGATGCCAGAGGGTCTGTAAGCCGGGTTCTGTCCATTTCCGACCCTTCGGTCGAAAGTTAGGCGACCATTCCTCTAGGACGACGGTTGCCCGCCGCCTCAAGCAATCAACCCGGGTGACGAGCTGAAACGAAGCCCATGTGCCACCCCTATTCGATCTTGCTCCCGGTGGGGTTTGCCGTGCCGCCCCTGTTACCAGGCGCGCGGTGCGCTCTTACCGCACCCTTTCACTCTGACCGCCCCGACTTGCGCCGAGGGTTGGCCGTCTGCTCTCTGTGGCACTTTCCCTGAGGTCACCCTCGCCGGGCGTTACCCGGCACCGTCGTTTCGCGGAGCCCGGACTTTCCTCGCGTGTCCTGAAACACCCGCGGCCGCCCGACCCTCTGGCGAGGCGAGCCCTAGCGCGGGTGGGTGAGTTGCACCACCCGTTTTTAACGCGCGCGCTGCGATCCCCCCCGCCAGGGGGAGGTGGCGCCGAAGGCGACGGAGGGGGAGGAAACGGAGCGGGCGTTTCACCTACCGTCCCCTTCGCCTCGCTAATGCCAGCCACCTCCCCCAGCGCGGGAGGATTGCAACATCCTGGTAATTATAGGCGCGAAGATTCCCCAATCGCTCTGTCACCCCGGACTGGTTCCGGGGTCCACCGTTCCGCAAATTCTATTATCTCGGTCCTGCGGCACCGTGGATGCCGGAACAGGTCCGGCATGACGGAAAACTCGCGAGGATCGTCGATCCAAAGCGAACGTCGAGAAGCCCTAATCGTCGCCCATCGGCTTGGGCAGCAGCAACGCCAGCAGGATGCACCGGCATTCCGCATCGACCTCGCCGTCGACCAGTTCGGGTCGGAACCGCCGCTGGAACGCCATCGTCGCTGCCATCCGGTTCTCCACGTCATACCCGAACCGCTCGAGCGCGAGGCAGAAACCACCCTCGGTCCAGCCCGGGTCCATCAGATTCTTGGTCGGCCGCGGCAACGCCAGCCGACGCCGCGCCAGTTCGTGCCAGGGGAACAGCTCGCCGGGGTCACGTTTGCGGGTTGGGGCGATGTCCGAGTGGCCAACGATATTCCCACGCGTGATCTCGTGCCGATCCTTGATCTCCGCGACCAGGGCCACGACCGACGCGATCTGCTCCGGCGGGAAAGGCCGATAGCCGAACTCATGCCCCGGATTGACGATCTCGATGCCGACACTCGCCGAGTTGACGTCCTCGATCCCGCGCCAGTGCGACCGGCCCGCATGCCAGGCGCGCTTGTCCTCGGCGACCATCCGCAGGACCGTCCCGTCCTCCTCGACCAGGTAATGCGACGAGACCTTCGCCTCGGGATCGCGCAACCTTGCGATCGCCGCCGCGCCGTCCTGCATGCCGGTATAATGCAACACGATCATCGTGATGGGCAGCGCGCGGTCGTCAAAATTCGGTGACGGTGTCTCGATGAACTTCAAGCCAGCTTCCCTTCGAGCCGCCGGACTTGCTCCGACGGCGCACTCCCGATCTTGGCGCCCGATCATGGCGCCCAATCATGGTGATCGCGACGCCGCATTGTGACGCCACCGCCCGACCGCATCAATAGCCAACGCGCGGTGAGCAAAACAGCCGCGCCGCGGAATGCACCCGCGCTCTTTCCGCCTGCCCCTCTTGCCGTCGGGCCGCATCCGCGCGAAAGCCGCTCCCGAAAAAGGGAGTTGCCATGTCCGTGATGTCCGACCGCTGGATCCGCGAGCGCGCGCTGGGCGATGCGATGATCGAACCGTTTCATGAGGCGCAGCGCCGTGATGGCTGCATCTCGTATGGGCTATCGTCCTATGGCTACGACGCCCGCGTCGCCGACGAGTTCAAGATCTTCACCAATGTCGACAGCGCGATCGTCGATCCGAAGGACTTTGCGGCGAACAGCTTCGTCGACCGCAAGACCGACGTCTGCATCATCCCGCCGAACAGTTTCGCACTCGCCCGCACGGTCGAGTATTTCCGCGTCCCCCGCGACGTGCTGGTGATCTGCCTTGGCAAGTCGACCTATGCGCGCTGCGGAATCATCGTCAACGTGACGCCCCTGGAGCCCGAATGGGAGGGGCATGTGACGCTGGAGTTCTCCAACACCACGCCGCTCCCGGCCAAGATCTACGCCAACGAAGGCGCGTGCCAGTTCCTGTTTCTCAAGGGGAACGAGCCTTGCGAAGTCAGCTACGCCGACCGCGCGGGCAAATATATGGGGCAGCGCGGGGTGACGTTGCCGCGATTGTAAGGTCGGGGACTGCGCGAGAGGCCGGTGTCGGTCGTCCGGGCTTGATACGTAGTTTGGGCTCGAAGGCGGGAGATCATCGCGTTTGCTCGGGCCGACGCTGAGTTTCGCAGGCTCGTCGGCTTGAGCACCTGCGTTCGACGTCCGGCCTCCCGCATCCAGCGTCGGCGTGAACACCAGAGCTACGTGTCATTCCAAGGTCTTACCGTCGAGTTGCGGTTGGCGTTTCGCAACCGAAGTATCGGCAATGATGCGAAAACTGCCTGATAGAGATCCGGTTGCTCCTCCTTCAGCGCGCAGCGAAGAAGGAGTTGGGTCAGAGCGCGCCGGTCTCAATCAGCAGTTCCCCGCGGTGTAAAACCGTAGAACCCGACTTTGCCCGCACGCCGATTGGTTCGATCCGCGCCGGCACAGCGCGCCCTTTCAAACCAACCACCCCCCCGCGAAGGCCAGGGCCCAATTGGAAAGATCGCGATAACGAGGCGGAACGCTCAGTCCGCAAGATCGCGCATTCGACCTTTGTCGAACTGAGCGCCGGAGAATAGCAGACCCCGAAGCGAACTTCGCTGGGATGCGGGCCGCGGCACCAGGAGCCGGCCCCCCAACTATGACGAACGACGCTCGGCTCGCACGCTCTCCTCCGGCCCGGCGAACGCTTCAAGCCCCTAGGCCATCCACTCTTCGTGCCCCGCGAAGGCGGAACCCGACCAGGGTCCCGCCTTTGCGAGAGAACAGGTCGGACGCTCACGCGCGACGACGAAAGATCAGCGAGTCGCGATCTGCTGCGTCTGGCGGGCCAAGGCGCGGCTCGCGAGATCGTGCGACGAAGCCACGGCGCCCGAAGGCAGATCCATCGCTACTGCAGGCCGCTCCAGGACCGCCGCATACAGCGCGCGGGCTTCCGAGTCGCGCCCGGTGCGCTGATACACCGACGCCAGGTTGAGCATCAGCTCGGGACGCTGCGGAAAGATCTTCCGCTCGGCGACGATGCGCTGTTCCGCCGCCGAGAGGTCGCCCGCCGCGATCGCCGTATAGCCGGTGCGATCCTGGTTAGCGGACGGTGCCGCCAGCGCCGGCGTTGCCGCGCCAAGGGTTGCGAGAACGAACAGGACGGACTTGCGCATCTCTCATCTCCACTGACCTTCGCCGATCGGAAGGTTTCATTTTTGTGACAACAGTGTGTCACTTCGATGACTGCCATACAAGTACATTGATCAAGTTTCGCTGCGACGACCACGCTCGCGCCTTGCCGCCGCGCGCAACAAAAAAGGGCGGCCCCGGAGGACCGCCCTTTGGACGTTCGATACTGTACGCAGGGCGACTTAGAAGTCGTTGCGATACTGCTCGTTGCCGATGAAGCCGAGCTTCGTGATCGCGGACCGCTTGATGACGGCCAGCGTACGATCGACCACTTCGTATCGCGCCTGCGGATCAGGCTGGAAGTGGAGTTCGGGCTCGGGCGTCATGCCGGCGGACTGATCCAGATACTGGCGCAGCGTGACCTCGTCGACCGGCGCACCGTTCCACGCGATAACACCGGCGGCATCGATCGAGATCTTGTTCTTCTCGGGATTGACCGGGTTCTGCGGCTGGTTCGGGCTGTTGACCGGAAGATCGACCTTCACCGCGTGCGTCTGGATGGGGATCGTGATGATGAACATGATGAGGAGAACGAGCAGGACGTCGATCAACGGCGTCATGTTCATTTCCATCATCGGCGAGCCATCTTCTTTGCCGCCGCTCATTGCCATTCTATGCTACTCCTAAATACGTCCGAGCGACCGTCAGCGTTCGGCATCAGCGTTCGGTGGTGCCGCCCGGGGGCGGTTCGGAGATGAAGCCGACGCGGGCGAACCCGGCCTGCTGCATCGTGTAGATCGTGGCGCCGATGCAGCGATACGGTGCGTCCACGTCGCCGCGGATATGCGCCTCGGGAAGCTCGAGACCGACAGCATTGGCACCGCCCTGACGTGCGATCTCGGCCTTCAGCTTGTCGACGCCCCTTTGCAGCAGCTCTTCATGAGTAACCTGTGAAAGGCCCCAATATACCTGGCACTGTCCGTTGGCCGAAGTCACCGACAGCGAGACATTCTCTGGCTTGGTCATCGTCGGATCGAAGCGAACCTCCGGGAGCTTCAGCTGCACCGCCTGGACCGCGACAGTCGTCGTCACCAGGAAGATGATCAGGAGCACGAGCATGACGTCGACCAGCGGCGTCGTATTGATGTCCGATATCGAACTCTCGGTGGAATCGCCACCAACACTCATCGCCATGTGCGAACTATCCTATCCATGTAATCGCCACCGGAACTGCCGGCGGCAATGAAGCGGGGCCGCTGAGACCAGCAGCCCCGCCTTTTCGCGTCTTAGTTGGCGCGCGGCACGCCACCGGTCTGGCCGGCGGTCGTGGTGGTCGTGACAGGCTTTGCAGCAACCGGCTTGGCAGCCGTTGCGATCGACGGACGCACGGCGCCGTTCGAAGCAAGAAAGCCCAGCACGTCGTTCGAGAAGGCCGACAGGTCCTCTGCGATCGACTTGTTGCGGCGCTGCAGCCAGTTGTACGACAGCACGGCGGGAACTGCGACGACCAGACCCAGTGCGGTCATGATCAGTGCTTCACCGACCGGCCCTGCGACCTTGTCGATCGATGCCTGACCCGACGCACCGATCTTCACGAGTGCGCGGTAGATGCCGATAACCGTACCGAACAGACCGATGAACGGCGAGACCGAACCGACCGTCGCGAGGAAGGCGAGACCGCCACCCAGCTTCGAGTTGATCGCAGCTTCCGAACGCGCCAGCGAACCGTGCAGCCAGTCATGCGCCTCGACCGGATCGGTCAGCTTCGAATGCTGCTCCTGAGCGGCCAGGCCGTCGTCGACGATCTGCTTGTAGGCCGAGTTCTTCTCGAGCTTGGCCGAACCTTCGCGAAGGCTGTTCGACGACCAGAAGGCCTGACGGACGCGCTTGCCCTGGCCGATGATCTTCTGCTGCTCGAACAGCTTCGAGAACAGAATGTAGAACGACACGACCGACATCAGCACGAGGATGCCGAACACGGTCTGCGAGATCAGGCCGCCTTCGCGAAGTGCGGCCTGGAGGCCGTACGGGTTGGCGTCGGCAGCGGCGGTCCCGGCCGCCGCAAGAATGGTGGTGATCATGATCGGTTAGTCCTCTGACTATATAGGTCTATATCTGAAACGAAAGCTGCGGCGGTGATGGCACCAAATTACTGGGGCGGGATCTTCCACGTCACGCGACGCGAAGAGCTCGACCGGATCGGGTTGCCCGCCGTGTCCATTGCCGGCGAGTACCGACCACGCCGTGTGATCGCGGCACAAGCGGCCCGATCCAGCGCGGACGATCCGCTCGACGACGTGACGCGGCAATTCTCGACGCGACCCTGGGTGTTGATATCCCACGCGATCCCGACCGTGCCTTCTTCCTCGGCGCGGAGCGAGCTCGGCGGATAATCATCCGTCGACACCCACTCGGACGGGTTGCCCTTTGCACCCGCCGCCTTGCTGACGACTGGAGGTGCCGGCGGGGCTGGCGGAGCCGGCGGCGCGGGAGGCGCAGGCGGAGCCGTCGGCTGGAACCGAGGGATAATCGTCGACGTGGTGATCGCAGGCGCAGGCTGCGGTGTCACGACCACTGGCGGCGGCGTCACGACCGTGGTCGGGGGCGGCGGCAGGTTTGGCTGGTCAGGCGGCGGCGGCGGGGGCTCGTCGGGCGGAGGCGGCGGCGGCGGCGGCTCCACGTCGAACGTCGTCATCTTTTCTTGGGCCTTTTTCACGTACTGGTACGCGAGGCCCGTGACGAAAGCGTAGCCCAAGGCCGCATGGATCAGCGCGACGATCACGATCGCGACGATTTTGCCTCCGGACATCTTCTGGTCAGTATAGGCCATTCAGAAACGACACTCCCTTAATCTGCCTGCTCCGTACGTCCGTGTCCGTACCGGGTACGCGACACATACGTCTGCCGTTGGCCGGAATAACCACGGGGCATTCGCCAAGTCCTATCGCCACGTCATGCGACACGCAAACGCTTTGTCAGACGCAACAAACTTACAACCGCTAGATGGCAGAATTATTTCTGTATCGTTCAGCTTGGGTCGCGTAGCCTGTCGGCATGAATCCACTGTTTCACGTTACGGCTTCGGCCCTGTCGATCGCGCTTGTCGCGCTCCCCGTTCATGCCGGGCAGATGCCCCCACCAGCCCAGGTTTCTCCCGGTAACGCGCCGGTTTCGCGTGATGCGGTGCAGCAGGAAAGCGCCGGCGGGATCGGTTATGCCGACATTGCCGACCTGGTGCTGTCCGCGCCGGTGATCGCCGATGCGACCGTGCGATCGACCGCGAAGATCAAGCCCGCCGAAGCCCCGAACCTCGCGCCGGGTTTAGTCCGACTATATGTCGAGGTGGATGTCACGGCGCTGATCCGGGGGGCGGATGGGCTGCCGCCGCGAATCGGCTATCTGCTCGACGTCGCCCCCGATTCGGCCGGCCGCGTGCCGAAGTTCAAGAAGGCGCGCGTGCTGATCTTCGCACGGCCGGTGCCGGGCGCGGTCAACCAGGTCCAGCTGATAGCCCCCGACGCGCAGCTCGACTGGACGCCGACCGCCGATGCGCGCGCGCGGAAGATCGCCAAGGACGCATTGGCAAGCGACGCACCGCCGGTCATCACCGGGATCGGCAACGCGTTCCATGTCGCAGGCGCGCTGCCCGGCGAGGGCGAGACGCAAATCTTCCTGACTACCGCGGACCAGCGTCCGGTGTCGCTGTCGGTCCTGCGCCGTCCCGGCGAGCAACCACGCTGGGCGGTCGCGCTGAGCGAGATCGTCGATGAGTCCGCCGCACCGCCGGCGCCCGAGACGTTGCTCTGGTACCGGATGGCGTGCGCGCTGCCGCCGACATTACCCGAGCGGAGCACCGGGTCGCTGGAGGCCGCCGACGCGACGATCGCGCGCGAGGATTATGCGTATGTGCTGGCTGCGCTCGGGCCGTGCGGGCGGACTCGGAAGGTCTAGGCAGATTGACGGCTGTCGAAGCTCCGGCGGCTGTCGGTCATCCCCGCGGAGGCGGGGACCCAGATACTCGAGGGTCGGCAATTCTATCGACAGGCTAGCCAATATGGGTTCCCGCCTTCGCGGGAATGACGGTTAGGCTGGATCGGAAGATACGAACCTGGCTTGCCGGTAACGGCACCAGATCAGCGTATCTCGATCAATTGACCCGTCGTCGACCGCGCTTGCTCTAAAAAAGCGACCGCCGCATCGACGTCAGCGGGGTCGCCCCCCTCCGCCAGCACCACCGCGTTCACCCGAGTCGCAGGCGCCAGTTCCACCGCAAGCGGGCCGATCGCAGCCTTCGCCTGCGCCATCGCCAGCGCATCCAGCGTCGCCGCAATCACGACCACCAGCGACGCGCCAACCGCCCCCCGCACCAGCGCGGCGATATCTCCACCCGGTTCCAGCGTCAGGCGCATGCGGTTAGCGGCGGTGGCGGACGAGAGTCACGCCGATCGCCTCGTCTGCCTCGGCTATCGCCAGCTTCACGATCTTCACCTTCACGCGCAGCACCCGCGCATCCTGCAGGAACAGAGTCTCGCAGATATGATCCGCCACGCCCTCGATCAGCGTGAAGTGCACGCCCGGCGGCAGCGCGGTGGTCGCCGCGTTCTTCAGATCGAGGTAATTCTTCGACGCCGACAACGGCGTATCGGGGTCGAACCGCGTGGGGCACACCATGTCGACGGTCAGCGAGATCCGCAGCGGCTGCGGCAGGTGCGTCTCCTCCGAATAGATGCCGGTCAGGACCTGCACTTCGAGATCGTGGACTTCGAGTTGAAGACTGTCTTCCATCGCCGCGCCTCTAGCAGACGCGCGGCGAGATGAAAGTCGGGTCTTCGAAGTGAGACGACTGGCAGATGACTATCGCGATCCTCCCCCGCCAGGGGGAGGTGGCACCGAAGGTGACGGAGGGGGAGGACACGGAACGGCGGTTGCCGCTTACCTCCCCCTCCGTCTGGCAAACGCCAGCCATCTCCCCCTGGCGGGGGAGGATCGTGGTGGTCCGCCCTCGATCACTCAGAGTAGCGGCGTTTTCACCACGAGCCCCCCACCCCGCCGGTTATCCTTGCGTTCAGCCGCACCGAAGTTAAAGCGCGCTGCCCCCATCGCCCGCGCGCCGTCGCTCGGCACGTCCGGGGGCAGGAGATGCCGTGATCACTCTCGTCCCCCTCGACAGCATCGATCCGGCCATGGTCGAGTCGCTCCTCGATCGCGCGTTCGGGCCGGACCGGTTTCGCCGCACCGCCTACACGATCCGCGGCGCTGGCGAGGCGATCGCCGCCCTCAGCTTCGCGGCGATCGAGGACGGCGCGCTGGTCGGCTCGATCCAATGCTGGCCGATCGCGCTGATCCAGGACGGGGTCGAAACGCCGCTCGTCATGCTCGGCCCGGTCGCGGTCGAGCCGACCCATCAAGGCGACGGGATCGGCCGCCGCCTGATTACGCACGCGCTCGATGCGGCAGCCGCGCACGGCCTCGACGGCGCGCTGATGTTGATCGGCGATCCCGATTATTACGGCCGCTTCTTCGGCTTTACCGCCGATCGCACCGCGCATTGGCGCGCCCCCGGTCCAGTCGAGCGCCACCGCCTGCTCGCACGCGGCGACGCCGTCCCGAACACGCCCGGCATGCTCGGTGCACGCGTGCCGGTTACGATACCGGTCACCGCATCCGCATAAGCCGCCGCTTTACCTGGCCCCCCTGCCCGCCTAGTCCGCCGCCATGCCCATGGATCCCATCCCCGATATCGCCTCCTTAAGTCTCGCCGAGATCGCCAAGCTCGTCGAGGAAGCCAAGCTCCCGCCGGTCGAGAAATGGAACCCGACGCATTGCGGCGACAGCGAGATGCGGATCGCGCGCGACGGCACCTGGTATCACCAGGGCTCGCCGATCGGCCGCCCGGCGATGGTCCGGCTGTTCTCGACGATCCTGCGCCGCGAGGCCGATGGCAGCCACGTCCTGGTCACCCCCGTCGAAAAGCTCGATATCGAGGTCGAGGATGCGCCCTTCATCGCGGTCGAGATGAAGGCGGAGGGCACCGGTCGCGACTCAAAGCTCGCCTTCCGGCTCAACACCGGCGATCTCGTCACCGCGGGTCCCGAGCATCCACTGCGCTTCGTTGAGGATAATGATGGCCCGCGTCCGTATCTCGTCGTGCGCGGTGGAATGGAGGCGCTGGTCGTGCGCTCGGTTTATTACGAACTCGCCGAACGGGCGATCGCCGATGGGGCGGAGACACCGGGTATCTGGAGCGACGGGGCGTTCTTCCCGCTGGGGCCTGCCGCATGAGCTTGACGGAACGGCTGACCGCGGCGCTGGCGAAGGGCGCCGGCTCGCACATGATCCTGCTCACCGGCGACCAGCATGACGGCGACCTCACCGCAGCCGACACGCTGCTCCCCGCCGCGGTGCTGATCGCGGTCACCGACCGCGCCGATCCCGGCGTGATCCTGACCCAGCGCACCGACACGATGAGCCGCCACCCCGGCCAGATCGCGTTCCCCGGCGGCCGCATCGATCCCGGCGAGGACGTCGTCACCGCCGCGCTCCGTGAAGCCGAGGAGGAGATCGCTCTACCCCGCGACAAGGTCCGGGTGATCGGCGAGGCGGACAGCTACCGCACCGTCACCGGCTTCCAGGTGACGCCGGTGATCGGCATCATCCCGCCCGACCTGGTGTTCACCCCGAGCGAGGCGGAAGTCGCCAGCGTCTTCGAAGTCCCGCTCGCATTCCTGCTCGACGAGGCGAACCATGTCGAGGCGACGCTCGAATGGCAGGGGCATGACCGGCATTATTACGAGATCATGTGGAACGAGCGCCGCATCTGGGGCGCGACCGCCGCGATGATCGTCAACCTCGCCCGCCGCCTGAGGTGGTCTTGATACTCCCGGCCGCGCCGTGGCGCGATCGTGACGGTCTCGAAGCCCTGACGAAGGTGCTCGGCGCGGCCGAGGGCGAGTCCCGCTTCGTCGGCGGTGCGGTGCGCGACACGCTGCTCGGGATCGACGTCGCCGATGTCGATATCGCCACGCGCCTGCCCCCGCAGGACGTGATCGAGCGTCTCCAGGACGCGCGGATCAAGGCGGTCCCGACCGGCCTCGCGCACGGCACGATCACCGCAGTCACGCCCGCGGGTCCGGTCGAAGTAACGACGCTGCGCCGCGACGTCTCGACCGACGGCCGTCACGCGATCATCGCCTATACCGACGACTGGCGCGAGGATGCGGCGCGGCGCGACTTCACGATGAACGCGCTCTACGCCGATCCGGCGACGGGCGAGATCTTCGATTATTTCGGCGGTCTCGACGACCTTGCGGCCCGGCGCGTGCGCTTCATCGGCGACCCGTTGCAGCGGATCGCCGAGGATCACCTGCGCATCCTCCGCTTCTTCCGCTTCCACGCCCGGTTCGGCACGACGATCGACGAGGCCGGGCTGGAAGCCTGTACCACCCGCGCGAACGATCTGATGGCGCTCTCCCGCGAGCGCGTGGCGAGCGAAGTGCTGAAACTGCTGGTCGCCGCCAACGCGGTGCCGGTGGTGGCCTTGATGGTCGAGCGCGGCATTTTCCGCGCGGTCCTGCCCGAGATCGACGTGGCGGGTGCCGAGCGTCTCGCTCTCCTCGCCGAGCGCGAGACGGCGGCGGGTATCGCCCCGGACCCGATCCGCCGCCTCGCCATGACGATCGCCCCCGCTGCGGCCGAAGCCGTCGGCGCGCGCCTGAAGCTGTCGAACACCGACCGCAAACGCCTGATCGCCGCCACCGCCGGCCCCGGCACCGAAGGCCCGCAAGCCCTCGCCTACCGCGCCGGCATGACCGTCGCGATCGACCGGTTGCTGATCGCCGGCGAGGATGTTTCCCCGATTCAGGACTGGACGCCGCCCGCGTTTCCGTTCTCTGGCGGCGCCCTGGTGGAACGCGGCCTGCGCAAGGGCCCGGACGTCGCGGCGATGCTGCGACAGGTCGAAACGCAGTGGATCGCGGAGGGCTTTCCGGGTCCGGAACGCGTCGCGATGATCGCAGATAAGATGGTGGCTGAAGCGCTCAGTTGCTGAAGCGCTGAGCTTCGAAGTGCCAAACTGCCAGAGATTGAGACTACTAAACTACCAGCTACCGAACTGCTGGCGCGGCTAAAATCGGCGAACGGTGCTTCCCCGAGCGGTGCTTCCCCGAGCGGTGCTTCCTCGAGCGGTGCTTCCCCGAGCGGTGCTTCCCCGAGCGGTGCTTCCCCGAGCGGTGCTTCCCAATGCCGACGGCACCCGCCCCAAATCCGTCACCCCAGCGGAAGCTGGGGTATCCCCGTTGGCGAACGCCGAGACCCGCACGATGAGATCCCAGCTTTCGCTGGGATGACGGGAGATGTGGGATGACCGTGGCTGTTGCAACGACGGTGGCTGCTGGAACGACCGTGGCTGCTGGAACGACCGTGGCTGCTGGAACGATGGTAGCTGCAGGGACGCCGGTCATTACGCGGATGATGTCGGTTGTTAAATCACCAGCGCTCAACCCTGAGCGAACGGCGACACGCCCCCCCCACCCGCACCGATCATCGCATACGCCGCCTCCGCCTCCAGCGGCTTGGCATAGAAATACCCCTGCCCATACGTGCACCCGAGCGCCGCCAGCGTCTGCGCGAGTTCGTTGGTCTCGATCCCCTCGGCGGTCGTCTTCATCCCCAGCGCCTGCGCAAGGCTTAGGATCGCGCGGACGATCGATACCTTGTCGCGGTCGGCCAGCATTTCGGTGACGAAGCTGCGGTCGATCTTGAGCACGTCGATCGGCAGCTTCTGCAGATAGGCGAGGTTCGAATAGCCCGTCCCGAAATCGTCCATCGCCAGCGTCGTTCCCAACGCCTTCAGCGCGTGCATGGTCCCGGCGATCCGGTCCGGGTCGGTCACGATCGCGCTCTCGGTCAGTTCCAGCGTAAACCGGTCGCCGGTCAGCCCGGTCGATGCCAGCGCCGCCTCCAGCACCGGGGCGATGTCATCGCGCTGCAACTGGATCGCCGACAGGTTGACCGCGAATTTCACCCCGCAAGCCGCACCGTGCCGTGCATCCCATGCGGCGAGCGTCCGCGCGGCTTCGTCGATCGCCCAGCGCCCCAGCGGCACGATCAGCCCCGATTCCTCGGCGACCGGAATGAACTCGGTCGGACAATGCCGACGGCCCTGTTCGTCGGTCCACCGCGCAAGCGCTTCGAAGGCCACGATCCGACCGGTCGCCAGGTCGCAGATCGGTTGATACGCCAGCCGAAGTTCGCGATTTTCGATCGCGCGCCGCAGGGCGGTCTCCATGCCGAACTGCGCACGCGCGATCGCGAAATCCTGCGGCAGATAGCTTTCGGCCAGCCCGCTCGCCTTCGCCCGCTTCACCGCGAACTGCGCGTGACGGATCAACTCGGCGACGTCGCTCGCTTCGTCCGCGCCATAGGCGATCCCGACCGAGCATTCGACGCTGATCTCGTAATCGGTCAGTCGAAACGGTGCGGTGAGCGTACGCTGGATCCGCTCGGCCAGTGCATGCGCTTCCTCGCGATCGGTATCGATCGTCATCAGGATGCCGAACTGGTCGCCGCCGATCCGGGCAAGCGTGTCCCGCGCGCGCAACGCTCCCTTGATCCGGCGAGCGACGGTGATCAGCAACTCGTCGCCGGCAAGCGAACCGAGACACGAGTTCAGCCGCCCGAACCGATCGAGATCGACCGCGAGAACCGCGCTGACGCTGCGATCCTCGACGTCCTCGATCAATTCTTCGAATCCCTCGCGGTTGGGCAAACCGGTCAGGCTGTCGGTGGTCATCTCACGACGCAGGCTGCGCTCGGTCTGGACTTGCGAGGTCTGGTCGATGAAGCTGATCGTGCAACGATCGCGGAACGACGCGAACGTCCGCGCGATCGTCACCCGGTAATAGCGGCAGTCGATGACATCGCCCAGTGTCCATTCAAAATCCGACCGAAGGCTGGCCGATTCCAGGAATGCCAGGATGCGCGGTCCGAGATCCGCGATCATCGGCGATCGCTCGGCAACCACGCCGAGGCCCGCGAGACGATAGGCGCGGTTCATCGCGAAGAGATCGAACACGCCGCCGTTGACGACCACATGAGCAGCCGGGATCGGGATGAGTTCCAACGCCCGCGCGACCAGTTCGGTCGCGACGATCGATTGCGTAATCGCATCCGGAGCTATCGATGCCATTTCCCCGTTGTAGCGGCGCTTCCTTAAGACGTCCTAAAGGAACCGAAACGGCTCCATACTGTCAATTATCGCCAATCTTTTGGTTTTTCAGGGTGCTAAGCGGATCGCTCGCAAAGCGATTGTCACGCGGAAACCCCGTTGGCGGCATTCTCCCTGCCGCACCGCGTGCCGCGCGCCACGGCCCGAGGTCCGATTCGGTCCGTGTGCGCCCCGTGCCGCCGCCCATCGCCCAGCTCAGCCCTTCGGCGAAGACGAACGTGATCGCATCGGCCAACCCGCCATCGCGATAGCGCTGGAGCTGCAGCCCCTGCCCGCGCGTCATCTCGACCAGTTCGGCGAGCGGGAACACGAGCATCTTCCGATTGTCGCCGATCGCCGCGACGTAATCGTCATTGGGTCCGATCGGCCGGACGATCTTCAACTGCGCACCGGGCCGCGGTGTCACCACCGTCTTACCCTTGCGCGTCTCGGCGATCACCTCCGCGCTGCTCACGGAGAAACCACGCCCATCGGTCGCCACGACGAGCAGTTTCGGATGCTTGCTCGCGGGCAGCAACGCGACGATCCCGACGCTGCCGTCGAGGTCGATCATCGCCCGCACCGGCTCTCCGAACCCGCGCCCGCCCGGCAGCTTGTCCGCCGCCAGCGTGTAGAACCGCCCGTTCTCCGCCGCGAGCAACAGCTTGTCGGTGGTCTGCGCATGGAATGCGAACGCCGGGCCGTCACCCTCCTTGAACTTCAACGCCTCCGGGCTCGCCAGATCGTTGTGCCCGCGCATCGCCCGGATCCAGCCGCGCTGCGACAGGATCACCGTGATCGGCTCGCGCTCGATCATCGCCTCGAGCGGGATATCGCGCGTCGGCGCAGCCTCCTCGATCGTGGTACGACGCTTGCCGAGCACCGTCTCCAGCCCATAGCGATCGCGGATCTTGCCCATGTCGCGCTTCATCCGCGCGCGCTGTTTCTTCGGATCCGCCAGCAACGCGGCGAGCGTCGCCTGCTCCTTGTCGAGCTTGTCGCGCTCGGTCTTGATCTCGAACTCTTCGAGACGCCGCAACGACCGCAGCCGCATGTTGAGGATCGCCTCGGCCTGACGATCGGTCAGCGCGAACTCCTCGATCATGACCTTCTTGGGCTCGTCCTCGGTCCGGATGATCTCGATCACGCGGTCGAGATTGAGGTACGCGATCAGGTATCCGTCGAGCAGTTCGACCCGGTCGGCGATTTTCGCCAGCCGGTGCTCGGTCCGCCTGCGCAGCACGACGAACTGGTGATCGACCCACGCCGCCAGCGCCTCGCGCAACGACATCACCCGCGGCGTGCGATCCTTGTCGAGCACGTTAAGGTTGAGGCTGATCCGCGTCTCGAGGTCGGTCAGCCGGAACAGCCCGTCCATCAGGATCTGCGGATCGACCGTGCGGCTGCGCGGTTCGAGCACGATGCGAATTTCGGTATCCGATTCGTCGCGGACGTCGGCGAGGATCGGCAGACGCTTGGCGTTGATCAGCTCGGCGATCTGCTCGATCAGCTTGCCCTTCTGCACGCCGTACGGGATCTCCGTCACGATCAGCTGCCAGCCGCCACCCTTCTCGCGCTCGGTCTCCCAGCGCGCCCGCACGCGGAACCCGCCCCGCCCGGTCGCGTAGGATTCGCGGATCACGGCAGGCGGATCGACGACCAGCCCGCCGGTCGGGAAATCGGGCCCCTTCACATGTGCCAGGATCGCCGCATCGTCCGCGTCGGGCGTGTCGATCAGGACGATCGCCGCCTCCAGCAGCTCGGCAGCATTGTGCGGCGGAATGCTCGTCGCCATCCCCACCGCGATTCCGCTCGCGCCGTTCGCCAGCAGGTTCGGGAACAACCCCGGGAATAGCTCGGGCTCGTGGTCCTCGCCATTATAGGTCGGGCGATACGCGACCGCGTCCTCGTCGAGCCCATCCATCAGGTCGATCGCGACCTGCGTCAGCCGCGCCTCGGTATATCGATAGGCGGCGGCGTTATCGCCGTCGATGTTGCCGAAATTGCCCTGCCCGTCGACCAGCGGATAGCGCATCGCGAACGACTGCGCCAAACGCACCATCGCGTCGTACACCGACTGGTCGCCATGCGGGTGGTATTTGCCGATGACGTCGCCGACGACGCGCGCGCACTTCTTATACCCCTGCGCGGGATCGAGCTTCAGCAGCCGCATCGCCCACAAAAGACGCCGGTGCACGGGCTTCATCCCGTCGCGAACGTCGGGCAGCGATCGCGCGGTGATCGTCGACAGAGCGTAGACGAGATACCGCTCGCTGAGCGCGCTATCGAAGGGGGCGTCGACGATGGAGTCGAAGGGGTCTTTGAAGTCGCTGCTGGCCATTGCCGACAGCGGTAGCAGGTGAAAACGCAACGATCAAAGCATGAACGTACTGCGCGCTTCGTCCGCACGGAGAACGCCAGATGACCGCATGACGCCGCGGGTCGAGCGCGCTAGACCAACCCCATGATCCGCCTAGCCATTCTCGCGCTCGCCGCCATCTCGATCCCGGTGATCGCGCAAACCCCCGTCCCCGCCAAGCCGTCCCTGCTGACCTGGCCCGACCTCACCAAGCGCCTGAAACCAGCGCCCGACGCGACGATCGACTACGGCACCGACCAAATGCAGAAAATCGACGTCTGGCTTCCGAAAGGGAAAGGACCGTTCCCGGTCGTGGTCATGGTGCATGGCGGGTGCTGGACGACCAGCATCGCCGATCGCAGCCTGATGAACTGGATCGCCGACGATCTTCGCAACAGTGGCGTAGCGGTGTGGAACATCGATTACCGCGGAGTCGATCGCGCCGGCGGCGGCTATCCCGGCACGTTCGCGGATACTGCGAACGCCGCCGATCAAATCACGGTAAACGCCAAGAAGTTCAATCTCGACACCCGGCATGTGGTCGCGATCGGCCATTCCGCCGGCGGGCACCTCGCGCTCTGGCTCGCCGCCCGGCCGAAACTACCCGCAACCAGTCCGCTCCGCACCGCAAATCCGCTCCGCATCGACCATGTCATCAGCCTGGGCGGGCTCCCCGATCTCGAAGCCACCGCCGCCAGCCCCGAAAATGGCTGCGGGGTGGAGGTCGTCGCGCAACTGGTCGGCAAGCCGACGCCGCAGCATCCGGACGTCTACGCCGACACCTCCGTCCCGCGCCTCCTCCCGCTCGGCATGAAGCAGGATCTGATCAATGGGCGCGAAGACCGGATCATCCCCTTTGCCATGGCCACCGACTATGTTGCGAAGGCAAATGCGGCCGGCGACACCGCCACGCTCCACACCATCCCCGCCACCGGCCATGTCGAACTGATCGCGCCCCAAACCGCCGCCTGGGCGGAAGCAAAGCGCCTGATCCTCGCCGACCTCAGGAAGACCAAGTGACCCTCGAACAAGTGACCCTCGAAGACGCCCGCGCGCTCGACGCGACCGATCCGCTCGCCGCCTACCGCGACCAGTTTACGCTGCCCGAAGGCGTGATCTACCTCGACGGCAACTCGCTCGGCGCGCTTCCCAGGGCCACGCCCGCCGCACTCGCCGACGTCGCCACGCGCCAATGGGGCGACCGCCTGATCCGCAGCTGGAACGAAGGGTGGATCGACGCCCCCCAGCGGATCGGCGCCAAGATCGCCCCCCTGATCGGCGCAGCATCGGACGAGGTCATTATCGGCGACACGACTTCGACGCACCTTTTCAAGGCCTTGGTCGCCGCGCTTCGCAGCAACCCGAAGCGTCACACGGTCGTCAGCGAGGCCGGCAACTTCCCGACCGACCTGCACATCGCCGAGGGTGCAGTCGCTTGCGTTCCCGGTGCGCGTCTCAACGTGGTCGCACGCGAACACCTGGCCGCCGAACTCGACGAAGACACCGGGGTCCTCCTGCTCACGCACGTCCACTACAAGACCAGCGATCGCTTCGACATGCCCGGCTGGACCGCCCGCGCGCACGATGCCGGCGCGCTCATGCTCTGGGACCTGAGCCACAGCGTCGGCGCCGTCCCGATCGACCTCAACGGCGCGAACGCCGACCTCGCCGTCGGGTGTACGTATAAATACCTCAACGGAGGCCCCGGCGCCCCCGCGTTCCTCTATGTCGCGAAACGCTGGCAGGACGCGCTCGCCAGCCCGCTCTCCGGCTGGATGGGCCACGCCGCACCGTTCGCATTCGAGGACGCCTACCGCCCCGCCCCCGGCATGAAGCGCTGGCTCGCCGGTACCCCCGCGATGCTCTCCACCGCTGCATTGGAAACCGCACTCGACCTCTGGGCCGATGTCGACCAGCACGCCATCGCCACCAAAAGCGCGCAACTCTTCGATATCCTCGCCGCAGCCGGTGACGCCCTGGGTCTCGACTGCGTCAGCCCCCGCGACCCCGCAAACCGCGGCAGCCACATCAGCTTCCGCCACCCGCACGCCTACGCCCTCACCCAAGCGCTGATAGCCCAAGGCGTCATCGGCGACTTCCGCGACCCCGACATCCTCCGCCTCGGACTCACACCCTTGTACCTCAGCCACGAAGACGTCTGGCGCGCAGGCGAGATATTGCGAGACACGATCGAGACCGAAAGCTGGCGCGATCCGGCATATTCGCAACGGCTCGTCGTGACTTGAGCACGCTTGACGGCATATCCCAGTTAATCGATAGTGTTTCGACCGATTACGGGAGACTGTCCATGAAGTGGGTTGTGAGTGGCGTGATCGCGTTGTCCCTGGCTGGGTGCAGCAAGGCTCCCGAAACCAGCGCCGGGGAACCCGATATCGCGGGTAATTCTGTTGCCGGGGTGGCCTTCGACTATAGCTATGACCTGACGCTTCCCTCCTCCCGGATCTCGGATCTTCAGGAAGAGCATGCGCGCGCCTGTGAACGGCTTGGCGCAACACGCTGCCGTATAACGGGATTGCGCTACACGGTCGGCCAGCAGGGCGACGTCAGCGCGAACCTTTCGGTCAAGATCGCCGCCCCTCTGGCGCGTGCCTTTGGCCGGGCCGGGGTGAAGCAAGCCGAGAGCGTGGGCGCGACGTTGACGGGAGCGGATATCAGCGGAACCGATGTCGCCACGGCCGCCGCAGCGACCGCGACCGAACGGACCGACGTCTCGGCCGAACGCGCTCGGATCGACCGCGAACTGGCCCGCGTCGATCTGTCCCCGCGCGAACGAGCCGAACTCCGCCAGCAACAGGCGGTCGTTCAGGGCCAGGCAAATGCGGCGGCCGCGACGGCATCCGAACAGCGCGAAAGTCTCGCCAATACGCCGATGTCGTTCGACTACACGACCGGCCGCGGGACCGGTCTGGTCGATCGCCTGCAGGACGCCGGCGACACGGCGCTTGGCTCGATCGGATTGACCGTGACGGCGCTGCTCTGGGTATTGGCAGCGCTTGGTCCGCCGCTGGTGGTGCTCTTGCTGGGGGTCCTGGTTTGGCAACGCTGGATCCAGCGTTGGTGGACCGACCTGATGGCGCGCATCGATCGTCGAACCGGCCGACCGCTCGTGACGGCTCGCGACACGACGTCCGCGTCATAACGATGGCGTCGGGGAGTTTTCCGGGGGCCGTCATGCGCCACGATTGCACCCCCCGCACCCTTCGCCTATAGGCGCGGCCTATTCCGGCCTCGGCTTCGCGGTGCATAGCGCGTAGGCTGGGGCCGCTCGATTTTCACCGCTCGATTTCCAGGGGACCGCGCATGGCTCGCCGCCGCCAGATCTACGAAGGCAAGGCCAAGATCCTCTACGAGGGTCCCGAGCCGGGCACGCTGATCCAGTATTTCAAGGACGACGCCACCGCGTTCAACGCCCAGAAAAAGGGTACGATCAACGGCAAGGGCGTGCTCAACAACCGGATTTCCGAGCACATCTTCACGCTGCTCGATCATATCGGCGTGCCGACGCACTTCATCCGCCGCCTCAACATGCGCGAGCAGCTGATCCGGCAGGTCGAGATCGTCCCGATCGAAGTCGTCGTGCGCAACGTCGCCGCAGGCTCGATCTCGACGCGCCTCGGGATCGAGGAGGGCACCAAGCTGCCCCGCACGATCATCGAATATTACTACAAGGACGATGCGCTCGGCGATCCGATGATCTCCGACGAACACATCGCCGCGTTCGGCTGGGCGAGCCAGGAGGAGATGCACGACATCGCCGACCTCGCGATCCGCGTGAACGATTTCCTGTGTGGGCTGTTCGCCGGCGTCGGCATCCGCCTCGTCGACTTCAAGCTCGAATTCGGCCGCATCTTCGACAACGACTTCGGGCGGATCATCCTCGCCGACGAGATCAGCCCCGATGGCTGCCGTCTGTGGGACATGGAAACCAACGAGAAGATGGACAAGGATCGCTTCCGTCGCGATCTCGGCGGCGAAGTCGAGGCCTATCAGGAGGTTGCACGCCGTCTTGGGCTCTTGCCCGAAGGTGGCGACAATTCGGTCCTCGACCTCGAAAAGCATCGCAAGAACCGGGGCAAGTAAATGAAACTCAAGGTTTTCGTGACATTGAAGCCCGGCGTACTCGATCCGCAGGGCCGGGCGATCCACCACGCGCTCGGCAGCCTCGGCTTCGACGGCGTGCAGGACGTCCGCCAGGGCAAGCTGATCGAACTGGAAGTCGCCGACGATACCGACGACGCAACCATCGACGGCATGTGCCGCAAGCTGCTCGCCAATACGGTGATCGAGAACTACCGGGTCGAGCGGGCATGAAGACCGCCGTCATCGTCTTTCCGGGCTCCAACTGCGACCGCGACATCGCCGTCGCACTGGAGGCGGTGACCGGCGTCAAGCCGCTCATGGTCTGGCACGGCGATGCGGAACTGCCGTCCGACATCGGCCTGGTCGCGGTTCCCGGTGGGTTCTCGTACGGCGACTACCTGCGCTCGGGCGCGATCGCCGCGCGGTCGCCGATCATGCGCGCGGTCGTCGAGCAAGCGGGCAAGGGCCTGCCCGTGCTCGGCATCTGCAACGGCTTCCAGGTGCTGACCGAAGCGGGGCTCCTCCCCGGCGCTCTGATGCGCAACGAGGGGCTGGACTTCGTCTGCCGCGACGTCGCGCTGACGGTCGAAACCGCAAGCTCGACCTTCACCTCGGGCTACAAGGCCGGCGAGCGCGTGTCCTTCCCGGTCGCGCACCATGACGGCAATTACTTCGCCGACACCGAGACGCTCGACCGCCTCGAAGGCGAAAGCCGCGTCGCGTTCCGCTACGCCGAAAGCGTCAACGGCTCGGCGCGCAACATCGCCGGGTTGCTCAACGACAAGGGCAACGTTCTCGGCATGATGCCGCATCCAGAGCGTCGTATCGAAGCGGCGCACGGCGGCACCGATGGCCGACGCCTGTTCGAGGGTTTGCTGGAAGCCGTCAGCGCTTAACCGGCCCAATACCTAGCTCCGTCACGACCTCTTCGCCATCCCCCACCCCTGCCGTTCGCCCTGAGCGAAGTCGAAGGGCCTGAGACTCAAGTGCTTCGACTTCGCTCAGCACGAACGGGTGGGGGACGGATGCGGGAACGGAATCGTTAGGGTTGCAGACCTCTAAACCCGCGTCCGAAACGGTGAAAAGTCCGTCCCCCGGTCGTAAACATCCACACCCTCGCGCCGCTTCAGCCACCCCACGGCGACATACGTCAGCGGCGTCAGCAAAACCTCCCAAGACACCTTCAGCAAGAACTGGCTGACCATCACCATAAGCATCGCCTCGACCGGCCAGTCCGGCGCGCCGTAGAAGGCGAGCGGATAGAAGATCAGGCTGTCGAACGCCTGCCCCACCACCGTGCTGCCGATCGTCCGCGTCCACAGCATCCGCCCCTGCGTCCAGATCTTCATCCGCGCGAGCACGAAGCTGTTGGCGAACTCACCCACCCAGAACGCGCAGATCGACGCGAACACGATCCGCGGCACCTGTCCGAACACAGATTCGTAGGCGGCCTGCCCGGTCCATCCGGCGTCGGGCGGCAACGCGACGACCACCGCCGACATGAACACCATGAACAGCATCGCGCCGAATCCCGCCCAGATGCAGCGGCGCGCGCGGGCATAGCCGTACACCTCGGTCAGGACGTCGCCGATCACATAGCTGACGGGGAAGAACAGGATGCCCGCACCGAACGGCCACGCGCCGATGAACGGCAGGTCGATCACCGCCCGCTTGCCCGCGCCGATCACGTTCGACAGCAGCAGGATCGTGACGAACGCCGCCATCACGAAGTCGTAATAGCGGAAATGCCCGCCGCTGACCGCGTTCGCGGCCACTGGTTCGAGCCCCCGCTCCCCATTCCCGTCAATATCCATCCGGCCGGTTATGATCGAGGTTCCAAGCCCGCACAATCCGCGCTAGTCGTCGCCGCAGCGCGCGCCCGTAGCTCAGCTGGATAGAGCAAGGAGCTTCTACCTCCTCGGTCGGGGGTTCGAACCCCTCCGGGCGCGCCAACCGCCCGCCTTTGTGTGCCTTATCGTATACACATAAGAGAATTCGTCGCGTTGTAACCTACATCAAGGCAAAGCTTGCTGTTTAGTCCACCGCAAGGTGTGAACGGGATCGTCCCGCCCGGCATTTTGCGAAGACACATAATCCGCCATCCCCTTGCTCTCTGGATATCCAGACTCGACGCACACGCCATCCTCGACGCCGAGGACCGGTCGATAATCCTCAAGCTGCCGGTCTCGATGCGGACCTATGACGGTTCGGGCGACGTCTTCTGCCAGGGCGTCAGGCCGGAGGTCGTGGCGTTTCTGACGCGCGGCTACACGGTCGGACAGCTGACGGACGACGACGGGAAGGGCCAGATCCTGTCGCTCGGCATCCCGGGCGACGCGCTGGGGCTCGAGCATCTCTATCTGAGAGAGGCCGATTACGGCACGCGGGTGCTCGGCACGGCGGAGGTCGCGCTGGTGTCGCGGCGAGACCTGGCGGATCTCGCATCACAACGTCCGGCGATCGCGCAGGCGTTTGCGGTAAGCCAGGCGATCGACGCGGCGATCACCCGGGAATGGCTGCGCAATGTCGGCAGCCGCGACGGTTTGCGGCGTATCGCGCATTTCCTCTGCGAATTCGCATGCCGGATCGATGCGCGCGGGCTGAAGACCGACGACTGCTACGAACTCCCCCTGTCGCAGCAGCAGATCGGCCGGGCCACGGGGATGACCGCGGTCCACGTCAACCGGATGCTCAAGACGCTCCATACCGCCGGCCTGATCGAACGCAGCTGGCGCAACGTCCGGTTTCCGCGCTGGGACCGGTTGCGCGAGATCGCCGGCTTTTCCGATGCCTATCTGCACGCGGGAGCCCCGGTGGCAGGCGCGCCCGCACGCGCCTAACCGCCCAACGGCACCAGTCTTGCGTGGAGATAGGCGCTGTCGAACCGGGCGGCGTCCTTCAATCCCTCGAAATCGAGCATCAGCAGGCGGTTCTTGGCGGCATCGACGAGCCCGCTCCGCTTGAGCGCCCTGATCGTGCGGTTGACGTGCACCGAGGTCAGCCCGAGCGCCTCGCCGACATCGGTCTGGGTCAGCGGCATGAAGAAATCGCCATTCCCCTCCCGCGCGACCGCGCCGGCGCGGATGTAGAGTTCGCAGAACAGGTGTGCGATCCGGCTATAGGCCTCGCGCGCGCCGATATTCACCAGCCATTCGCGCAGGATGCCCTCGTCGACCAGCGTGCACCACCACAGCGCCTGCGCGACCCGGGGATGGTTCTCGATGATCGCCAGCATGTCGTTCGCTGGGATCGAGACGACCTGCCCCTCCGACATCATCGAGATGCTGTGGTCCATCTTCTCGAGAATGAACACGTGCGTGTCGCACAGATCCCCCGGCATCAGGAACGCAACGATCTGTCGCTTGCCGTCGGGCAGGATCTTGTAGCGTTGCGCCCAGCCTTCGAGGATCAGGAAGACATGCGTCGGGTCGTCGCCCTCGCGGATCAGGTGCTGGCCGCGGACGACGGGACGCGTCACCATCGTCAGGCGATCGAGCGCGGCGCGGTCCTGGTCGTCGAACTTCGCCCAGCGGCGTAATTTACGGGTGAGGATATCGCTCATTCATTACTCATTGCCGCGCGCTATCATGGATCAAGCCAAACACGAATTGCTCGCGAGACATCGCCGCGCTGGCGCGCCTTCGGCTACCACCGCGCAAATGTTACCGAGTAATACCCGACAGCATAGTTTTATCCGCGAATCACCGTCCAGTAAGTGATCCCGACGCCCAAAAGACTCGGACACACATTCCAAGAATCTGACCACATCGATAATTTGCCGGGGCCCTAACATCATTGATTCAGGCGCCCCGAAAGCCAACAAAGTTTGGTTAACGGCGAATATTGTAAGATTACGACAGCCTTATCATAGATTTAGCTTGCAAAGTATATTTTTGACATACATAGGTTAAGCACGCGCCAGAGTAAGCCATACATCGCGATCCTCGCGACCGACCACGCTCCGGCCACGCTGCACCACATGGTTCGATCCCGACTGGTTCCGTGGATCAAGGCTTCGTCCTCGCTTCGGGCGCTTTCCCCATTCCAAACGGCTCCCGCTGCTGCGGATGGGAGGCCCGTGTCTTCATCCGCGGTGACTTTCGAGGTGTTCATGTACAAGTCGACCCTTTGGGCCGCCGCGCTTGCGGCTGTGAGCCCGGCTGCCCTGTTGGTTTCGACTCAAGCGGAGGCGCAGGTCCCGATCGGTGCCGGCGGTCAGCTTCAGCAGATCCCGCCCGCACCGCTCACCGACCAGCCCGCGCCCGATCTCGGCTTCGAGCGCAAGACGCCAGTCGTCGTTCCTGCCACGGGTGGCCCGAAGACGCTCGTCCGGTCGCTGCGCGTGACGGGCGCGACGCTGTTTCCCGAGACCGACCTGATCGCCGCGACCGGGTTCGTCCCCAACAGCGACCTCGACCTGTCCGAGATGAAGACGCTCGCCGCGCGGATCACCGACTATTACACCAGCCGCGGGTATTTCGTCGCGAACGCCTATCTCCCCGAGCAGGACGTGCAGAGCGGCGCTGTCACGATCGCAGTCATCGAAGGGCGCTTCGGCGCGGTCGGCATCAAGAACGAGTCGCGGCTGTCGGATAGCGTCGCGAACGGCATCCTCGATGGGCTGGACGTCGGCGATCCGGTCGCGGTCGCGCCGCTCGAACGTCGCCTGCTGATGCTGTCGGACCTGCCCGGCGTGCGGGTGCGATCGACGCTCAGCCCCGGCACCGCGGTCGGCACGTCGGACCTGCTGGTCGACATCACCCCCGGCCAGAGCATCACCGGCAGCGTCGAGGCCGACAATGCCGGCAACCGCTATACCGGCGCCTACCGCGTCGGCGGATCGGTCAACTGGAACAACCCGACCGGCTCGGGCGACGTGCTGAGCCTGCGCGCACTCACCTCGTTTTCGGGGCTCGCCTACGGCCGCGCGTCGTACCAGGCACCGATCGGCCAGGTCACGCTGGGCGTCGCGTTCGCGCATCTCGAATATTCGCTCGGCAAGGAATTCGACAGCCTCGACGGTAGCGGCAATGCCGATGTCGCCAGCGTCTATGCGAGCTATCCGCTGATCCGTTCGCGCGACAATAATCTGTACGTGACGCTCGGTGGCGACGTGAAATGGTTCGAGGACCGGATCGGTATCGTCGACACCACCAGCTATCGCCGCGCGCAGGTGATCACCGCAGGGCTCAGCGGCGACCAGCACGACACGCTGCTCGGGGGCGGCTGGAGCGCGTATTCGCTAAGCTATTCGGTCGGCAACCTCGACATCCGCGGCGCGTACGAGCGTTCCATCGACGCACTGACGGCACGCACCGACGGCAGCTACGGGAAGCTGCAATTCAGCTTCGCGCGGTTGCAGACGATCGCCGGGCCGCTGTCGCTGTTCGCCTCGGCCCGCGGGCAGATCGCGTTCAGCAACCTCGACATCTCCGAGCGGATGGAACTCGGCGGCGCCTATGCGGTGCGCGCCTATCCCGAGGGTGAGGCGTACGGCGACCAGGGCTATGTTGCCACCGCCGAGGCGCGGCTGGCGCTGCCGCAGGTCGTACCGGGTGCGCTCCAGCTGTTCGGGTTCGTCGACGTCGGCGAGGTCGATTACGTCAAGCACCCGTATTTCACCGGCTCCAACCACGCAAAGCGCAGCGCGTACGGCGCCGGGCTGAGCTGGGCGGGACCGTATGGGATCGCCGCCCGGGCGACCTATGCGCGCAAACTCGGCGACGAGGACGCGACGTCGGCCCCCGACAAGTCGGGCCGCGCCTGGTTCCAGGTTTCGAAGACCTTCTGAGCGCGCCGCCAAACGCTGCTGGCACCCCAAATTCTGCGGCCGTCCGCCGCCACCAAGGATACCGCCCATGACCCCCATTCCCTCCTCGCTCAGAAACACCAGCCGCCTCGCTCCTTCGGTCACGCGCACGCGGCGTGGCGGCCTGTTCGGCACGACCGGGCTCGCGCGGTTCGCGTGGCTGATCGGGTTCAGCCTTGCGGGCACGATGGCGGCGCGCCCGGTCGAGGCGCAGACGCTGCCGACCGGGGGCGAAGTCGTCGCGGGCCAGGCGAGCATCGCGACCGGCAGCAAGTCGCTGACCGTGACGCAGACCAGCGACCGCGCGGCGATCAACTGGCAGTCCTTCTCGATCGGCAAGGGTAATAGCGTCGTCTTCGACCAGCCGACCAGCAGTTCGGTCGCGCTGAACCGCGTGCTCGGCAACGATCCTTCGGTGATCCTGGGCAATCTGTCGGCGAACGGGAAGGTGTTCCTGGTCAACGCGAACGGCATCCTGTTCGGCCAGACGGCGAACGTGAACGTCGGCGGGCTCGTGGCCTCGACGCTCAACATCTCCGATGGCGACTTTCTCGCGGGCAAGAACAGTTTTGCGGGGACCAGCGGCGCGCGCGTCCAGAACGACGGCCGGATCACCGCGAAGAACGGCTATGTCGCGCTGCTCGGCGCGAACGTCGGCAACGGCGGGACTATCAAGGCGAATTTCGGCACGGTCGTGCTGGCGGGCGGCGAGGCGATCACGCTCGACGTCGCGGGTGACGGGCTGCTCAACGTCGCGGTCGACAAGGGCGCGGTCGGCGCGCTGGTCCGCAATGGCGGGCTGATCCGCGCGGACGGCGGCAAGGTCGTGATGACCGCGCAAGGGGCCGGCGACCTGCTCCACACCGCGGTCAACAACACCGGCATCGTCGAGGCGCGCACGTTGCAGAACCGCGGCGGCACCATCCTGCTGCTCGGAGACATGAAGACCGGCACGGTCACCGTCAGCGGCGAACTCGACGCGAGCGCACCGGTCGGCGGCAATGGCGGCTTCATCGAGACGTCGGCGGCGACCGTCACCGTCGCGGACAGCGCCAAGGTATCGACCTTCGCGCCGGGCGGCATGACCGGCATGTGGCTGATCGATCCGCAGGATTACGTGATCGGCGCGGGCGGCAACATCTCGGGCTCGACGCTGTCGGCGCAGCTCGTGACGACCAGCATCACGATCAGCACGATCCCCGCGGCGGGCGACACGACCACCGGCAATGGCGACATCTTCGTCAACGATGCGGTCGCGTGGACCGCGTCGGGCGTGCCGACGACGCTGACGATGAACGCGTTTCGCGACGTCAACATCAACGCGCCGATCACCGCGACCAACGGCAACATCGTCGCGTGCTGCGGTCGCGACGTGAACGTCAACGCGCCGCTGACCACGACCAACGGCAGCATCCTGCTCAACGCCGGGCAGAACGTGAACGTGTTTCACGCGATCACGACGACCGACGGCAACATCGCGCTGTGCGCCGGCCACGACGTGCTGATCGACGCGGCGGTGACGCTGACGCGCGGCACGACGATCCCCGCGCAGAGCCTCGGCCTGCCGGTCGGGCTGACGCTGATCGCCGGCGCGGACGGCACCGGGCCAGGCGTCAACGGCGGAACGATCGTATTCTCCGCATTGTCGCCGCCGACCACGGTCACCGCGGCGCCGGTGTCGATCAACTACAACCCCGTTTCGTACACGACGCCGACCGACTTCACGACCGAGTTCGTGCTGACCGAAGGCGCGGCGATCACCCAGCGCATGCTGCTGTTCCCGACCGCGCAGAAGGTGGCGGACGGCACCAATGCGGCGGTGCTGAGCGGGTTCAACACGAACGGCACCTCGGGCACGCCGACCGGCGTTTCGCTGGTCGCCGGTACCGATGCGACCGCGACGTTCGACAGCACCGGCGAAGGCACGGGCATCGGCGTGAGCTTCAGCGGCTACACGCTGACAGGGGCCAACGCGGACCAATATGCGCTGGCGAGTTCGTGCTGCGTCGCCGGGTTCCGGACGACGGGGACGATTACGGCTGCTCCGGCTCCGGCTCCGGCTCCGGCTCCGGCACCTGCTCCAGCGCCCGCTCCAGCTCCAGCGCCAGCGCCCGCTCCGGCACCAGCGCCCGCTCCGGCACCAGCACCCGCTCCGGCACCAGCACCCGCCCCGGCACCAGCACCCGCTCCGGCACCAGCACCCGCCCCGGCACCAGCGCCTGCTCCGGCACCAGCGCCCGCCCCGGCACCAGCACCAGCACCAGCTCCCGCTCCCGCTCCCGCTCCCGCACCAGCGCCTGCCCCGGCTCCGGCGCCAGCGCCAGCGCCAGCGCCCGCTCCCGCTCCCGCACCCGCCCCGGCGCCGGCACCCTCACCGACGCCCACGCCGACGCCCACGCCGACGCCCACGCCGCCAGTCATCGTCACACCCACACCCGTGCCAAACCTGCCGACCGCTGCACGCCCGATCCTGGACGTTCCGCCCGTGATGGTCCGCGTCCCATCGCCACCGCCGATCGAGGTGGTCGAGGGTGGCGTGGCATTCCCGCCGCCGATCCGTCCGGGTACGGTCATCGTCGAGACCCCGGGCACGCCGCAGACCGTGCAGCCCACACCCGATCGTCCCTTCGTGCAACCGACCCCGCCGAACACGCCAGCCGTCCCCGATTATCCGCGCAAGCAGGCGCGACATTAAGGTGATCGGCCGGGACAGGATCGGACGGCGATGGCGCGGCACACTGGTAGCGGGACTCGTTGCGCTCGCGGCGACCTCCCAAGGCGTGGCGCAGGCCGTACGAGCCGAACCCGTCGGACGGTTCGGGACCGAGGCGGTTTCGAACGACGCGCGCGACACCGCGGACTGGGTTGCCGCGTCGCACGACAACCAGGGCCTGCCGTTCATCGTCATCGACAAGGTGAACGCCGTGGTCTTCGCATTCGACGCCACCGGTGGATTGCGCGGTACGGCGCCGGCCCTGCTCGGCATGGCGCGCGGCGATGCGAGCGTGCCCGGCATCGGCCAGCGCAAGCTCGCCACGATCACGCCGGCCGAACGCACGACCCCCGCAGGCCGGTTCAAGGCCTCGCTCGGTCGCGACTTCGAACAGGACATCCTGTGGATCGACTATGACGCCGCGCTGTCGATGCACCGCGTGATCAAAGGACGCCGCGTCGACGACCGCGCCGGCCGGCTCGCGTCGCCGACGCCCAGCGACAACCGGATTTCCTATGGCTGCGTGAACGTGCCGCCGGGGTTTTACGACGGGGTGGTCAAGCCGTTATTCACCGGCACCGTAGGGATCGTCTACATCCTGCCGGAGACGAAGCCGCTGCGAAGCGTGTTCGCCATCCCCGCCACTGCGAACGAGCGGCCCCGCTGAATCCTCCCCCGCCAGGGGGAGGTGGCTGGCACTTGCCAGACGGAGGGGGAGGACACGGAACCAAAATTATCGCTACCCGTCCACTCCAGCGCCTCTCCGCCAAGAATAACGAGAATCGCGCCTCGCCCGGGCCTCTACCTCACCGGCACCAAGGCCGCTCGCGATACCATTTGGTCAGCACGTATTTGACGCCCTGCTCGACCGGCATGCCCTGGTGCAGTGACCCGGGGTTCGGCCGCCCCAGCGCATCCATGTTGTTCCAGATCACCAGATTGCCCGCCTTCGGCGCGATCATCACGCCCGCGGTCGGAAAATTCGTGCGGCCGCCCAAGGACGGTTCGTTGAGAAAGGTCATCGCCGACCAGGTCCGCTGTCCGCCGATCGGCACCTGGTTTCGCCAGTAATGCTGCCCGGTATCGAAGAAATCATGGTGCGGCTTGAACTCTTGCCCGACCGCATAGCGCTGGCCCTGCAAGGCTTCGCCGAAGACCGGATCGAGACCGGTCAGATCGTCGAGCTTGCTCTCGACGGCCGTTACCGCGTCGGGTCCAGGATAGAGATAGCAGGTTTCGCTTGTCCGATACGACGGTACGGGATCGTCGGAGACCACTGGCGACGGCACGCGATCGGTATCGATCAGGCGGATCAGCGCGGCGCATTCGCCAAGCGTGAGGAAATTGCGGACGATATAGAGTTCGACGCCGTTGGCGGGGATCCGGACGGCACCGGCATAATGGGCGATCCGCTCTCGAACGCGCACGGCGGAGTCGGATCGGGCCAGGGCCTCCATCTGGCCGTCGCGGAGATCGAGCGCCGACAATGGAGCCGACATCAGCGACATAGTCTCGGATTTATCGGTCGGCCAAGCGCCAGTATCTAGGAATTCGGCCATGGTTTCGTAACTCTGATCATCAGCCCCCTTACTAAACCAATAGCAGCATCCTTATCCTATGTTTATATTTTTTATTGATGCATCTTTATACTCTCACCTACGTTTATCAAGTACGACCAACACAGGTTAGGCTCGGTTGAGCGAATTTTCGCCACCACCCCGCCCATTGGGATGCGCACAAGTCGCACCAGACCGAAGAGTTCGGGAACATCCCATGCTCCGCTGCCGGCGAGAGCCAAGGATGACGTGTCTAGACCGAAATCGGCGGAGAACCATCATGCAACCGGGATTTATCGCGGGCGCGGGATCGACATCCCCTGCTCTACAGACTGGCCCTGCTCTGCAGACCGGCCCTGCTCTACAGACCGGCTCGATCGATATGACGGCCGCTGCGGCGGTCGAGACCGCCAGCCGCTTCGAGACCAGCCGCCTCGCGACCGCAAGCCGCCTCGCGACCGAGGCGCGCCGCGGCCGGCTGTCGGCCAGGTCGCTCTACCCGGTCGTCCGCGGGATCGTCTTCGCGCTGCCGCTGTCGGTGGCGATCTGGGCCGGGATATTGTTCCTGTCCTTCAGGTGACCCCCCGCTAACCCGACCCACCGAATTTTTTGCAGTCATGCGTCCTCTATCTGCGGGCTCGTATTGTCATGTTCAAAAATCTTTTTGCAGGCGCCGCTATACTGCTCGCGCTTGCCCACCAACCTGCCACCGCACAACATTTGATCGTTCCCGGCGCCCTCCTTCTTGCCGGCTACCGGGCGACGTGCGGGCCCGTCGATACGATGATCCAGCCGATCAACGATATCGCCGCCGCATACCGGGGCCGGATATACCTTCATCCGCGCGTCCTGGACTTGCCTCGCGCACAGCAACTCTTCTGGTACACGCATGAGTGCGCCCACCAGATCTTCGGCCCCGGCGAGGCCGCTGCCGATTGCTGGGCGGTCCAGCAGGGTAAGATCCAGGGCTGGCTGTCGCGGGTCGAACTGACCAAGCTGAACGGGTCGATGCGCCAGTTTCCACGCGACGCCTCGCACGCCGACGGTGCCGCCCGCATCGCACATATGGAAAAATGCTTCGCGGAGTAGACGCTTCGTCGCGCCGCCCCGATTTGGTGGCCCGATTTGGTGGCCCGACTTGGTGGTCGGCAAATTCGTGCAAAGACCTACGCCACCGTCGTTGCGTGGATCGGCAGCAGCGCCGCACCGATCGTCGCCGCGGCACCCTCCAGCGTGGATACCGAGATGATCGGCACGCCGCTGACGTGATCGCCGATATGCATCGCGCCGAAATCGATGTTCTCGACCAGCGCGCGCAGGATGCGATTCGGCAACGGGCTTGAGATCACGAACTCGCCCGGATCGATCCACGCGAGTCCCCAGTTGATGATCGGTGCGATCTGCCCGGCGGCGCGGCGCACCCACGCGTCGACGACGTCTTCATACCCGGCGACCACCGCCTCGAAATCGACCAACGAGTGAATCTCGCAACCGGCTTCACGCAACGTCATCAACAGGTCGAGCGTCGACGGGCGTGGCCGGTCGTTGGGATAGAGGCAGCCGATCTCGCCCGCGCTCGCCATAGCGCCGCGCAGGATGCGACCCTCGACGATGATTCCCGCGCCGATCCCGTGGCCGAGCAGGATCACCACCGCGGTCGAGCAGCGCCGCATCAGCCCGCCGACGTAATATTCCGCCAGCGCCGCGGTGTTGGCATCGTTCTCGATCCAGATCCGGTGGCCGATATGCTCCTCGAACAACGTCTTCAGGTCGATACCGCGCCATGCCCCAAGACTGTCGACCGTCCAGCGCCGGTTCCCCTCGGGCGAAAGCGACGAGCCCGGAACGCCGATCCCGACGCCCAGCAGTCGCCGTCCGAGCAGCCGGTTCTCGATCGCCATGGCGTGCATCGATTCCGTGACGCGCGCGGCGAAGACGCGTGGATCCGGATCGTCGAACGGCTGCGAGCTGTGCGCGATCACCCCGCCCGCGTAATCGACCAGCGCCACCTCCATCAGCCCGCGGTGGAGCATCGCACCGACCGCATAGCCGGCATCGGGTGAAATCCGCAGCGGCACGGCGGGCCGACCGGGCGTCACCGGCTCCGAACTCGGACATTCCTCGATCAGTCCGTGCGCGAGCAGGTTGCTCGACAGTCGCGTCAGCTTCGACGCGCTCATTGCGAGATCGGCGGCGAGTTGCTTGCGCGATCGCCCACCGACCGAGCGTAGGACCTGCATGATCCGCCGCTCGTCGTCGTCCAGTCTCAGCTTCGCATAGGCCATCGCCGCACTCCGTCGACGATCCCGATAGCTGATTAGTTTATTTCGTGAAATTAATTAAAATCGTCATATTCCGCGTCCAGCGGCGTGGCATCGAACAGGGCTGGGGACGAACAGATGACCAAATTTGGCTTGCGCACGGGTTGCGCCATTATCGCGTTGAGCATTGCCGCACAGTCGCCGGCCTGGGCGCAGACCGCTCCCGCCACGTCTCCCGCCGCCACGCCCCCGGCCGATGCAGTACCGGAAGCCGCCGCACCGGACGCCACGACACCTGACGCCGCAGCGCCCGAAACCGGCGGCGACATCATCGTCACCGGCTCCGCCCGCCAGCAACGCCGCTTCGACGTCTCCTACGCGGTCAATTCGCTCAGCAACGCCGACATCCAGAAGCTCGCGCCGATCAATTTCGCCGACCTGCTCGGCAAATTGCCCGGCTTTGCGGTCGAGAATACCGGCGGCGAGGTCCAGAACATCATCCGCCTGCGCGGCCTGCCGAGCGACGGTGGCCTCGTCACCTTCCAGCAGGACGGCCTGCCGATGTTCCACGAGAATGACGGCAATTTCTTCCGCGGCGACAGCATCAACCGGTTCGACCTGATGACGCAGCGCGTCGAGGTCGTGCGCGGCGGCCCTGCCCCGGTCTATGCGAGCTATGCCGCGGCGATCGTCAACAACATCACCGTGTCGGGCACCGATACGACCCGTGGCAAGGCGCAGGTGACGCTCGGCGACACCGGCCTCTACCGGCTCGATGCGTACCAGGCGGGCCCGATCGACGATTCGACCTATTATGCGATCGGCGGGTTCCTGCGCCGCCACGACGGCTACCGCGACAATGGCTTCCCCAACGATCGCGGCGGCCAGGTCCGCGCCAACATCAAGCACGACTTCAGCAACGGCTCGCTGCGCGTGTCCGGCAATTACCTGAACGACCACAACGTCTTCTATCTGCCGATCCCGACCGCCGACCCGCGCGATCCGAGCAAGTCGCTCAACCAGTATATCGACTTCTTCAGCGGCACGATGAACTCGCCCGCGCTGCGCAACGCCGACATCCGGTTCCGCGAGGCCGACGGCACGACGCGCAACGTCAACGCCGATCTCAGCAATGGTCGCCACACCCAGTTCGGCAATGTCGGCGTCCAGTACGACGCGGACTATGACGGCTGGAAGGTCGCGGCGAAGGGCGGCGTCAGCGTCGGCAAGCTCCATTTCAACGCGCTGTATTCGACCAGCAACCCGTCGGACGCCAACGCCTATGCCAACGCGACCAGCAACGGGATCGGCACCCCGACCAACCTGGATAACGCCCGCAAGGCGTTCGGCGCCGGCGTCACCCGGCTCGGCTATGCGATCGCCGGCACCAACGGCGCGGAGGTCTACGACCCGAACAGCGCCTCCGGCCTCGTCGTTCCCGCGCAGTTCCGCGACGTGGTCTCGAAATATTATTCGACGCAGGGTGATCTCAGCGTCACGCGCTCGATCACAACCGGGTTCGGCACGCACGATCTCCGCGTCGGCGTATACGGCAGCCTGTACGGCGAGACCAACGAGGTCGCGTATCAGGACTATCTGCTCGAGGTGAAGGGCAAGCCGCGGACGCTCGATCTGATCGCGTACAACGCCGCAGGCCAGGCGGTCGGTTCGGTCACCGACAACGGCGTGCTGCGCTATACGACCACGCTCAACCGCGGCAACACCGACGCCAAGATGTACGCGCTCTACGCGAACGACACGTGGGAATTGACCAAGGGCCTGACCCTGGACGGCGGTGTCCGCCACGAACGGTACAGCTACAACGGCTATGCGTTCGCGACGACCTCCGCCAACCTCGGCGACCCGACCACGCTGGCCGACGACGGCGTCCGTGCGTTCACCGGCCAGATCATCAATTCGAAGTTGAGCCCGAACATCACCAACTGGACCGGCGGCATCAACTACGACGTCACGCAGCATCTCGGCGCCTATGCCCGCGCGTCGCATCTCGAAACGCCGCCATCGACGCAGGTGACGTATCAGATCGCACCGACGATCATCACGTCGAAGGCGAACCAGTATGAGGTCGGGCTGAAGGCCGCGTTCGGCCGGTCTTACCTGTACCTGATCGGCTTCTATACGCGCTATGATCCGCTCAACGCGTCGTTCGTCGCGCTCGACCCGGTCACCGGCCGCAACGACCAGTCGGTGCCGTTCGTCGGCAAGGCAGAGATCAAGGGCATCGAGATCGACGGCAACCTCGCGCTGCCCTACGGCTTTGCAGTAACCGGCGCGCTGACGATCAGCGATCCGCAATATAAGAGCCTCATCAACGCCAATGGCGCGAGCGCCGGCGATGTCGAGGGCAACCAGCTCGTCCGCGAACCCAAGGTCTACGGCAACATCCGTCCCTCGGTAGACTTCGACGTCGCGGGCAGTGCGGTGCAGATCTACGGCCGCTACGAATATACCGGCAAACGCTATGTCGACTTCTTGAACAACACCGCGCTGCCCGCCTACCAGACGGTCGGCGCGGGGATCACGCTGACGCACGACACGTGGCAGATGCAGGTCGTCGGCGACAATCTGTTCAATGCCAAGGGCCTGACCGAAGGCAATACGCGCACCGACCAGTTGAACGGCCAGGGCACGGCCGACGCGATCTACGGCCGACCGAACTTCGGTCGCAACGTCCGCCTCGTGGTCAGCAAGTCCTGGTGACGGGCTTGCGTTTGATGCTTGCGGCGCTGGCGATGACGGCAGCTGCACCGGTGTGGGCGGAGACGCCTGCACCGGTGGCGGTCAGCGACACGGTCGTCGACACGCTGTCGGAGCGACTGTTCCCGATGCTCGGCGCGCTGGGGCGGTTGCCCACAGCGACGTTCGATACGCGGGAGCGACGGATTGCCGCGTGCGGCGGCGTACCCGCCTGCGTGATCGAGGCGACGATCTGGACCGATCAGGACCGGGCGATAGTCGTCGCCAGCCTGTCCAGGAATGGCGTCCGGCCGAAGTCGAATGCCGATCTGTCGGTGGCGGCCGGCATCGATCAGGAACTCGATGCACTGAACGTCGTGCTCCGGGTCTACGGCCTCGGCTTGCCCGGACGCTATCCGAAGATCGACGGACCGATCTTCGCCACCGACACGCCGTTCTTCACCGACAGCGTGAAGGTCGCGATCGATACCGCGCGCGCCGCGTCCGATGCGCCGCCCGCGACGATCGCGGGCAGCGTGCGGCTGGCTGTGGCGTTGCTCGATGCCAACGATGCGACTGCGGCGACGCGGTTCGAACCGCTCGACCAGCGCGAGAATGCAGGCGCACGCCCACTGGCCGCGCGGACCGACTGGAAGGCGTTCCGCTACTCGCTGCTGATCGTGCCCGGCGTCGGTCCCGAGGATGTCGGCACCACGCTCAGCCCGCGCAGCAAGCTCCACGCGCTGCTCGCCGCGCAACGCTATCGCCAGGGTCTCGCGCCGTTCATCCTCGTCTCGGGCAGCGCGGTGCATCCGCGCGGTACGCGGTTCGTCGAAGCCGTCGAGATCCGCCGCGCGCTGATCGATCGCTATGGTATCCCCGCCGACCGCGTGATCCTCGAACCCTATGCGCGCCACACGACCACCAACCTGCGCAACGCGACGCGGCGGATGGTGGCGCTCGGCATCCCACTCGATCGGCCGACGCTGATCGTGACCGACGCCGAGCAGAGCAAATACATCGAGAGCCAGACCTTCACCGACCGCAACCGCACGGAACTGGGGTATCTGCCGGGGACGGTCGGACGGCGGCTATCGGCGTACGATCTCGAATTTCAGCCGTCGCGGCTATCCCTACGCCACGATCCGCGCGATCCTCTCGATCCATGAGCGATTATTTGACGCACGCACTGTCTAGCCCGACGATCACCACCCCCAGTTCCACCCCGGCGAAGGCCGGGGCCCAATTGGGGGACGGCCGTAACCAAGGATCGCGCGCCGTCACGCCGACCTTTCCAATTGGGCCCCGGCCTTCGCCGGGGTGGTTGAAATACCCGCTGCTTCTCGTGCTGTTCGCGACCCCCGCCGCCCTCACCGCACAACAAACCCCCGCAGACCTCGTCAACCCCTTCGTCGGCACCCTCGCCGACTTCGGCCAACTCTCCCCCGCCGCCGTGGCCCCATTCGGAATGATGCAGCTAGGCCCCGATACCAGCCCGGCCAACCACGCAGGCTACGACCACGCGGCCACAACGCTGCTCGGCTTCTCGCACACCCGCGGCGTCGGGGTTGGGTGCGGCGGCGCGGGCGGCGACCTGATGATCTCGCTGCGCTATGCCGACCAGTCCGGCCCGGCGCTGATCGACAAGCGCAGCGAAACCGCGCGGCCCGGCGTGTACCGCGTCCGCTACGACGGCGGCATCCTCGCCGAAATGGCGGCGACCCGCGGTGCCGGCGTGTTGCGCTTCACCCTCCCCCGCACCGGCGCGGTCGACCTGCGGATCGACCCCCGACACAGCTATTCGAAACGCCTCGCCGCCAGCTGGGGCAGCCTCGCCAGCGACGACCTCCGCGCCGACCTCGTCGCGGGCACGGTCTGCGACCAGGGCGCCTATCATCTCCACAGCGCCAGCCGCATCCTCGTCAACGGCCGGCCGATCCACCAAAGGCTGACCACCGGCGCGAACGATCTGGCGACGCTCCACATCGCCGGCAAAGCGGGCGACTCGATCGAAATCCGCACCGGGCTATCGACCGTCGACGGACCCGGCGCGGCGTCGGTCCGCGACACCGAAATCGGCAGCAAGTCCCTCGCCACCGTCGCGAGCGAGACGCGCGCCGGCTGGAACCGCGTCCTAGGCCGCGTCGTGCCGAGCGGCTCGCGAGACCAGCGCGCGCTGTTCTACACCTCGCTCTACCGCGTCATGGAAACCCCGGTCGCGATCGACGATCCCGACGGGCGCCACCGCGACAATGACGGCGCGGTGCAGACCTCGCTTAAGGGCCGGACACGCTACGCCAACTGGTCGCTATGGGACAATTACCGCACCCAGATGCCACTGCTCGCGCTGCTCCAGCCCGAGCGCAGCGCCGATATCGCGCAGTCGCTGGTCGCGCTCTACGCGGGCGGCAAGGCACAATGGTCGACCCCCCAAGAACCGTTCCTGACGGTCCGCACCGAGCATGCCGGGATCGCACTGCTCGACATGCACCGCAAGGGCATCGCGTTCGACGCGGACGCCGCGCTGGCGGGAATGGCGGCGGACAGCGACACGCTCAAGCGCGGCACGCCCGACGAGCAGATCGAGGCCGCCTATGACGATTGGGCGACCGCCGAACTAGCGCGCGATCTCGGCCGCACCGACCTCGCGAAGAAATTCACCGCCAAGGCACAGAGCTATCGCCCGATGTGGCGATCGGTGTTCCAGACACCCGGCGCGGACGGCGACGTCGTCAAGGCGCGCGGGCTGTATCAGGGCACCTTGTGGCAATATCGCTGGGCGCCGATCTTTGACCTGCCCTGGATGACGCAAACGGTCGGGCGCGATCGACTGCTCGGCGAACTGCATCACTTCTTCGATGCCGGCCTGTTCAACATGACCAACGAGCCCGACATCCAAGTGCCCTGGATGTTCGCCGCGCTGGGCCAGCCGCAGCCGACCGCCGACCTCGTCCGGACGATCCTGACGAAGCCGATCGCGCACCCCTATACCAACAGCGGCAAGCTGCCGGTGCCGTTCGTCGGTCGCAGTTTCGCGCTTTCGCCGCAGGGTTTCGCCGACGGGATGGACGACGATGCCGGCGGGATGACCGCCTGGTACGTGTTCGCGACGCTCGGCCTGTATCCGCTGGTACCCGGCGAGCCATGGTACGTCGTGACGACCCCGGCGTTCGCCCGCTCCGACATCGATTTCGGCAAGGGTCGCACGCTGACGATCCAGCGTTCTGGTCCCGAGGACGGCCGGATCACGCAGGCCAGCCTCAACGGACGCCCCCTGCCGGACTTCCGCGTCCAGCACGCGGACCTGCTCCGCGGCGGCACGCTGACGGTCACGACCACCGTCACGACCGCCACACGAATTGTCCCGCAACTGCAAGACGTCGCCGCTAAGACGCCAAAGGATGGAGCAAGCCGCCCCCGCTGAAGTCGTCGATCCCCCGGTCCAGCGGGCCCGGATGATCGGCTATGCGAGCGGCAATTTCGGCAAGAACGTCCTCGCATCGACGATGGATGTCTTCCTTCTGTTCGTCCTGACCGAACGCTGGGGTGTGTCGCCAGCGGCTGCCGGGCTGGTGGTGATGATCGGGCTGGTCTGGGATGGCGTCTGCGATCCGCTGCTCGGCCGGCTGGTCGATCGGTCCGCGGACCGGCTCGGGCTGTACCGGCGGCTGCTGTTCGTCGGTGCGCCCCTTGTCGGGGTGTTGTTCACGCTGTTCTTCCTCGATCCCGGCTGGCGCGGACCGGCGATCCTCGCATGGGCGACCGTGATGGTGCTGCTGTTCCGCACCGCCTATTCGGTGTGCGACGTCGTGCACAACGCGCTGATGATGCGGATGACGCGGGCGCCGGGCGCCGCGACGACGCTGTCCGGCTTGCGTTATATGTTCAGCTGCCTCGGTGCGCTGACCGTCGCCCATTTCGCGCGTGCATTCGTCGATCCCGCGGCCGACGGCGGTGGTTATGGCCTCCTCGCCGTCACCGGCGGTGCGGCGCTCGCCTATGTCGCGACCCTGTGGCTGTCGGCTGCTTCCGCGCCGCGATCGGTGGTCGTACCCGGCACCTCGGCCCCGCGCGCGCCGCTCGCCTGGATCCTCGGCAACCGGCCGTTGCTGCTGTTGCTGGCGGTCGGCTTCGTCCAGGCGCTGACGCTACCGTTTTTCGCACGCTCCTTCGCCTATATCGGCAAGGGGATATTTCACGATCCGGGCTGGACCGGCAAGGCACTGACCACGCTGGCGCTCTCGCAACTCGTCGCGCTGCCCGGCTGGATGAGCGTCGCGCGACGTATCAGGCAAGCGCACGTGCTAGCGCTCGCGCTGATAACGACTGCTACCGGTCTGACACTGTTCGCGACGGTGCCCGCAGCAATCGCGGGTATCGCGGTGTTCGGAATCGGCAATGCAGGGTTGCAGATGATGATCTGGGTGCTCCTCGCGAACGCCATCGACCACGGCGAATGCCACACCGGCGTCCGCTTCGAGGGACTGCCGGTGGCGCTGCTGCTGCTCGTCCTGAAGCTCGGCGGCGGCCTCAGCGGCGCATTGCTCGGTCAGGGATTGTCCTGGGTCGGATGGGCGGTCGCGACGCCACTCGCATTTGAGAGCGGCGCGAACCTGCTGACGATGGCCTGGGCCGTGCCGCTGGTCGGCGCGCTGGTCTGCCTCGTCATCGTTACGCGACAAGGTCCCAAGGCAACGCCCGCCATCTGAAGCCCGCCCTTCATCGCAAAGGACAGAGGCAGCCGATCAGCCGGTATGTCGCAATTCCGGATCGCATGCCGGGTCAGGTCGTTGCCGCTGCGATCGCCATCGCGGTCGCGCCATCCGGAGCCCCGCCCGCGTCCTTGCGCTCCGAATAGCGATCGACCAGCTGCGCACCATGCGGCCTGAGCAGCACGGTGAAGCGCACCAGTTCCTCCATCACATCGACGATCCGGTCGTAATAGCTCGACGGCTTCATCCGGCCGTCGTCGTCGAACTCGGCAAACGCCTTGGCCACGCTCGACTGGTTGGGGATCGTCACCATCCGCATCCACCGGCCGAGCACGCGCAAGGTGTTGACGCTGTTGAACGACTGCGACCCTGCCGACACCTGCATCACCGCCAGCGTGCGCCCCTGCGTCGGCCGCATTCCGCCGATCGCGAGCGGCAGGTGATCGACCTGCAACTTCATGATCCCGGTGATCTGGCCGTGCCGCTCGGGACTGCACCAGACATGCCCCTCGGACCACATCGACAGCGTGCGCAGTTCGTCGACCGCGGGATGATCGTCGTTCGCGATCTGGTCCGGCAGCGGCAACGTCGAGGGATCGAAGATCCGCGTCTCGCAACCGAAGAATTCCAGCAGCCGCGCGGCTTCCTCGACGCACAGTCGCGAATAGGAGCGTTCGCGGAGGCTGCCGTACAATAGCAGGATCCGTGGCGGCGGGTCGTTCGGTCCCAGCCCCAGCGCGGGACGATCGCGCACGTAACGCCGATCCAGCGCGGGCAGATGGGTCGGGTCGGAAAGCGTACGAAGCGGCATCAGGCGGTCCTCGGTGCGAGTAGAATGACGCAGGTGCCGATCAGGCAGAGCGCGGCGCCGCCGACGTCCCAGCGATCCGGGCGGACGCCCTCGACCGCCCACAGCCACAGCAACGACGCACAGATATAGACACCGCCATAGGCCGCATAGGCACGCCCGGCCGCGTCGCTGTCGACCCGCGTCAGCAACCAGGCGAACAGCACGAGACACGCCATGCCGGGCGCGAGCCATAGCGGCGATCGGTCGAGCCGCAGCCATGCCCAGAATGCGAAGCACCCGCCGATCTCGGCCAGCGATGCGGCAAGATAGACGAGGGCGGTCACGCCATCCCGATCCGAAGCGCGAGGGCAGCGAGCGTCACCAGCAAGACAGGGATCGTCAACGTCGCGCCGACCCGGAAATAATAGCCCCAGCCGATCCGGATGCCCTTCTGTCCGAGCACGTGCAGCCACAGCAACGTCGCGAGCGATCCGATCGGCGTGATCTTCGGCCCGAGATCGCAGCCGATGACATTGGCATAGATCATCGCCTCGCGGACTGCGCCGGTCGCGTGCGTCGCGTCGATCGACAGAGCCCCGACCAGCACGGTCGGCATGTTGTTCATCACCGACGACAGCAGCGCGGCGATGATTCCCGTACCGAACGCCGCACCCCAGACGCCGCCCCGCGCGGTCCGGTCGAGCAGCACCGCGAGATGGTCGGTCAGCCCGGCGTTGCGCAGGCCGTAGACGACCAGATACATGCCGAGCGAGAAGATCACGACCTGCCACGGCGCCCCGCGCAGGACCTTGCGCGTCTCGATCACATGCCCCCGCCCGGCGATCGCCAGCAGCAGGAGCGCGCCCGCTGCGGCGACCGCGCTGACCGGCACGCCGATCGGTTCGAGCAGGAAGAACCCGGCGAGCAACAGCGCGAGCACGACCCAGCCCGCCTTGAACGTCGCGGGATCGCGGATCGCGGCCGCCGGATCGCGAAGCTCGGCCATGTCATAGTCGGCGGGGATATCGCGGCGGAAGAACAGCAGCAGCACGACCAACGTCGCGGCGATCGATGCCAGGTCGACCGGCACCATCACCGACGCATAATCCGCGAAGCCGATCCGGAAGAAGTCCGCCGAGACGATGTTCACGAGGTTCGAGACGATCAGCGGCAGGCTGGCGGTATCGGCGACGAACCCCGCCGCCATCACGAACGCCAGCGTCGCCTTGTCGCGGTAGCCGAGCGCGCGCAGCATCGCGATCACGATCGGCGTCAGGATCAGCGCGGCGCCGTCATTGGCGAACAACGCCGACACCGCCGCGCCGAGCAACACGATCAGCACGAACAGCCGCCTGCCCTGCCCGCCGCCCCAGCGCGCGACATGCAACGCCGCCCATTCGAAGAACCCCGCCTCGTCGAGCAACAGGCTGACGATGATGATCGCGACGAAGGTGGCGGTCGCGTTCCAGACGATCCCCCACACGGTCGGGATATCGCCGAGCGAGACGACGCCCGCGAGCAGCGCGACCGCCGCGCCGCCCAGCGCACTCCAGCCGATCCCGAGCCCCCTGGGCTGCCAGATGACGAGCGCGATCGTGACGACGAAGATGGTCAGCGCGAGCAGCATCAGACGGGCTGACGACCCGCGCCGAGGACGCGCCGGCCATCTTCGCTGATGACTCGCTCGCCGTCTTCCTTGGCGAACGCCGCGCGCTGCGGCGCGGGCAGCAGGTCGAGCACCGCTTCGGACGGGCGGCACAGCTTCACGCCCAGCGGCGACACCACCAGTGGCCGGTTGATCAGGATCGGATGCGCGATCATCGCATCGACCAGCGCGTCGTCGGACAATGCCGTGTCGCCCAGGCCCAGCTCGGCAAACGGCGTCCCCTTCTCGCGCAGCAGATCGCGCGGCGTCATCCCGGCGCGCGCGACGAGCTCGACGAGCAGCGCACGCGACGGCGGCGTCTTCAGATATTCCACGACATGCGGCTCGATGCCCGCATTGCGGATCAGCCCGAGCACGTTGCGCGACGTGCCGCATTCGGGGTTGTGGTAGATCACGATATCGACGGCCATGGCGGGTCCTTTCAGCAGCATGGGGCGAGTTCGGCGAGCAGCGGCGCGCAAAGGTCGGCGTTGCCGGCGCAGCAATCCTTGACGAGGAACAGCATCAGCGCACGCACACCGTCGAGGTCGGCACGGTAGACGATCGAGCGGCTGTGACGCTCGGATCGCACCAGCCCGGCGCGTGCGAGCACCCCGAGATGCGCCGACATCGTGTTCTGCGGCACGTTCAGCTGGCGCGCGATCTCACCGGCCGCAATCCCGTCGGGCTCATGCCGCACCAGAAGCCGAAACGTATCGAGCCGCGTGGTCTGTGCGAGCGCGCCGAATGCAATGATCGCCGAATCACTATCCACATATCCAGCATAGTAGATATGTTCGGCTTTGACAGAGCGGCATTCGGTCATCGAGCAGGTTCGGCTGTCGCGCCAGCCGAGATGCGGCGGCCGCAGCGCCGAAGGGGCGTTGCGGCTGGGCGCTACTGCGGCATCCCCGGCCCCGCCGGCGTGGCGAACCAGATGACGTGCCGCGGTCCCTTGCCGTTGCTGCGGGCGCGGACGACCACTTCGTCGGTGCGGAACCCCGCCGATGCGAGGCGCCGGCTGAAAACCGGGTCGGGTGCGGCAGACCAGATCGACAGGATACCGTCGGGCGTAAGAGCCCGCTTCGCAGCCGCCAGACCGCGCGTCGAATAGAGCCGGTCATTGTCGGTACGGGTCAAGCCATCCGGACCATTGTCGACATCCAGCAGGATGGCGTCATACGCCGAGGCGGTCTCGGCGATGACCGACGCGACGTCGCCCTGGACCAGCCTTACGCGCGGATCGTCGAGACACCCGGCCATCAACGACGCCATCGGACCCCGTGCCCAGGCGATGATCTCGGGTACCAGTTCGACCACCGTTATCCGTGCCGTCTGGTCGAGAACCGCCAGCGCGGCGCGGAGCGTGAAACCCATCCCGTACCCGCCGATCAGCAGATGCGGCCTTGGCCGGTCGTGCAATCGCGCACACGTCATCTCGGCCAGCGCCTCTTCCGAACCGCTCATCCGGGTGCTCATCAGCTCGGCACGATCGAGCAGGATCATGAAATCCGCCCCACGCCGATAGAGCCGCAGCTCTTCGCCGCCGCCCGGCACGATCGCCGTCGCCATCAATTCTCGCGGGGTCATATCATTCTCGAGTCCGAGGATACCGAACATGTGCATCACCGATGCCGATGCCTCGGCGCTGTGCCGCGTGTCGTTACCCGGCACAGCGCGGCGCGTACAGGAGGATATGGCGCAGGTCGGCCCATGTCGGCCCATACCGGAACGCCGCCGCCGCAGATCACGCTCGCAGATCACGCCCGGTGAGCAAATCGGAGGACGACCGTCGTCCCCCCATCCGTATCGGCCAGCGTGACATTGGCCTTGAGGCGGGCGGCGGCGGAGCGGACGATCGCCAGTCCCAGGCCGCTCCCCTCGGGGCTGCCGGGTGCACCGAGCCGGACGAACCGGTCGAACACCATTTCGCGGTGTTCGGGCGCGATGCCGGGGCCGTCGTCGGCGATCGTGACCGTCGTCGCCGCCTCGGTCGCCTCGAGCATGATCGACACGGTGCCGCCGCGCCGGTTGTAGCGGATGCCGTTGTCGACGAGGTTGGAGAGAATCTCGAAGATCAGTGTCCGGTGACCCGACACGACCGGGCCGGCGGTCCCCTCGCCTTCCAGCGTCAGGTCGATGCCCGCCTCGATCGCGTGATTGATCTGGCGGGTGATGACCGCGGCGGCGACTTCGCGCAGGTCGACCGCTTCGAGCGGGGCCGACACGCCCGCTTCCTCGGCCCGCGCCAAAGCGAGCAACTGCGTCACGAGCCGTTCGAGCCGAACCACCGCGTCGGCGATCTCGTCCAATGCCTCGCGTCGTTCCGCGTCCGAGCCGCGGCGGGCGAGCGCGACCTGAACCTTCAGCACCGACAAGGGCGTGCGCATCTGGTGCGACGCATCGGCCGTGAAGCGGCGGACGCCGACGGTGGCGGTGTCGAGCTGCGCCAGCAGGCGGTCGAACGCGCCGGCGAGCGGGCGCAGTTCGCTCGGCAGCGGGCCAGTATCAAGCGGCGAGAAATCGGGGCGGGCGCGTTCGTCGCGCGCTTCGACGGCACCGCGAAGGCGGGCCAGCGGACGCAACGACCAGCCCAACGCAGGCCGAAGCAGCAACGCCGCCGCACCCACGAGAACGCATTCGCCGATCAGCAGCGCGAGCATGAGGCGGCGGGTGAGCGCCCCGCGGTTGTCGAGCGTCTCGGCGATCTGGACGATCACGGGCTTGTCGATCCGCGGGAGCGAGCGGCGGACTTCGGCGATGCGGATCTTCTGGCCGCGGTATCGCGCGAAACGATAGCGCGGCACGTCGATCGCGAGCGTCGCGGGATCGGGGGCAGGCAAATCCGCATAGCCGGTGAGCAGGTCGTTCCCCACGGCGACGCGGTAATAGACGTTGTCGCGCTCGGTGTTCTCCAGCATCCCGAACGCGGCGGCGGGCAGGTCGAGCGTCACTTCGCCGCGCTCGACCTGCACCGTCTCCGCGATCGCGCCGAGCGCCCCGCCGAGCACGCGGTCGTTGGTGCGGCGGACCACGTCGGCGATCAGCGTCGCGCCCACCACCCCGATCAGGATCGCCGCCGCCAGCAACGGGCCGAGCACCGCCACCAACAGCCGGGTGCGCAGCGCTGGCGTGCCCCGATCGGTAGCTACGGTCTCAGCCGGCATCGAGCATGTAGCCGACGCCGCGGACGGTGCGGATGCCGGGGCCGTCCGGCGCGAGCTTGGTGCGCAGGCGGGTGACATGGACCTCGATCGCATTGTCGCCGACCGGCTCGTCGAACCCGAACACCTCGCCGATCAGCAACGCGCGCGGCACCACGCGGCCGGCGCGCGTCGCAAGCGCCTCCAGCACCGCGCGCTCGCGCCGGCGCAGGTCGAGCGCGCGGCCGGCGATGTCGGCGTCGCCGGTCGAGCGGTTGATTGTGAGCGTTCCGACGCTGAGCACCGGCAGCGGATCGCCACCCCGCCGCCGGCCGAGTGCCCGCACCCGCGCCTCCAGTTCCTCGGGCTCGAACGGTTTGCGCAGATAATCGTCGGCGCCGAGATCGAGCCCGCGCACCCGGTCGTCGAGCGCATCGCGCGCGGTCAGCATCAACACGGGCACGCGCTCGCCACGCCGCCTGAGAGTCTCCAGCACGGTGAAGCCGTCGATGCCGGGCAGGCCGACGTCGAGGATCACCAGCGCATAGGGCTCCCCCGCGACCACCGACAGCGCATCCTCGCCGGTCGCCACGTGATCGACCGCATTGCCGCCCGCGCGCAGCAACGCACCGATGCTGCGCGCCAGCGCGGCGTCGTCCTCGATCACCAGGATGCGCATGAAAACCCGTGAAAGGTTGGTGACAGCTTCAATTCGTACTCCACCGCTGCAGTCTATCCGAACACAGAGACGGAAGGCGAGGAGAGTGATGATGGCACGAATTTTTCTGAAGATCGCATTGCTGGCTACGAGCTTCACCGCGACCGCCGTTATGGCGCAGCGCCCGGCCGGCTATCCGCGATCCTACGACCAGCTGATCGACGAGGCGCGCGCCGAGCGACAGGTGCGGATCTACGGCAACGCCGATCGCGCCGAGTTGCTGCCGGTCGTGGCCGCGTTCCGGAAGCGCTATCCGGGGATCACCGTGCTGTACGCGGACCTCGGCTCGACCGAGATGTATCGCCGCTTCGTCACCGAGACGCGTGGCAGGAAATTGTCCGCCGATCTCGTCTGGTCGTCGGCGATGGACCTCCAGGTCAAGCTGATCAACGACGGCTTCGCGCAGGGCTATGCAAGCCCCGAAAAGCCCGCGCTGCCGCCGGTGTCCGTGTGGAAGAACATGGGCTTCGGCGTCACCGCGGAGCCGATCGGGATCGTCTACAACAAGCGTCTCGTGCCGCCTGCGCAGGTGCCGCGGACGCACGCCGCGCTGGAGACATGGCTGCGAAAGAACGCCCGCGCGCTGACCGGTCGCGTCACGACGTTCGACCCGGCGCGCTCCAATGTCGGCTATCTGTACCTGACGGAGGACCTCGCCATCACCCGCGATACGCGGTCGTTGCTGGAGGCGATCGCCGCGACCAAGCCCGTGCTGTCGCAGACCAGCGAGCCGATGCTGCGCGGGGTCGCCGAGGGGCGGCAGGCGATCGCGTACAACGTCATCGGCTCCTATGCGCTGGAACGTGCGCGGACCGACCCGCGGATCGGCGTCGCGTTCCTCCAGGACTATACGATCGTCACGTCGCGGATCGCGTTCATCGCGCGCGAGGCTGCGCACCCGGCGGCGGCAAAGCTGTTCCTCGATTTCCTGCTGTCGCGCGAGGGCCAGTCGCTGCTCGCGAAACGCAGCCTGTGGCCGGTCCGGACCGACGTTTCCGCCCGCCGTCTTCCCGCCGCGCAGGCCCGGCCGATCCGCGTGGGCCCGCAACTTCTCGTCAACCTCGACCGCGTCAAGCGCCAGCGTTTCCTGCGCGACTGGACCGCGATTCTCGCCACCGGAGCCCAACAATGACTCTCTTCCGTACCGGGTGCGCCGCACTCGCGCTGATCGCCGCGACCCCGGCACTGGCCCAGGCGCCGAGCGACGCCGACCTAGCCGCGCTGGTGCGTGCGCAGGCCGCCGAGATCGCCGCGCTGAAGTCGCGGCTCGACCGACTGGAGAACAATGCCGCCGTCGCGCAGGCGTCCGCGCCGGTCGCGCCGGTTCAGGTCGCCCCGCAGGCGGTCGCGCAGAACACCGAACCGCGCCGCACCCTGCCGTTTGCGCCGCAGCTCGCGCCCCCGGGCCCGGCCGACCGCAGCGTCGCGCAGGCGGTTGCCGCGCGCGACAATCCGTCGGGCGTGACCACCGAATGGGGTGCCGGCCTACCCGTCTTCCACTCCGCGGACGGCGTCTACACATTCAAGCCGCGCGGCCGCATCCTGACCGATGTCAGCTCCAGCTTCGGGTCGAAATACGACGGCCGCAACATCACGACGACCGGCATGCGCGCGCTGCGCCTTGGTCTCGAAGGCGGCGTCGGCACGCATTTCTTCTACCAGTTCGAGAGCGATTTCTCGGAGAACGAGGTCGACGTCGTCACCGCGTTCGTCGGCTGGCGTAACAAGATCAAGCCGGGCCTCGATTACGATGTCCGCGCCGGCCATCTGTTCAACGACCGCAGCTTCGAAGGTTCGACGGGCTCGGATTCGACGCCGTTCCTCGAGCGCAGCACGGTCTCGACCGCGATCATTCCGCAGCGCGGTTTCTACGGTATCGGCGTGATGCCGCGCATCTTCTGGAAGACCGGCCACGCGTCGGTCACCGTCACGGGCGACCGGATCGACGGCACGCAGACCGTTGGCGACAGCCGGACGGTGCTCGGCCGCGCCCACTGGAACCCGATCAAGTCCGATACCGGCGTGCTCCACATCGGCGCGTGGGGCTTCGACGAATCGCTGTCGTCGGTCGCCGGCACGCTAACCCGCAACACCGTGATCGGCGGGCGCTTCAACGGTGCCCTACGCGTATCGACCGGGCCGTTGATCGGCGGCACCGGTACGACCGGCTACGGCGTCGAACTCGGCGGCTATCGCGGGCCGTTGTGGGTGATGGGCGAAGCGGGCCGCCGCAACGCGCGGCTCGACGGCGGGCGTCCCGATTTCGTCAGCAAGGCGTGGAGCGTCTCGGGCGGTCTGTTCCTGACTGGCGACCTGCCGCCGTACAACCCCCGCCTCGGCAGCTTCGGCCAGCCCAAGGTGTTGAAGCCCACGTTCGACGGCGGCGTCGGCGCGATCGAACTGACCGCGCGCTACGAAAGCCTCGATTTCGACAACCTGCTGACCGGCGGCGACGGCTGGGCGGCGACCGTCGGGGTCAACTGGTACCTCAACTCCTTCACCCGCTTCCAGGTGAACGCGATCCAGTGGAACACCGACAACCGCGCCGGCGACTATGTCGGCAACGACAGCGGCCAGACGGTGAGCGCCCGCGTGGGTGTGACGTTCTGATGTGGAGCGGCGATCCTGTCTTGTGCGGTGCAAGCAGCCTCCCGCGTCCCGTCATCCTGACGAAAGTCAGGACCCAGAGCCACGAGGCGCGGCCCCCTGAAACCCTGGGTCCTGACTTTCGTCAGGATGACGGAGTGTTTGTGGCGGCCCCCGCGACGATAGCTGCGGCGATAATTGCGACGGTTCCCGCCACCGCCCCCACCCCCTTTTTCACGCCCTTTCCTAGGACGATGCGATGAACCTTGCCCTGCTCGGCTTCCTGATGGTGGCCACGTTCATGACGTTGATCATGACCAAGAAGATGACGCCGCTGGTCGCGCTCATCGTGATCCCGTCGATCTTCGGCGTGTTCGCGGGCGAGGCCGCGGGTCTTGGCCCGATGATGATCGACGGCATCAAGAACCTCGCGCCGACCGGCGTCATGCTGCTGTTCGCGATCCTGTTCTTCTCGACGATGACCGACACCGGGCTGTTCGATCCGCTGGTCGGACGGCTGATCCGGATGGTCCACGGCGATCCAATGCGGATCCTGATCGGGACGGTCGTGCTGTGCGCGCTCGTCAGCCTCGATGGTGACGGGTCGACCACCTACATCATCACGATCGCCGCGCTGTTGCCGCTCTACAAGCGCTTCAACATGAACCGGTTGTACCTCGTCTGCCTGTTGATGACGACGAGCGGGATCATGAACCTGACGCCGTGGGGCGGCCCGACCGCGCGCGCGGCGAGTGCGCTGAAGCTCGATCCGGCGACGCTATTCCTGCCGCTGATCCCCGGCATGATCGCCGGCCTCGCCTTCCTGATCGGTCTAGCCGTCTATTTCGGGCGCAAGGAGCGCGTCCGGATGGGCGAAGCGGGCATCACCGCGGACACCGAGTTCACCGGCATGGCCGTCTCGCAATATCCCGAGGCACGCCGCCCCAAGCTGATCTGGTTCAACGCGGCGCTCGTCGTGACGCTGCTGACGTTGCTGGTGTGGGGCATACTCCCGTTGTCGGTGCTGATGATGCTGGCGTTCGCGATCGCGATGATCGTCAACTATCCCGGCGTCGCCGACCAGAAGGAGCGCATTTCCGCGCATGCCGGCAACGTGCTGGCGGTGGTGTCGCTGATCTTCGCGGCGGGCATCTTCACGGGCATTCTCGGCGGGACCGGCATGGTCGAGGCGATGAGCAAGGCGGTGGTCGGCGTGATCCCGCCCGCGCTCGGGCCGTACATGGCGCCGATCACCGCGGTGCTGAGCATGCCGGCCACCTTCTTCATCTCGAACGACGCATTCTATTTCGGGATGCTGCCGATCCTGGCCGAGGCCGGCGCGCATTACGGCGTCGCGCCCGAGGCGATCGCCCGCGCCTCGCTGATGGGCCAGCCGGTCCACCTGCTCAGCCCGCTGGTGCCCTCGACCTATCTGCTGGTCAGCCTGGTCGGGATCGACCTCGCCGATCACCAGCGCTTCACGCTCGTGCCCGCGATCGCCGTCTGCACGGTGATGACGCTGGTCGGCATGATCGCGCTCGCCTTCCCGTTCGTCGCCTGACGTGAGCACGCCCGCAACCCGCCGCTACCGGAGATTTCGCATGGTCCGACCGCGTACACCGTTGATGCTGCTCCCCGCGATGGGCTGCGACGGGCAGCTCTGGGCCCGCCAGATCGTCGATCTCGCCGCCGTCGCGCAGGTCGAGTTCGGCGACCTGTCGCAGGACGATACGCTGTCGGCGATGGCCGCGCGCGTGCTCGCCGCCGCACCGCCGAGGTTCGCGGTCGCCGGCGTCAGCCTCGGCGGCTACGTCGCGATGGAGATGGTCCGCCAGGCCCCCGACCGGATCGAGCGGATCGCCTTGTTCGGGACGCGCGGGTCGATGGACGTCCGTCCGCGTACCGTCGCAGGGCAAGGCATGCTCGCCACCGCGCCGCATGCCGATCCCCTGCTCAGCGCGATCGTCAGCGGTCCCGCGCAGGCGATGGCCGACCGCGTCGGCCCCGTGGTGTTCGAACGCCAGCAACGCGCGCTGCTCGCCCGGCCCGACATCAGCGAGGCGATCGCCGCGATCCACGTGCCAACGCTGGTCGCGGTCGGCGATCGCGACCGGATCTGCACCCCCGACGACGCACTGTCGCTGAGCTTGCGGATCCCGGGCGCAAGCTTCCATTTGCTGCGCGGTTGCGGCCATCTTTCCCCGCTGGAACGCCCGGGCGAAGTCACCTCGGTGCTCAGCCAATGGCTCAGGCAGGACTGACCGTCGCTCCGCCGCCGTGAATGGTGCCGCCGGTCCGCCCGGCCCGGCCCCGCTACGTGGTTTCCGATGCTGGGGCGCCATCCGTGTTGCCGTTAGGCGAGTGCATGTTCCGGCTGTCGGAACATGCACTCGAAAAAAAGAGCTCCACGACATGGTCGAACTTATCCCCGCGGATCGTCGCGCCACCTCCGGGACCACGGCGTCGAGCGCCGACCTAACGACGCGGAACGGCTACGTCTTCCGCGTCCGGCCCGCGGCACCGTCCGACGAAGCCGAATTGGGAGAGCTGTTTCGGCACGTCGACCGCGACGATCTGCGGTTTCGGTTTCTCAGTGCGATCCACAAGGTCGGGCATGACCAGCTGAAGGCGCTGGTCACGGTCGATCACGAGCATGTCGAGAATTTCCTCGCCTTCGACATCGCCAGCGGGCGCATGATCGCGACCGCGATGCTGGCGGCGGACGACACGCTCAGCCGCGCCGAAGTCGCGCTGGCGATCCGGACCGACTATAAGCGGCTCGGGATCAGCTGGACGCTGCTCGATCACGTCGCGGCGTTCGCGCGGGCGAAGGGAATCCAGACACTGGAATCGATCGAAAGTCGCGACAACCATCAGGCGATCGACCTCGAGCGCGAGCGCGGCTGGATCGCATCGGCCTGTCCGGGCGATCCAGCCTCGATGATCCTCAGGATGACCCTGACGCCGCCAGCCGTCTGACGCGCGCGACCGTCCACTTCGTCGCCTCGGTCACGATCACGGTCGCGACCGTCGCGACGAGGCAGAAGCGGAGCGTTCCCACCGAAACGGGCGACGTGCCGAGCACCCCGCCGAGTGGCGGCCAAAGCATCGCGCTCGCCTGCAACGCCAGCGCGATGCCGACACCCAGCAGCAGCCAAGCGTTCGACAATACCGGCTCGCGGAAGATCGAGCGGCGCTCGCTCCGCATGCACAGCACGTAGACGTTCTGGAACAGCACGGTCATCAGCAGCACCGCGTTCTGGATCTCGGCAAGCGGGCGCCCCTCCGCGGCATCTGCGACACTAGGTACAGCGCCAGCCCGGTCATCAACAGCGCGGGCGGGATCATCAGCGCGATGGCGCTCCGGTCGAGGATCGGCGCGCTTGGCGGACGGGGCGGCTGGCGGAGTTCGTCGCCCTCGCCGCGGCCGAAGCCGAGCATCACATCCTGCGCGCCATTGGTGACGAGATTGAGCCACAACAACTGCACCGCGGTCAGCGGCATCGGCAGGCCGAGCATCACCGCGCCAATGAACATGCCGATCTCCGCAATCCCGGTGGCCAACAGGATGATGACGATCCGCCGGACATTGGCATAGGTGACGCGGCCCTCCTCGACACCGGCGACGATCGACGCGAAATTGTCGTCGGCCAGCACCAGGTCGGCGGCACCGCGCGCGACGTCGGTGCCGGCGACGCCCATCGCCACGCCGATATGCGCCGCCTGGAGCGCGGGCGCGTCGTTGACGCCGTCGCCGGTGACCGCGACGAGTTCGCCGCTGGCCGCCAGGATGCGGACGATCTCGAGCTTCTGCACCGGTTCGATCCGCGCGAAAACGCGGCCGCCTAGCACCAGCGCGGCGAGCCGCTCGGGCTGTCCCGCAAGATCTGTCATCTGCGCGCCGGTGACGACCTGCTCCTCGGTGACCTCGAGCCCGAGCCCGCGGGCGATCGTCAGGGCGGTGCCGGGATGGTCGCCGGTGACCATCCGCACGCCGATCCCCGCCTCGGCACAGCGCGCGATCGCCGCGGGGACTTCGGGGCGGGCCGGGTCGATCAGCCCGATCCAGCCGAGCAGCACGAGATCGGTCGGCGCGGTCGGATCAGTGGTCGTCGCGCCGTCCGACGCGGCGACCGCGATCACGCGATAGCCTCCGCCGGCCATCGCCAGGGCAGCGGCGAACGCGGCAGGGTCGATCGCGCGACACATCTGCCGGATGATCTCGGGCGCACCCTTGGCGAACACGCGGACGCCCTGCCCTTCCGCCACCGCGACCGTCGAGAATTTGCGGACCGGTTCGTAAGGTAGCACCGCGGTCCGCGCGACCGCATGCAGCGCGGCCAGATCCTCGCCGCCCTCGCCTGCGAACCGCAGCAGCGCGACGTCGACCGAATCCCCAATCGGCGTACCGTCCGGTCCGATCGATGCCTCGTTGCACAGCGCGGCGGCGCGACGCATCTCCGCCAGAACATCTGCAGGCCAGTCGGCGCTCGCGAAAACCCGTCCGTCGGCGAGCAGTATCTTCTCGACCGAAAGGATGTTCCGCGTCAGCGTCCCCGTCTTGTCGCTGGCGATGATCGTGCACGCGCCCAGCCCCTCGACCGCGGGCAGCGAGCGGACGATCACCTTCCGCGCCGCCATCCGCCGGGTCCCCGCCGCCAGTGCGACCGTCACCGCGATCGACAGGCCTTCGGGAATCGCCGACACCGCCAGCGCGACGGCGAGCAGCAGGATCTGGTCGCCCGGCCGCCCCTGCATCACCAGGACGAGCGCGAACGGGATGATCAGCGCGATCGTCGCGATGCTGATCTGCCGCGCCAGCCGGTCGAGCCGGACGACGAGCGGCGGCGGCGTCGCCTTGGCGGTCCGCAACGACGCGTCGATCGCCCCCAGCGCGGTAGCCGCCCCGGTCGCGACGACGATTCCCACGCCGCGCCCCTGCTCGATCATCGTGCCCGCCAGCACCATCGTCGTGCGCTCGCCCGGCGGCGTGGCGGCGGGCAACAGCGCCGCCTGGTCCTTCGCGACCGCCACGGATTCGCCGGTGAAGGTCGACTGGTCGACGCACAGCGCGCTGCTCGACGAGAGGCGGATATCGGCGGGCACGGCCATGCCACTTTCCAGCGTGACGACATCGCCGACGACGATCGCGCGCGCATCGACCACCGACACCGCGCCGCCGCGCAGGACGGTCGCGGTCTGGCCGATCATCCGGCCGAGCGCGGCGAGGCTGTCCGCCGCCTTGCTCTCCTGCACCGTGCCGATCGCCGCGTTGACGAGCAGGACGACACCGATGAACCCCGCATCGGTGCGGTGGCCGAGCCCGAGCGAGATCGCCGCCGCCGCGATCAGCAGATAGATCAGCGGACTGTTGAACTGCCGCGCGAACAGCAGCAGCGTCGAGGGCGCCGGCGGTGGCGCGAGTTCGTTCGGCCCATCTCGGAGCAGGCGCGCGGCGGCATCCTTCGCGCTCAGGCCCTCCGCGCTGGTATCGAGCAGCGCCATCACGCGTGCGGCAGGCGTCGCGTGCCATGCTCGCGGGGCGGGTCTCTGGTCGTGCAGCTGGTCGATCGGGCGCTCGGCGATCATTGTCCGCTGGCTTCGATGGCCGTCGCCTCGATGATCGTCACGGGAGTACCGGTGCCGGCACTCGCCAGCGTCTCGCGCGTCACCAGCAACGTCGTACCGGGCGTCGTCACGGTCGCCAGCGCGGCGCGGAAACTCTCCGCCAGATGCCCTTTGGCGCGATCCTCGGCGGTCAGTTCGCCAGTTCTCGGATCGCCGGGCAACGGCAGGCGCAGCCAATGCTCGCCGGCCGCATCGATCGATTGCAGCGTGAACGCGGCGGTCCGCTCGATCGGCGCATCGAACGCGATCGCGCCGGAGCCGATCTCGATCCCGTTGCGCAACACGACCACCCGCTTGTCGCGCCCGCTGATCACGATCGAGACGGGCCCCTTGGGCGACAGCGCCGGGTTCCACACGAAGTCCCCGCCCGCCGATCCCGCCGACGTCAGCATGCCCGGCTTGGCGGCCACCACCGGAACGCGCGCGTCCTGCGTGATGACGACGGTGATCCCGAGCCGGGTGATCCCGAACAGCAGTTTGGCGAACGCAGGCGGCAGGCGGATGCAGCCATGCGAGGCCGGGTAGCCCGGCAGATTGCCCGCATGCATCGCGATCCCGCCCCATGTCAGCCGCTGCATGAACGGCATCGCTGCGTCCTTGTAGAGGTTCGATACGTGATCCGCGTCCTTCTGGAGCACGGTGAAGACCCCGGTCGGCGTCGCATGGCCATCGCTGCCGGTCGACACGGTCGAGACCCCGATCGCCACGCCGTTGCGGTAGGCATAGGCCTTTTGCGCGGCGAGGCTGACGATCACCGTCACCGGCCCGGCGGGTGCGATCTCGGGCGCCCAGAGATATTCGCCCGGCTTGAGCCGTTCGATCCGGCCGTCGATGCTCGGCGGTAGCTGCGCCGAAGCCGTGGTCGCGAAAACGAGGGCGAGCGCAAGGCTGCACGTCAGGCGGCGCGTCGTCATGATGGGTTCCGATCGTAGAGGTGTCGCCAAGCAGGGCGGTCGACCAGACGCTACCGATCGCGCCGCGCCCGCATCACCATCGGAAACTACGCATCGGATCCTCACGATCCTCCCCCGCCAGGGGGAGGTGGCTGGCTCTTGCCAGACGGAGGGGGAGGAAAGGGAAACCTCTGTTCCGTGTCCTCCCCCTCCGTCACCTTCGGCGCCACCTCCCCCTGGCGGGGGAGGATCGTCAGGTCCGATGGTTCACCGGGATACGCATCACACCGCGCCGCCGATCAGTGTCCCGATCGCCGCGGTCGCGGCCATCGCGAACGCGCCCCAGAAAGTAACGCGGACCGTGCCACGCCAAACGATCGCGCCGCCGGTCTTCGCGCCGATCGCGCCGAGCAGCGCCAGGAACAGCAGCGAGCCTATCCCAACCGCCCAGACAAGCAGTCCCGCCGGCACCACGAACACCGTCAGCAACGGCAGCGCCGCGCCGACCGTGAAGCTCGCGGCCGATGCGAACGCCGCCTGTACCGGCCGCGCACGTGCCCCGAGCGGGATGTCGAGTTCGTCGCGGGCGTGCGCGCCAAGCGCATCCTTCGCCATCAACTGCGCCGCGACCGTCGTGGCGGTAGCCTCGTCCACCCCGCGCGCGACGTAGATCGCCGCGAGTTCGGCCAGCTCGCCGCCTGGATCGTCGACCAGCTCGCGCCGTTCCCGCGCGAGTTCGGCATTCTCGGTATCCGCCTGCGCGCTGACCGAGACATATTCGCCCGCCGCCATCGACATCGCGCCGGCGACCAGCCCCGCCGTCCCCGCGATGACGATAGCGGTAGTCTGGTTCGCACCCGGCGCGGACGCCGCCGCGACGCCGATGATCAGGCTCGCGGTCGACACGATCCCGTCATTGGCGCCGAGCACCGCCGCGCGAAGCCAGCCGATCCGGTCGACGACATGACGCTCCCCGTCGCTGGCGCCGTCGCTGGCGCCGTGGCTGGAGATCGCGCGGGCCATCACGCGATTTCGAGCATGTTCTCGACCTTCACCGCGCCCGGCGCCGCCCAGGCGGTGCGCTCGGCGACCATCCGGTCGTGCGGCGAATCGACCGATCCGGTGAGCCGCACCGTGCCACCGTCGACCGACACCTTGATCGTGTCGCCGTCGAAGAACCACGACCGGTGCAGCGCGGTGCGGATATCGTTGCTGACATCGGTGACGTCGACCCGCGGCTTCAGCGTGATGTGGTTGACCACGCCGACCACGCCCGCAAGCGGCCGCACCGCCACCTCGGCCGCGTCCTTCTGGAAATGCCAGCGCACTTCGCCGCGCAGGCTCACCCAGCCGTCCTCGACCTGCGCCTTGATGCAGTCCGCGGGGATCGTCGTGTCCCAGGCCAGCCGCTCGACGATCGCGCTGGCAATCGCCTCGTCGCCGCGCTTGAAACGGTCCTCCAGCTGGACTTCGATCTGCTCCGCGACCGCCTTGACGCCATCGACACGCGCCGCGGCCCGTTCGGCGGCGTATTTCGCCGCATAGCTGCCGGCGTGGCCGCTCAGCGTGACGACGCCGTTGTTCGCGGTGACGCCGATATGCCCGGCGGGCACGCTCGGATCCCAGTTGAGTTCGGCGAGTACGGCCTTCTGCAATCTTGCGTCGTGGGACATGACACTCTCCTGAAGCGACGCGGGGATGCCCGGCCGATGATCGCGAACCTATCGATGCGGCCGATCGCGGCCAGCGTCGGGAACTACGCACATGCCGATGCCCCCCGGCGCACCTGCGTAATTCCCGATCCTTTCGCGCGACCGCCCGAACGCCGAAAGTTCAGCGAAAGAGGGAAACCGCGCATGACCTATTCGACCCTGATGGTGCATCTCGATGGCGGGCGTCCCAACGCCGCCCTGCTCGACGTCGCGGCCACGCTCGCCGACCGATACGACGCCGCGGTGATCGGCATCGCCGCGTGCCAGCCGGTCCAGATCGATACGTGCGACGGCTATCTCGGCGGCGAGTACGCGGTGATCGAGCGCGACATCGTCGCCGGCGAACTCGCCCGCGCCAAGACCGAGTTCCACGCACACGAGCGGCTCGCGCGGCATACGCTCGAATGGCGCTCGATCCCGACGCTCGCCAACATCGCGCACGTCGTCGCGGAGCATGCGCGCGCCGCCGATCTCGTCATCACCAGCGCAGGGCCCGGATTCGCGGACCTCGCGACGCATGCCGATACCGGCGAGCTGATCCTGCGCGCAGGCCGCCCGGTGCTGGTCGTCCCCGACGGCGCCGCCACCGCGACGTTCGAAACCGTCATGGTCGCCTGGACCGACACCCGCGAATGCCGCCGCGCGATCAGCGATGCGCTGCCGATGCTCCACGCCGCCGACCGCGTCGTCATCGCCGAGGTCGCGATCGACGCGATCGACGCACGGGCGCCGGTCGCCGATGCCGCCGCCTGGCTCGCGCGCCACGGCATCGACGCGGACAAGATCGTCGCACGGATGAAGGGCACCAGCATCGACACGCTCGCCGCGGTCGCCGACGAGGTCGAGGCCGATCTCGTCGTCGCGGGCGCCTACGGTCATAGCCGCATCCACGAATGGGCGTTCGGCGGCGTCACCCGCGACCTGCTGCTGCGCGACCGGCGCTGCACATTGTTGTCGCACTGAGCCATGACCGGGAGTGGCAAGTATCTGGGGCCGCTCGCGGCGGTAAACCCAAGAGTAGCGATCGGCGGGACATTATTGTCGGCAATCACGATTATCGAAGGATTATTGGCGTATAGTGAGTATTTCGCTTAACATGGGTCATATTCCGATGTCGGAGGTCGAAACCTCGACGCCCGACGGATCGGAATCGTCCGCAGGACAAGGCCCCCGTCTCAATGACTTGCCGATTCGTGCCACGAGCAACCGCACCGCCCGCATGATCGCGTCGCAATCCCCCGACGGCACTGCCGCATCCGTCGCGCGCGGCGATGCGACGCTGGCGGAGGAACTGGGGCTGCTGATCGACGGCGCGACGACCTATGCGATCTACATGCTCGATCCGCAGGGTCGCGTGACGATCTGGAACCGCGGTGCCGAACGGATCAAGGGCTGGGCGGAGGCGGAGATCATCGGCCGCGACGTCGCGGTCTTCTACCCGGCCGACGATATCGCCGCGGGCAAGCCCGAAGCCGACCTCGCCCGCGCGCATGCCTGCGGCCGGATCGAGGAGGAGAGCTGGCGGGTCCGCAAGGACGGCTCAGAGTTTCTCGCCGCAGTCACGATCACCGCGCTCCACGACGAGGCCGGCGCGCTGCGCGGCTTCGGCAAAGTCATTCGAGACATCACGCACGAAAAGGCCGCCGAGGCCGCGATCGTCCGGCGCGAGCATCATTTGCGCTCGATCCTCAACACCGTCCCCGACGCGATGATCGTGATGAACGAGAACGGCATCGTCGCCTCGTTCAGCGCGGCGGCCGAACTCGTCTTCGGCTATGCGGCGAGCGAGGTGGTCGGCCAGAACGTGGCGATGCTGATGCCGCACGCCGACGCGCGTGACCACGACGCCCACCTGCGGAAGTACCGCCATACCGGCGAGCGCCACGTGATCGGCAACGTCCGCCTCGAACGCGCGATGCGCAAAGGCGGCGAGACGTTTCCGATCGAGCTCGCGGTCGGCGAGGCGTCGATCGGCGGCGAACGGATCTTCACCGGCTTCATCCGCGACCTCACCAACCGCCACGCCACCGAACGCCGGTTGAAGGAACTTCAGTCCGAACTCGTCCACGTTTCCCGCGTCAGCGCGATGGGCACGATGGCGTCGACGTTGGCGCACGAGATCAACCAGCCGCTGACCGCGATCGCCAATTATCTCGAAGCCACGCGCGCGATGATCGGCGACAGCGACGATCCGGTATTGGCCCCGCTATTGGCCGACGTGGCCGAAGCGCTGGACTTGGCGGCGGCGCAGTCGCTCAGGGCCGGGACGATCGTCCGCCGGCTGCGCGCGTTCGTTGACGGCGGCGACACCGGGTTCCGCGACGAACGGCTCGACCTCCTCGTCGAGGAGGCGACCAGCCTCGGCCTGCTCGGCGCGCACGAGGCTGGCATCACGGTGACCAGGCACGTCGCGCCGGGCGACGTCATGGTGCTGGTCGATCGCATCCAGATCCAGCAGGTTCTGGTCAATCTGATACGCAACGCGATCCAGTCGATGGCGTGCTCCCCCGCAAAGGTGTTGACGATCGCCACCGCGCCCGAGCGCGAGGGCTGTATGCAGATCACCGTCGCCGACACCGGCACCGGCATCGACACCGCCGTCCGCGCGCGCCTGTTCGAGGCGTTCGCGACCACCAAGGAGGACGGCATGGGCCTCGGCCTGTCGATCTGCCGGACGATCGTCGAGGCGCATGGCGGCCGCATCTGGGCAGAGGGCGTCGCCACCGGCGGCACGGCCTTCCACTTCACCGTGCCCCTCGCCGCACTCGCTGAAGGCGAAACCCATGACTGACAAGAACCGCACGGTCCACATCGTCGACGACGACGAGGCGATCCGCCAGTCGGTCGGCTTCCTCCTGCGCAAGGCAGGGTACGCGGTCGAGACCTATCCCGCCGGCACCCACTTCCTCAAGGTCGTCACGCGCGAGACGCGGGGTTGCGTGCTGCTCGACGTCCGCATGCCCGATGTGGACGGGTTCGAGGTGCAGGCGCGGCTCGCCCAGACCGGCATCGCGCTGCCGGTGATCATGCTGACCGGCCACGGCGATGTCACTCTGGCCGTTCGGGCAATCAAGGCGGGCGCGATCGAGTTCCTCGAAAAGCCGTTCGAACGCAGCGCGTTGCTGGCGGCGATCGAGTCCGCGCTGGCCCACGCCGCACGGTCCGATCGCGAGCACCTCGCCGCCGCCGACGCCATCGTCCGGCTCGCCGCGCTCACCCCGCGCGAACGCGACGTGCTCGACGGGATGGTGCTTGGCCGCCCGAACAAGCTGATCGCCTACGACCTCGATATCGCCACCCGCACGGTAGAGGTCCACCGCGCCAATCTGATGGAGAAACTCGGCGCTCGGAGCTTATCCGACGTCCTGCGCATCGCGTTCGCCGCCGGGCTGGGCGAAACCGCCGAGCCCGCCTGACGCACCCCACCCAACCCTCGCCTTCTACGTACAGACGCGGCGCGGTACGCATGTCATCCACGGTCGGGACAAAGGACCGCCCGATGATCGACCAGCCCCCCTACACCCATGACGGCATCGGCGTTTCGCTGGTCGACGGCGACCCGGTGATCCGCCGCGCTCGCCAGATCATGCTGGTCTCCGAACGCTACGACGTCCGCTCCTACGCGACCTGCGCCGCGCTACTCGCCGACCCCCGCTCGCGCGACGTCTCGTGCATCGTCGTCGATGTTGCCGGTGACGGTGAAGAGGGCAGCGGCGAAGAGGGCGGCGGTATCGCCGCGCTTCACGCGATGCGCGCCACGGGCTGGCGGGGGAAGGCGATCCTGCTCGACAGCGGATCGCCCTTGCCTGCGCTGGTTCACGCCGCCGAACGCCACGGCGACCGCATCCTCGACCGCACCACCGGCGACGCCCCCCTCCTCACCGCGATCGCCGCCTCGATCGACCGCGGCTGGTCCACCTGGAACGCCGAGGGATGACGGGAAGACGCCCGCGTGCAGCCCGTGCGCTAACAGGCGAGGTGGAGCGTAAGACGAGGGCGGGCCGTCGCCTTGCGCAGCGTCGGCGGCGTCGCCGCGCGCTCGACCCGGGAGACACGCCGCGGGATCAAAGCCACCGGTTCGGCGACCAGGCACGGCAACGTTGCAGCAAGTGCGTCCAGCGTCTCGCCATACAGCCGCGCGAGCGTTTCATGCGCCACCCGCGCGCACGGCCCGGCCGCGGCGTCGGCCATCGCTTGCGTGGCATCCAGGCGACGCTGGAAATAGAGCATCTCGGTATGGATAGCGTTCATGGCGATGTCCCCGCCGGCCCGCCCTCGCCGCCGCACGATGCGGGTATCGAAGGGCTGATCCGTATCAAGACAGTAGCGCGGGCGGACGGCGCCGTCGGGACTCGGAAAGCACGTACTTCGCAACGGTCGTCAGGCGAGCGCGGCGGCGTGGAGCGCGATCTGCGCGTCTTCCTGCGAGGGCATCGTGCGGATGTCGAGCCCCGGCATCCAGGCCAGGCCCGCACGGATCGCCTGCCCCGTCGCCGCATCGTTCTCGCCGATCCCGCCGGTCAGCACGAGCATGTCGGCACCGCCCAGCGAGGCGATCATCGCGGCGATCTGCTTGCACACCGACCGCTCGAACATCCGGATCGCAAGGCCGGCGTCGTCGCCGGCAGCAGCGCGAAGAACCCGCATGTCGCCGGACAGACCGGAGACCCCAGCCATCCCCGATGCGTGATCGACCAGCGTCGCCAGGGCCGCGGCACCCAGTCCGGTCTCGCGCAGGAGATACAGCAGCACGCCCGGATCGAGATCACCCGTCCGCGTCGCCATCATCACGCCGCCGGACGGGGTCAGCCCCATGCTGGTGTCTATCGAGCCGCCATCGCGCACCGCGGTCACGCTCGCCCCATTGCCCAGATGCGCAATCACCAGCCGAGCGGGCCTGTCGTTGCCGAGCTGCCGGACGATCGACTCGCACGACAGCCCGTGGAAGCCATACCGCCGCACCCCGCCCGCCCGATACGCGCGCGGGATCGGCAGCGTGCTCGCGACGTCCGGCATCCCCGCATGGAACGCCGTATCGAAGCACGCGACCTGCGGCACACCCGGATAGCGCGCCCCCGCCGCCCGGATCAGCGCCAATGACGCCGGCCCATGCAGCGGCGCGAACGCACACGCCGCTTCCAGATCCGCCATCACCGCATCGTCGATCCGACAATGCGCGGCGCGATGCGGCCCGCCATGGACGATGCGGTGGCCGATCACCGTCGGCGTAGGCCACCCCCGCAATGCTATCTCGATCGCGTCGAAGAACCGCCCGTGGTCGTCCGTCGTTTCGATCGTCCCACCAACCAGCAGGACCGGATCGCCATCGACCGCGTAAAGACCGTACTTCAGTGACGACGAGCCACTGTTGAGCGCGAGAACTACGCGCCCCTTCACCGCGACCATTGCCAGTCACGCACCTCCGGCAGATCGTCGCCCTGTTCGGCGATATACAGCTTGTGCCGCTCCATCGTCGTCCAATAGCGCGCCGTCTCGCGCGGCACCCGGTCCTGGAACCGCGGAATCCGCTCGATCGCATCAAGCGCCAGCCGGTACCGGTCGAGATCGTTCAGCACGACCATGTCGAACGGCGTCGTCGTCGTCCCCATCTCCTTGTATCCGCGGACATGGATATTCGCGTGGTTCGCCCGCCGATATGTCAGCTTGTGGATCATCGCCGGATAGCCGTGGAACGCGAAGATCACCGGCGTGTCGCGCGTGAACAGCGCATCGAACTCGCGCTCGTCCAGCCCGTGCGAGTGCTCGGAGCGCGGCTGCAACCCCATCAGGTCGACCACGTTCACCACCCGGATACGGATGTCGGGCAGATATTCGCGCAACAGCGTCACCGCCGCCAGCGTCTCCAGCGTCGGCACGTCGCCCGCGCACGCCATCACCACGTCGGGCTCGGCATCGTTGCCCGCCCATTCCCAGATCCCCGCGCCCGCCGTGCAGTGCCGCACCGCCGCATCGATCCCCAGCCACTGCCATTCGGGCTGCTTCCCCGCGACGATCACATTCACATAGCCGCGACTGCGCAGGCAATGATCGCCCACCGACAACAGGCAGTTCGCATCGGGCGGCAGGTAGATCCGCATCACGTCCGCGGTCTTGTTCGCGACGTGATCGATGAACCCCGGATCCTGGTGCGACAGGCCGTTATGATCCTGCCGCCAGACATGCGACGTCAGCAGATAGTTGAGCGAGGCGATCGGCCGCCGCCACGGGATCGTCCTGGTCGTCTTCAGCCACTTGGCATGCTGGTTGACCATCGAATCGACGATGTGGACGAACGCCTCGTAGCACGAGAACAGCCCGTGCCGCCCGGTCAGCAGATACCCTTCAAGCCAGCCCTGGCAGAGATGCTCGCTCAGCACCTCCATCACGCGGCCATCGATGCTCAGATGCTCGTCGACCGCCTCGATCTCCGCCATCCAGACCTTGCCCGACACGTCGTACACGTCGGCAAGTCGGTTCGACGCGGTCTCGTCCGGCCCGAACAGGCGGAAGTTCACGCTCGCCAGGTTGAGCTTCATCACGTCGCGCAGATAGCGGCCGAGCACCCGCGTCGCCTCCGCCTTCACCGTGCCCGGCACGTCCAGCGGCACCGCAAAGCTGCGGAAATCGGGCAGCGACAACGGCACCATCAGCTCGCCGCCATTGGCATGCGGATTCGCGCCCATCCGCCGATGCCCGGTCGGCGCGAGCGAGGCATACTCCTCCATGAACTTGCCATTCGCGTCGAACAGCTCCTCGGGCCGATAGCTCCGCATCCACTCTTCGAGCTGGCGGAGATGCTCGGGATCCTTGAAGTCCGCGATCGGCACCTGGTGCGCGCGCCACGTCCCCTCGACCGGCTTGCCGTCGACGAACTTCGGCCCGGTCCAGCCTTTCGGCGTGCGGAAAACGATCATCGGCCAGCGCGGACGCTGGGGCGTCACGCCCTCGATCCGCGCCGCCGCCTGGATCACCTGGATCTTCGCCAACGCCTTGTCGAGCGCCGCGGCCAGCTGCTGGTGGACCGCCGCCGGATCGCTCCCGCCGACATAATAGGGCTCATGCCCATAGCCGCGCAGCAACGCGTCGAGTTCATGCCCGTCGATCCGTGCGAGGATCGTCGGATTGGCGATCTTGAACCCGTTGAGATGCAGGATCGGCAGCACCGCGCCGTCGCGCGCGGGATTGAGGAACTTGTTCGAATGCCAGCTCGCCGCCAGCGCGCCGGTCTCCGCCTCGCCGTCCCCGACCACGCACGCGACGATCAGGTCCGGATTGTCGAACGCCGCGCCGTAAGCATGCGCCAGCGAATACCCCAGCTCGCCGCCTTCGTGAATCGATCCCGGCGTCTCGGGCGCGACATGGCTCGGGATACCGCCCGGCCACGAGAACTGCCGGAACAGCCGGTGCATGCCCGATCGGCTCCGCTCGATCGCCGGATAGCGCTCGGTATACGAGCCCTCCAGATAGGTATTCGCGACCAGCCCCGGCCCGCCATGCCCCGGCCCGATGATGTTGATCATGTCGAGGTCGTGCTCGACGATCAGCCGGTTGAGATGGACGTACAGGAAGTTCAGTCCCGGCGTCGTGCCCCAATGGCCGAGCAGCCGCGGCTTGACGTCGGCGATCGTCAGCGGCCGATCAAGCAACGCGTTGTCGCGCAGGTAGATCTGGCCGACCGAAAGGTAATTCGCGGCGCGCCAGTACGCGTCCATCCGGCGCAGCATATCGTGGGACAGCGGGTGCGCTTTCGTAGGCGCGAGCGTTGCAAGGTCGGTCATGCCTGACTCCCGAAATCGAGGACGACGCGCGAGGCGACCTGGCCGTGTTCGAGGCGGTCGAAGATGGCGTTGATTGCAGACAAGGGCTGCAATTCGATGTCCGCCTTCACCTTGCCGTCGGCGGCAAAGGCGAGCGCCTCGGCCATGTCCTTGCGCGTGCCGACGAACGATCCGCGCACGGTGATGCAGTTCGCGACCACGTCGAACAGCGGCAGCGGGAAGTCGCCCGGTGGCAGGCCGACCAGCACGCACGTCCCGCGCCGGCGGGTCATCGCCACGCCCTGGTTGAACGCGACCAGCGATGGCGCCGTGATCAGGACGCCGTGCGCGCCGCCGCCCGTCCCGTCCTTGAGCGCGGCGATCGCATCCTTCTCGCGGGCATCGATCAGCAGGTCCGCGCCCAAGGATTCCGCATGCGCGAGCTTGCCCGCGTCGACGTCGACCGCGGCGACGCGCAACCCCATCGCCTTGGCATATTGCACCGCCAGATGCCCCAGCCCGCCGACACCCGAGATCGCGATCCACTCGCCCGGTCGTGCGCCGGTTTCCTTGATGCCCTTGTAGGTCGTGATGCCCGCGCAGATGATCGGCGCCGCCTCGACAGCGGACAATCCGGCAGGGATATGCGCGACATAGTTCGGGTCGGCGAGGATATACTCCGCGAACCCGCCATTGCGCGTGTAGCCGCCGAACTGCGCCTCGGCGCACACCGTCTCCCACGCGGACAGGCAATATTCGCAGTGTCCGCACGCGGAATAGAGCCACGGCACGCCGACCCGGTCGCCGAGCTTGACGATCGTCACGCCCGCGCCGACCTCGACGACGATGCCGATCCCCTCATGGCCGGGAATGAACGGCGGCACCGGCTTGACCGGCCAGTCGCCGCGCGCCGCGTGCAGGTCGGTGTGGCAGACCCCGCACGCTTCGGTCTTGACGAGAATCTGCCCCGGCCCCGCGCTCGGCACCGGCCATTCGCGCAGGGTCAGGGGTTTGCCGAATGCCTCGACGACGGCGGCTTGCATCATACGGGTCATGAAACGTCCTTGAAGATGCGGGCTTGAAGATGCGGGAAAATCAACGCGCCATCCGGGTGACAAGCGCGGGGTCGGCGAGCAGCGCCTCGTCCCCGAACGCGATCTGCGCGCAGGTCCGCTGCGCCTGCGCGGCAACATCGCGCAGATACTGGTCGGCGAACCGCGCACTCAGCCCCGGCACGATATGCGCGAACCGGCGATGCTCCTGCGATCGCATCCCGAACGCGTGGACAAGATACTGGTCGAAGACGCTGTTGAGGCCCTGCCCCTGCCCCTGCTCGTCGAGCCAAATCTTGCTCGCCGCGGAGGTCGAGAAACTGAGCAGCCGCTTGCCGCCGAGCAGGTTTGTACGCGCCCGCCCCTGCATCGCCTCGGGCTGCACGCCAGCCCCGAACACGCGTTCGACATAGCCCTTGAGCATCGCCGGCGGGGTCCCGAACCAGATCGGATAGATCAGCACGAACACGTCGCACCCGGCGATATGCTCGATCTCGTCGAGCACGTCCTGGCCGTAGGTCGCCGCGACATTGGTCGGCCGCTCCGCCGCCTTCAGCACCGGGTCGAACCCGATCGCATACAGGTCGCGCAACACGACATCCTGCCCGGCCGCGCGGACCGCCGCGCAATAGGCGTCGGCGATCGCATGGTTGAAGCTGGCCGGACCGGGATGGCAGAGGATCACGGCATGCCGCCCCGTTCCCGTCTCTTGCGTGTCGCCCATCATCGCCTCGTCCTCCGTCGCAAGCTCACCGGTATCGGCATCGCGGCGCCATCGACCGCGACGTCATCCGATGACCTCGAAACGGTCTACGCCATGCGGGGCGGGTACTTGATCCCTCGGAAACTACGCAGCTGGTCCGACGCGCTAAGTTTTTCGGTTGAAAAGATAAATTCGGCGCGTTCGTCTCGTTTAAGGCAACCCCAGCGCGAGTATTAACGTTTCTTTCACCTCGCTACCCGCCATGTACGGATCGATGACCGGTCTTATTTCCCGCCTGCGACAGTTGCGACAGTCCGACCAGGCGATCGCCGCGCATGTCCGGCATACCCTCGTGGAATCGCTCTATGCATCGCCCCAGTCGCTGGTGATCGGGGCGCTGACCAGCGGCGCGATCACGGCGATCGTGGCGCTGGTCGGCGGAAGCCGGTCGATGGTCGTTTGTGCCGTCGCCATCGTCATCGTCGCCGGCATCCGGATCGTCGACGCGCTCCGCTTGCGCCGCTCTGGTTCGACCCGAAGCACGCTGGCCGGACGCTGGGCGAGCCGGCAGGAATTCGTCTATCGCACCGGCGCGCTCTGCTACTCGGCATTGCTCGGCACGTTCGGCTTGCTCACGCTGGTGCATACGTCCGACGGTGTGCTGCAGTTGCTCGCGGTGACGACTGCGGTGGGATATGCGGCGGGTATCGCCGGTCGCAACGCCGGTCGACCGTGGATCGCCCTGTCGCAATTGTGTTTCGCGTCGGTCCCGCTGGCGCTGGGACTGTTCGCCTCGGTCGAGCCGCTCAAGATCGCGCTCGGCGTGGTCATCCTGCTGTTCGTCGTGGCGATGATGGATATCACGTTGCAGACCTATGGCGTGATCCTGCGGGCGACGATCGCGTCGCGGGAAAAGACCGCGCTGGCAGAGCACCATGCTGCCGTCGCCCGTCGCGACGACCTGACCGGGGTAGCCAATCGAACCGCCTTCCGAGAGCGGTTCGAGGCGCAGTTGAAGGCCGTGGTCGGCCGGGATCACAGCCTTGCGATCCACTGGATCGACCTCGACCGGTTCAAGGAGATCAACGACTCGTTCGGGCATCTTGCCGGCAATGCGGTCCTGGCCGGGATTGCCCGCCGCCTCGACGAAGCGTTCGGCAGGAGCGGGATCGTCGCGCGATTGGGCGGCGACGAGTTCGCCGTCGTTTGCGCGATCGCCCGGCAGGACGATGCGATCGACATCGGGCGGAAGATCATCGCGCTGGTCGAGCGCCCGGTCCAGCATGACGGCCGCATGCTGCGGGTCGGCGCGTCGCTCGGGATCGCGATCGCCCCGATGGACGGCACCGATGCCGATACGCTGCTGAAAAACGCCGATCTCGCGCTGTACCGTGCCAAGGACAGCGGGCGCGGGCAGATGTGTTTTTACGAGCCTTTGATGGACGAGAAGATCGAACGCGGCCGCGATCTCGCGGCGGAAATGCAGGGCGCGCTGGAACGCGGCGAGTTCCACCTGATGTTCCAGCCGATCTTCGACCTTGCCGGCGAGCGCGTGCTCTCGTGCGAGACGCTGTTGCGATGGACCAACCGCCGGCTAGGCTCGGTCTCGCCCGCCGAATTCATTCCGATTGCCGAGGATAACGGCCTGATCGTCGGGATCGGCGGCTGGGTGATCCGGGAGGCGTGCCGGATCGCCAGCGAATGGCCGGCGGACGTGAAGATCGCAGTCAATCTCTCGCCGATCCAGCTACGGTCCACCAATCTGCCGATGGTGATCATGAGTGCGTTGGCGAGCAGTGGGTTCGCGGCGGACCGGCTCGAACTCGAGGTGACCGAGTCCGTGTTGCTCGACGACATCGAGGCGTCGCTCGCGGCGCTCGACGCGATCAACCGGCTCCACGTCCGGACCACGCTCGACGATTTCGGCACCGGCTATTCGTCGCTGAGCTATCTTACCAAATTCCCGTTCCAGACGCTGAAGATCGATCGATCGTTCATCACCGACCTCGAACAGAGCCCCGCGTCGGTGGCGATCGTCCAGACGGTCATCGATCTTGCCGCAAAGCTCGGGATGCGAACGGTCGCCGAGGGCGTCGAGACGCAGGCGCAACTGGATCAACTGCGTCGGACCCGGTGCGATGCGGTGCAGGGCTTTCTGCTTGCGCATCCCATGCCGGCAAGCATGGTGGCGTCGATGCTTGCCGACGGTGGGATCAAGGCGCAGCAGCGGTCCTGATCAGCAGGACGCCACCTGCGCCTTTTCGAGCAGCCTGGTCTGGGCACCCACCAGCCGCCGCATGAGTTTCAGGTCCGCGTCGCTGAGCCTGAGGGCCGCATCGGCCCAAAGATCGACCACGGCCTCGAGCTCGCCGAGCGCCAGCGGATTGACCGATCGCGAAGCCTCGTAGATCGCGCAATGGCCGCTATGGCGTCGACGGTTCTGCCGAATATAGCTTTCCACCTCGGCACGCCCCTTGCCCGGATCGGCCAGGGCGTGAACGATACCGAGGTCATAGAGTTCTTCGGCGCTGTAGCTTCGTCCGCTGAGGATCATCTGCTCGGCCCGCGCCGCCCCGAGCCTGCGAGACAGGAAGCAGTGCGCCCCCATCCCCGGGAAAAGCCCGAAATTGGTCTCCGGAAGTCCAAAGTTCGTGCCGCGTTCGGCGATCACGACGTTGAACGACAGCAGCGCTTCGAAGCCACCACCCAGCGCATCGCCCTCGACCAGACCGATCGTGATGATCGGTCGATCGAGGCTCAGCATGTTGCGGTGCAGGATGCGGACGCAGGCGCGCCCGTAAGCGACCAGCGCGTCGCGATCGCCGTTGCGGATGTGGTCGGAGAACAGATCCAGATCGCCGCCGAGCGAGAACACGCCGGGAAAGCGCGATCCGAGCACGACGTATCGGATCGGCATGTCACCCGACGAGCAGGCCTGGGCGATGTCGGCCTGCCAGTGTCCGAATTCGGCGAGCAGGCCAGGATTGAAACTCGGCCTGACCCGTTGCCGCATGTAGGTCCACAGCGTGTCGAGCTCTGGGTCGAACTGGGTTTCCAGATCCGCGAAGGCGAACGGCCGCCGGGATTGCGGGGGTGGCGGTATCTCGACCGATCGTTGATGACGCGGCTTGGTACGATCGACAGGCAGGATAGCAGGATATTCGAGAGTCATGGCGACGTCCTTGTTCACCCGCAGCGTTTTGCTGCGAGCGACATAGGTCGCATTTTCTGGCGAAAGCGCCCGCGAGAATCGCGCTCCGCAACGGCTCAACGCATATGCCCGAGGACGACGTCGCATCTCGCGATGCCGGGCTGAAATGCATCGCCGGAATCGATCGGAGAATAGCTTCCCGAATCAGCCGCTCTGCTAGGTCGGAGACGCTTCTAAACGCACCAAACCCGCGTCGCCGGCCAGCGATCGCGGGCTTGAGATTGAATTGGCGTTGCGTCCCAGTCCTTATTCAGGGTCGAGGCACTGCGATTGCCAGCCTTGGCCGGCTAACCGCGAGCCTGATCCTCAGTAGGAGTTGCCCCCGCTGGCGAGCGCGGGAGGCGGCACGAGCATCGCGCCGCCTCCCCGTCCGCTCAGCGAACCGAGCCGCGACGAAACATGTTGACGATCGCGAGCAAGATCACCGCGCCGACCAGCGAAATCAGGATCGACTGGATGTTGAGCGCGCCGTCCATGATCGATGCGCCACCGATCAGCGGGGTGATCAGGAAGCCGGCGAGCAACGCACCGACGATGCCGACGACGACGTTGAGGACAACGCCCTGCTGCGCATCGGTCCGCATGATCATGCTGGCGACCCAGCCGATGAGTCCGCCGACGACGAGAAGGATGATGAGGTTCATGATGTGGCTCCTGGTGGATAGTGGTACAGCAGCATCAACCGACATGGTGCGCATTCCGTTCAGTTCGGGCGTGCGTCCGGGGAATTCGGGATTGGTGCACAAGCACCTGGGCCATTGGTATATTATGCCGACGCGTACGGAACCGGAGGCCTGGGTCCGGCGCTGAACGAGCATGACGAAAACCTCCAGCAAGCCGCTGCACGAGCCCACCCTGCACCATCTGGAACAGCTCATGACCGGGCTGCTGGAGGGCGTGATCCTGATGGATCCGACCGGCATCATTCTCAGCGCCAACCCCGCCGCGCTGAAGATGCACGGCGTCCGCGCGGTCGAGGATCTGGGCGAAACCGCGGACGAGTATGCCACGCGGTTCCGGCTGCGCTACCGCGATCGGCGCGCGTTGCCGCGACGCGAATATCCGCTGATGCGCTTGCTCGCGGGCGAGAGTTTTCCGGACCTGATCGTCGAGGTCGCGCCGGCCGATGCCGACGAGCCGCGCTGGGTGCACCAAGTGCGCGACATCGTCATGGACGAGGATGGCGGCGAACCCGATTGCCTGGGGCTGGTCATCAACGACGTGTCCGAACGGTTCGATGCCGAGGACCGGTTCGAGGCGATGTTCCATGCGAACCCCGCGCCGGCGCTGATCATTCGTGTCTCCGACCAGCGCTATGTGCTCGTCAACCAGGGCTTTCTCGACCTGTCTGGCTATGGCCACGAGCAGATCATCGGCAAGACCTTGTTCGATCTCGACTTTCTCGCGCAGGTTGAGCGCAAGGCGTTCGTCAAGGACCGCGTCGTCAACGGCCAGACGGTCCCGCAACTCGAAGCCGAGCTGCCGCTGGCGAACGGCGATACGACGCTGGTCATCCTCGCCGGCCAGCCGATCGAGGTCGCCAACCAGGACTGCGTGCTGTTCACCTTCGCCGACCTCGAGCCCAGGCGCCGTGCCGAGCATGCGCTGAAGGCGAGCGAGCGGCACTTCGCCTCGGTGTTCGAGATGGCGCCGGTCGCGATGGTCGTGACGCGGGGCGAGGACAACCGCATCGTCCAGGTCAATGCGGCGTTCAAGGCGCTGACCGGGTATGCGGACGAGGCCGTGATCGAGCGGGTCGCGGACGATCTCCAACTGTGGAACGACGCGGCGCAGCGGCAGGGACTGGAGACCGAGATTCGCGATCGGGGCGGGTTTCGCGGGCTCGACGTCCAACTGCTGCATCGGAGCGGCGAACCGCTCGACTGCCTCGTCTCCGCCGAGCGCGTCAGCATCCATCGTGATCCGTGCGTACTGTGGCTGTACCAGGACATCTCGGCCCGCAGGCGCGGCGAACTCGAACTGGTCGAGGCGATCGACGCGGTGATGAAGGACGCCAATTGGCTCAGCCGATCGATCATGGACAAGCTGGCGACGCTGCGGAACCCGCGGACCAGCGCAGGGGCGAGCGCGCCGGTGGCCGACCTCAGCAAGCGCGAGCGCGAGGTGCTCGAACTGATCTGCCAGGATCTCGACGACGCGGCGATCGCGGACCGGCTCGATCTGTCGCGCAACACGGTGCGCAACCATGTCGCGCGGCTCTACGCCAAGATCGGCGTCAACCGCCGCAGCGCCGCAGTGGTCTGGGCCCACGAACGCGGGGTCGGTGCGTGAGCCCGTCGCCGGATCAGCGCTCGCCGAACAGCTCGCGTTGCGATTTTTCGAGTTCTTCGGCGTAGCGGCGTCGTACGAAAGATTCCGACAAGATGCCGAGCACCATCCGGTCTTCGTCGAGGACCGCGAGTTCGTCGGCGCCGGACGCGTCGAAGCGGCGCATGACCTCCGCAATGTCCATCGTCGGCGTCAACGCGGCGTCGGTATTGACGCCAAGCGCACCGACCGGCGACGCGGGATCGAGCCCCTCGGCATAGGCGGTGGGAGTCTGGACGATCCCTGCATAGCGATCGTCGGCGTCGACCAGCACCGTGCGGCTGGTCGCCCCGAGCGGCACCCGGCGGCGGAATTCGGCGATCGTCGTCGCCGCCGGCATCGCCTTGGTCTCGCGCCGCATCATCCGCCCCGCGGTCAGCATCCGCACCCAGCCGACGTCGCGCGCGCTCTTGATCGTCTCGCCGCGCAGATGCAGTCGCCAGGTCGAGAAGCTGTAGCCGAACGTCTCGCGCACGATCGTCGACGACACGAGCGCCGCCGCGAGCACCGCACCGGTCAGCGCGAAGTCGTGGGTCGCCTCCAGCACGAGCATCGCCATCGTCATCGGCCCGCCGACCACCGCGACCGCGAGCGCCGCCATCCCGACCAGCGCGGCGTTGCGCGGATCGAGCACCTCCTGCCCGACCACCGCGGCGAGGCTGCCGGCGAACAGATGCCCGACCAGCGTGCCGAGGAACAGCGAGGCGAAGAACAGCCCGCCGCGAAACCCGAATCCGAGCGACACGATCGACGCCGCGCATTTGGCGAGGAAGATGGTCGCGATGAACGCCAGCGGCGCGCCAAGCGCGAGATCGGCGTGGAGCGCGCCATGCCCCGCGGACAGAACCTGCGGCGACACCAGCGCGACCGGGATCAGCAGCAGCCCGCCGATCGCGGGACGCAGCCAATCGGGCAGGTGCGCGCGCCGCGTTCCCCGCTCGACCAGCGCGACCGCGTGCATCAACGCTATACCGATGCCTGCACACAGCGCGCCAAGCCCGGCATACAGCAGGTAATGATGCGTCTCGGTCGGCATCGTCGAGACCGAATCGATCACGTAGGGCTGGATCCCGAGGAGGTGCGCGACCAGCGTACCGGCCAGCGCCGCGGCGACCACCGGCGCCAGTGCGGTCGGCGTATAGGCGCCGATGACGATCTCGAACGCATAGAAAGCCCCGGCCAGCGGCGCACCGAAGGCGGCGGCGATCGCCGCACCGGTGCCTGCCCCGACAAGGTTGCGCAGATCGGCGCGGCGCAGGTTGAACGCGGCCCCCGTCACCGAACCGATCGCGCCGCCGAGCTGCGCATAGGCCGCTTCCAGCCCGACGGATGCGCCGAAGCCGTTGGACAGGATCGTTTGCCCGGAGATCACCAGACTGTCGGGCACCGACATGCGACCGCCATGCAGTGCGTTCGCCTCGACCGCATCGACCATGCGTCGTTTGCGCGCGCGAGTCGCCCAGGAGAACAGCGCGAGCACGATCCCGCCGATCGGCAGCACGATCAGCGCCGCCAGCGGCAGCGAGGGCAATGCGCTGAGCCGGGCGGCGGACGAAAGGCCGAACAGGAGATGCTGCATCGTCCGCGCGGCGGCGCCCTGCAGCACGCTGAGCAACCCCGCCCCCGCCCCCACCAGCGTCGCCAGCACGATGAACGCGGCTTCGCTCGTCCGGACGCGCCGGCGAAACCATTTGAGGGCGGACAGAGGTTGCAGGATCAGGCACCCAATCGCGACGGTCGATATCCGCCTCTACGTCCTGGCGCGCGTTTTGCCACCGCGCTTTCGTCGTGCGCAGGCGCGCGGCGGTCCGCGACGGAGCGATCGGACCGCAGCGCAATTTCGGGCTGCGCGGCCGGCGTCGATGATATCGTTATCATCAAAGGGGTCATCCTGGGCCCCATGGTTTGGGCTTTCGCACGCTACCGCCCGGCCCTGCGTTGACCACGTCCCGACCCCGTTTCATAAGGCGGTTGATTTATCTGATCAATGTCGTTCAATTGTTCATTGCGGAAGTCGGATCGGCGATCGCATAGGGGAAGGGATGATGTAACGCAGGGGGCTTGACGGGCTCGCTGGCGCGCATAGGGTAACGCTAACAATATGGAGAGGGATATCGTGGAGATCGCATTCGCATCGGCGGTGGCGTTGCCTGCCGACTGGGACCAGGCCATTTTGCTGGGCAGAATCGACAGCGGTGATGGACCTACCCCGGTGATCGTTCGTGGCGGTCGCGTCTACGATATGTCCCGTGTCGCACCGACGGTCGCCGATCTGGTCGCGTCGGGCGAGTTCGACACGAATGCCGGTACCGATCTGGGTCATCTCGACGACCTGCACCTGTCGCCTGAGCCAGGCGCCAAGATCCGCCTGCTCAGCCCGATCGACCTGCAATGCGTCAAGGCATCGGGCGTGACCTTCGCCGTGTCCGCGCTGGAACGCGTGATCGAGGAACGGGCGCGCGGCGACGCGTCCGCCGCGGTCGCGGTCCGTGCCCGTCTCGAGGAGCGCGTCGGCGGCAGCATCCGGTCGGTCGTACCCGGATCGCCCGAAGTGGACGCGCTGAAAGCCGCGCTGATCGAAGACGGCATGTGGTCGCAATATCTCGAGGTCGCGATCGGCCCCGACGCGGAGATCTTCACCAAGAGCCCGACGCTGTCGACGATCGGCTGGGGCGGCGAGATCGGCATCCGATCCGACTCCACCTGGAACAACCCCGAGCCGGAAGTCGTGCTGATCGTCGACCGCGACGGCAAGACCGTCGGCGCGGCGCTTGGCAACGACGTCAACCTGCGCGATTTCGAGGGGCGTTCCGCGCTCCTGCTCGGCAAGGCGAAGGACAATAACGCGTCCTGCTCGATCGGGCCTTTCATCCGCCTGTTCGACGACACATTCGGCATGGACGACATTCGCGCCGCCGAGATCGCGCTGACGATCGAGGGCGCCGATGGCTATCGTCTCGACGGCAGCAGCTCGATGAACCAGATCAGCCGCGATCCAGAGGATCTCGTCCGCCAGGCGATGAGCGAGCATCAATATCCCGACGGCTTCGTGCTGTTCCTCGGCACGCTGTTCGCACCGACGCAGGACCGCGACGAGCCCGGCCGCGGCTTCACGCACGCAGTCGGCGACGTCGTCACGATCTCCAATCCGAAGCTTGGCGCGCTGGTCAATCCGGTGACGACGTCGAAGGATGCCGCACCGTGGAATTACGGGATCAGCGATCTCATGCGCAATCTGGCAGGTCGTGGCCTGCTCGCGCACACCAAGAAACAGGGAGCGTAACCACGTGCTGCAAAAGACCAAAGCCGCCGACCAGACGGCGATCTATCCGAGCCTGAAGGGCAAACGCGTCCTGATCACCGGGGGCGCGTCGGGTATCGGCGCCGGGCTGGTCGAGGCATTCGCGCGCCAGGGTGCGCACGTCGCGTTCGTCGACATGGCCGAGGACGCGGCGAACGCGCTGATCGAGACGCTGACGCCCGACGTCGCGACCGCACCGATCTTCCTGCCGCTCGACCTGCGCGACATCGATGCGCTCAAGTCCACGGTCGCTCGGATCGAGGACCAGCTCGGCGGGATCGATATCCTGATCAACAACGCCGCCAACGACGATCGCCACACGATCGAAGAGATCACGCCCGAATATTGGGACGAGCGGATGGCGACCAACCTGCGCCACCTGTTCTTTGCCGGCCAAGCCGTGGTGCCGTCGATGAAGCGCGCCGGCGGCGGCGTCATCCTCAACTTCGGCTCGATCTCCTGGCATCTCGCGCTGCCCGAACTGCTGATCTATCAGACCGCCAAGGCCGGCATCGAGGGCATGACCCGCGCGATGGCCCGCGACCTGGGTGGGGATGGCATCCGCGTGAACACGATCGTTCCGGGCAACGTCGAGACGCCGCGCCAGCTGAAATGGTACACGCCCGAGGGCGAGGCCGAGATCATCGCCGCGCAGTGCCTGAAGACCCGCGTCCAGCCCGCCGACGTCGCGGCGCTGGTGCTGTTCCTGGCCTCGGACGATGCGCGGATGTGCACCGGCCATGATTATTTCGTCGATGCGGGCTGGCGCTGACATGCCCCGCGAGATCCAGGCGACGAGCATCTGCGACGTCGGCGCGACGCTCGGCGAAGGCCCGATCTGGGTCGAGCGCGACGCGGCCCTGTGGTTCGTCGATATCAAGGCGCCGAGCGTGTACCGCTTCGATCCCGAAACCGGCACGCTCGACAGCTGGGACGCGCCCGACCAGACCGGCTGGGTGATCCCCGCCGACGATGGCGGCTTCCTGGCCGGGGTGCGCGGCGCCCTCCACCGGTTCGATCCGGCGACCGGCGCGTTCGAGCATCTCGCCGCCGTCCACCCCGAAACTCCCGGCAACCGCCTGAACGACGCCGCGCGCGATTCCGCGGGTCGCGTCTGGTTCGGGACGATGGATAACGCCGAATCCGACGAGACGGGTCATGTCTATCACTGGCATCGGGGCGCGCTGACCAAGACCGACATCCCGCCGGTCGCGATCACCAACGGCCCGGCGATCGCGCCCGATGGTCGCACGCTCTACGCGGTCGACACGCTCGGCAAACGGATCGATGCGTATCCGGTCGACGCCGACGGCACGCTGGGTACGCCGCGCGTGTTCCTGACGGTAGGTCCCGACGATGGTCATCCCGATGGCGCGATCTGCGATTCCGAGGGCGGCGTCTGGGTCGGGTTCTTCGGTGGCTGGGCGGCACGCCGCTACGCCCCCGACGGCAACCTGACCGATATCGTCCGCTTCCCGGTCGCGAACATCACCAAGATCGCGCTCGGCGGTCCCGACGGTCGCACCGCCTATGCGACGACCGCCGCCAAGGGCCTCGACGACGACGCCCGCACCGCCCAACCGCTCGCCGGCAATCTGTTCACCTTCCGCGTCGCCATTCCCGGCGTGCCCGTCGACCCCGTCACCCTGTAAATTGCCAACGATGCCGCCAGAGCGTCGTACCGGAGAGGAAATATAATGACCATTGCGGCAGATTCCGGCCAACATGTGAACCGAGCGCTCATCGCGATGATCGTCATCGTCGCGACCATCGGCGGGTTCATGTTCGGCTATGATTCGGGCGTCATCAACGGCACGCAGGCGGGGCTCGAGAGCACGTTCGCGCTGTCGTCGCTCGGCACCGGCTTCACCGTCGGCGCGATCCTGATCGGTTCGTCGGTCGGCGCATTCATGGCCGGGCGGCTCGCCGACAATCTCGGCCGCCGCAACGTGATGATGATCGCCGCGGTACTCTTCATCGTCAGCGCACTCGGCGCCGGCGCGGCCACTTCGGCCACCATGTTCGTCCTCGCGCGGATCATCGGCGGGCTCGGCATCGGTGCCGCCAGCGTGCTCGCGCCGGTCTACATCTCCGAAGTCGTCCCCGCGAACGTCCGCGGCCGGCTGTCGAGCGTGCAGCAGATCATGATCATCACCGGCCTCACCGGTGCGTTCGTCGCCAACTGGTATCTCGCGCGCATCGCCGGGTCGTCCACCGCGCTGTTCTGGCTCGACTATCCGGCATGGCGCTGGATGTTCTGGATGCAGGTCATCCCCGCCGCGATCTATCTCGTGACGCTGTTCCTGATCCCCGAAAGCCCGCGCTTCCTGGTCCTCAAGGGGCGCTACGACGAGGCCGAGACCGTCCTCACCCGCCTGTTCGGAGCCACCGAAGCCAAGCGGAAAGTCGCCGAGATCCGCGGTTCGCTGTCGGCCGACGCGCATCGTCCCAAGCTCTCGGACCTGATCGACAAGGCCAGCGGCAAGATCCGCCCGATCGTCTGGACCGGCATCGGCCTCGCGATCTTCCAGCAGTTCGTCGGCATCAACATCGTGTTCTATTACGGTTCGGTGCTGTGGCAGTCGGTCGGCTTCAGCGAGAGCGATGCGCTGCTGATCAACATCCTGTCGGGCTCGCTGTCGATCATCGCCTGCCTGCTCACCGTCGCGCTGGTCGACAAGGTCGGGCGCAAGCCGCTTCTGCTGATCGGATCGGCCGGCATGACCGTCACGCTCGCGATCGTCGGCATCTGCTTTGCCAGCGGCGCGATCGTCGAGGGTACGCTGCGGCTGTCCGACCAGAACGGCCTGATCGCGCTGATCGCGGCCAATGCGTATGTCGTGTTCTTCAACCTGAGCTGGGGCCCGATCATGTGGGTGATGCTCGGCGAGATGTTCCCGACGCAGATCCGCGGGTCGGGGCTCGCGGTGGCGGGCTTCGCGCAGTGGTTCGCCAATTTCGCGATCTCGGTCAGCTTCCCGACGATGGCGATCTCGCTCGGGCTGTCGCTCACCTATGGCTTCTATGCGCTGTCGGCGTTCGTCTCGTTCTTCTTCGTGTGGAAGATGGTCTCCGAAACACGCGGTCGCGAACTCGAGGACATGCCGGGCTGATGCTGCATCTCGAAGCAGGCGACTGGAAGGTCGCGCTCCAGCCGGAGCTGGGCGGCACCATCGCCGCCCTCACCTACCAGGGCCGCGATGTGTTGCGCCCGACCCCAGCGGGCGCGACCAACCCGCTGGAGACCGCGTGTTTTCCGCTGGTGCCATATGCCAACCGGATCGCCGATGGGCGGTTTGTGTTTGCGGGGGAGGCGTATGCGCTGCCGCGCAACATGGAGGGGCAGGATCATCCGCTCCACGGCGTCGGCTGGCTTCGGGGCTGGGACGTGGAGGCGTCGGAGGCGGGCTCGGCGGTGCTGGTCCATACGCACGAAGCCGATGCGAACTGGCCCTGGTCCTACCGCGCCGAGCAGCAGGTCACGCTGGACGAAACCGGGCTGCGCGTGGCGCTGTCGGTCCGGAACGACAGCGACCGGGCGATGCCGGCGGGGCTTGGGTTCCATCCGTATTTTCCGGCCGGCGAGGATACGCGGCTGAGCTTCGATGCGGGATCCGTGTGGCTGGCCGACGACGCGATGCTGCCGACCGAGCGGACCGGGGCGACGCACTTCGCGGATTGGTCGCGGGGGGACGACGTGGTGCGGTCGTCGCTGATCGACAACGCGTATGAGGGCTGGGACAAGGCGGCGACGATCGCGACGCCCGACGACACGATCACGCTGACCGGCGAGGGCACGCCGTATCTCCACGTCTTCACGCCCCCGGGTTTGGGCTTCTTCTGCGCCGAACCGGTGAGCGACATGCCGAACGCGCTGAACCTGGCGGACCCGACGATCCTGGCACCGGGCGAGACGCGGACCATCGCAATGGGGCTGACGGTGGCGCGGGGCTAGCCGGGCGACCTGCTTATATCGTTGTGAAGCACCACCCCGGCGGAGGCCGGGGCCCAATTGGGGTGGTCGCAGTAACTGTGCACCGCCTTTCGTCAGAAACGTCCCCCAACTGGGCCCCGGCCTCCGCCGGGGTGGAGCGTTTTGGACGAGCAGCGCGGGCGACACAGCGATTGCCCAACCAAGCCCGTTACCCGAATCCAGCTCCCAAAATCCGTCACCCCAGCGGAAGCTAGGGTATCCCGCGGGGCAGATGACGCCTGCCACTTGGCGAGATCCCAGCTTTCGCTGGGATGACGGTTGGGCTTTTGCTGATCCTCGAGGGTGCGCGAACGCGATAAGGTCGCGGGGTGATTCGGAGATGCCACCCATAGCTCCGTCATCCTGACGAAAGTCAGGATCCAGAGTACCTCAAGCACAACGCGCGTGGCTCTGGATCCCGGATCAAGTCCAGGACGACGGAGAAAAGGCGGCCTGCATCAAACACGCGCCTCCCACGGCCTCAGTGATTATGCCGAGGTGTCTTCGCCGAAATCCCGCGATACTTCACCGCGAAGTCGAGCACGCCGCCCTCGGCCAATTGCCCGGTCTTCTCGCGGTAGAGTTCCTCCCACGGCGTATTGCTCTCCGGCACAGGCGGAAGCCCCTCGCCCCGCCGCCGTGCGATCTCTTCGTCGGAGACCAATGCGTCGCACGTCCCCGCGATCAGATCGATCCGGATCGTGTCGCCGGTGCGGATCCACGACAGCCCGCCGCCCACCGCACTCTCGGGCGACACGTTGAGGATCGACGGACTGTCCGACGTCCCCGACTGCCGCCCGTCGCCGAGCGTCGGCAGCGCCAGCACGCCGCGCTGGATCAGCGCGTCGGGCGGCTGCATGTTGACGACTTCCGCCGAGCCCGGCCAGCCGATCGGCCCCGCGCCGCGGATCACCAGGATACAGCCCTCGTCGATCTCCAGCGCGGGATCGTTGATCCGGTGGTGATAATCGTCCGAGCCCTCGAACACGATCGCCCGCGCCTCGAACCGATCTTCCGCGCCCGGCGTCGACAGATAGCGCGCGCGAAACGCCGCGGAGATCACCGAGGTCTTCATGATCCCGAAATCGAACAGATTGCCCTTGAGCACCAGGAAGCCCGCGCGCTCCATCATCGGCGCGTCGAACGGCTTGATCATCTCGCGGTCGCGCGTCTCGCGCCCCGCGATGTTCTCGCCGATCGACCGCCCCGTGACGGTCAGGCACGACGTGTCGAGCTTCCCGCCGGCGATCAGTTCGTGGAGCACCGCCGGCACGCCGCCCGCCCGGTGGAACCGCTCGCCGAGATACTTGCCCGCCGGCTGCATGTTGACCAGCAGCGGCAGGTCATAGCCATGATCCGACCAGTCCTCCGGATACAGCGTGACGCCGGCATGCTGCGCCATCGCCATGATATGCGGCTGCGCGTTGCTCGACCCGCCGATCGCGCTGACCACGCGGATCGCGTTCAGGAAGCTCTCGCGCGTCAGAATCTTCGACGGACGCAGGTCCTCATACGCCATCTCGACGATCCGCCGGCCGGTCTCGTACGCCATCTGCCCGCGCTCGCGGTACGGCGCCGGGATCGCCGCGCACCCGGTCAACGACAGACCGAGCGCCTCGGCGACCGCGTTCATCGTCGACGCCGTGCCCATCGTGTTGCAATGCCCGGCCGACGGCGCGCTGTCGGTGGCGCGGTTGAGGAACTCCTCCTCGTCGATCTCGCCCGCCGCCAGCTTGCGCCGGCTGCGCCAGATCACCGTGCCCGAGCCGACCAGCTCGCCATCATGCCAGCCATCGAGCATCGGCCCGCCCGACAGCACGATCGCCGGAATATCGACGGTCGACGCCGCCATGATCCCGCTCGGCGTCGTCTTGTCGCAGCCGGTGGTCAGCACGACCGCATCGATCGGATAGCCATACAGCGTCTCGACCAGCCCCAGATACGCGAGGTTGCGATCGAGCGCCGCGGTCGGTCGCCGGCAATTCTCGAAGATCGGATGGACCGGAAACTCCATCGCGATGCCGCCCGCGTCGCGGATCCCGTCCCGAGTCCGCTTGGCGAGTTCGAGATGGATGCGGTTGCACGGCGAAAGGTCGCTGCCCGACTGCGCGATGCCGATGATCGGCCGGCCCGAGCGCAGTTCCGCCGGAGTCAGCCCGTAGTTCATGAAGCGTTCGAGATAGAGCGCGGTCATGTCCGAGCGGGCGGGATCGGCGAACCAGTCGCGCGATCGGAACGGCTTCACCGGTACACGGTCCACTGCAAACTCTCCTGAACGCGACGATTTATCTTGTGGGAGCGCTACCTTGCGAGGCGGGGCTCGGTCAAGCGCGGACCCGCGCCGGCGGACGTCGCCGTGGTGCCGCATCCGACTGTCGTCGTACCAGCGTATAGTCGAGCACGACGTGCCGGTTGGCATCCTTGCCGCCGCCCCGCCGATGCACGATCGCCGAGACGAGCAGGTCGACCGCCGCGCGCGACATATCGGCGATCGGCTGGTGGATGGTCGTCAGTTCGGGCCAGATCGTCGTCGCGAGCGCGCTGTCGTCGAACCCGCACACCGTCAGGTCGCCCGGCACGTCGAGCCCGCGGCGATGCGCGACCGCCACGCTCGCCGCCGCCATATCGTCGTTGCTCGCGAAGATCGCCGACGGCGGATCCTTCGCGTCGAGCAACTGCTCCGCCGCATCGAGCCCCGATCGATAAGTGAACAGGCCGCCGACGATCAGCGACGGATCCTCGGGCAGCCCCGCATCCGCGATCGCCGCGAGATAGCCCTCGTGCCGCTGTTGGCTGGCGGTCTGGTTCGGATTGCCGATGATGAAGCCGACGCGCGCATGGCCGAGCCCGATCAGGTGGCGGGTCATCGCCCGCGCCGCCTCGAAATCGTCGATCGTCACCGCCGCGGTATCGGCAGGCGGCGATCCGGTCGCGACGACGACGGTCGGCACGCCCGCCGCGATCAGCGTGTCGAGCACGCCGCGCGAGTCGCACAGCGGCGGCGGCAGGATCACGCCGTCGACGCCGCTGCGGATCATGTGTTCGGCCACCTCGATCTCGTGATCGCCGATATCGCATTTCTCGACGACCAGCTGCACGTCGCTGCGGCTCGCCTGTTCGAGGCTGCCGACCAGGAACTCGCTGAGATAGGCCGAACTCGGATTGCTGTAGAGCAGTCCGATCCGCATCTGCCCGCCGCCCGCCAGGCTGCGCGCGGCGCGGTTCGGCGCGTAGTGCAGCGTCGCGATCGCCGCGTTGACCGTCTCGCGGGTCGCGTCGCGGACCTTGGCCTCGCCGTTGATGACGCGCGATACGGTCATCGGCGATACGCCGGCGAGCGTCGCCACATCGGATATCGTCGGTGCGCCGCTCCGGCGTCCGGTTGCGGTGCGCGGCTTGCGCGGTTCTTTCCCCATGCCGGATGTTTAGCAGGGGATTACGACATAATCAGCCTGCAATCGTTATCCGGTGCTAGATGATCGGACAACCGGCGGAACGTCCGGAAATGGGCGGGAACGCGGGCTTGCGTGTTACCGCTCCCAACATTAATCAGGCAGGGGTTCCGCGGGTCCCCGACACAGGGGGCGAGGATGGCCCAGGGGAGGATAAGCGGATGACGAGAGATCTGGTACGTGGGCTTCTGCTCGCGAGCGCAACGCTGGCAATACCCGTCGCGGTCGTCGCGCAGACCAGTCCCGCCGTCGTACCGAGCGCGAGTTCGGCTGCCACCGCCGGCGTGGCGCATCCCGCTTTGTGGCCGAAGGCGAAGAGCCCGGGCCTGATCGATCCGCGGACCGAGAGGTTCGTCACCGACCTGATGGCGAAGATGACGCTTCGCGAAAAGATCGGCCAGATGATCCAGGGCGATATCGGCGCGATCACGCCCGAAGACCTGCGCAGCTATCCGCTCGGCAGCGTCCTGGCGGGAGGCAGCTCCGCTCCGATCGGCGCCAAGGACCGCGCCCCCGCCCCCGCCTGGATCGCCACCGCGCGCGCCTTCAACGCGGTCGCGATGACCGCGCGGCCCGGCCATGTCGCGATCCCGCTGATGTTCGGCGTCGATGCGGTCCACGGCAACAACAACGTCGTCGGCGCGACGCTATTCCCGCACAACAGCGCGCTGGGGGCTGCGCACGATCCCGATCTCATCCGCCGGATCGGTGCCGCCACCGCGCAGGAGACCGCCGCCGCCGGGATCGACTGGGCGTTCGGCCCGACGCTGGCGGTGCCGCAGGACGATCGCTGGGGCCGCACGTACGAGGGCTATTCGGAGGATCCCGCGGTCGTCCGCAGCTATGCCGGCGCGATGATCGAGGGGCTCCAGGGCAAGAGCGGGACGGGCACGATCCAGACCGGCCACGTCGCGGCGAGCGCCAAGCATTTCCTGGGCGACGGCGGCACCAAAAATGGGCTCGACCAGGGCGATGCCGACGTCTCGGAGCAGACGCTGATCGACATCCACGCGGCCGGGTATCCGCCTGCGATCGATGCCGGCGCGCTGACCGTCATGGCGTCGTTCAGCAGCTGGCAGGGCCAGAAGATGCACGGCAACAAGAGCTTGCTGACCGACGTGCTGAAGGGTCGGATGGGGTTCGACGGCTTCATCGTCGGCGACTGGAACGGCCATGGCCAGATCCCCGGCTGCACCAACACCGATTGCCCGGCGACGTTCAACGCCGGGCTCGACATGGCGATGGCGCCGGATAGCTGGAAGGGCCTGTTCGACACCACACTCGCCGCCGCGGAGAAGGGCACGATCCCGATGGCGCGGATCGACGACGCGGTTCGCCGTATCCTGCGCGTGAAGGTGAAGATGGGGCTGTTCGACACAGCGCGGCCGTATGAGAGCAAGCCCGGCACGATCGGCTCGCCCGAGCATCGTGCGCTGGCGCGCGAAGCGGTCGCCAAGACGCTGGTGCTGCTGAAGAACCAGGGCGTCCTGCCGATCAAGGCGAGCGCCAACATCCTCGTCGCGGGCGATGCCGCGGACGATATCGGGCGTCAGTCGGGCGGCTGGACGCTGAGCTGGCAGGGCGATGGCAACACCAATGCCGATTTCCCCAACGCGCAGTCGATTTACGCGGGGATCGCGGCGGCGATGAAGGCCGGCGGCGGCAGTGCCACGCTCAGCGCCGATGGCAGTTTCGCGAAGAAGCCCGACGCGGCGATCGTCGTGTTCGGCGAACAGCCCTATGCCGAGATGCGCGGCGACCTGCGCACGCTCGAATTCCAGCCCGGCGACAAGCAGGCGCTCGCGCTGCTGAAGAAGCTCAAGGCGGCAGGCATTCCGACCGTCTCGGTCTTCCTGTCGGGGCGGCCGATGTGGGTGAACCCTGAACTCAACGCCTCGGATGCGTTCGTCGGCGCGTGGTTCCCGGGCACCGAGGGTGGTGGCATCGCCGACGTGCTGATCGGGACGCCCGATGGCACGCCGCGCAAGGATTTCGCCGGCCGCCTGTCGTATAGCTGGCCCAAGACCGCCGGGCAGTTCGTGCTGAACAAGGGGCAGCCTGGCTACGACCCGCTGTTCGCGCTCGGCTATGGCCTCAGCTATGCGAAGGGCGGCAGCGTCGGTACGCTCGGCGAAGTCTCTGGCGTCGACGCGAGCCTCGCCAATACGAGCCTGTTCTACAGCCGCGGCAAGGTGCCGGCGCCGTTTGCGTTGAAGGCGGATGCCGGAATCGCGCAGGCGCCGGTCGATGGCCCGCAGACGCAGGAAGGCGCGTTGTCGCTGACCTGGCCGAAGCAAGCCACCGCGACGGTGAAGATCGCGGGGCCGACGCTCGACCTGTCGCGGGAGACCAATGCCGACCTGGTGCTGCAACTCACCTACCGCGTGATGCAGCCTGCGACGAGCCCGGTAACGCTTGCGATGGGCAGCGGCGGAAAGGGCGTGACCGTCACATCCTTGTTCGAAACCGCGGGTACGGACTGGAAGACGGTCCGCGTCACGCTTAAATGCTTTCGTAGCCACGGCGCCGACATGACGAAGGTCGCCGCGCCGTTCGCGATGACGGCGATCGGACCGTTGGGCTTCGCGCTCGCGGACCTGAGAATTGCGACCGACCCTGCGGGTGCGGTCTGCCCTGATTGATTTGGAGAACTGACATGGACGGCACCTTCCCGATCGGCGCGCGCGCCGTTGACAGCGACATCACGTTCCTGGCGATCGACCCGTCGACCGACGCCAAGATCGAGCCCGCCTTCGCGGTATCGAGCGAGGCGGACGTCGCCGACGCGTGCAAGCTCGCCGAGGCAGCGTTCGACATTTTCCGCGAGATCGATCCCGAGGCCCGCGCGGTCTTCCTCGAGACGATCGCCGACGAGATCGAGGCGATCCACGAGCCGCTGGTCGCGCGCGCGATCCAGGAAAGCGGCCTGCCCCGCCCGCGTCTCGAAGGTGAGCGCGGTCGTACCACCGGCCAGCTTCGCCTGTTCGCCAAGCATCTGCGCGCCGGCACCTGGGCGTCGGTCGTGATCGACCACGCGCAGCCCGACCGCAAGCCGATGCCGCGCTCCGACCTGCGCCAGCGTCGCATCGCGGTCGGTCCGGTCGCGGTGTTCGGTGCGTCGAACTTTCCGCTCGCCTTCTCGGTCGCGGGCGGCGACACCGCCTCCGCACTCGCCGCCGGTTGCCCGGTCGTGGTCAAGGGTCACCCCGCGCATCCCGGCACGTCGGTGATGGTCGGCAAGGCGATCCAGGCCGCGGTCGCCAAGTGCGGCCTGCCCGAAGGCGTGTTCTCGCTGGTCCAGGGTCCTGCCAACGAACTCGGCGCGGCGCTCGTCACCGATCCGCGGATCAAGGCGGTCGGCTTCACCGGTTCGCGTGGCGGCGGCCTTGCACTGGTCGCACTCGCCGCAGCGCGCCCCGAGCCGATCCCGGTCTATGCCGAGATGAGCAGCATCAACCCGGTGATCCTGTTCCCAGCGGCGCTCGCCGCGCGCGGCGAAGCGCTCGGCAAGGCGTATGTCGGGTCACTGACGATGGGCTCGGGCCAGTTCTGCACCAACCCCGGCATCGTCGTTGCGGTCGATAGCCCGGATCTGGACGTGTTTGTCGCTGCCGCTGCCGCCGCGCTGGGCGAGGCCGCGCCGCAGGTAATGCTGACGCCTGGCATCCACGCCAGCTATGAGCAGGGCGTGTCCGCGCTGGCCGGCCATGACGCGGTCGAGACGCTGGCGCGCGGCACCGAGGCGGAGGGCGCGAACCGCGGTCGTGCGGCGTTGTTCTCGACCACGGGCAAGGCATTCGTCGCCGATCCCGCGCTGTCGCACGAAGTGTTCGGGGCTGCCTCGATCATCGTCCGCTGCACCGATCTCGCCGAGGTCCACAGCGTGCTCGAGAAGATCGAGGGCCAGTTGACGATCACGTTGCAGATCGACGAGGGCGATCATGCCGACGCCGCGGCGCTGTTGCCGGTGCTCGAGCGCAAGGCGGGCCGCATCCTCGCGAACGGCTGGCCGACCGGTGTCGAGGTCGCTCCGGCGATGGTGCACGGCGGTCCCTTCCCGGCGACGTCGGACCCACGCACGACCTCGGTCGGCACCGCGGCGATCGAGCGCTTCCTGCGCCCGGTCTGCTATCAGGACCTGCCCGACGCGCTGCTGCCCAAGGCGGTCAAGCACGGCAATCCGCTGGGCCTGCCGCGCACCGAGGGCTGATCCCGTTAGCGACAAGGTGGCGGGAGCCGGTCGGTGGAAATTGCCGGGCGACACCCCCGCCCCCTTGTTCTCCCGCGAAGGCGGGAGCCCAGACTGGATCCCCGCCTTCGCGGGGAAACACCCTTTACCTCACCCCATAAGCCACCACCCCGGCGAAGGCCGGGGCCCAATTGGGGGACGTCGCTAACGGAGCACTGTCCTTCGTTATTGCCACCTTTCCAATTGGGCCCCGGCCTCCGCCGGGGTGGTTTGGGAGTTGTGGCGGCACGCAACCCGCTGCCCCAAATCCCCCTAACCACGCGTATTCATTGACACGCGTGCCCCACAAACCCACTAGTCCGGGATGACAAACCCAGGCTCGTCGCTCCTCTCGTCGCGCACAATTTCCCTGCCTTCCGACCTCGGCAGCTACATCGACGATCTCGCCGCCGCCGGCCACGGCGACGCTACCGCGATCATCCGCACCGCGCTCGAGCAGATGCGCGACCGTGACGCCCTGCAGAAGCCAGCCGAAATCCTGATCGGCGGCGGCGAATGCGGCATGCTGGTCCGCCAGCGCGACTGGGCCGCAACCGCGCTCGGCCCGATCGACTCGTGGCCCGCCGAGCTGCGAGTCACGCTCGCCAACATCCTCAACTCGCCCGTCGCCAAGGTCGTGATGTGGGGGCCCGAGCACATCATGCTCTACAACGACAGCTACCGCGCCGTCGCCGGCGATCGCCACCCCGCCGCGCTCGGCAGCCCGGTCGCGACCGCGTTCCCCGAAGTCTGGGATTGGAACCGCGCGGTCCTCGAAGCGGGCTTTCGCGGCGAGACCGTCGCCTATCGCGACCAGCCGATCCTGTTCCAGCGTCACGACGGTCCCGAGCTGCTGACGCTCGACCTGTTCTACACGCCGGTCTACTGCGCCGGGGGAACGGTCGGCGGCGTCCTGTGCACGATGGTCGACAATAGCGGCCGGGTCGAGGCCGAGCACCGTCTCGCCGCCAGCGAAGCCGAACTGCGCCGCATCACCGACGCCGTGCCGATGCTGATCTCGTATATCGACCGCGACCATGTCTATCGCCTCGCCAATGCACAGTACGAGGAGTGGCTCGGCGTCACGCCCGAGGCGATGATCGGCAAGCCCGTCCGCGAGGTGCTGGGCGACACGGTCTATCAGGATCGGCGCCCCTCGTTCGATCGCGCGCTGGCGGGCGAGAGCTTCATCGCGCAGACCGTCTTTCCGCACCGCGACGGGCGCCCCCGCCGCGCCGAATTCCGCTACGTGCCGCACACCGCCGCGGATGGCTCGATCCCCGGCATCTACGTACTCGGCATCGACGTCGAGGACCGTGCCGAACGCGAGGCCGAACTCGGCATCAGCAACGGCCGCTTCCGCACCGCGATGGACGCGGTCCACGGCGTGCTCTGGACCAACAGCCCGGACGGCCGGATGATCGGCGAGCAACCCGGCTGGGCGACGCTCACCGGCCAGTCGATCGACGAATACCAGAATTTCGGCTGGGCCGACGCGATCCATCCCGACGACGTCGCCTCGACGATCAAGGCGTGGACCGCCGCCGTCCTCAGCAAGTCGATGTTCGTGTTCGAACACCGCGTCCGCCGCCATTGCGGCACGTGGCGCACGTTCGCGGTGCGCGGCCTGCCGATCCTCGACGACGCGGGCGAGGTGCTCGAATGGGTCGGCGTCCACACCGACATCACCCACCAGCGCGCTGCCGAAGCCGCGCTTCGCGACCAGGCCGAAGCACTCGCCCGCCAGGTCCGCCACCGCGAGCGCGCCGAGGACCAGCTCCGCCAGCTCAACGAAACGCTCGAAGCGCGCGTCATCCGCGAGATCGACGAGCGTCGCCAAGCCGAGGCCAAGCTCGCCCAGTCGCAGAAGATGGAGACCGTCGGCAAGCTCACCGGCGGCGTCGCGCATGATTTCAACAACCTGCTCCAGGTCGTCTCGGGCAACCTCCAGCTGCTCGGCAAGAACCTCGAGGGCAATGAGCGCGCCGAACGCTGGGTCGCCAACGCGATGGCCGGCGTCACGCGCGGATCGAAGCTCGCCGCGCAGCTGCTCGCGTTCGGGCGTCGCCAGGCGCTCGAGCCCAAGGTCGTCAACGTCACAAGATTCGTGCGCGGGATGGACGACATGCTCCGCCGCGCGATCGGCGAAGGCGTCGAGATCGAGACCGTGGTCGGCGGTGGCCTGTGGAACACCTTCATCGACCCCGCGCAGATCGAGAACGCGCTGCTCAACCTGGCCATCAACGCGCGCGACGCGATGGAGGGCCAGGGCAAGCTGACGATCGAACTCGGCAACGCGCATCTCGACGACAGCTACGCGCAGGGCCATGACGAGGTCGAGGCCGGCCAATATGTCATGCTCGCCGTGTCCGACACCGGCACCGGCATGAGCCCGGAGATCATCGAGAAGGTCTTCGAACCGTTCTTCTCGACCAAAAGCGAAGGCAAGGGCTCCGGCCTCGGCCTGTCGATGGTCTATGGCTTCGTCAAACAGTCCGGCGGCCATGTGAAGATCTATTCCGAGGTCGGCGAAGGCACCACGATCAAGCTCTATCTGCCGCGTGCGATGGAAAGCGAGGATTTCGAAGTCGTCGCCGATGCCAGCCCGATTTCCGGCGGCACCGAGACCGTGCTGGTGGTCGAGGACGACGACGAGGTCCGCGGGACCGTCGTCGAACTGCTCACCGATCTCGGCTATAGCGTGCTGAAGGCGGTCGACGCGGCCAGTGCGCTGAACGTGGTCGAGTCCGGCGTGCCGATCGATATCCTGTTCACCGACGTCGTGATGCCCGGCACGCTGAAAAGCCCCGAACTCGCGCGGAAAGCCAAGGAGCGCCTGCCCGATCTCGCGGTGCTGTTCACGTCTGGCTATACCGAGAACTCGATCGTCCATGGCGGCAAGCTCGATGCGGGGCTCGACCTGCTGTCGAAGCCGTACACGCGCGAGGCGCTCGCGCGGAAATTCCGCCAGGTGCTCGCCAACCGCCAGCGTGCCGGCAGCCCCGCCGCGAAGGCCGCGCGCGACGCGCGGATCGACGCCGACCGCCGCCTCGACACCCCCGCCCGCCGCACCGTCCTGCTGGTCGAGGACGACGCGCTGATCCGTGCGAATACCGCCGAGATGTTGCAGGGCAGCGGCTTCGTCGTGGTCGACGCGGCGAGCGCGGAGGACGCGATGACCGCGCTCCAGACCGTCCCGATCGACGCGCTGGTGACCGACGTGAACCTGCCGGGTGTGTCCGGACCCGACTTCGCGCGGACGGCGCGAGCTCTGCGTCCGGGCGTCGGCATCGTCTTCGCGACCGGGGATACGGCGTCCGTCTCGGACGAAACCGATGCGATCATGCTGGAGAAGCCGTACGGCCTCGACGCCCTGGCGGCCGCGGTGCTGGCGTCGCTCGGTGAAACGGCGCTGGCGGAGCCGCTCGTGGCGCCAGCCTCCACCGACCGGCTGACCGAAGCGGACTGACGCCCTCCGTCACCGCAAACCTCGCTTAGGACCGGACGTTTAAAACCCTTCGTCATTCCCGCGCAGGCGGGAACCCATACTGGCGACCCTCGCGATAGGATCGCCGATGCCTGAGCATATGGGTCCCCGCCTCCGCGGGGATGACGAAGTGGGCGGACCAGCATCGTACCCTTGTTGGCTGTAACGTTCTTCACAACCCGACACTCGCGTCTCTCGCGCAACCGACACCAACACCCGCCGCCGCGCCGTATTCCCCGCCAAAACCCTGTCAACAACCCTACACGACGATCAACGCAGCAGCGAAGGATCGCCCGTGACCTACCAGACCCACATCGCCCAATTGACTAACCTCATCGCCGACCAAAACGGTACCTGGGACGCGATCTCGCCCGAATCGGTCGCGCGCATGCGGCTCCAGAACCGCTTCGCCACCGGGCTCGACATCGCGCGCTACACCGCCGCGATCATGCGCAAGGACATGGCCGCCTATGACGCCGACCCCGCCAACTACACGCAGTCGCTCGGCTGCTGGCACGGGTTCATCGCGCAGCAGAAGATGATCAGCATCAAGAAGCATTTTGGCACCACCGACCGCCGGTATCTGTACCTCTCGGGCTGGATGGTCGCGGCGCTACGCAGCGAGTTCGGCCCCCTGCCCGACCAGTCGATGCACGAGAAGACCAGCGTCCCCGCGCTGATCGAGGAGCTCTACACCTTCCTCCGCCAAGCCGATGCGCGCGAACTCGGCATGATGTTCCGCGAGGTCGACGCAGCCCGCGCCGCCGGCAACGCGATCGAGGAACAGCGCCTGCTCAACGCGATCGAAAACCACCAGACGCATGTCGTGCCGATCATCGCCGATATCGACGCGGGCTTCGGCAATGCCGAGGCGACGTACCTGCTCGCGCGAAAAATGATCGAGGCGGGTGCCTGCGCGCTCCAGATCGAGAACCAGGTCAGCGACGAGAAGCAATGCGGCCACCAGGACGGCAAGGTCACCGTCCCGCACGAGGACTTCCTGGCGAAGGTCCGTGCCTGCCGCTACGCGTTCCTCGAACTCGGTGTCGAGGACGGCATCATCGTTACGCGCACCGACTCGCTGGGCGCCGGCCTCACCAAGCAGATCGCGGTCAGCAAGGAACCGGGCGACCTCGGCGACCAGTACAACTCGTACCTCGATTGCGAGGAGATCGATCCCACGACCGCGCGCAACGGCGACGTCATCCTCAACCGCGACGGCAAGCTGCTGCGTCCGAAGCGCCTGCCCTCCAACCTGTTCCAGTTCCGCGCCGGCACGGGGGAGGATCGCTGCGTGATGGACTGCATCGCGAGTCTGCAGAACGGCGCCGACCTGCTCTGGATCGAGACCGAGAAGCCGCACATCGAGCAGATCGCCGGCATGGTCGACCGCATCCGCGAGGTCGTCCCGAACGCGAAGCTCGTCTACAACAACTCGCCGAGCTTCAACTGGACGTTGAACTTCCGCCAACAGGTGTTCGACGCCTGGACCGAAGAGGGCAAGGACGTCTCCGCCTATGATCGCGCGCGCCTGATGAGCGTCGATTACGACGGCACCGCCCTCGCCGACGAAGCCGACGAACGCATCCGCACCTTCCAGGCGGACTCGGCCAAGCGCGCGGGCATCTTCCACCACCTCATCACGCTGCCGACCTACCACACGGCGGCGCTGTCGACCGACAACCTCGCCAAGGAGTATTTCGGCGATGCGGGGATGCTCGGCTATGTGAAGGGCGTCCAGCGCAAGGAAATCCGCGAGGGCATCGCCTGCGTGAAGCACCAGAACATGTCCGGCTCGGATCTCGGCGACGACCACAAGGAGTATTTCGCTGGCGAGGCGGCGCTGAAGGCCGGGGGCGCGCATAACACGATGAATCAATTCGCGGCGTGATGCCCAAGCCGGAGCGAAAGCTCCGGCGCGGATCCCGCATCACGCCCGGCCGGCGGGGCCCGCAGCCCCGTCCGACGACGCGGCTTTGCCGCGGCGCGCCTCAAGAACACCCCCCGTCACCCCGGACCAACCGGACAACGATCCTCTTCGGCGAGATGCCGACCTTCCCCCCTCCCTCCCTAGAAGGGAGGGGTCGGGGGTGGGTCGGTTTCTCGGGCCGGGACGGTGGCCAAATCGGGCCGACCCACCCCCACCCCTCCCTTCCAGGGAGGGGCTTCAAGACCCAGAAACCACTTGGAAACCGACCCCCGCCCCCGCTAGGCGTCCCCGCATGGACACCGATATCGCCATCGCCCGCAGCGTCGCGCTGCGCCCCATCGCCACCATCGCGGACGGCCTCGGCATCCCCGACGCGGCGATCGAGCCCTACGGCCGCTACAAGGCGAAGATCGCGCTCGACTGGCTCGAAACGCGTAAATCGGGCGCGAAAGGCCGCCTGATCCTCGTCACCGCGATCAACCCCACCCCCGCGGGCGAAGGCAAGACCACCACCTCGATCGGCCTCGCCGACGCGCTGCGCCACACCGGGCGGAAAGCGGTCCTCGCGCTCCGCGAACCGTCGCTCGGGCCCTGCTTCGGCACCAAGGGTGGCGCGACCGGTGGCGGTCGCGCGCAGGTCGCGCCGATGGAGGACATCAACCTCCACTTCACCGGCGATTTCCACGCCATCACGACCGCGCATAATCTGCTCGCGGCGATGATCGACAATCATATCCACTGGGGCAACGCGCTCCAGATCGACGTCCGCCGCGTGGTCTGGCGCCGCGTCCTCGACATGAACGACCGCGCACTGCGCGATATCGTCCAGTCGATCGGCGGCGTCGCCAACGGCTATCCGCGCGAATCGGGCTTCGACATCACCGTCGCCTCCGAAGTCATGGCGATCCTGTGCCTCGCCAACGATCTCGCCGACATGGAGCGACGGCTCGGCGATATCGTCGTCGCCTATACCCGCGACCGCACGCCGATCACCGCGCGCGACCTGAAGGCCGACGGCGCGATGGCGGTGCTGCTGGCCGAGGCGATCAAGCCCAATCTCGTCCAGTCGCTCGAGGGGACGCCCGCGTTCCTCCACGGCGGGCCATTCGCCAACATCGCGCATGGCTGCAACTCGGTGATCGCGACGCGAGCCGCCCTGTCGCTCGGCGATTACGTCGTCACCGAAGCCGGCTTCGGTGCCGACCTTGGCGCGGAGAAATTCTTCGACATCAAGTGCCGCCAAGCGGGCCTCGCCCCCGACGCGGTCGTGATCGTCGCCACCGCGCGCGCACTCAAGATGAACGGTGGCGTCGCCAAGGCCGACCTCGCGCACGAGAATGTCGAGGCGGTCCGCAAGGGCGCGGTCAATCTCGTCCGCCATATCGAGAACATCCGCCAGTTCGGCGTCCCCGCGATCGTCGCGATCAACCATTTCTACACCGACAGCGACGCGGAGATCGCCGCGATCCAGGAGGCCGCAGCCCAGCACGGCTCGCGCGCGATCCTCTGCCGGCATTGGGCCGAGGGTGGCGCAGGCGCGGTCGAGCTGGCCGATGCGGTTGCCGAGATCTGCGAGACGCATGGCGGTGGATTCGCGCCGATCTATGGCGACGAACTCTCGCTGTTCGACAAGATCGACACCGTCGCCCGGCGGATTTATCGCGCGGAGCATGCGGTTGCCGAGCCGAGCGTGTTGGCGCAACTCAGGCGCTGGGAGGATGCGGGCTATGGTCACCTGCCCGTCTGCCTCGCCAAGACCCAGTACAGCTTCTCGACCGACCCGGCTTTGCTCGGCGCGCCGACCGGCCACATCGTCCCGATCCGCGAAGTCCGCCTCGCCGCCGGTGCCGGGTTCGTGGTCGCGATCTGCGGAGAGATCATGACCATGCCGGGCCTCCCCCGCGTGCCCGCGGCGGAGGCGATCCGGCTCAACGACGAAGGCCTGATCGAAGGATTGTTCTAGGACCGTACGATCCTCCCCCGCCAGGGGGAGGTGGCACCGAAGGTGACGGAGGGGGAGGACACGGAACAGCGGTTACCCCTTACCGCCCCCTCCGTCTGGCAAGGGCCAGCCACCTCCCCCTTGCGGGGGAGGATTCGCGCCGCCCTACCCGAATATCCGCTTCATCGAGCGTTCGAGCATCACGAACTGCCACAACGTCCGGCCATGCTCGACCCGCCCCATGCGGTGCTCGTCGGCGATCCGCGCGATCGTCGCCATGTCGAACCACCCCGTCTCGCCGAGCGTACGTGATTTGGCGAGCGCGATCGCTTCCCCCGCCAGCGCTTCGCGGAACCACGCGCTGATCGGCGTCACGAAGCCCATCTTCTGGCGATAGAGGATCTCGCGCGGCAGATACGGCTCCATCGCCTTCTTCATCAGCCATTTGCCCTCGCCGTGGCGCAACCGCATGTTCGCCGGCAACGTCGCGCAGAACTCGATCAGGCGGTGGTCGAGCAACGGTTCGCGCGCTTCGAGCCCCACTGCCATGCTGGTGCGATCGACCTTGGTCAGGATGTCGCCAGGCAGCCAGTGCTTGATGTCGGCGTATTGCGCGCGGTCGATCGCGTCGCGCGCCGGCGCATTGGCCATCGTCGCGACATAGCGATCCTCGGCACGATACCCGCCGAGCGTGGCGCGGGCGCCCGGAGTGAAGAGGTGCGCGCGCAGCTCGGGCGTGGTGACGCCGACCGACCGCGCATACGCTTCGCCCCCATCTTGCGCGAGCGCGAGCAACGTCGATTTCGCGCGCAGCGGCCGCGGCGCCCAGTCGGCCTTGGGATAAAAGCGGCCGAGCGTGCCGAACACGTCCGCGCGCAGATGCGCCGGGAGCAGCCCGCGAACGCGCTCCTCGACGGACTGGAATTTGTAGCGACGATAGCCGGCGAGCGCTTCGTCCGCGCCGTCGCCCGACAGCGCGACGGTGACGCTCTCGCGGGCCAGCGCGCAGACCTGATACGTCGCCAGCGCAGAGGCATCGGCGAAAGGTTCGTCGAAGCTCGCGACGAGCGTGTCGATCAGCGAGACGTCGCCCGACTGGACCACGCGCTCGCGGTGATCGGTGGCAAAGCGCCGCGCGACAATGGTGGCGAAGCTACGCTCGTCATGCCCCGCTTCGTCGAAGCCGATCGTGCAGGTGCGGACCGCCTTGGGGCTTGCTTCGGCCATCAACGCGACGACCGCCGAGCTGTCGACGCCGCCCGACAGGAACGCACCGAGCGGCACGTCGGCGACCATCCGCGAGCGCACGCCTGCGCGCATCCGGTCGACCAGTTCCTCGCCGAGCGCCTTGGCTGAGCGGGTCGCGCGGTTGGAGAAATCGATGTCCCACCATTTGCGCGGGCTTGGCACCGGGCGGCCGCGCTCGACCAGCAGGAAATGCCCCGCGGCCAGCTTCTTCACGCCCGCGACGATGCAGCCATCGTCGGGGACATAGCCGAGCGCGAGGTAATCCTCGACCGCACTCAGATCGGGCACGCGGCGGAGTTGCGGGTGCGCGAGCAGGCCCTTCAGTTCGGAGGCGAACGCCAGCGACCCATCCGCCAATTCGACATAGAAAAGCGGCTTCACGCCCATCCGGTCGCGCGCGAGGAACAGCGTGTGCGCGGCGGAATCGTGGATCCCGAACGCGAACATGCCGTTCAGCCGGTGGAGCATCGACGGCCCCCAGGCGCGCCAGGCGTGGAGCAGCACCTCGGTATCGCCCGCGGTGCGAAAGATCGCGCCCTTGGCGACCAGTTCGTCGCGCAGGTCGGCGAAATTATAGACCTCGCCGTTATAGGTGATCGTCAGCGAGCCGTCGGACATCGGTTGCGGCGAGCCTTCGAGGTCGATGATCGACAGCCGACGGTGCCCGAGACCGACGCCTGGCGCGGTCCAGATGCCGTCGCCGTCGGGCCCGCGATGCGCCAGCGCGGCGATCATCGCGTGGACGCGATTGGGATCGACCGGCTTGGGCGTACCCGGGTGGAAGATCCCGGCGATGCCGCACATCTAGCGCATCCCCGCGGCGCGATCGGCAACGGCGCCGATCGGCCCCAATGCGGCGAGGAAGCGTGCGATCGGACGCGGATCGGCGCCCTCGACCGAAAGGTGGATCGCCACCGCGCGTTGCGGACCGCCGAGCAGCCGCGCCTTCATCGTCTCGATCTTCACCAGCGTCTCGTCCTGCGTGGTCGTGTCGCCGACCCGGTACCACGTCGCGACGATCCGCTCTACGGGGCCGGGCGCCGTGATCCGCATCGCCGAACCGCGTGCTCCCGCCCTGTCCACGATATCGCGCAGGTCGGCGACCCGGACCCAGCGATCCTCCTGCCGCAGGACGCCGGTGCCGAACGCGATCAGCTCCTTGCCCTCATGCTGGTTGCCGAACACCGCGACGCTCATGTCGACGGTCGCACCCGATCCGTCGGCATAGCGGCCGAACAGATAATGGTCCGCGCCGGGATGATAGGGCATCCATGGCGCGCGCGTGCTGACCGGAACGCGGTGCCATCCGGCAATATCGGGCAGGTCGATATGCGCGGGCAGCGGCTGCGCGCGACCGGCGATGGCGGCGCTCCAGCTCGGGAAGATCGCGACCGTCGCGAGGACGAGCGCGGTGGCCACCAACAGGTCGGTGCGGTGGCGTGGCACCGCCTGGAGCCTCGCCGGATCGAACGCGGGATCGTCGGGCGCACGGTCGAACCAGCGCCAGCCGATCGCCAGCACCGCGGCCATCACGAGCGCGAAGAACACCCAGCCATAGACGATATGGTCGAACCCGGTGGCCGCCTCGATCGAGGTCAGGTTCGCCGCCCAGATCGTCCCGAACGCGCGGAACCCGTTGGCGATGACCGGCACGACCACCGAGACAAGCAGGAACACCGCCCGGCGTTTCCACGACAGGAAGCAGAGATTGGCGACCAGCACCCCGAACGCGACCATCGCGATGACGAACTTGGTGCCCGAACACGCCTCCGCGACCTCGAAATAATAACGGCCGGCGTGGATCAACACGCCGTCGACCACCGCCGGCACACCGACGAGGTGGAGCAGCGGCATGACGATCGCGACCGTGATGGTCTGCAAGGGTGGTTCGAGGCCCTCGCCGAACGGCACGAGGAAGACCGCGTAGCACAGCGGGAACAGCAGCCCGCGCGCGATATTGGGGCCGAGGATCGTGACCACCGCGCCTTGCAGCATCATGACCAGCCCGAGCTGGCGCGCGAAGCCGACCGAGCCGGCGTCCCCCAGCAGCCAGCCGAACCCACCGATCGCGACGAGCGCCAGCCCCGGCCACCAGCCGGTTGGGGTCAGTTGGGCGAGATCTGCACGGCGCTGCCAGATCAGCCAGGCGACGACCGGACCGATGAACAGGCAATGCCCGAAGGTCGTGCTGTTCCACCAGATCTGCACGAGATCACGGACGTCGCTGTGGAACGCCAGCAGGATCAGGACGAACGCGACCGCCAGCGCGATGCCGTGTCGGCGCCACGCGGTGGTCATGCGGTCAGGCCGAGCAGCGCGTCGAGCGGGGCGAGGCGCGCGTCCCAGCCATAGCGGCGGATGACCTGCGCACGGGCGGCGGCGCCGAGCGTGGCTGCGGTGTCCGGCGCGTCGAGCAGCGCGATCACCTGATCGGCGAAGTCCTGCGCGGTGCCGGCGACGCGGATGGTGTCGGCGTGGTCGATCCCCTCGGCGGCGGCGGCGGAGGCGACGACGGGACGTGCCATCGCCATCGCCTCGAGCACCTTGTTCTGGATCCCACGCGCGAGTTTCAGCGGCGCGACGCACACGTCCGCCGCGGCGAGCCAGCCACGGACGTCGTCGACCGCGCCGGTGACGGTGACGTGGTCGCCGGCGAGCGCCTGCACCGCGGGCGTCGGTGCGCGGCCGACGATCGCGAAGCGCGCGGAGTGGCGTTGGCGGACCAGCGGGAGGATATCGCGCGCGAACCAGGTTACCGCGTCGATGTTGGGCCGATAGTCCATCTGGCCGGTGAAGACGATGAGCGCGTCTGCGCCCCTCCCTGGAAGGGAGGGGTTGGGGGTGGGTCGGCCGGCTTGAGCCATGCCCGTTCGGATATGCGGAAACCGACCCACCCCCTGCCCCTCCCTTTCAGGGAGGGGGGAAGATGAGGGCGTGGTGGCAGCCGCAGGGTCGAACCGGACCGCATCGATACCGTTCTCGACAGCCAAGACGTGGCCGCGCGCGCCACCCTCACGAAAGAGCGCAGCTTCGGCCTCGCTAACGAACAGGCTGGCCGAGACCCGCCCCGCAATCTCCCGCTCGAAAGCCCCCAACAACCGCGCTTCGCGGCGCATCATCCAGCGCATCGGGCCGCGGGCGTCTTCCGCAAACCCCGCGAACTTGGCGGAATCGACATCGACGAAATCCATCACGACCGGCGGCGCATCGACCGGCAGATACTGCGCCATCTGCCCCGAAAAGCAGTAGATACCGCCAACCTGCGGCAGGATACCATCGACCGCGGCCTGCATCGCCGGGCTGGCGAACGCGGTCAGCGATACCGGCTTGCCGACCGCCAGCGCTTCGATCGCAGCGCGCTTCTGCGACTTGCCGCGCGGCAGGATCGTGCAGCTCGCCAGCATCTCCGTGAACACCGCAGGCGGATCGAAATCCGCCTCGTCGTCGGCAAACGCCACCAGATGTACCGGCGTGCGCTTCGCCAGATATTGGAGGATATGAAAGCTGCGGATCTTGTCGCCACGATCGGGCGGAAAGGGCGCGCGGTGTGCCAGGAAGAGCAGGCTCACCCCAGCCCTCGGGAAATCCACGGTCCGGCCGCGGTCGCGGCCCATAGCGGGAGGCGCTTCCACGTCTTCACCATCAGCGCGTATTTTGGGTTCAGCGGATTGACCTCGCGCGCCGGCCCGTCGCTGCGCTTGGCGTACAAGCGCGGTTCGGGCGTGAAGCCCCAGTTCTTCTTGAACGCCGCCGCACCGGTGCCGGTCTTCGAGCGCCCGAAATCGAACCGCGTGCACCCCCTCGCCCGCGCATGCGCCATCAGCGCGAAATACATCCGGTCGTTGGCGCGAAGCCCGCGCGCCGCGCCGGTGCCTCCCCCCCAATAGGGGTAGACGGTGCCGTCGAAGTACAGGCTGAGCACGCTGGCGACTGCCCTGCCCTGGTGCCGGACAGTAAGAATATCCGCGTCCATCATACTGGCAACGCTACGGAAAAGCTTGGCCGGAAACACCGGTGTGCCGAGGTTGCGGACCGATTCGGCATAGACCCGGTAATGCTCGGCGAGCAGCTTCCGGTCGTTACCGGTGACGATCTCAAGATCGAAACCGAGCGAACGGCGGACTTCGGCGCGCTGTTTACGCGGGATCGCGAGCAGTTCGGCGTCGTCGTCCACGGCCAGATCGCGCGCAAAGCCGAGATAGCTGGTGTCGTCGCTCGCCCAACCCTTCGGTGCGGGGCCGCCGCGCAGTTCGACCGACGGGCAGCCGGTCCTCAGCGCAAGGTTCCAGGCCCCCGCCGCTAACGGCTCGATCGACGCCCCCAAAATGCCGCCATCGACGCCGAACCCGGTCGACACCAGCGCACGCCCGAACAGCGGCGAGCGCATCTCGGTCAGCGGCAGCACGCCGATGATGGCCCCGCCGGCATCGTCGGAAACCAGATAGCGCGCGCGCTGGCCGCAGCCGTCCTGCACGGCACGGCTCCATTCGGGCAGGTGAAAGGGTGTGGCGCCTTCGGTCGTCGCAACGAACGCCGCGATCCGCGCGCACTCGGCCGGATCGCGAAGGTCCGCCTCGCGCACCCCGACGGGCATCGGCGCGGTCACGCCAGCCGGGCCGCTTCGCGCGCGACGACCGCATCGACGCGGCCCCATTCGTGGCGACCGAGCAACCCGCGCAACTTGCCCGCCATCGCGCCGAGCCGCGAGTAATGACGGATCTTCGATCGCACCGGCGCCGCATCGACCCGCGGCTGCGCCGGATCGATCTCCCACGGGTGGAAATAGAACATCGCCGGGCGGTCCTCGCGGTTGACCTGACGGACCGCGAAGTCAGTGATCGCCGCGGGGAGCAGGCGGAAGAACCCGCCGCCGGTGGCAAGCTTGCGCTCCCCGAACTTGGCGACCGTCACCGGCACCTCGATCAGCGCGCTGTCGGCGAGCGGCTTGAACCCGTAGCGCGGCGCGTCCAGCCAGCCATAATGATCGTGTTTCACCGGCGCGACGCTGGAGGAATAGGTGTAGCCAGCCTCGGCCAGTTCGACATGCGCCCAGGGCGTCCGCTGGTCGATCGAGAAGCTCGGCGCGCGGTAGCCGGTGACCTTGGTCCCCGCCGCATCCTCGATCGCGGTTCGCGCGCGGACGAGGTCGGCACGAAACACGTCCGGCGTCATCGTGAAGACGCGCTGATGGTCCCAGCCATGGCTGGCGATCTCGTGCCCGGCATCGACGATCCGGCGGATCATCGCGGGATAGCGATGCGCGACCCAGCCGAGCGTGAAGAACGTCGCCTTCGTATCGCGCTCGGCGAACAGCGCGAGGACCGCGTCGGTGTTCGCCTCGACGCGGGGTTGAAGCGAGTCCCAGTCGGCCTTGTCGATGACCGTCTCGAACGCGCCGACCTGAAACCAGTCCTCAACATCGACCGACATGCCATTGATAACAGGGCCATTCAGAAAAGCCATTTCAGGCGGCATCATGCCAGGCGGAGACACCGCGGATCGGAGCGTATGCGGGCTTGGCGTCCTCGCTCTCGACCCAGTCGACCAGCAGCGTCAGCACGCGGCGCAGCGCCTCGTCCTGCAACTCCACCCGTGCCTCCAGCGCGGCGATGCGCTCTTCGGTCGCCGGATCGGTCCGCGGCGTATCGGCGACCGATACAGGCTGGGCGAGTGTCTCGACCGAAGCAGTCGCTCCCTTCCCCGTATCCGTAGCAAGCGTCGGCAGGTCGCCCTCCAGGTCGCGCTGCACCGACCGCACGACGGCGGCGTCGATCACCCGCAGATCCTCGATCGCGGCATGGAGCATCACGCGCCCGGCGAGCAGGTTCAGCCGCCGCGGCACGCCCGCCGAGCCGGCATAGAAGGCCGCGAACGCATCGTCCGCGAAATCCGGGTTGCCGGTCCAGCCGACCACGGTCAGGCGGTGGGCGAGATAGTCGGAAACCTCATGCTCCTCCATCGGATCGAGATGGTGGATCGCGATCACGCGCTGGCGAAGCTGTTCGAGCCGGTCCAGGCCGTGCAGGCGATCGCGGAACTCGGGCTGGCCGAGCAGAACGATCTGCAACAGCGCATGCCCGCCCGCCTGGAAGTTCGATAGCATCCGCAGTTCTTCGAGCGCGGACACGGGTAGCGCTTGTGCCTCGTCGACGATCAGCAGCGTGCGCTTGCCGGTCCGCGCGACCGCGTGCAGCCCGCGCTCGATCGCGGTCAGCAGCTCGGCCTTGGTTAGTCCCGCCGGATCGATGTGCAATTCGGTCGCGACGATCCGCAACAAGTCGTCCGCCTCGATCGCGGTCGATACCAGCCGGATCGCGTTCAGCCGCTGATGGTCGATCGTGTCCATCAGGTGACCGACGAGCGTCGTCTTGCCCGCGCCGATATCGCCGGTGATGACGATGAAGCCCTCACCCTGCGCCAGGCCATAGCCGAGATACGCCATCGCCTTGCGGTGGGTGGCGGTCTCGAACCAGAATTTGGGATCCGGGGTGAGCTGGAAAGGCCGACCCGTCAGTCCGTAATGTTCGTCGTACATCTGCTCTCGCCTTCAGAACTGATATCGCGCACCGACCAGCGCCTGCGCCGACCAGTCGCTGTCGAGGTCACCGACCTTGAAGCTGTAAAGCCCGAGCGACGCGGTGGTGCCGAGCCGTCCGAAATTGCGGTAATAGGTTCCGGTCGCGCCATACGACCAGACGCCGTCGTCGCCCGATACGTCCGCCGCCGCGATGTTGGGCACGCCGGGATCGTAATAGTTGACGAACAGGTCCGCGTTAACGCCGGAGACCTGGGTCAGGGTCCGCGCATAGAATAGCTGGCCATAATAGCTCTGGTCCTCGAGGCCGGTGACGACCAGCCCCGGCGCGACGTTCGGCGAATACAGCTTGCGGTTGGCATAGCCCGCCCCTGCTCCCCAGGTCGATCGACCGCGGGTGGCGGCGATCACGCCGTCCACGCCGCGCGCGCGGTAGCTGGCGGTCGAGATCGACTGGAACACGTCGTTGAGGCAGGCGCCGGGTTGCGCGCCGCTGGAGCCGAACACGCAGCCGTTGAACTGCTGGCCAAAGCCTTGCTGGTTGCCGGTCAGGAAGCTGGTCGGCAGATTGCCGATACCGGTGCGGAGCTGACGGCCGAAGGTCTGGACGCCGTCATACACGTTGACCGCGAGGCCGACCGACCGGGAGGCCTGGTAGGTCGCCGTCCCCGTGTAGCTGAGCGAACCATAGCGCTTGCCGACATGCGCCTCGACCGAGGTGCGGCGATTGGGCCGCCAGATCACGCCGGCATCGTAATAGAGCCCGTCGGTCCGGTAGGCGACGCGCCGCGGCGAGGCGTCGTTGGTGACGAACCGCCCATCGCGGTCGAGCACCGGCGTCCCCGTGGAGTCGACGACCGCGTCCTTCTGGCTCGTCTCGATCTTTTCGTACCCGATTCCCGCGGTCAGCGCGACATAGGGCGAAACCGGCTGGAGGATGTCGCCACGGCCGTAATAGCCCTCGTAGCGCTGCTTGAGCTGGCTCGCTGTCTCGCGGTCATAGGCGCCGCTCAGCGTGACGCCGAACGGCGCGACGAGACCCGGCGCGACCGATGCGCGGGCGGTGGCGGTATTGCCGATCGAGTCGTCGTAATAATCCAGCCGGCGCCCGCCGATGCTGGTGTCGCCGAAGGTCGGCGTCTCGACCTTGGTATAGCCCAGGCGGTAATTCGCGTCGAAGACGACCGGGCCGGCGGTGGTGGTGAAGCTGGGGCCGGCATAGACCGCATAGACCTGGCTGACATTGTTCACGTTGCCGACCAGCAGGCCGGGCGCGGCGCCGCGGATGTCCGAGCGTGCGCGCGTCGCGATGCCGGCGGCTTCGAGCGTCAGGTTGCGCGTCACGCGGGCATCGACCCGGGCAAGTCCGGAATGGATATCGTCGTCGCCGAGCCGATCGCCCCAGCCGAACCGGCGTTCATACCGATAGCTGAGCTGACCGGCGACGCGCTGCGTCTGGATCGCCGCATCCACGCCCGCGGCGAGGCTGGTATAGGTCAGCACGTCGCCGCCGTTGAGGTCGGCGGCGAGCGTCTGGCTGGCCTCGACATACGGGTTGATGGTGATGCGCCGTGCTCCCTGGGTCGCGGAGCCTCCCGTCGTCGCGTTTTCGGTCGGGATACCGCCCGTGGTCGCACTCGGCGCCGTCTGCGCAACGACAGGGACAGCGCCCGCCACGATGCCAGCCACGACGACCGTGGCCGCGACGCCGGCCAGCACGCGTGCGCGCACCGTCGGTCTGATCATCGGCCCGGTCATCAAGAGCCCTCCTGGCCATAATAGCTGCCGAACCGCGCGCCGCCCTGGACGAACGAAACGGCGTTCAGGACGAGCTGGATGTGCTCGCACCCGTCGAGGATGTTGACGGCGGCGCGCAGTTCGCTCTCTGGCGTGCGATCGGCGCGGACGACGAGCATCACCTGGCCGACGCGCATCGCCAGCACCGACGCGGCGGACGCAGCGAGCGCGGGTGGCGAATCGATGATGAGGATGCGGCGCGGATTGGCGGCGAGGAGCCGCGCGATCACCACCTTGGTCCGTGCGCTGGCGAGCAATTCGGTATCCATCGCGGTCTTGGTGCCGGCGGGGAGGATCGACAGATGCGGCACGTCGGTATGGATCACCATATCCTCGACGTCGATCCGCGAATCACCCAGCGCGTCGAGCAGGCCGGGGCCGTCGATCAGTCCGAGCTGCTTGACGATATCGGGCTTGGCGACGTCGGCATCGACCAGCAGCACTTCGGTATCGCGCTCGGCGGCGATCGAGAGCGCGAGGTTGATCGCGCAGAACGTCTTGCCGTCCTCGGGCCGGGCCGAGCAGACCAGGATCATCCGCGCCTTGTCGGGGCTGTCGCTCTCGGCGATGCGCGCGCTGGCGATCAGCAACTGGCGCTTGATCAGGCGGAATTCCTCCGCGAGCGGGCCGACCGGTGCGCCCGGCACGATCATGCCATTGCCGGCGAGCATCCCGCGATCGATCCGCGCGGTGTCGTCCGACTCCTCGGGGTAATAGACCTCGTCGGTAAACTCGTCGCCGACCGGCGCGCGCAGTTCCTCGGGGATCGCGAGGAAGGTCGCGTCGGCAAAATCGTCTGTCGGCGCCGGGGCATAGTGGGTCGCGGATGGCGGCACTGCGACCGCGACGGGCTCGACCTCCACGCGACGGACCTCCGCATCGGGCACTTCGCGAGCGGGCGCGTCGACGACCGGCGCAGCGGGCACCGCGATGTTGCGCGCCTTCGCATGCGCGCTGAAATCATACACCTTGGCTGCGCGTTCGAGCAGCGAGGGTTCGCGATCAGGTTTCGTCACGGCCATACCCCCTTATGCCGCCAGCCCGCGCTGAAGGATCTCGACCCCCAGCAACAGGACATAGGCGGCGCCCAGCGCGGCGGTGCCGCCCAGGAACAACTTGAACTTGCGACGGCGCTGGTTCGACTGCATGCGCGTCACCACTTCGCCGATCGATCCGATCACCGGCATCCCCGCCGCCTTTTCGAGCCGCGCGCTGGTCGAGAACGTCGTCCGCAACTGCCCCATCGCGAACGCCGCACCGATCCCGGCCGCGAGTCCGACGATCAGCACACCCGTCAATAGCAGCATTCGGTTCGGCGCGCTCGGCGTACTCGGCATCGTCGGGGGATCGATCACGCTGAACTTCACATGATCGCTCTGCGACTGCGCCTGGCCGACCAGCGCGGTCTGTTCGCGCTGCCGCAGCAGCGTGTCGTACTGATCCTTGAGCACCTGGTAATCGCGGTCGATCGAGCCCTGCTCGGCCGCAACCTCGGGATCCCCGGTCAGCTTCGAATTGAGCAGGTCGAGATCGCTCTGCAACTGGCTCCGCCGCATCCGCAGCGACGCGACCGTGGCGGTACGATCCGCGACCATCGACTGGAGCGACGCGTAGAGCGGGTTCTGCGCGCTACCGGCACCGCTGCCACCGGCGAGAGGCTCGCTGCGCGCCGCCGCCGTCGCCGCGGCAAGCTGGCTCTTCAGCGCCACCACATCGGGATGGTTCTCGGTATAGCCGCGCGCGCGGGCATCGGCGAGCTGGCCCTGGATCGCCTGGAGGCGCGCGCGCGCCGGTCCCGCGGCGCCCGCGACGCCACCCGCCCCGGCAACCGTTGCTGGGGTTCCCGCCATCTGTCCCTGCACCGCGGCAAGGCTCGACTGCGCAGCGGCGAGATCGCCATCGACCTGCGCCATCTGCGAACGCGCCGCGCCGATCCGGTCGCTGACCGATCCGGTGCCCGGAAGCGCACCGAGATAGCGGTTCTGGAAGTCAGCGCGCTTGGCCTCGGCATCGGCGAGCTGCTTCTGCCGTGCCGCGAGCTGCTGGTCGAGGAACGTCAGGCTCTGCGTCGTCTTGGAGCGATCGCCCGCCAGATTCTGCTCGACGAACAGGTCGATCAGCTTCTGCGTGATCTGCCGCGCGAGCTTCGGGCTGGCCGCACTCGTCGTGATCTGGAACAGGTTATCCTGCTGCGACACGATCTTGATGTTCGGCGCAAGCGCGGCGACGCGGTCGGCGACGTCGCGGTCGCTCGACACGGTGTTGGCCAGATCGGTGCCGCGCACCACCTTTTCGAGGTTCACCGCGGAAATCAGCGTCGTACGGATCGTATCGACGGTCATCGGCACGCTCTGCGGCACGCCGTCCATCCCGGCGGGCAGCACCGTCTGCATCTGCACGAACACGCGCGCGGTCGATTCGTAGCGGCTCGGGATCTGCGACACGACCAGCCAGCCGAGCACGCACACGCCCCACGCCACCGCCAGCGCCAGCCAGCGCCGCGTCCAGATCGCATGCAGTGCTACGCGCACCTCGTCGTAGATCCCGTTCATCGCGGCGTCCCTCAGAACATCGATTCGGGGATGATGATCACGTCGCCCGGCTCGAGCCGGACGTTGGCCGACGAATCGCCCTTCTTGAGCAGGTTGCCGATCTGCAGGCCATATTCGGTCTGCTTGCCGGTGGCGCGGTCGTAGCGCACCAGGCGCGCCTTGTTGCCGGCGGCATATTGGCTGAGACCGCCGACCGCGATCATCGCGTCGAGCAGCGTCATGTTGGCGCGGTAGGGGATCGAGGCGGGCTTTTCGGTCGCGCCGACGATGCGCACCTGCTGGCTATAGGTGCCGCTGAAATTCTCGACGATCACCGAGACGATCGGGTCCTTGATATAGGCCGTGAGCGCCTTCTTGATGTCGTCGCTGAGCATCGCCGGGGTCTTGCCGACCGCGGGCATGTCGTTGATCAACGGCGTGGTGATCCGGCCATCGGGGCGCACCTGGACCTTCGACGACAGTTCGGGATTGCGCCAGACGAAGATGTTCAACTGATCGAGCGGCCCGATGACGTATTCCTCGCCCGGCAGCTCCTGGTTCGCGACATAGGCGGCAGGCGGCAGTTCGGGACGGCTGCCGGTGCTCGTGCACGCGGATAGCGTCGCCCCGACAAGGCCGAGGGTCAGCAGGGATTTCGATACGGGTCCGGAACGCATGGGCACTTATTCTCCTGGCGCCACACCGGCCGTCGGTTGCCCGGCGGTCGGCTAAACTCTGCCTCGGCTATGCGAGGAACAGGTGAAGATAGCGTTAGGAGCGCCCTGTAACCATGCTCCCGACCGGCAATGGCCCCAGATTGGGACATATGAGCGGCAGGCTATGGAGCAGTAACGATCTCGATCGCGGCTGGATGCCCGAGAAAAGCACTTGGGCTGGCGCTCGCGCCATAGGCGCCGGCCATGAAGATCGCGATCAGGTCGCCGATCTCGACCGACGGCAGCGCGATCTTGTCGCCGAGCCGGTCGAGCGGGGTGCAGAGCGGGCCGACCACCGAGACGGTGTCCACAGCGTCCCGGCCCATGCGCGCGGCGACCGCGATCGGATAGTTGCGGCGGACGACAGTGCCGAAATTGCCGCTGGCGGCGAGCTGGTGGTTGAGCCCGCCGTCGACGATGACGAAGGTCTCGCCCTGGCTCTGCTTGATGTCGATCACGCGGGAGAGATAGACGCCCGCCTCGGCGACGAGCCAGCGACCGAGTTCGATCGCGAACCGTGTTCCGGAGAGAATTGGCGGACGGGATGCGAGCGCTTCCGCCAGCGCGGCGCCGACACGCTCGATATCCAGCGCCACGTCGCCAGCAAAATAGAGCACGCCGAAGCCACCGCCCAGATTGACGAGTGGCGGCGCTGCGCCGGCCTCGTCCGCCAACCGCGCGGCGAGTGCGATCGTTGCGGCCTGCGTCTCGATGATCGCGCCGGGATCGAGCGCCTGGCTGCCGGCGTAGATATGAAAGCCGCGCCAGTCGGCTCCGGCAGCGACGATCGCCTTCACCAGCGCCGCGGCGCGCACCGCATCCACCCCGAACGGCGACGCTCGTCCGCCCATCCGCATGCCCGATCCGCGAAGTTCGATATCGGGGTTCACGCGCACCGCCATGCGCGGCGTGTGCCCGAGGCGGTGGCCGATCGCGAACGCCCGCGCCGCTTCGCCTTCGGATTCGACGTTGAGCGTGGCGCCGGCGGAAATCGCTGCGCAGAGTTCGTCGTCACGCTTGCCGGGCCCGGCGAAACTGACCGAGGCAGCTTGCTTGACTGCGAGAGCCTTGGCGAGCTCGCCCGATGACGCGACGTCGAGCCCGTCGACCAGCGGCGCGATCGCGGTCAGCAGGTCGGCATGCGGATTGGCCTTGATCGCGTAATGCAGATCGATCGCCGGCATCGCCGCGCGGAACCGTGCGATCCGGGCTGCGACGATCGCCATGTCGTAGACGAACAGCGGTGTGTCGCCGGCGTGCATGGCCCAATCGTCCGCAGACTGACCGGCGATGTTCAGCGGGCCATCTTGCTGCGCGAACTCCGGAGGAAGAGCACCCATCGGTTTCATGACGCGCTCCCCTCCGTGTTCCCCCGCGAAGGCGGGGACCCAGACTGGACCTCCGCCTTCGCGAAAGAACATGCTTTTACCTCACACGCGATGGCAGACCTGTCCAGCTTCCCATTGGTATTACGCGGTAATTCATCCCGCCACAGATACATCCCCGGCTGCATGAAGCTCGGCAAAGCCGTCCGCAACCGCGCCCGCAACGCCGCCTCCGCGCCACTATCCCCGGCCAGCATCACCACGATCGCCTGCCCCAACCGCTCGTCCGGCACCCCAGCCGCGACCGCCTCGCGAGCCTCCTCGCCTGCCAGCACCGCCTCCTCGATCTCCAACGGGCTGATCCGGTTCCCCGCGCTCTTGATCATCTCGTCATCACGCCCGACGAAGCGCAAGAGCCCGTCCTCACCCTCGACCACGGTATCCCCCGACCAAACCGCCATCCCGACCCCGTCCGGCGCCGGCCGAAACCGCTGCGCCGTCCGCTCCGCATCCCGCCAATACCCTTGCGCGACGAGCGGCCCGGCATGAACCAACTCCCCCGCCTCGCCCGGTGCGGCGCGCTTGCCGTCGGGCTTCACCACCGAAACCTCGGCAAACGGGATAGCCCGCCCCATCGCATCGGGATGCGCATCGATCAGCGCAGGATCGAGATAGGTAGACCGGAACGCCTCGGTCAGCCCATACATCGCGTACAATTCCGCCGCCGGAAACCGCTCCCGAAGCCCACGCACCAGCCGCGGCGTCAGCGCGCCCCCCGAATTGGTCAGCCGCTTCAAGCGCGCCGCAGTCTCCGCCGGCCATTCCGCCTCCAGCAACTGCACCCACAGGGGCGGCACGCCCGCCAGCGTCGTAGCCCCGACCCGCTCGACCGCCTTCACCACGTCGCGCGCGACCAGATAATCGAGCGGCGCCATCGACGCACCCGCCGCCCAGGTCGAAAATAGCTGGTTCTGGCCATAGTCGAACGACAGCGGCAGCACGCCGAGCACGCGGTCGTCGGGCTCCAGCTTCAGATAATGCGCAACCGAGATCGCGCCGAGCCACAGGTTCGCATGGCTCAGCATCACGCCCTTCGGTCGGCCGGTGGAGCCAGAGGTATAGAGGATCGCGGCGAGACTGTCGGGATCGGCGTCGGACGGACCGTCAATGCCTTGCTCGCGGTTCCCCGGCGAAGGCCGGGGCCCAGTTGGGAGAACCACCGTGACAGCACGTTGCGTGACACCATTGGGATCCTCCCAACTGGACCCCGGCCTTCGCCGGGGAGCCAAGGGAAGATCGACTTCATCGATGATCGAACACCCATCCGGAACGTCGCCATCATCCAGCGTCCCCGCCCGAGCCGCCTGCGTCACCAGCAACCGCGCGCCGCTATCGCCAAGAATATGCGCGACCTGCGCCCGTCTCAGCAGCGGATTGACCGGCACATGCACCAGCCCCGCCCGCGCCACCGCCAACGGCATCAGGCACGCAACGCGCGTCTTGGGCAGCCACGTCGCCACCCGATCGCCCGCCGACAGTCCCCGACCGGCAAGCCACCCCGCCAACGCCCCGACCCCAGCCTCGAGCTCGGCAAACGTCATCGCGCCAGCCTTGTCGACCAGCGCAACGGCGTCAGGCGCACCACGCAGCGCGATGTGGTCGATAGGGTATGGCTTGGGGTCGAGCGCGATCATGGGCCCCTAATAGCGCCAAGCCGTTGCCGAATTCACCCCCACACGCTAGCGGGGCCCGGTTCGTAACGGTTCAGGCGATGCTCGTGATCTTCGAAGGTACTTCCCAAGTCGAAACGACGGTACGCGCCGTCCTTGCCGACATCCTCGGCCTCAGTGCCGATCGTGTCGCGACGTTCACCGCCGACACGCCGCTGTTCGGTGCGCTACCCGAACTCGATTCGATGGCGGTGGCGAGCGTGCTCACCGAACTCGAGGACCGGCTCGGCATCCTGATCGAGGACGACGAGATCGACGGCGAGATGCTCGAGACATTCGGCGCGCTCGTCCAGTTCGCCGCGGGCAAGGCGCTGGTCTAACCGCAACCGGCGGTCTAGCCTCCGCGGGAATGATCGGTCTCCGCTTCGATACATATGACTGGAATGGTGGCCGCGAAGCGATGCTGCGGTTCGGGCCCGAGAGCGGCCCGATCGTCATCGCCGCCCTCCCCCTGTTCGAGGAAGCGAACCGGACCCGGCAGTTCACCTGCACCATCCTGCGCGCGCTAGCGGATCACGGCATCGGCAGCATACTCCCGGACTTACCCGGCACCGGAGAGAGTGTCGTCGCGACCTTCGATGCCAAGCTGTCCGACCAGCGCCGAGCCTATAGCGAACTAGCACAGCAACTTAACGCCCATAGCTACGCGCTTTCGATAAGAAGCGGTGTGCTACTCGATACCGACGCCGACCTCGCCGGCCGCTGGCACCTCGCTTCACAAATGGGCGCCGACCTGATCCGCGACCTCGAACGCATCCGCGCCGCTGTGGGTAAGTCCGACCGGGGGGACGAGTATGCCGGCAACCGCCTGTCCCCCGATATGCTCGCCGAACTGCGAGATGCCGTGCCGTGCGAGGACGGACGGTACCGCGTCGTCCGCCTGGACACCGATCTCCGAGCCGCCGATGCAACCTACGCCGGAGCGCCGCTATGGCGCCGGTCGGAACCCGGCAACGATTTCGCGTTGGCACAGCAGCTTGCAGCCGATATCGCACACTGGATAGCATCATGCGAAGGCTGATCGGGTTCGCGTGCGAAGGCGAAACGCTCGCCGCCACGCTGGACGAAGCCCGCGGCACGACCGGACTTCTCATAGTCTCCGGCGGCAACGAAATCCGCTGCGGCGCGCACCGCGGGATGGCGATGCTCGCCCAACGCCTCGCCGCCACCGGCACGCCCGTCTTCCGCTACGACCGCCGCGGCGTCGGCGATTCGACAGGCTACAATGGCGGCTTCCTGACCGCAGAACCCGACCTGATCGCAGCCGTCGCCGCGTTCCGGGGCACAGCGCCGCATGTCACCCGCCTGATCGGCTTCGGCAATTGCGACGCGGCCAGCACGCTGGCGCTGTTCGGACGGTCGGCCGGCTTCGACAAGGTCATCCTCGCCAACCCCTGGGTCATCGAACCGATCGACGACCTCCCCCCCGCCGCCGCCATCCGACACCACTACAGCACAGCGTTGCGAGACCCAGCGACATGGCGCCGAGCGCTGTCCGGAAGACTGGATATAACGAAGCTTATCAAGGGCTTGTTTAGGATCGTTCAGACAGGTGAGGAAAGCCGAAACCCACTTTCCCGCCGCATCTTGACCGCGATCGCAGCTTGGCAAACCGACGCCGCCGTCATCCTGGCCCGCGGCGACGCGACCGCCATCGCCTTCGCAGCGGCAGCCGGCGCCGCCGTCCCGTCAGAGACGATCGACACCGACTCGCACAGCTTCACCGGCCCCGCAGCTGCCGCGCTGGAGACCGCACTTAGGCGTAACCTGGCCTAATCTTCTTTCCCGATAATGCCGATTATTCAGCGGCTTCGGCAAGCTCCGCAAACTCGGCCGCCGCCAGGAAGCGCTCCGCGTCCAGCGCCGCCATGCAGCCAGTGCCGGCCGCGGTCACTGCCTGCCGGTACACCTTGTCCGCCACGTCCCCGCACGCGAACACGCCCTCGACGCTGGTCCGCGTCGAGCCCGTCTCGACCGAGATATAGCCGTCCGAATCGAGATCGATATGCCCGCGGAACAGCTCGGTTGCCGGGTGATGGCCGATCGCCACGAACCCGCCATCGACCGAGAGCCGCGAGCGCTCGCCGGTGACCGTGTCCTCGAGTTCCAGCGCGACCAGCCCCGCATTGCCGCCACCATCGACGAACTCGCGGACTTCCTTGTTCCACAGCACCGTCACACCCTTGTGCGCGAACAGCCGCTCCTGGAGGATCTTCTCCGACCGCAGCGAATCGCGACGGTGGATCAGCGTCACGTCGGGCGAATGGTTGGTGAGGTACAGCGCCTCCTCGACCGCGGTGTTGCCGCCGCCGATCACCGCCACCTTCTTGCCGCGGTAGAAGAAGCCGTCGCAGGTCGCGCAGGCGCTAACGCCCTTGCCCTTCATCGGCTCCTCGCTGTCGATCCCGAGCCACTTCGCCTGCGCGCCGGTGGCGATCACCAGCGTGTCGCCCTCGTAGACGTCGCCGCTGTCGCCGATCAGGCGGAACGGGCGGCTGGTCAGGTCGACCTGCACGATCGTGTCCCACATCATCCGCGTGCCGACATGCTCGGCCTGCGCGGTCATCTGCTCCATCAGCCACGGGCCCTGGATCACGTCCTTGAAGCCGGGATAATTCTCGACATCGGTGGTCGTGGTCAGCTGGCCACCGGGCTGGATGCCCTGCACGACGATCGGCGCCATCCCGGCACGCGCGCCATAGATCGCAGCCGAGAGCCCGGCAGGCCCCGAGCCGAGGATAAGCATGCGGGTGGTATGGGTCGTCATCATTGTTCCTTGGAGATTCGAGACTGCATCTAGGGGATGCGCGCCCGGATTTGAACTGCCGGTAAATCTGTCGTGCCTGCATCGAAAGCTTTGCCGCTTCGTTGGGGTATAAAAGCGGAGATGAGCATGAGCGACGACCGGACCGTAGAGATCGAGGACTACACGGCACCAGCGGGCGGCTGGGGCTCGATGAAGTCGCTGGTCGAGATTTCCGCCCGCGAGAAGGTCGGCCCGGAAGTGATCCGCGAACTCGCTCGCCAGAACAAGCCGGACGGCTTTGCGTGCGTCAGCTGTGCGTGGGGCAAGCCCGCGCACCCGCACGTCGCCGAGTTCTGCGAGAACGGCGCGAAGGCGACGGCATGGGAACTGACCTCGTTCCGCGTCACGCCGGCGTTTTTCGAGCAGCATACGGTCAGCGAACTGATCGGCTGGAAGGATTATGATCTCGAACAGGCCGGCCGCCTGACGCACCCGCTGAAGTATGATGCTGCAACCGACAAGTACGCGGCGTGCAGCTGGGACGAGGCATTTGCAGGCATCGGCGCCAAGCTGAAGACCTATGATCCGACCAAGGTCATCTTCTACGCGTCAGGCCGCGCCAGCCTCGAGACGTCGTACATGTATAGCCTGCTCGCGCGGATGTACGGCAGCCACAACCTGCCGGACAGCTCGAACATGTGCCACGAGACGACCTCGGTCGGCCTCAAGTCCGCAATCGGCTCGGCGGTCGGTACGATCCACCTCTCGGATTACGAGAAGTGCGACGCGATCTTTTACTTCGGGCAGAACCCCGGGGTGAACAGCCCGCGGTTCCTCCATCCGCTACGCGATTGCGCCAAACGCGGTGTCGAGATCGTCGTGTTCAATCCGCTCAAGGAACGCGGGCTGGAGAAATTCCAGGATCCGCAGAACCCTATCGAGATGGTGACGGGCAAGTCGACGCCGATCGCCTCGCAATATCACCAGGTGAAGACCGGCGGCGACGTCGGCGCGATCATGGGGATGTGCAAATACCTGATCGAGGCCGACGACCACGCCCAGCGGATCGATGGCCTGCGCGTGCTGGATCATGCGTTCCTCGCCGAGCACACGACCGGCTTCGATGCGTTCGCCGACGTCGCGCGCAAGACAGAATGGTCGGTGATCGAGCATGAGAGCGGTCTATCTCGCGCCGAGATCGAGGCGGCCGCCAAGGTCTATGCCAAGTCGAAGGCGGTCATCGCGGTGTACGGCATGGGGCTGACCCAGCATGTCGGTGGGATCGACAACGTCCACATGGTCGTCAATTTGATGCTGCTCCGCGGCAACATCGGCAAGCCCGGTGCGGGCATGGGGCCTGTCCGCGGTCACTCGAACGTGCAGGGCCAGCGTACCGTCGGCATCACCGAAAAACCCGAACTCGCCCCGCTCGACAAGCTCGCCGAGCAATATGGCTTCGAGCCCCCGCGCGAGAAGGGCTGGGATACGGTCGAGGCGTGCGAAGCGGTCCTCGACGGCAGTGCACAGGCCTTCATCGGCCTCGGCGGCAACTTCGTCCGCGCGATCCCGGATCACGCGCGGATGGAGCCGAAATGGCGCGGCCTCGACCTGACCGTGCATATCGCGACCAAACTCAACCGCTCGCACCTGCTGCCCGGCGAGACGTCGTATCTGCTCCCGTGTCTCGGCCGGATCGAGACCGACATGCAGGGTACCGGCCCGCAGAGCGTCTCGATCGAGGATTCGTTCAGCCAGATCTACGGCTCGAAGGGCAAGGCGACGCCGGCAGCCGAAACGCTGCTGTCCGAGCCAGCGATCGTCGCGGGAATCGCCAAGGCGACGCTCGCACCCAATCCGAAGCTCGACTGGGATGCATGGGTCCGCGATTATGCGCGCGTTCGCGATGCGATCGAAGAGACGTATCCGGACCTGTTCAAGGACTTCAACAAACAGATGTTCACGCCCGGCGGCTTCTGGAAGGGTGTGCCTGCAGCGCATCGCGAGTGGAAGACCGAGAGCGGCAAGGCAGAGATCAACGTGCCGCAATCCCTCAACGTAACTGGGTTCGAGGAAGCGGAGGGCCGCTTTCGACTGATGACGTTGCGGTCGAACGATCAGTTCAACACGACCGTGTACGGCTATCACGATCGCTTCCGCGGGGTGAAGGGTACGCGCGACATCGTCTTCATGAACCGCAGCGACATGATCCGGATGGGGATCACCGACGGCGATGACGTCGATCTGGTCGGCGATGCGGGCGGCAATTCCGATCGCCGCCTCAACAAGCTGCGCGTGGTCGAATATTCGATCCCCGAAGGCTGCGTCGGTGCCTATTATCCCGAGAGCAACCTGCTCATGCCGGTCGCTCACCATGCGCGCGAGAGCCATGTCCCGGCGGCGAAGTCGGTGCCGGTACGGATCGAGAAGACGCGCTGACCGACACGCATATCCTCGGCGTCGTGCTGGCCGGCGGGCGGTCGTCCCGGTTCGGTTCGGACAAGGCACTAGCGATGTTTGAAGGGCGTATGCTGTCCGAGCATGTGCGGGATCTGCTGGTGCCGTACGTCGAAACAGCGGTCATCGTTGGTAGAGACGGCCCGATCGCCGACCTCCCAGGTCCCGACCTCGGCCCTTTGGGCGGGATCGCCGGAGCCCTGTCCTATGCCGGCGAACGGGGCTTCACGTCAGTCCTGACGATCGCATGCGACATGCCGGTGCTCCCCGACGGCTTGCTGGCGGCGCTCGCACGGGAAGCGCCCGCCTATTGCCCGGATGCGCCGGTGCTCGGCCATTGGAATACCGCGTCGATGGAGGCTCTGCTCGAGCATATCGCGGCATCGCCACGCCGGTCTGTTCGCGGTTGGGCGGAGGCGATCGGCGCCGTGCCGATCGCAGCGCCCGCGCCGATCCCCAACATCAATACGCCGGAAGACATCGCCGCCCTATGACGACCTCTGCCACATTGCCGATCAAGATCCTTCGCCCTGATTCGGTCATGGCGGGAGAGCGAACGATAGCGGTCGAGGTGCCCGTCGCGATCGAGATCGACGGGCTCGGCTATGCGGTGATGATGATGACGCCGGCCGATCTCGCCGAGTTCACGACCGGGTTCCTGCTGACGGAGCGACTGGCCGACAGCGCCGAGGACGTGCGCGACATCGACGTGTTCGAGGCCGAGGCGGGCTGGATCGTCCGCGTCGGCCTGTCCGAGCGGTGCAAGGGGCGCATTCACGACCGTGTCCGCCATCGGACCAGCGACACGAGTTGCGGGCTTTGCGGGATATCCGGGCTCGAACAGCTCCGCAAACCTGTCCCTCGAACGCCACCGAAGCCCGACACGCCTGTAAGCGCGTTGTTTGCCGCACTCGGTGGCTTGCGCGCGCATCAGCCGCTCAACGCCGCCACGGGCGCCATTCACGCGGCAGCGGCATGCGATCGTGAAGGCCAGGTCGTTGCCGCCTATGAGGACGTCGGTCGCCACAACGCGCTCGACAAGCTGGTCGGAGGACTGGCGATAAAGGGCCACGCGATCGACGGGTTCATCCTCGTCACGTCGCGGATCAGCTTCGAGATGGTCGACAAGGCGTTGATCGCCGGCGCGCCGATGCTGGTCGGGATCTCCGCACCGACCAGTCTCGCGATCGATCACGCGCGCGCGCATGGCCTGACGCTGCTCGCCCTCGCGCGCAGCGACGCAATCCTGGTGGTGAACGATCCCTGGAAGGTCTTCGACTAGCCGCAGACGATGCGGCTAGTCGAAGCAGGCGTCACTTCGTGGCCGTCACGACGTCGGTCTTGGCCGCCACGAGATAGCCCCCGACGACGAATACCAGCCCGCCGATGATGTTGCCGAGGCTGACGATCGCGAGGTTGCGGATCACGCCCACGATATCGATCGAGGCGTTCGGGACGAGCAGCCCGAGCGTCAGTGCGGTCATGTTGGCGACCGAATGCTCGAACCCGGCCGCCACGAAGGCCAGCAGGATCCAGGCCATGCCGATGCACTTGGCGGCATCGCCGGTCATGCGGGCCGCGGTCCAGATCGCGAGGCAGACGAGCCAGTTGCACAGGATGGCACGTGCCATCAGCGCGGTCGCATCGACGGACACCTTGTGCTGGACATAGCCATGGAACATCGCATCGGCGTTGGCGAAGATCGCGCCGCCGCCGCCCGCCGCAAACACGAGCGACAGCACCACACCGCCGACGAGGTTGCCGATCCAAACGACGACGGTCAGCTTCACGGCGTCCGCGACGGTGATCGTCCGCTTGGCCAGACCGAAGCCGAGATACATCACATAGCCGGTGAAGAGCTCGGCGCCCGCAAACACGGTCAGGATCAGCCCCAACCCGAAGGTCGCCCCCATCACCAGCGGGCGCACGCCCGGTTCGAGCCCCGACCCGGTGCTGAGCGCGAGGATCATCGCGATACCGATATACGTGCCCGCAAGGATCGCGCCGGCGAAGAACCCTGCCGGAGAGCGCCGCAGTGCCTCCCGCTTGGTCGCGGCGAGGGTAGCGTAGGTGTCGATCGTCGACGTGTAACCGGTGCTCATGCGTCAATTTTGCTTTTCTGGCCAACGATCCCGGCACGCACCACGCCGCGATCCGAACCCATGTCGGCCGCCGCGGGACGGACGGTCACCGGAATGGATTTGTAGGAGGGTGTGAAGCTCTGCGGATCGTGATCCTCGAGCGCGATCAACGGCTGCGTCTCGGGGTAGTAGGACGCGACGCAGCCATCGGGCAGCGCGTAGCGGACCAGCATCAGCTTCTGGACGACACGATCGGGCCGCGCGAACTGAAGCGCGGTAGCAATATCGACAACGTCGCCCTCCTTGTGCCCCAGCCGCGCCATGTCGCGCTCGTTCATGAACAGGATGTCGCGACGTCCGAACACCCCGCGATAGCGATCGTCTAGGCTGTAGACGGTGGTGTTGTACTGGTCGTGCGCGCGCAGCGTGGTGAGCCGCAAGACGGTCGGATCGCCTGCGCTCTCGTCCTTCTCCACGCCCTGGGTGACGATGAAGTTGGCCTTGCCGCTGTCCGTCTTCCACTCGCGCATCGCCGCCGAATTCGGGAGGTGGAAGCCGCCCGGCTTGCGGATGCGTGCGTTGTAATCGGCAAACGCCGGGAACACCGCTTCGATCTTGTCGCGGATTAGGCTGTAGTCGCCGACATACGCGTCCCAGTCGATTGCGATCGGCGCGCGGCCCTTGGCGGCGAAGGTCGCCTTGGCGATCTCGCCGACGATCCAGATCTCCGACTTCACGTTCTCGCCCGGCGGCATCAGGAAGCCGCGAGAGGCGTGGACCATCGACATCGAATCCTCGACCGTCACCGCCTGCTGGCCGGTCGCCTGCATGTCGAGTTCGGTCCGACCAAGACATGGCAGGATGTACGTAGACTTCGCCATCAACAGCATCGTGCGGTTGAGCTTGGTGGTGATGTGCACCGCGAGATCGAGGTTGCGGAAGCCTTCCGCGCATGCCTGCGGATCGGACGAGGCGATGGCGAGATTGCCACCGAGGCAGACGATCGCCTTGGCCTTGCCGTCGCGCATCGCGGCGATGCTCTCGACGACCGAATGGCCGTGCTCGCGCGGTGGCTCGAAGCCGAAGACGTCACGCATGTTGTCGAGCAGCATCGGCATCGGCCGCTCGGTGATGCCGACGGTGCGGTCGCCCTGGACATTGCTGTGGCCCCGCAAGGGACAGATACCGGCGCCGGGCTTGCCCATGTTGCCGCGCAGGAGGAGCAAATTGGCGATCTGCTGGACATTGGTCGTGCCCGTGCGGTGCTGGGTGACGCCCATGCCGTAGCAGCAGATCGTCGCCTTCGACTTCGAATAGGCGAGCGCGACCTCTTCCAGGTCCTCCCGGGAGAGCCCGCTCGAACGCTCGATATCCGCCCATTCGGTGATGCCCAGATCGGCGATATAGTCGTCGAGCCCGGCGGTATGCTCGGCGATGAAGGCGTGATCGAGCGCAGGCTCGCCGCCCGATGCCTTGGCCGCCTCGTCGAGTGCGACCAGCGCTTTGGCGATACCTTTCAGCGCGGCCGCGTCGCCGCCGACCTTCACCTGGTAATAGCTGCTGGCGATCGGGGTCGCGGACATCGTCGCCATCTCGACCACCGACTGCGGCGATTCGAAGCGTTCGAGCGAGCGTTCCTTGAGCGGGTTGAACACGATGATCTTGCCGCCGCGCTTCGAGACTTCGCGCAGGGTCGCCATCATTCGCGGATGGTTGGTGCCGGGGTTGTGGCCGATCGACAGGATCAGGTCGGCGTGGTCGAAATCCTCGAGGCTGACGGTGCCCTTGCCGATGCCGATCGACTTGGGAAGGCCGACCGAAGTCGCCTCGTGACACATGTTCGAGCAATCGGGGAAGTTGTTGGTGCCGTACAGCCGCACGAACAGCTGGAACAGGAACGCCGCCTCGTTCGAGCAGCGGCCCGAGGTGTAGAATTCCGCCTGGTTCGGGTCCGGCACGGCGGCAAGGCCAGCGCCGATCCCGCGCATCGCCTCGTCCCAGCTCACGACCTCATAGTGATCGGTCGCGGCGTTGTAGCGAAGCGGCTCGGTGACGCGGCCCTGGTCCTCGATCCAGTGATCGCTCTGCTTCCAGATGTCGGATACGCTATGCGCGGCGAAGAAATCGGCGCCGATCGTCTTGGCGGTTGATTCCCAAGCGACGGCCTTGGCGCCGTTCTCGCAGAATTCGAACGACGAGGTGTGCTTCGGGTCGGGCCATGCGCAACTCGGGCAATCGAAGCCGTCCGGCTGGTTCGACTTGAGCAAAGTCTGGCCACCGCGCACGACGATCTGCTGCGCCTTCAGCGAGACGGCGACCGCCTTGAGGGCACCCCAGCCGCCGGCCGGACCCTTGTAATCGGCGATCCCATCAGGGCGTTTGTCACGCATACTCGTATCTCCCGTAAGGCCGGGCCGACGCGTGCACCCGAAATGCGGCACACAGGCTGACCATTAACCCAAGGCAATAGAAGTGCATTTTGCGATTGCGAAGACGAGTTTCCCGCAGTTGGTGATCGCCTGCGTCGGTCTGCGGGTGGTGTGACGGCGGCGCCTTGCGCCAGGTCCGAAATGGTAGCGAAGGAGGGACTTGAACCCCCGACCCCAGGATTATGATTCCCGTGCTCTAACCAACTGAGCTACTTCGCCGTACCGTCCGTCAGGGAAGCATTCTTCCCTGCGAGGCGCGGCCTATAGGAAGCGGTTTCCGGACGGTCAAGCGAACATATGCCGGGAAATCGCTTCCCACGGTCCGCCGCGATACCACCATGCGCCCAGACCGGCGATTTCGACGTCCTTGGGCGCGAAATCGCGTTGCAGATTGCCGAGCAGGAGCTTGGCCACCTGGGGGCTGACCTTGTTCTGGATCGTGACGTGCGGACGCCAGCCGCCGGCGTCCTGCGGGGTGAGCATGCCGGTGAACGCATCGGCGAGGCGCGCGCGGATGCCGACGAGATCGGGGGATTCGATCCGATAGGCGACACCGCGGCCGAGCGACATCAGGCCACCGATCCGCGCCTGCGGGGCACGGATGCCACGGGTTTCCTGGTTGAGGCGGTGCTTGAGTTCGTCGAGCCCTGAGGGCGGCAGATGGTGGAACAGCGTCAGATGCGCGTCGAGCTGGTTGCGCTCAGGCGGGAAATGCTCGCGGCGCATGGAATCGAAGAACGCGGTGTCCTGGCGGCCGAACAAGGCGGTGACGATGATCGGCGCGACTTCGGACGGACCCGTCATGGGAGAGGCACCCCCCCGGCGAAGGCCGGGGTCCAATTGGGACACGTCAATGACGAAGGCCGCGCTCCGTTACGGCAACCTCTCCAATTGGGCCCCGGCCTCCGCCGGGGGGGCGCAAACGTCTGGAGGATAGGCGCGCCGAGCGAGTCCGGGATATCGACCAAACGAGCCATCAAATCTCGACCTGGCTACCAAGCTCGACCACCCGATTTGTCGGCAACCGAAAGAACTCCATCGCGCTCTCCGCATTACGCAACATCCAAGCGAACAGCTTTTCGCGCCACAGCATCATCCCCGGCTTGTCGGACGCCAGCAGCGTCTGCCGCGACAGGAAGAAGCTTGTGTCCATCATCTTGAAGTCCGCACCGCAGCTATGGACCTGGCGCAGCGCCGCGGGCACGTCGGCATCCTCCATGAAGCCATAGCGCAGGATGAGCCGGTGGAAGCCGTCGCCGAGATCCTCGCGCACCGCACGATCATTGGCGGGCCAATAAGGCTGACCGACGATCTTGACCGTCAGCAGGATGACGCGCTCGTGCAGCACCTTGTTGTGCTTGAGGTTGTGGAGGAGCGCGTGCGGCACGCCGTCCGCGGTCGAGGTCATGAACACCGCGGTGCCCGGCACGCGCGACGCCGAACTGGCCGCCGAGCCGATGAACACCTTTATCGGCATCGCCGCCTCGTGCATCCGGTCGATCATCAACTGCCGCCCCTTCGACCACGTCGTCAGGAAGGTGAAGATGATGAAGCCGACCAGCAGCGGGAACCACCCGCCGGCGGGCACCTTGGTGAGGTTCGCCGCGAAATAGGCGCCGTCGACCGTGAAGAAGATCGCGAGCAGCGGGATCGCCGCGATCTTCGGCCAGTTCCAGAGCCGGAACAGCACCACCCCGAGAAGGCACGTGTCGATGAACATCGCCCCCGTGACCGCGATCCCGTAGGCGCTGGTCAGGTTCGACGAGGTACGGAAGAACAGGACGAGCAGGATCACCATCACCATCAACGCGCCGTTGACGAGCGGGATGTAGATCTGGCCGGCGGTCGAGGCGCTGGTGTGCTCGATCCGCAGACGCGGGATGAAGCCGAGCTGGATCGCCTGCTGTGTGACCGAGAACGCGCCGGAGATCACCGCCTGCGACGCGATCACCGCGGCCATCGTCGCAAGGATGACGAGCGGGAGCTGGAGGCTTTCGGGGGCGAGATTGTAGAACGGACTGACCAGCGCGGCCTGGCCATCACGGAACAGCAGCGCGCCCTGCCCCATATAGTTGAGGATCAGCGCCGGGAGCACGAAGAACAGCCAGGACAGGCCGATCGGCTTGCGCCCGAAATGCCCCATGTCCGCATACAGCGCCTCGGCACCGGTGACCGCGAGCACGACCGAGCCGAGCGCCAGGAACGCCCGCTCGGGGTCGATGATGAAAAACTCGACCGCATAATGCGGCGACAGCGCCCAGAGCACGCCGGGAGTCTGGACGATGCTGAGGATGCCGAGCACCGCGATGACGCTGAAATACACCAGCATGATCGGCCCAAAGACGAGGCCGATCCGCGCGGTGCCGCTCTTCTGCACCCAGAACAGCGCGATCAGGATCACGATCACGATCGGCAGCACGAGGCCTGCGAACGCGGGCGCGGCGACGGCGAGGCCTTCGACCGCAGACAGCACCGACACCGCGGGCGTAATCATGCTGTCGCCGTAGAACAGCGCCGTCGCGAACACTCCGAGCAGGATGATGCCCTTGCTCCAGCGCTTCGTCTTGGTCTTGCCCGAGACGAGCGCGAGCAAGGCGAGGCTGCCGCCCTCGCCCTTGTTGTCGGCGCGCATGATGATGATGACGTATTTGACCGTCACGACGATCATCATCGACCAGAACATCAGGCTGATGACGCCCATGATGTGCGCCGCGTCGAGCGCAAGCTTGTGATGGCCGGCGAAGGTCTCGCGAAAGGCGTAGAGCGGGCTCGTGCCGATATCGCCGAAGACGATGCCGATCGCCCCGAAGGCGAGCTTCAGCATGCCGTCCGAGTTGTGATGCCCCGTCTCGAGATCGAGATTGGCGGGTGGCACGGTCGAGGCCGCGGCGGTCTGGTCGACGCTCACTGGACGGTGAATCGACCCGGAAGTGCAGCAATCTTCATCGAATTTCCGATTTCACCCTGTGCCCCAAGCGCGCGCATTTAGCATGAGGGGTAGAGGGCGGCAACGGCGGGGCGGTTAGCGTGGATTAACCGGGTCAGAATGGACGCGTCCGCCACGCGCAAAACGATTCGACCATTTCCGTTCTCCTGCGAACGCAGGAGTCCAGGGTAACGGGCGCTGACCTTCTTGATCCTGGATTCCTGCGTTCGCAGGAAAACGTCAGCGGGTGACGACCTCGCGGATGACAAAATGCGACGCCAATCGCGTCACCCCCGGCAATTGCGACAACGTCTCGCGGTGAATGCGCTCGAACGTCTCGCCGTCGCGGATCTCGACGTGGAGCATGTAATCCGCCTCGCCGCTCATCAGGAAGCATTGCACGACCTGCGGGCAGTCGACGATCTCCGCCTCGAACGCGGCCATCGTCTCCTTGCGCTGGTCCCGCAGCGTCACGTTGACGAGGACGATGCTCGGGTCGCCGCGCGCGGCCCTCGACAGGACGGCACGGTAGCCGACGATCGCGCCGCTCTCCCGAAGCTGCGCCACGCGACGATGCGCGGCGCTCGCCGACAGCCCAACCGCGTCGCCGAGTTCGGCGCTGGTCAAATCGGAATTGGCGGCGAGCAGGTCGAGAATCCTGCGTTCGATCGTAGCGCTCAAGATTCTCTCGTTCTGATGGCGATGGATGCACGCATCTTGCAAACGCGCTATCGTATCGAAACGAGTTTGCGAACCCTTCCCGTCCAAGGCGCGCTAGTATCGCGCAAACGATAATGGAGTGGAATCAATGCGCGTCGGTGTCCCCAAGGAAATCAAGAACCACGAATATCGCGTCGGCCTGACCCCGCCGTCGGTCGCCGAACTGGTTGCCGCAGGGCACGAGGTCGTCGTCGAGACGCAGGCCGGCTCTGGCATTGATTTCGAGGACCAGGACTATGTCGACGCGGGCGCGACGATCCTGCCGACCGCCGCCGCGGTGTTCGCCGGTGCCGACATGATCGTGAAGGTCAAGGAACCGCAACCGAGCGAGATCGCGATGCTCGAGCCGCGCCATCTGCTGTTCACCTATCTCCACCTTGCCGCCGACAAGCCCCAGGCCGAGGGGCTGATGAAGTCCGGTGCCACCTGCATCGCGTACGAGACCGTCACCGACAATCGCCGCGGGCTACCGCTGCTGAAGCCGATGTCGGAAGTCGCGGGCCGCATGTCGGTACAGGTCGGCGCGCATTATCTCGAGAAGGAGCAGGGTGGACGTGGCGTCCTGCTCGGCGGCGTCCCCGGTGTCGCGCCGGCAAAGGTCGCGATCCTCGGTGGCGGCGTCTCGGGCGTCAACGCCGCGCAGATGGCGGTCGGGATGCGCGCCGACGTGACGATCTACGACATCTCGAACGATCGCCTCGCCGAACTCGACATGTTCTTCTCCAGCCAGATCAAGACGGCCTACGCCTCAAAGGCCGCGATCGCGGCGGCGGTGAAGAATGCGCATCTGGTGATCGGCGCAGTGCTGGTGCCCGGGGCCGCGGCGCCGAAGCTGGTCACGCGCGAGATGCTCAAGACGATGAAGCGTGGCTCGGTGCTGGTCGATATCGCGATCGACCAGGGCGGGTGCTTCGAGACGTCGCACGCGACGACTCACGAGGATCCGGTGTTCGAGGTCGACGGCGTGATCCATTACTGCGTCGCCAACATGCCGGGTGCGGTCGCGCGGACTTCGGCGTTCGCACTGAACAACGCGACGCTGCCGTTCGCCCTGAAGCTGGCCAACCTGGGCGCCGAGGCCGCGATGAAGGCCGACCCGCATCTCGCCAACGGGCTGAACGTCTACAAGGGCAAGATCGCGTACAAGGCGGTCGCCGATGATCTAGGTTTACCGTACGAAGCTTGGGCCGGCTGATCGGGAACGGATACGGAACACGGGTGTTGGACAGGGGAAAGGAATTCCCAATGTCCGACACCCCGAACCCCAAGTCCGAACCGTTCTCGAACGCCGAGAAGGACCCGGACGACTGGACCACCGGCGACGAGAAGATGACCGGTGCGCAGGCAAGCTACCTCAAGACGCTGTCCGAGGAAGCGCATGAGGAATTCGACGAGACGCTGACCAAAGCGGATGCGTCGAAGAAGATCGACGAGTTGCAATCGAAGACCGGTCGGGGTCAGTAAGGGGCCGCCAACAAGCGATTAGCGCTACCCGGCCCCGGACTTTCTCCAATGCCGTCATCCCCGCGGAGGCGGGGATCCATAAACTCCAAACTCGGTGATCGATCACCGTAGTTTGCCAATATGGGTCCCGGCTTCGGCGGGGATGACGAGATTTTCAGGGTCGTCCCGGAACGTCCTGCGCCGCCAGCAATCGATCGAGCAGCGCCAGCCGCGTCGCGATTTCACCACGATATGAAATATCAGCCGGCGTCAGCGTCAGCGCCTTCGCCCAATACGGTCGAGCCTTAGCGAACTCCCCCGCCCTCACATACGCCAAGCCCAGAAAGAACGGCGGCGCGGGATGCTTGGGTGCCAGCCGCATCGCCTGCTGAAACGCGAACAACGCGGGCGGCGAAACCTGGTTCGCATCATGTGCGGACAACGCATTTGCCAACCCAGTCCACAGCACCAGGCTCTTCGGCGCGATCCGGATCCCGCCCAGCAACACCTGCACCGCCGCGCGGCGGTCTCCGATCCGCGTCATCGCGTCCGCAGCCACCAGATACGCCGCCGCGCCGGTATACCGCTCCAGCATCTGGTCGCGCAGCTCGAGCATCGCGCCATCGTCGGGCGTCGGCGCAAGCCCGGTGGCGACTGGATGCCCGGCGAGCCCCGGCTGCCCCTGCAATGCATAGCCGGCCGCGCCCAGCATCAACGCCGACGCGACCATCGTCCACAACAGCCGATCGACCTTCAACACCGCGAGCAGCGCGAACACGCCGACACCGATTACGGCAAGCCACACCCACCCCATCACCGTGCCCTCCGCCGGAAACTCGACCGCGCGATCCAGCCGCCAACGCCCAGCAGCAGGATCGGCGCGAGCCACAGCGGCCAGGTCAGCCCCGACAGCGGTGGATCATAGGTCACGTAATCGCCGTAGCGCGCGATCAGCCAGTCGCGGATCGACGCGGGCTTCTCCCCGCGCTCGATCCGCTCGCGGACGAGCGCGCGCATGTCAGCCGCCATGTCGGCATCGCTGTCGGCGATCGACTGGCCCTGGCAGACGAGGCACCGCAACGTCTCCATGAGCGCGCGCGCGGAGGCTTCCTTGGCGGGATCGGCGAGTTGCACGTTTGCATAACGGGCTGGCGGCGTGACCGGCTGCGCGAATGCAGGCGTGGACAGCAACGTCGCCAACACCACCCTCGTCATCCCGGGCTCGTTCCGGGATCCACCGTTCCGCAAACTCAACCGCCGATGATCACGCTCAACGGTGGATGCCGGAACGAGCCCGGCATGACGAAGGAGAGGTAACCTCACCGCGCGTCCTTCACGGCCTGGACGATCTCAGCCATATTCTCAGGTCGGATATCGCCGATGATCTGCTTCACGACGATCCCGCGGCCGTCGATCACGAACGTCTCCGGCACGCCCGACGAGCCGAGTGCCAATTGCACCTGGCTCGCCTTGTCGCTGCCGATCCGCTCATAGGGATCGCCATTACGCCGCAGGAACCCGGCGATCGCCGGCGCGGTGTCGCGGATCGCGATCGCGTCAATCGGTATGCCCATCGCCTTCAGCTGCATCAGCTGCGGCGCCTCGGCGATGCACGGGATGCACCAACTCGCGAACACGTTGAGCAACCGCGGCTTGCCGTTCCGGAACGATGCGCTGCTCAAGCCCGGCTTGCCGGGGACCATCGCCGGCAACGCGAAATCGGGGAGCGGCTTGCCGATCATCGCCGATCGCACCACCTTCTCCGCCGGCCGGAACAGCCCGCTCGCCACCACTGCGAACAGCAGTGCAAAGATCGCCAGCGGCGCCCAGAGTGCGAACCGCTTCATGCCCATTGTGTCCGCATTGCGGTCCGCCGCTCGCGCCGCACCCGGCCGAGCAACGACAGCATGCCGCCCAGCGCGATCAGCACGCCGCCGAACCAGATCAGCGTCACGAACGGCTTCCACCACAGCCGCAGCTGCCACCGCCCCTGCCCGTCCGGCTGACCGAGCACGGTATAGAGCTGGCCGTCGAGCACCGTCAGGATCGCGGACTCGTTGGTGCTGGTCGGCGGATTGGCGAAGAAGCGGAGCTGCGGGCGCAGGATGCGCTCGCTGCTGCCGCGCGTCGCGGTAAGGCGCGCTTCCAATGCCGACCAGTTTTCGCCGATCACCGGCGAGATCCCGTCGAGCGTCACGGTGTAGGGACCGACCCGCGCCGGCTCGCCCGTGCGTACGGCGACCAGGGTTTCCTGGGTGAAGGCGCTATCCGAGGCCATGCCGGCAAGACTGACCGCGATGCCGAGATGCGCGATGACCATGCCGTAGGTGAACAGCGGCGTGCGCTTGAGATTGCGCTTCCACAGCGGCGCGACGCTGGCGACGGCAAGACCGGCTGCAAGCGACAGCCCCGCCCAAGGTAGCACGCCCGGCCAGACGAACAGCAGTGCGATCGCCGCGACCAGCGTCGCGCCGATCGGCAACATCACGCGGCCGAGCACCGCCTTCGCATCGTCGCGTCGCCAGCGCAGCAACGGCCCGACCGCCATCACCGCGACCAGCAGCAACGCGATCGGTCCCGCGGCCTTGTTGAAGAACGGGGGGCCGACCGACAGCTGGACGTCGAAGCTTGCTGCGACGATCGGGTAGAGCGTGCCGATCAGGACGACGCCGAGGATCACCGAAAGAAGCAGGTTGTTCGCGACCAAGCCCCCCTCGCGGCTGACCGGATCGAACGTCGTGCCAGCACGCACCGTGCCGATCCGCGCGGCGAACAACGCGAGCGCGCCACCGATGTAGATCGCGAGCAACGCCAGGATGAACGCGCCCCGCTCCGGGTCGACCGCGAACGCGTGGACGCTCGTCAGGATGCCCGAGCGGACCAAAAACGTGCCGATCATCGACATCGAGAACGCGACCACCGCCAGCATGATCGTCCAGGCGCGCAGGCCGTCTCGGGTCGCCAGCACCGTCACCGAGTGAAGCAGCGCGGTCGCCGCGAGCCACGGCATCAGCGAGGCGTTCTCGACCGGGTCCCAGAACCACCAGCCGCCCCAGCCGAGCTCGTAATACGCCCAATACGACCCGGCGGTGATTCCGAGCGTGAGGAATATCCAGGCGATCAGCACCCAGGGGCGCATCGCTTTTGCAAACGCCGGGCCGACGTCTCGCGTGACGAGCGCACCCACGGCGAACGAGAACGCGACCGAGAGGCCGACATAGCCCGTGTAGAGCGTCGGCGGATGGAACGCCAAGCCGGGGTCCTGCAACAGCGGGTTGAGCCCGAGGCCGTCGGCCGCTGCGGGATTGAGTCGCGCGAACGGGTTCGAGGAGAACAGCAGGAACGCGTAGAAACCAAGCGCGATCGTCGCCTGTGCGCCGAGCGTCGCGGTCAGCGTGCGTTCGGGCAGCGAGCGCTCGAAAATCGCGACCGCACCGCCGGCGAGCCCCAGGATCGTCACCCAGAGCAGCATCGAGCCTTCGTGATTCCCCCATGCGCCGGCGAACTTGTAGAGCCACGGCTTGGCGGAATGGCTGTTCTCGACGACCAGCTTCACCGACATGTCGGAGCCCAGGAACAGCTCGATCAACAGCGCCATCGCCAGCAGCGCCAGCAGCCCCTGGACGATCGCCACCGGCCGCACCGCCGCCGCCACGTCGTCACGATCGCGCGCAATGCCGATCGCCGCCATCACCAGCTGCAACGCCGCCAGCGCACCCGCGAACCAGAGCGCGGCGAGGCCTGCTTCGGCGATCACGGCTTTGCGTCCGGTTCGAGAGTTTTGGTTTCGTGCATCTTGCCGGCCATTTCCGGCGGCATGTATTTCTCGTCATGCTTGGCGAGCAGGTTCGACGCGACGAAGCTGCCGTTGGGCTGGAACTGGCCTTCGGCAACGACCCCTGATTTCTCGCGGAACAGGTCCGGGACGATGCCGGCGAACACGACCGGCGTGGTTGCCTGCCCGTCGGTGACGACGAAGTGGACCGTGATGCCGTCCGCAGCGCGCTTCACCGAACCGCCTTCGACCATCCCGCCGAGCCGAACCGCGCGACCGAGCGGCAGTCCGTCTCGGCGCACGTCGGATGGCGCGTAGAAGAACGCGGCTTGGTCCTTGAGGGCCGACAGTGCCAGCAGGCCTGCGACGACGACGGCGCCGAGTGCCAGCAATGCGAGGGTGAGACGTTGATGCTTGGCCTTCATTTCTCGGCCCTACGCATCGCCACATAGCTCAGCAAAGCGATGATCGCGCCGCCACCCAAAGTCACGACATAAGCAGCGGTCACAAACGGCCACGGGTTCATGATCTGGCCATCCGGCGCATACGGGCTTCGGTCTTTGCAACGGCGAGCATCGTCCGCATCCGCATCAACACGATCCCCGCGAACACGAAGGTGAAGCCGGCCAGCATGATCGGCAGCGGCCACAGGATCGAGCCATCGATCGTCGATTGGGTGAGGCCGATGCTCGGCCCCTGGTGCAGCGTGTTCCACCACACCACCGAATAGCGGATGATCGGCAGCAGCACCGATCCGGCGATCCCGTACAGCGCCGGCACGCGCCCGTCGCCACCGCGATCCGCATCGGCCTTCGCGAGCGCCATATAGCCGAGATAGACGAAGAACAGCAGTAGCATCGATGTCAGCCGGCCATCCCATTGCCACCACGTCCCCCAGGTCGGCCGCCCCCATATCGAGCCGGTCATCAAGCAAAGCGCAGCGAACACCGCACCCGGCAGCGCGATCGCGCGCGCAGCGACGCTGGCGAGCGGATGGCGCCAGACGAGGAACATGATGCTGGAAATCGCGATCCCGCTCCACCCGCCCATGCCGAGCCAGGCGGCGGGAACGTGGATGTAGAGGATGCGGACCGTCTCGCCCTGGAGATAATCGGGCGGGGTCTGGGTAAGGCCCGCCCAGCAGCCGAGGACGATGAGCGCGACGCCGGCCCAGAAGAGCAACGGCGTCAACGGCTTGGCGATCTTCAGGAAGCGCGCGGGGTTTGCGAAGGCGTGTAGGGTGGCCACTGGGTGTAGCCAATATGGCAACAATACGAGGCTGTCACCTCGGACTTAGTCCTCTCTCCCCACCGAGCAGGAGGAACCCATTCCCTGCACGCCGTCATCCTGACGAAAGTCAGGATCCAGAGCCGCACAGGGCAGCGCTTAGTTACTCTGGATCCTTGACTTTCGTCAGGATGACGGGATGAGTTGGAACGCCCCCCAGCAGGCGGGGTAGGGTCCCCTGCTTTACCTTCCGATCAGGCGCTTGGCGATCGAGTCCGCGACGTCCGACGACGGTTCGCCCGAGCGGTCGCTTTCGTCCCAGACCTGGGTCAGGCGCTCAGGGATACGGGCGATCCGTGCCTTCACTTCGGCTTCGTCACCATGACCTAGATATTCGAGACCGACGTTAATGATCCCGCCCGCGTTGATCACATAATCCGGCGCGTACAGGATACCGCGAGCATGCAGGCGCGCGCCGTCCTCGCGGACGCTCAGCTGGTTGTTCGCACCGCCTGCAACGACCTTCGCCTTCAACGCCGCGATCGACATTTCGGTCAGGATCGCACCCAGGGCGTTCGGGCTGAAGATATCCGCCTCGGTCGTCAGGATCGCCTCGGCCGCAACCGCGGTCGCGCCAAGTTCGCCCGCGAGCTTCTGCGCCCGCCCCTCGTCGACGTCGGCCAGCGTCAGCACAGCACCGTCCTTGGCGAGCAACCGCGCGAGACCGCCGCCGACCGAACCGACGCCCTGGATCGCGACGCGCACGCCCTTCATGTCGGTTGCGCCCAGACCACGCTGGGCGGCCGCCTTCACGCCGAGATAGATGCCGAGCGCGGTGTACGGCCCGGGATCGCCACCCGCAGCGCCGCTCGCCACCGGCAGGCCCGAGACGTAGCGCGTCTGCGTGGCGATCACCTTCATCCGCTCTTCCGACATGCCGACGTCTTCCGCCGTCACATAGCGCCCGCCGAGCGAATCGACCGCGCGACCGAACGCCTCGAGCTGCGCCGTCGTGATGACGTCGCCGGGCTTGGCCGCGAGGACCACGCCCTTGCCGCCGCCGAGTTCAAGCCCGGCCATCGCGTTCTTGAAGCTCATGCCACGCGACAGGCGCAACGCGTCGGTCACCGCGCGACCGTTATCGGCATAATGCCAGAAGCGCGTGCCGCCAGCAGCCGGCCCGAGCTTGGTGGAGTGCAGCGCAATTACCGCGCGCAGGCCCGATTCGGGATCGGTGAAGGCGTGTACGCCCTCGTGGTCGTCGAAATCGGGAAGGTCCCAAACCGCTGTCATCGCCGGCTCCTGAAGAGGAATAAAATTACCGGGACGCGAAATATTATTTTCCGACCGGTTTTACCAGCCCAAAGCGCCCACTTCGGGGAGGCTCAGGAAAATAACGAAATAATGGGGCGACCGACGGGACTTGAACCCGCAACATCCGGCATCACAAGCCGACGCTCTAACCAATTGAACTACGACCGCCGCGTAGGCGTCGCCCCCTAGCGGGGGTCAGCGCCTTCCGTCAACCGTCGACTTGCAAAAACGTGTCAAAAACGTCCTTCGATGGCGAGCTTGTAACCGTTCGGGCCGCTCACGAAGCCGGCCTGTTCGAGCTTTTGCACCGCCAGCGGATCGGACGGACGCAGCGCCAGTTCGGCGCGGTAGGTCCCTGCCCCTTCGATCCTCAGCGCGATGCTTTCGGTGCCGGACTGGCTCGCCAGCGGCAGGAGCAAAGCGGTGCCGTCGCAGCGCGCGGTGCCGCTCACCGACTGCGGCAGGGCGATCCCGCCGACGTCGCCCGCCAGCGTCGCGCGGACGCGGCCCTCTGCGGTTTCGCACTGGCCGTCGCGGAAGCGGACCGACACGTCGTCCAGATCAAGCGCCGAGACGGGCACCGGCGCGAACAGCCGGCCGGTCGCGACGGTGGCGGTCATGTGGTCGACGCCGAAACCGTGGCGACTGACGCTCGCCGATCCTTTGAGAGATTTGGCGGATACCGATTCGGGGCCGGCGAAGACGATCGTCGCGCGCCCAACCAGCAACGGCAGTGGCGACAGCCGTGCGTGCAGGTTGCCGAGCGCGAGATCGCCGAACCGTGTGTCGGTCAGGGTCGCGCCCCAGATCGTGCCCGACACGCGCCTCGCGACCAGTCCCTCGTCGCCGACACCGACCCAGCCGAGCACTGCGCGCATCGGCATGAACACGATCAGCGCAATCAACAGCATCCCGCCGAACAGCGCGGCGGGGCCGGTGCGCAAACGAATCCGCCTCATGCCGCACGTGCCTTCAACGTGAGTGCGACGCCTACGGTCTTGTCACCCTTGTCGGTCATCGCCACCGAATCGACGAGGATCCCGAGCCGTTCGAGCCGCGCGAGCCATGCGGTAAGCGTAGCGGGCCGCGCCGACTGGATACCGACACGGATGCGGTCCGCACCATCTTGATCGAGCGACGCGAGTGCGAAACCGGCCTGGTCGGCCTCGGCACGCACCACGTCGGCGAGCGCCCCGGTCAGCGGCGTCGCGCGCGTCCGCTGGATATCGCGCAACGTGGCGACCTGCGCGCGAGTCTCGCCGAGACGCGTCACAGCAGCGGCGTGGCGTTCGCGGGCGCTCGACAGGCCATCGCCGACCGGGCGGATGATCACCGCCCACAGCACCGTCAGCACCGCGAGCGCGGCCATCACGAGCAGGAGGCGCCGCTCCCTGAGCGAACGCCCTTCGAACCATGTCTTCAGGCCGGTCATCGTCCGCTCCCCGATGCTGGACTGATCGTAAGTTCACCCGTCACGCGCCCGGCCGCCGCCTGGAACACGCCAGCGCGAACGGTAAAGCCTGCCGCTTCCAGCGCGCGCTTGAGATCGGTGGCCAACGCCTCACGCTCGACCGCTACCGACAATCGCAGATCGCCGTTCGCCTGGAAATCGAGCCCGGTGACTTCGGTATCGGGCGTGGCGCGTACCGCGGCAAACGCCGCCGCCGTCGTATTGGTGAAGCCGAGCCCCGGCCCGCGCACGCGCGACAGGCGCTCGTCCAGCTGGCGGGCGGCGTCGACCACGGTCTCGCCGCGCGGCAGGCCGGCGACGGCCACCGTGTTGGCTTCCGCCTCCAGCGCATCCGCACCAAAACTGTATTTGGCGATGCGGACGAGCGAGATGGCGAGCGTCACGGCCAGGATCGTCAGCGACAGGAGCGCGAGCCGCCGGATCAACCGCCAGTCGATCGCGAACCTGCGCCGCCGCGCGAATGGACCTTGGCGCAGGTCGAGCGTGGGCGACGTGGCGGCGGCAACGATCGCCGCCTCCAGCGTATCGCGGTCGATCGTCGCAGGTGAGCTGCCGCCGGTCACGAGCTCGGTCAGCCGCGCCTCGTCGGCGAACCCGCTGGAGGTGCCACGCACCACGCCGCTGCCGGCGAGTTCCGCCCGGGCGTACCCCTCTTCCGGGCGCGGCAGGAGCATCGGCGCGGGGACGACGGCGACCGGATCGACGCCGGCCTCGGCGAGCATCCGCAGCCAGTCGCGCATCGTGGCCGCACCGACGACGCCGATCGGCCGGTCGCTCGCGCCCTCGTCCCCGACCGCGACATGGAGTTCGGCCAGCGGCGATGCGCTAGCCTCGGCCGCCAGTATCCGCGCGGCGGCGGTCGCCTGCGCCGTCGAGCGCGAGGGCAATTCCGCCCAGTGCAGCGTGACCGCATCGGCCGGCGCCACCGCGATCGTCTCTTCGTCGATCGCTTCGGGAATTCCTTCCCCCTCCCCGACCACGCGCGCGTCCACGACGCGCATCCAGCGATATCCGGTCTCGCCGGCGGGAAGGAACAACAAAGTGGTCATGATGGCTCGCCCCATTGCCGCGATACGAGCTGCGCGGGAACCCGGCTAGCGTCGATCAGCGCACGTTCCTGCATTTGCGTGCGGCCCAGCGTCACGTCGATATCGAGCGTGAACCATTTCGAGACGACCGTGGCTTCCGCGCCTGGCCCGATCGTCGAAGCCCCCAGCAGCGACAGGCTCGTCTGCATCTGGCCGATCTCGGCATAGCCCTGGACCGGCCGCCGCAGCAGCGCCTGCTGCGCGTTGCCGATCGACAGCGTATCGGGATACATCATCGCCAGCAGCACGGCCTGTTCGGGCAACAGCGTATTGACGTTGATCGGCGATGGTTTCGCGATCGGCAGCGTGCAGATCCAGGGCCGCAGCCTGGCGTAGATCTCAGGCGTCATGCCGAGCACGGCCCGCAACTCGCTCGGGTCGGTCATCAGCGTACCAGCGGTACGATAGGGTATCTCGCGACCAAGATAGGCGCCGTCCTCCGCCCCCATCTGCTGCTGATCCTGGTCGGTGTCGATCCAGTCCGCCGTGCCTGCCGCGACCTGTTCGGCGACCTGTACCGGCACATCGAGGAGCCGCATCAGGCGGACGAATTGCGGGCGGGCCTCGCGTTGCGTCGTGTAGACGCCGGGGCCGGTCATCCGCACCAGGCTGTTGAGGTTGAAGCAATTCGCACCGTCCCGCACGCGCGCGGTCGCGAAGCCGCCGGGGACCGGCAGACCGAACGGCGTGTTGCTCCACCCGCCGGCCAACGTCACGCGCGTAGGGCTAGGTCCAAGGAGGTTGGAGATGCGGGTGAGCGCCATCGTCTCGGCGGCCAGCGCATAGGCACGCGCCTGTTCGCCGGTCGCGGCATTGCCCGCCAAGCGTGTCGACAGCCGCAGCTTTTCGAGCGCGGCGCCCGCCATCACGGCGATGATCGCGACCAGCATCAGCACGGTCAGCAACGCGGCACCCCGCTCTGCCCCCCTCTCAATACCCCTCTCGACACCCCGCGATGGCACCGAATCAGTTTCGCGCACCGGACGCCCCCTGTTGCGAGGGGGGCGTTGCCGGAGAACTAGCCTCGCTGATGTCGGCGGGCATCGGCGTGTAGCCGGTGCCGACCAGGAACATCTGGCGAAACTGCGTCCCGTCGTCGCGTTGGACACGCAATTCCATCGCGTCGGGTAAGGGCGCGCCGCCTGCTCCGTCCCAGCGATCGCTCCAGGCGCCGGCGATCCGGTAGCGGAGCCCGACCTGGCGAACACGGGTTAGGAGCGCGGCCGGGGGCAGAGGCTGGGCACCATCGATCATCGGATAGGCGATCCGCTGGAGCGTGCCCGCATCGACTCGGTAGGCGACCTTCTGCAGGTTGGACCGTGCGGTACCGTCGATATTGCTCCAGCCGGCGCGAACGAGGCGGAGCATCGGGGTTACCCCCGATCCGCTTTCGCCGACGAACGCCGGTATGCGCGTTCCTGCTTCGTCGCGCGTGACGCGATTCGAAGCTTGGGCGAGGTCCGCGGAGAGGATCGACATCGTTCGGGTCAGCGCGCTGATATCGTCGAGCTTGGCGCCGGTCGAACTCTGTGCCCTGACGCTGAACGACAGAATGGCAACGCCCGCCGCGGCGATCATCCCGAAGATCATCAGCGAGACCATGACCTCGATCAGCGTAAAGCCCGCCTCGCCTGGCCCCCGATCGACCGTCATGTCGCTGACCGCGGCGCGGGGCGCACCATCGTCAGGCGGCCGAGTTGGGTGCCGGTACGGTCGGCGACCACCACGTCGATCCGCAGCACGCGCGAGCCGCCGAGCGCGCTGACCTGCCGGGTCCAGGTCCAGGCCTGGCCGCCGTTCGTCTCGACGCCCGTGACGCGGCCCGCGGTCGGCGGTTGCGCGTCGGTCACCGCCTCGATCGCGACGTTGCGGGCGACCATCTGCGCGACCAGCGTTTCATCGAGGATCGAGGCGCCGCGGATCGTCGCGCTTTCCAGACGCACGAGCGCCATCGCCGCGAGGCTGAAGACGGCCAGCGCGACCATAATTTCTATCAGAGTAAAGCCGCGCTCAGCCTGCATCGGCGCGCACGCTGCCGTCGGCGTCGATATGCACGGTCGCCGCGACGCCGCCGCGGTCGAGGCGGATTTCGGCGGGACGGTCCACCAGTCCGGTCGGGTCGAACGTGACGCGGATGCGGCCGCTGGCGTCGCTAATACTGGCCTTGGTGCCGTCGTTCCAGCGTTCGACGCGCATCGGCTTCTCGGCGATCGGCGTCCAGCCACCTGCCAGTCGTCGGTCGAAGCCATAGCCGCCGCCGGTGATCCAGACGCTGACCGGACGCGCGTCGACGATCGCCGAATCATGCGCGGCGCGGGTGCGCAGGGCGAAACGCGTCGCCTCGTCGAGCACGCGGCCGCGCGGGTCGGGCATGACGAGGACAGCCACCGCCGATGCGAGGCCGATGATCGTGACGACGACCATCAGCTCGACCAATGTGAAGCCGAGTTCGGCGGAACGCCTCACAGGCGTAAAACCGGCTTCGCGCTTATTGCCAGCTGCCGATATCGGCATCGATCCCCTCGCCGCCTTCCTTGCCGTCGGCCCCGAAGGTCCAGACGTCGGCCTCGCCGTGCGTGCCGGGTGACGCGTAGAGATACGGGCGACCCCAGGGATCGTTCGGCAGCTTCTTGAGATACCCGCCACGCTGATAGCGCGAGGGATCGGTCAGGCCGGCGGGCGCGGTGACCAGCGCGTTCAACCCTTGCGAGGTGTTGGGGAACGTCATGTTCTGGAGCTTGTAGAGTTCCAGCCCGCCCTCGATCTGGGCGATGTCGGCCTTGGCCTTCTGGATCCGCGCGGTATCACCCGAGGGCAGCACGTTGAGCGCGACGATCGTCGCCAACAGCCCGATGATGACGATCACCACCATGAGCTCGACGAGGGTAAAGCCCGCTTCGCGACGCCGCTTCTTAACTTCTTGACGCATGAACAACCTCATTGTCCGGCCAGCGTGTTGAGCTGGAGGATCGGGAGCAGGATGGATAGCACGATCGTCGCGACGATGCCGCCCATCACGACGATGATCAGCGGTTCGAGCAACGACAGCGCAGTGGCGGTGAAACGGTCGAACTCGCGTTCGAGATAGTCGGCGGCGCGCTCGAGCATCTCGTCCAGGCGACCGGCGGCTTCTCCGCTCGCTGCGAGATAGGTCAGCAGCGGGGGGAAGACGCCGGCGCGGCGCATGGCGGCCGACAGCGAGCCGCCGCCGCGGATGGCGTCGACGATCTGGTCCGAGGCGAGGCGCAGGCGGCGGTTGTGGATCGTGCTGGCGGTGAGGTTGAGGCCGTCGAGCAGCGGCAGGCGGCTGGCGACCATCGTGCCGAGCGTGCGCGCCATGCGGGCTGCGTGGAGGTCCCGGATCAGGCGGCCGAGCATCGGAATGCGGAGCAGCCAGCTGTCGAAGGCGAGGCGGAAGGTGGGGTCCTTGAGGGCGCGCCACAAAAGAAGGTTAGACAGGGTTAGGCCAAGAACGATCACCCACCAATAGCCGACGAGGAAGGCGGAGAAGGCCATGACCATCCGCGTAAGTAACGGTAATTGCTGGCCAACTGTGTCGAATTGCTCGACCACCTGGGGCACGACGAACATCATCAGGGCGGTCACGACGCCTAGCGCGACGAGCGCGAGGATCGAGGGATAGGCGAGCGCGGTGATGAGCTTGCCGCGAATTTCGGCCTGGCGTTCGAGCAGGGCCGCTAAGCGGTCGAGGATGGTCGGAAGCGAGCCCGAGCTTTCGCCGGCCGAGACCATCGCGCGGTAGAGCGGCGGGAAGCTCTTGGGTTCGCGTGCCATCGCATCGGCGAGGCGGCGGCCTTCGACGACGCCGGCGTGGACGTGCTGGACTATGGTACGGACGCTGTCCTGTTCGGTCTGGCGAGTGATCGTGCGGAGTGATTCCTCAAGCGGGGATACGCGGTTGAGCGTGGCGAGCTGGCGGGTGAAGAGGGTGAGGTTCTTGCCCGACATCTTGGGCGTGCCGAGCTGGAGGCCGAACAGCGGGCGGCCCTTGGTTGATTGTGGGGGCGCGCCTGGGGTGATCTTCACGACGTAGAATTTGCGCGCGTCGAGGGTCGCGCGCGCGACGTCGATGTCGGGCGCGGCGACGTGGCCGCGTCGCTCGGCGCCTTTGGTGTCGATCGCGATATAGTCGAAATCAGCCATCATCCTCCCCTGCAAGGGGAGGGGGACCGCCGCGAAGCGGTGGTGGAGGGGGCGTGCCGCGCACGTTGCGGTTGTGGTGGCCGAGAGCGCGTAGTCGGGGTGGTGGATAACTGGCGGTGTGAGCGTGGTGAGCCCCCTCCACCAGCTTCGCTGGTCCCCCTCCCCGTTCCGGGGAGGATCTTCAGCAAGTTACGCATCGGTCACCTCGGGCACGACTTCGGTCGTGTCGCGGCGGGATACTCTTACCGCTTCTTCGGCGGTGGTCTGGCCGGAGAGGACGAGGTCGCGCGCCGATTGGGCGAGGTTCGGGGACTTCGCGAAGGCGTGCGCGGTGATCTCCGACTCGTGGCCGTCGGTGTTGATCAGGCGGCGGATGGTGTCGTCGATGCGGACCGCTTCGAAGACGCCGATGCGGCCCTTGTAACCGGTCTGGTTGCAGTCTTCGCAGCCTTGCGCGACGTAGACGACTGCCTCGGGGGCGATGCCGAGCAACGGGGCTACCGTATCGGAGGCGGGGACGGCCTTGCGGCAGGTCGGGCACAGCCGTCGCACGAGGCGCTGGGCGATCACCGCGCGCAGCGTCGAGGCGAGCAGGAAGCTCTCGACCTTCATGTCGCGCATCCGGGTGATCGCGCCGATCGCGTCGTTGGTGTGGACGGTCGACAGCACGAGATGGCCGGTAAGCGATGCCTGCACCGCGATCTCGGCAGTCTCGCGGTCGCGGATTTCGCCGACCATGACGACGTCGGGGTCCTGGCGAAGGATCGCGCGCAGGCCCGCCGCGAAGGTGAGGCCGACCTTCGGGTTCACCTGTGTCTGGCCGACGCCGTCGACGGCGTACTCGACCGGGTCCTCGACCGTCAGGATGTTGCGGCTGCCGTCGTTGAGCAGGCGCAGCGCGGCGTAGAGCGAGGTGGTCTTGCCCGAGCCGGTCGGGCCGGTGACGAGGATGATGCCGTTGGGTTCGCTCAGCGCTTCGTTGAGTAGCGCGAACAGCGCGGGCGGCAGGCCGAGCGCTTCGAGGTCGATGCCGGCATTCTCCTTGTCGAGGATACGCAGCACCACGCGTTCCCCTGCACGGCTCGGCAACGTAGAGACGCGGACGTCGAGCAGCTTGCCGCCGAGTGTTAGCCCCATGCGGCCGTCCTGCGGCACGCGGCGTTCGGCGATGTCGAGCCGCGCCATCACCTTGATGCGGCTGACGACCACCGGCGCGACGTTGGGCGGCATGCGCAGCGTCTCGCGCAGCACGCCGTCGATCCGCATCCGGACGACGAGGCCGGTCTCGTAGGGTTCGATGTGGATATCCGACACGCCGTTGCGCGCGGCGTCGGCGATGATGCCGTTGATCAGGCGGATCGCAGGCGCGTCGTCGGCGGTGTCGAGCAGATCCTCCGCGGTCGGCATGTCGCCCGCGAGCAGGTCGAGTTCGTCGCCCATCCCGACCGCGGCGAGCGCGTTGGCCTGGCCGTCCATCGCGTAGACGTTCGACAGGAGACGATCGAAGGCGATCTGCTCGACGAAGGTCACGTCGAACGGTCGCGCGAGGTAGCGGCGGAGTTCGAGCAGGACTTTGGGGTCTGCGCCGGCGCGCATCGCGATCGTCAGGTGGGAATCGGTGTCGGTGTGGTCGATGACGACGCCGAATTTTCGGGCGAAGGCGTAAGGGATGGTGATCTGGGGGAGGTCGACCGCATCACCCCCCCGGCGGAGGCCGGGGTCCAATTGGGCAACGGGTTCGATCGAGGCGAAAGGTTCGCCCAATTGGGCCCCGGCCTCCGCCGGGGGGGTGTCGAGATCGGCGGGGAAGCCTTCGCGGATGATCATTTCTTGGGCCGGACGACCATCGTCGAGGTCCGCACGGGGACCGCGATACGGGGGTCTTCGATGCTGCCGGGGGTCGGGCCGGACGGGATCGGCGGCGCGGCGCCCATGTAATCGCGGACGAGCTGGTCGATCGACGGCTCGGCGCCCGGCTCCTGCAAGCCCTGCTGCAGGCGGACATAACCGTAGCGCTGTTCGGTCAGCTTGCGGCTGTCCTCCGCGGTGCGCAGGATCGTCGGCCGGATGAAGATCATGAGGTTGGTCTTCGACCGCTGTTTCGCCTTCGACGTGAACAGGTGGCCGAGCACCGGGATGTCGCCGAGCAGCGGAATCTTCTCGATCGTGCGGCGCTCGTTGTCGTCGAGCAGGCCGCTGATAACCGCGATCTGGCCGTCGTCGACGGTGCGGACGGTCTCGACCTCGCGCTTGTTGAGGATCAGGTCGCTATTGTCGCTCGACACTGGACCGGCGATCGAGCTGACCTCGAGGCGGAGGTTCAGTTTCACCGTGCCGCTCGAGTTCACCTGCGGGCGGACGGTCAGTTCGATGCCGACGTTCTGGCGCTGCGTGGTGCGGAAGGCGTTGTCGAAATTGGTGCTGAGCGCCTGCCCCGTGGTGATCGGGATTTCCTGTCCGACGAGGCTGTGCGCCTCCTGATTGTCGAGCGTGACGAGGTGCGGGACCTGGAGCAGGTTCGAGGTGGTGTCGCTCTTCACCGCGTTGATGATCGCGCCGAAGAACGTGCTGCCGATCTTGCCGCCGAACCCGCCGAAACCGCCGGTCGCCGCAAGGATCGAGCTGATCGCCGACTGTTGCAGCGTGTTCGCGGCGTCGCTGGTGGTGTTGGTCGTCGTCGTGCTGCCGTCGGTGTTGACCGTCGTCGTGCTCGACGTGTTGAGCTGGGTCGCGCCGATCGCGCCGGCGATCTGCAGGATGTTGGGCGCCGAGTTGGAGAAGGTCGATGCGCCGAACGCGCCGCCGCTGGGGTCGCCGACGATGAACTGCGCGCCGAGCGTGCGGGCGGTCGAATCCGACACTTCGGCGACGATCGCCTCGACCAGCACCTGTTCGCGGCGGGTGTCGAGCTGGCGGACGACGTCGTTGAGCTGACGCTGGATCTCGGCGGGGGCGGCGATGACGATCGCGTTGGCGCCGGCAAAGCGCGTCACGACCGCGGCGGTCTTGCCGCCGGCCGCGGTGATCGCGGGCTGGCCCGAGCCGCCGCCCCCGCCGCTGGGCGATGGTCCCGACTGCGGGATCTGCGGCTGCGACATGTTCGACTGGCCGCCGGACGCCCCGTTGGTACTGCTCGATCCGAAGTTCGAGCGCGACAGGGCCGTCTGAACAGGCTGGGTCGGGGTCTGGCCGACGAGCTCCTGCAACACCGGCAGCAGCTGCTCGGCATCGGCATTTTCGAGGAAGACGACCCTGATCTCGGTGCCGTTGCGCGCCTTCTGATCGAGGTCGGCGGCGACCTGTGCGAGGCGGGCGACGGTGGTCGGATCGCCGCGCAACGCGACCGCGTTCGAGCCCTCGACCGCGACGACCGAGGCGCTGGGGCCGGTCGCGGCTGCGCCGCCCTGCCCGCCCCCGGTGCCCGCGCCGATCAGGCCCTGGAGCGCGGTGGCAATTTCCTTGGCGCTGGCGTTCTTCAGCGCCACGACCCGCGTCGACGAGGTGTCGGTGTCGATCCGGCGGAGGACTTCGCGGATGCGGCGGATGTTATCGGCGAAATCGACCACGACGAGGCTGTTGCCGCCACGATTGGCGCTGACCGAGCCTTGCGCGCTGACCAGTGGACGCACCGTCTCGACCGCGGACTGCGCGTCGATCGCGCGGAGGCGGACGATCTCGGTGACGTAGCTGTTGCGCGCCGCCCCCGCGACGCCGATCCGGCTCGGCTGCGAGGCGGCATTGTCGAGCGGCTGGACGCGGAACGCGCCGTTCGAGGTCGGCACCGCGACGAGGCCGTTGGCGCGCAGGGTCGAGAGGAAGACCTCGAAATATTCGGAGCGTGACAGCGGGCGATCGGTGACGACGGTCACCTTCCCGGCGACGCGGTTGTCGATGATGAAGGTCCGCCCGGTGACCTTGGCGGCATCGGCGATGAACGCGCGGATATCGGCGTCGCGGACGTTGAGCGTGGTCTGTGCGTGGACGCTTGCCGCCAGCGCGAGCGCAACGACCGGACCGAGGATCAGTTTTTTCATGTGGCCGTTTTCATTTGGGTGGCGCGATCGTGATGGCGAGCGGCAGGGTATCCTGGCCGCGTTCTACGGTGATGGGGACGTTGCCGCCGCCCGCGAAATCCTTGGCGATGCGATCGAGGTCGCCGGGGCCCGAGACGGGGCGTCCGCCGATCGAGGTGACGACGTCGCCGTCCTTGAGCCCGGCCGAGCGGAAGGCGTTGCCGGTACCCTGCGCGCGGACGGTGAGCCCGCTGATGCGGCCGCCGTCGATGCGCGGGATGAAGCCGATCTCGCTGCGAAGCTGCGCGACCGGGATACCGACCGCGGGTGCGCCGGAAGACGCGGTTGGCGCGCCGACCGGAGCGGCACCGGGCGCGACCGGAGTGACGGCGCCGGACTGATCGAGGAACAGGTCCTCGTCGGCGCCGCCGCGGTCGATCGTGACATGGTCGAACGCGACTGCCTTGAGCCGCACGCCGGGCTGGATCTCGTCGCCGATCGCGACGCTCTGCTGCACGCCGTCGGGGCCGGCGATGATCGCGGAGCTGCGCCCCATCGCCTCGTCCATGCGCGTGCCGAACAGCGTCAGTTGCAGCGACGTCACGGTGGATGGCTGGCCGCTGGCACCGCCCAGACGGAAGAACGGGTCGAAGCCACGGAGGATGTCGGCAGGCGAGCCGACCACCATCGCCGCGGCCGGACGCCAGTCGCCGAGCGGGGTGATCGGGGTTACGATCGTCCAGGCCAGCCGCGCGCACTGCATCGCCAGCCCGGCCAGCAGCGCGAGTTCGACGACACTATAGACATTCACGACCGGCATACGCCGCAAGATACGGCGCGCCCGCGCGTCCAGCTTCAATCGCATCCGCGACCCACCCCATTTTCCCGCATCTCGTCGCGTAGGCATGCCATGTTACAATTCCGCGTCAATGGCTTGCGCGTTGGTTGCCCGCATTCCGATGGGGTAGCGCATCGCGTTCGGGGTTGGCAGAAGACGCGGATGTCCGAGCATATCCCCTCCAGCGGCTCCGGCCTGCCCCCCGAACCGGTCATCGCGCGGCTGTCCGCCCCCGGCGTGCAGCGGGTGCCGAGCGCGAAGCTCGACCTGTTCGTGCGCAAGGACTTCCTGCCGCCAGAGCTGTGTACGGCGCTGATCGAGCGGATCGATGCGGTGCGGCGACCGTCGACTATCTCCGATTCGAACGGCGACGCGAGCTATCGGACGAGCGAGACGGGCGACCTGTCGGCGGAAGATCCGGCGGTGATCGAGGTCGAGCGTCGCATCCTCGCGCTGACCGGGCTCGACCCTGCGCACGGCGAACCGTTGCAGGGGCAGCGCTATGCGGTCGGGCAGGAGTTCAAGGGACACACCGATTATTTCGAGCCGAGCGGAATCGATTACCAGCGCTATTGCGGGGTCGCGGGAAACCGGACGTGGACCGTGATGGTCTATCTCAACCAGCCCGAGGCGGGCGGCGCGACGCGGTTCAAGGCGATCGACAAGATCGTCCAGCCGGAGACGGGCAAGCTGCTCGCGTGGAACAACCGGCGTGCGGACGGAAGCCTGAATGCGGCGACGCTGCATCACGGGATGAAGGTGCGCGCGGGGGTCAAATACGTGATCACGAAATGGTTTCGGGAGAAGGAATGGGGGTGATGCCTGCGGCTCGCCGCGATCCTCCCCCGCCAGGGGGAGGTGGCACCGAAGGTGACGGAGGGGGAGGACACGGAACGGTGGTCATCCCTTTCCTCCCCCTCCGTCTGGCAAGCGCCAGCCACCTCCCCCTGGCGGGGGAGGATTGAAGAGTGGAACGCGAACGCCTTTAGAACTGCACGCTCGCCCCCAGCGTGAAGACGCGGCCAAGCTTGTAGCGGTTGATGTCGACTTCGTTGCCGTTCGAGAAGGTCTGGTACTCGCGGTAGCCGGTGCCGGTCAGGTTGCGGGCCTCGAACTTCACCTCGATCTGCTTGCCCGCCACCGGGATGCCCTGGCGCGCGACAACGTCGAAGCGGATGCCGGGCTTCTCGATCAGGTCCGGCAGGCGAACGCCGCCGCCGCCGCCGACCGGGCCGCGGTTCGTCACGCGGTCGCTGGCGTAGTTGAACAGCAACGTCAGCTGCGACAGGCTGGCCTTGTCCTCGATCCCGAGTTGCAGATTGACGAGATGATCCGACTGGCCGGTCAGCGCCGCGCCGTCCTGGAACAGCACGTTGGCGGGGCGCAGGCTGGCAGTCGTGCCGTTGGACTGGATCGGGCTGGCGATCAGCTCGTCGCCAACCTGCAGCGCCGAATGCGTGTAGGTGTAGTTGGCGATCGCGACGAGGCGACGCGTCGCGAAGAAGTCCCCGTTCAGGCCATCGAGCGGGATGTATTTCTGAAGCTCGACCTCGCCGCCGTACAGGTCCGCGCGCGGTGCGTTGGCGAAGCCGGTCTGGAGCGTGTCGCTGCCGGCCGGGAAGAACGCGACCGCCTCGATCGGGTTGTCGATGCGCTTGTAGAAGCCGGCCAGATTGAACTTCTGGTCGCGCGCGAAATACCATTCGTAGCGCAGCTCGCCGTTATACAGCTGCGAGTCGGTCAGGAACGGGTTGCCGAAGAACAGGCGATCGCTCTCGAAATCCTGGTACAGCTGGGGGGCCAGTTCGCGGAACTGCGGCCGGGCCAGCGTCTTCGACATATGCCCGCGAACCTGCATATCGGACGCGAAGTTCCACGTCACCGTGACGGCCGGCAGCCAATAGGACCGCGCGAGGTTGGTCTGCGCGAACGAGACGCCGACACCACCACCCGGCAGCACCGTTTCCAGTGCGTCCTCGTAGCGGATGCCGACATTGGCGCGCAGGCCGTCGGTGATCTCGCCCTCGACCTGAGCATAGGCACCGTGGATCCGCAGCGACGCATCATAGGTCGGCGCGCAGGTCGGTGCGACGCAGGTGTTCGCGAGGCCGATGCCATAGGTCTGGAGGTTGAAGTCCGACAGCAGGAAGTCGGGCCGCTGCTGGGCGACGGCATCGTTCAGCGCCACGTTGCCCGCGGTCTGGTAGCGGAAGGTGTAGCGGCTCGAGGTGCGGTCGGTATCGCTATAGGCATAGCCGACCGACAGCGCGAACGGGCGGTCGAACGGTACGTTCCAGGTGAGGTTGGCCTGTCCTGACCACAAGGTTTCGTCGAGTTCGCTGAACGCGACCGTCGCGCTCTGCAAGCCGCTGAGATTGTTCGTGTAGTCGCCGACGTTCTCGTTATATTGATAGGTGAACTGGCGCTCGTAAGGCGAGTTGCGCTCGGTCTTGGCATAGCTGCCGCGGGTATCGAGCGCGAAATCGCCGAACTTGAACTCGCCGACCAGCTGCGTGTCCATCAACTGGCGTTCGAACCAGCTGGTGTTCTGGACGATGAACGGCTGGATGCCGGCGACGTCGCCGATGTTCGAGGTCGAGCCGGTGCTGAGGCGACCCTGCTTCAGCGTGTCGTGGATGTAGAGGTTGGTCCAGCGGATCTTGTTCTCGCCGAACTCCGCGCCGAAGCCGAGCAGGCCGTTGACGATCGAACGGTTGTCGGTCAGCACCGTGCGGAAATCGCGCGTGAGGATGCCGCCGACGTCGTCGGTCGACTGCTGGATCGTGTCGCGCGTCCGCCACGTGTTGCTGATCCCGGCCGCGGCGATCACGCCGACCCGGGTGCTGCCGATATCGGCCGAGGTGCCGAAGCTGGTCTCGCCCGACAGATTGGCGGGGAGCTGGTTGTTCTGTTGCAGCAAGGTCGTCTTGGCGTTCGACAGCGCGGTGATCTGCGCACCGGTCAGCGCCGTGCCGTCCGCGCCCGCCGTCTTGATGAAGCCGGGCACCTTGCGCTCGCCGCTGTCGAAACCGGTCCAGTCGTGCTTGCCGCCGTCATAGACATAGCCGAGTTCGCTGGTCGTGACGGTGTCCGCGCCGACCGAGCCGCCGAACTGGAAGAACGTCTTTTCCGGAACGGCCTTGGTCGTCAGGTTGATGACGCCGCCGCCGAATTCACCCGAGTAATTGACCGAATAGCTCTTTTGCACGACCGCCGAGGCGATCACGTTGGTCGGGAAGATGTCGAGCGGGACGACACGGCGAAGCGGCTCCGGCGATGGCAGCGGCGAGCCGTTGAGCAGCGACGACGAGTAACGATCGCCGAGACCGCGGACATAGACCAGGCCGTTGCCGACGACCGACAGGCCGGTCACGCGCTGGAGCGCGCCGGCGATATCGCCTTCGCCGGTCCGCGCGATATCGGCGGACGACAGCACGTTGACGACTTCGGCGGTGGCGCGCACCGCGTTGGGCACGTTGCGCCCGATGACGACGATGTCTTCACCGCCCGAATTGCCGCCGGGCGTCGAGATCTCGACCTGCTCCTGCGTCTGGGCGGCCTCTGCCGTCGGGTTGGCACGGTCTTCGACCGGCGTGCCCGCCTGTGGCGAGACGACGCTGCCGGCTGGAGCGCTTTGCGCGAACGACTGCGCCGGGACGAGCGTCGTCGTCGCGAGCAGGACGGAGACGAGAACGGATGACTTCATGGCTGCCCCGGCAACAAGAGGAATTCGGTAGGTAAAAGGCTGCGCGGCGGGCCCCCGCCCCCCGCGCAGCCTCAGGCTTGCGTCGGTATCAGCTGGTCGGCAGCGCGGTGCAGGCGGTGCTGGTCGTACCGAAGGTCGCGCGGTTCGAGTTGCAGGTCCAACCGCGGTACCAGGTGTCAGTGGTACCGTTGACCGCACCGACATAGCTCGTGTTCACGAGGAACGAGCTGCCCGACGGATTGAGCGTTGCCGCGTTGAACGCGGTGGTCGTGGTCGACACGCCGGCCGGCAGGAACGTGCCCGTTACAGCCGAACCGACGGCCGCGCTCTCGGTGTTGTTGGTGCCGGCGCGGAACAGCGCCTGCTGCTCTTCGGTCGTCACGGTGACGCCGTTGACGGTGGTCGTCGCGTACGGCGTCAGGCAGCTGAACACGACCGAGTTGAACACCGGCGGGCCCTTGTCTTCCAGCGTCGTGCTGGCGGGGCGGATGGTCGTCTTGCCGCCTGCATCGGCGCCGGCGATGACGTTCAGGCATGCGCTGCTCGGATTGCTGACGATGCCGTTGACGAAGGTCGCATCGGCACCACCGCGCAGACGGATCGCCGCATTGGTCGCGGTCGAGGTCTGGATGAAGGTGAAGTTAGCGAGATTGTAGGACTGGCGCGGCAGCGCGTCTTCCGAACCGTTCGAGTCGATCTCGGTCGAGTAGTTGTCGGTCTGCGTGTTGTTCGGCTTCTGGATCGCGAGCACGAACTGCACGAAACCCTGCCAGCCGACATCGGTATCCAGGCCGTCATCGTCCGAACCGGTCAGCGCCAGATAGCGCAGGTTGCTGCGGCCGCCGAAGATCTCGATGCCGTCGTCCGAGCTGTTGTGGATCTGGATGTGATCGAGCACGGTCGCAGAGCCGGTGCCGCCGAGCGTCAGGCCCTGAAGCTCGTTGTTCGGGCTGATGACGGTGCCCGAATACCGGATCTGGACGTAACGGATGGTGCCGCTGTTGTCGGCCGGGATGGCGCCGCCGTACAGGGCGGTGCTGGTGCCCTCGACGACGTTCTCGCAGGCTGCGTTACCGCCGGGAACGGTGGTGTTGCAGTTCGAGATCGGCGCGCGACCGGCGAGGATGATGCCGCCCCACAGGCCCTGCGATTCGTCGGTGACGCCGCCGGTCAGGTTCGCCTGTGCGGTGAAGATGATCGGCTGAGTCTCGGTGCCCTCGGCGATCAGCTTCGAGCCGCGGTTGACGACCATGTAGTCGTTGTCCGCGTTGGTGGTGTTCGCATAGACCAGCGAGCCGGCTGCGATCGTCAGCGTGGTGGGGATGCCCGTCGGGGCGGTGCCGGCACCACCGATGTCGACACCGACATCGACGCGGCCGTTGATCTCGTAGGCGACGCCCGCGACCTTCGGCAGGCTGAGCGCGGTGGTGATCAGCGACGGCAGGCGGCACGAACGGTAATTGCCGAGCACGCCGACGTCGGTGGTGCCGGTCGGGCACGACGTGGCGGGCGTACCCGGGGGGGTCGGCGTCGGCGTCGGCGAAGGGGTCGGGCTCGGCGTCGGCGTACCCGGAACGACGATTACGCCCTCACCCGGCGAGGCGACACTGTCAGCGCCATCGCAGGCCGAGAGTGCGAGGCAGGCCGTGCCCGCCAGCAGAACGATGCTCGTGCGCTTGAAGATGGTCATTCGAGAGACTCCCGGTCGAAATCGTTGATCTGATGGATCGACTCAGGCTCCCCCCTGCCGACCTCGATTAGGCGACTATGCGGGGCGCGTGACGTTACGATGCGATTTGCGTGACGCTTGCATGACTGGGATATGACCGTTCGATGACAGCGCGCCCGGCAATGGGGTTGAAATCGGCGCGCACGAACACATCTCTTCCGATCCGGCGCGCGATGATTTACAGGCGCAGCCAGAGTCACCGCTGGCGCATCCCTGCGACCGTGCGGTCAGACCATCATTACAGGATATCTCGACAACAATGGCCTCTTTCAAGGACCCCAGTTTCCAGGACCGCACGAGCAGCGCAGCCGCCGCCAAGCAGAAGGCGCTCGAAGCGCTGAAGGCGAAGCCGCCGATCGACGAAGCCGTCGTCGCCGAGCGCTTGGCCGCGCGCGAAGCAAAGGAACTCGCCGAGCGCGAGAAGCGCGCCGCCAAGCGTGCGGCCGAGGACGAGGCCAAGGCTGCCAAGAAGGCCGAGGCCGAAGCGGCGGCTGCAAAGAAGCGCGAGGCCGAGGCCAAGGTCGAGCTGACCGACGCCGAGAAGAAGGCGATTCGCGACGCGAAATATGCGGCGCGGAAGAACAAGAAGAAGTGATTTTGGGGCGGCCAGTGGCCGCCCCGCTCTGATACGTTACCAGCTGCTCGCCTCACGCGAGCCACCACCCCGGCGAAGGCCGGGGCCCAGGTGGATAGGTCGCCGTAACGACGCGCAGCGTTCAGGTGGCGGCGTCCCCCAACTGGGCCCCGGCCTTCGCCGGGGTGGTGATCATGCAGGGCGAAGTGACCTAAACGAAGTTTGTTCTCCCGCGAAGGCGGGAGCCCAGTCTGGGCTCCCGCCTTCGCGGGAGAACAAAGCAGGGCGGGTAACGGTCGGTAGAACGCGCCCCTACTCCGCCTGCTCCCAGCCACCACCGAGCGCCTTGAACAACGCGACCGTCAGCTGCCGCAACTGTGCATCGCTAGACACCAGCTGTTCGCGCGCGGCCAACACATCCGTCTCCGCGTCCAGCAGCGTATTCTGCGCCACGAACCCGGTCCGGTACTGCGCCTCCGCCGCCTTCGCGCTGCTCTGCGCATCGACCACCGCCCGCTGCAACGCCGCATTCCGCCTTCGTTCGGCTGCGATCTGTGCAAGCGGATCCTCGACGTCGCGCAACGCCTGCAACACCGTCGAGCGATAGCGGAGATACGCCTGCTCACGGTCCTCCTCGCGGGACTTCACAGTCGACTTGCGCCGGCCCCAGTCGAGCAAGGGGAACTGCGCAGCGCCCGATGCGGTCAGCTGGAGGCTGTCACCCGAAAACAGATTGCTGAGCGCGGTCGAGATCAGCTGGCTCATGCCGGTGAGGCTGAACTTCGGATACATGTCCGCCACCGCGACGCCGATATCCGCAGTCGAGGCAGCGAGATCGCGTTCGGCCGCGCGGATGTCGGGGCGACGGCGCAACAGTTCGGACGGCAACCCGGCCGGGATCGTCGGAACGCCGAACGGCGCGACCGAAGGCGCCGCGAGTTCGGTCATCAACGTCGCGGGCGGCTCGCCCAGCAGGATCGCCAGCGCATGCATCCGGACATCGACATCGGCGCGGACCGGTTCGGCGCGCGCTTGCGTCGACGTGATCGAGGCCCGCTGGCGAGTCACGTCGATCGGCGGGACGAGGCCGACCTTGGCGATGTTGCCGGCGATCGTCAGGGCACGGCGCTGGTTGGCGATCTCGCCTTCGATCGTCGCGAGCTGCGCCTGGTCGAGCCGGAGCGCGAAATAGGCCTGTGCGACTTCGGCGGCGAGCGTCACCGCGGCGTCGCGCTTCGACCAGACCGCCGCTTCCGTACGAGCCCGCGCGCCTTCGGTGCTGCGCCGGACGCCGCCGAACAGGTCGAGTTCCCAGCTCGCGTCGAAGCCGACCGAATAGGTCGTGATCCCGCTGCCGGGCAGCGCGATGCCGCCGGTCGAGCCGGTGCCCCCTGCCCCCGCGCCGCCGCTGAACGCGCGCGCGATCGACGCGAGGCCGGCGTTCTTGCTGAACTCGATATGGCTCGGGCTGGCGCTGGCGTTGACGCTCGGCAGGCCTTGCGAACGCGCGACGATCTCCTGCAATCGCGCCTGCCGCACGCGCGAGGCGGCGATCGCGATGTCGGGATTGCCCTTCAGCGCGCGCTCGACGAGGCCGTCCAGCTGCGGATCGCCGAACGCCGACCACCAGCGCGCGGGGTCGACGGTCGCGCCCACGCTGGCTTGCGGGCCGACGAACGCCGGCGGCACCGGCATTTCCGGCGCGACATAGTTCGGACCGACCGTACAGCCCGCGAGCAGCGCTGCTCCAAAGAGCGAAAACCGCGCACGCATCAATGCATCCCTCCCGAGGGCGCGCCACCGGTCTTGCCGGAGCGCATGAATAGAACCAGTGGCGCGACGCACAGCACGACCACCATCATCGCGCGGAACACGTCGAGGAAGGCGAGCATCGTCGCCTGCCGCTGCATCTGGCTGTACAGCACCGCGAGCGGCGTGGTGGTCGGATCGCCCTGCCCCGCAAACGCCCCCGCCGCCTTCTGCATCCAGTCGTTATAGTTCGGATCGAGCGGGTTGAGCGTCTGCGTCAGTTCCGACTGATGCCGCTGCAATCCGCCCGCAAGCTGCGTCTGCGCGAAGCAGATGCCGATCGTGCCGCCGAGGTTGCGCGAGACGTTGAGCAGGCTGGAGGCCTGCGCGGTCTGCGTCTGCTTGAGCCCGACATAGGCGATCGCGTTGATCGGCACGAACAGGAACGGCAGTGCCATAGCCTGGAACAGCCGCGCGAACGCCGCATCGGAGAACGCGATGTCGGCGGTCAGGTGGCTCATGTTCCAGAGCGCGAACGCCTGCACCAGCAATGCCGGGAACAGCAACAGGCGGACGTCGATCAGCCCGCTCAACCGCCCTGCGAACGGCACCATGACGAGCGTCGCCAGACCGCCTGCCGTCAGCGCGAGGCCGGCGTCGAGCGAGCTGTAGCCGAGCACCTGTTGCAGCATCTGCGGGATCAGCTGGGTCGTGCCGAACAGGATCATACCGGTGACGCCCATGATGCCGATCGTCAGCGCGAAGTTGCGGTTCTTCATCAGCTTGAGGTCGATCACCGGGTCCTTGTGGTTCAACTCCCAGATGACGAGGCTGACCAGCGATACCGCGGCGATGATCGCCGACATCACAATGAAGCCACTCGCGAACCAATCCTCGCGCTCGCCGCGATCGAAGGTGAGTTCGAGGAAGCCGAGCCCGAGTGCGACCAAGGCGACGCCGACATAGTCGATCGTCAGGCCGTTCTTGAAGCGCTCGTCGCGGTCCTTCTTCACCTGCTCAGGTTCGTCGACGAAGGTCTCGACCGCAAACCATGCGGCGATGCCGACGGGGACGTTAATCAGGAACACCCAGTGCCAGCTCGAATATTCGACGATGTAGCCGCCGAGCGTCGGCCCGAGCACGGGGCCGACCACGACGACGATCGCGAAGGCGGCGAACGCCATGCCGCGCTTTTCGGGCGGGAAGGTGTCGGCGAGGATCGACTGTTCGACCGGCGCCAACCCGCCGCCGCCTATGCCTTGCAGCACGCGTGCGACGACCAGCGTACCGATGTTCGGCGCGAGGCCGCAGAGCAGCGACGCGAGCGTGAACAGCGCGATCGACAGCAGGAAATAGCGCTTCCGGCCGATCGCGTCGCTGAGCCAGCCCGAAATCGGGATGACAATCGCGTTGGCGACGAGATAGCTGGTCAGCACCCAGGTCGCCTGATCGGTGGTGATCGACAGCCCGCCCGAGATATGATCGAGCGCGACGTTGGCGATCGAGGTGTCGAGCACCTCCATGAAGGTCGGGATCGAGATGATCGCGACGATCAGCCACGGGCTGTACTTGCCCGCCGCCGACCGGCTCGGCGACCAGACATGGCCGCCGCCCGCATCCGCTTTCGCCCCAGTTTTTTGAGCGGGCGCCTTGGCCACCTCAGCGGACCTTGACGGTCGGCACCACCGACATGCCCGGGCCGATCGGATAGCGCTTCGGATCGGGGCCGTTCTTGGCGTCGAACACGATGCGGACGGGGACGCGCTGGACGACCTTCACGTAATTGCCGGTCGCGTTCTGCGGGGGCAGCAGCGCGAACGCCTGGCCCGCACCGCGCTGGATCGAGTCGACATGGCCCTTGAAGTCGACGCCGGGATACGCGTCGACATGGATGTCGACCGGCTGGCCGATCTTCATCAACGTGAGCTGCGTTTCCTTGAAGTTGGCGGTGACCCACATTGTGTCGGGCACGATCGCCATCAGCTGCGTGCCGGGGGCGACGTAGGAACCGACGTTGACCGAGCGGTTGACAACCTGCCCCGCGACCGGCGCGGTGAGGCGGAGATCGCCGATCGTGACGTTCGCCTGCTCGACCTGTGCGCGGCGGGCGTCGATCACCGACTTCGCCGCGCCGACCTGTTTGCGGGCGACGCTGATCTGGGCGGTGGCGGTGTCGATCTGCTCGCGGGCGGCAGCGGCATCGGCGGCGGTCTGGCGCGCGGTGGCGCGCGCCTGATCGAGCTGCTGGCCGGCGACCGCGCTCGGATCGAGCCGGAGCAGCGCCTCGTAGCGCGCGAGATCCTGCTGGGCCTTAACCGCGGCCGCCATCGGCACGCGCGCCTGGGCCGCGGCCTGCTGGCGTTGCGCCTCGGCGGCGGTCACCTGCGCCTGCGCCTGTGCGAACTGCGCGCGGGCCTGCGATTCGTTCGCCTGCGCCTCGGCGACCTGCGCGTCGCGGCCGGATGCCTTGATGACGGCGAGCAGGCGACCCGCCTCGACGTGGCGATTGTCGATGTCGGCGACCTGGACCAGCGTGCCTGCGACTTGTGGCGCGAGGCGGACGATGTGCGTGTCGACGAACGCGTCGTCCGTGGACTCGAACTGGCGCGCGTGCAGCCAGTAGAGCACGCCGCCGACGATCAACCCGCCGACCACGACGATCAGGATTACCCAGAACAGCGGTTTCTTGAAGACAGACGGCTTCTTGTCGTCGTCGGGCTCGTCCTGCTGCTCGGTATCGGACTGCTGGTGCTCGCCGTTCCGATCGGGTTTGCGCCCGTCGTCCTTATGGGCGTCGTCATGGTCGTTTTCGGAGTGGTTGGTCTGGTCGGTCATGCCTGGCCCTGTTCTTCAGCACGCATCGAATCGAGAATGGCATCGATATTGGCGTCGATCCGCGCCTTGATATCGAGGATGTCGTTGGGTTCGAGCGTGTCGCGGTCGAGCAGTTTGAGGCAGGTCGCGCGGTTCGCCCGCAGCGTGATGACCTGTCCCATCATCGTGATCGTCGCGATCCTGCCGGTGCGGATCTCGGCGCAGCCGGTGGCGATGCAGACTAGCTCGCCGAGCCTGCGCACCATCTGGCCCATCACGCCGCCATAGATGCGCTCGAACGCTTCGCTCGGCTTCATCTGTTCGCGCAGCACGAATAACGTCCAGTCGGCGCTCTCGCTGCTGGCCATCTTGTCGGCGAGCCGGCCGAAGATGCGGTGAATCTGGGCGCGGGCTTCGCTCGCGTCGTTGGCGGCAAGCTCATGCGATAGCTCGGATGGGTCGCCCATTACCGCGGACATGCGCTCGGCGATCCGGTCAGCGGCGGCGAGGTACAAGCCCTCCTTGCCGCCGTAATGATAGGTGATCGATGACATCGCGGTGCCAGCGGCGGCGGCGATCCCGCGCGTACTTGCCCCCTCCAGCCCCTTGGTGCCGAATTCGCTGATCGCGATGTCTAGGAGTCGGGATTGAACCACCAGGGGGCGTTTAGTTCGATCGAACGAACCAGCCTAATGAAGAAGATGTCATGTTTGGCGGAGGTCGGGGTCGGTGGGTCGGTGGGTCGGTAGGCCACGCTGATCTTCCCGCAGCCACCCCGTCATCCTGACGAAAGTCAGGACCCAGGGTAAAGGGCGTTGCACTGCATGGCTCTGGGTCCTGACTTTCGTCAGGATGACGGGCGATGTTTGACGGCCTGTCGCGAAAATCAAGAGGCCAAACCGTCGCCAGAAACAGAAACGCCGGCCCCTTCGTACGAAGGAACCGGCGTAAATCTGGTGGGCGCGACAGGGATTGAACCTGTGACCCCACCCGTGTGAAGGGTGTGCTCTACCGCTGAGCTACGCGCCCGAAACTCGTTCGGAAGCGGGCCTTTAGGCAGGGCGCGCCTGCCTGTCCAGCCCTTAAGTGGTTCGCCTTTCGATCCTCCCCCGTCAAGGGGAGGTGGCGCCGTAGGCGACGGAGGGGGAGGACACGGAACCTGGGCGATCGCTTACCGCCCCCTCCGTCTGGCAAGCACCAGCCGCCTCCCCCTGCCGGGGGAGGATCGGATCGCCCCTAGTTGACCGCGTCCTTCAGGCCCTTGCCGGCCTTGAACTTGGGTTGGGTCGATGCCTTGATCGTCATCGGCTCGCCGGTACGAGGATTGCGGCCGGTCGAGGCCTTGCGCTTCGAGATCGAGAACGTGCCGAAACCGACCAGGCGAACCTCGTCGCCCTTCTTCAACGATGCCTCGATCGCGTCGAACACCGCCTCGACCGCCTTGGTTGCGTCGGCCTTTACGAGCCCAGACGTATCCGCAACCGTCGCGATCAGCTCCTGCTTGTTCATATAGTCCCCCGGAAAAACTCGAATCGCCTGCGATGGACTCGCAGCCGCACTCAGCGCGCAATAATGCGGCGGCTCCGTCTGCTGTCAAACGAAACCGCCGCGTTATCGCTTACGATCCAAACATGGATCAGTGGTGAAGGCCACCCCCGACCGGCGCAATCGGTGCCGGCGGCAGCGCCGCAAGCTCGTCGGCATCGGTCCACTCGATGGCTTCGAGTGGTTCGGTCAGCGCCAGACGGAGCACCTCGTCGACATGCTTGACGGGGATGATCTTGAGCCCAGCCTTGATGTTCGCCGGGATCTCCACGAGGTCCTTTTCGTTCTCGGCCGGGATCAGCACCGTTTCGATCCCGCCCCGCAGCGCGGCCAGCAGCTTCTCCTTGAGGCCACCGATCGGCAGCACGCGACCGCGCAGCGTGACTTCGCCGGTCATCGCCACCTCGCGCCGGATCGGCACGCCGGTGAGCGTCGAGACGATCGACGTGACCATGCCGATGCCTGCCGACGGGCCGTCCTTCGGCACCGCACCCTCGGGCAGATGGATGTGGATATCCTTGCGCGCGAACAGGCTCGGCTTGATACCGTAGCTCGGCGCGCGGGCCTTCACATAGCTGAACGCGGTCTCGATCGACTCTTTCATCACGTCGCCGAGCGTGCCGGTGAGCTTGGCCTGACCCTTGCCCGCGACCGTCACGCTCTCGATCGTCAACAGCTCGCCGCCGACCTCGGTCCAGGCGAGCCCGGTGACCGCACCGATCTGGTTCTCGGTCTCGCCGAGGCCGTGGCGATACTTTTGCACGCCGGCATATTCGCCGACATTCTCGGGCGTGATCGTAACGCTGGTCGTCTTGTTCTCGAGAATCTGGCGCAGCGCCTTGCGGCACAGCTTGGCGATCTCGCGCTCAAGCGTACGCACGCCGGCCTCGCGCGTATATTGCTGGATGAGCGTACGAAGCCCTTCCTGCGTCAGCGTGAACTCGCCTGGCTTCAGCCCGTGCGCCTCGATCTGCTTCTCGATCAGATGCCGCTCGGCGATCTCGACCTTCTCGTCCTCGGTGTAGCCTTCGAGACGGATGATCTCCATGCGGTCGAGCAACGCCTGCGGCAGATTGAGCGAGTTCGCGGTGCAGACGAACATCACGTCCGAAAGGTCGATGTCGACCTCTAGGTAATGATCCTGGAACTTGCCGTTCTGTTCCGGATCGAGCACTTCGAGCAGCGCCGACGCCGGATCGCCGCGGAAATCCTGGCCGAGCTTGTCGATCTCGTCGAGCAGGAACAGCGGGTTCGACGTGCCGGCCTTCTTGAGGTTCGTCACGATCTTGCCCGGCAGCGAGCCGATATACGTCCGGCGATGGCCACGAATCTCGGCTTCGTCACGCACGCCGCCCAGCGACTGGCGGATGAACTCGCGTCCGGTCGCCTTGGCGATCGACTTGCCGAGCGAGGTCTTGCCGACGCCGGGAGGACCGACGAGGCATAGGATCGGCCCCTTCAGCTTGTTGGTGCGCGCCTGCACGGCGAGATACTCGACGATCCGGTCCTTGACCTTCTCGAGCGCGTAATGATCCTCGTCCAGCGTCACCTGCGCGGCGGCGATGTCCTTCTTGATCTTCGACTTCTTGCCCCATGGCAGGCCGAGCAGCACGTCGAGATAATTGCGCACGACGGTCGCCTCGGCGCTCATCGGTGCCATCGTCTTGAGCTTCTTGAGCTCGGCGGTGGCCTTCGACCGCGCTTCCTTGCTCATCTTGAGCGTCGCGATCTTCTGCGTCAGCTCGGCGATCTCGTCGCCTTCGCCCTCGCCGTCCTCGTTGCCGAGCTCGCGCTGGATCGCCTTCAACTGCTCGTTGAGGTAATATTCACGCTGCGTCTTCTCCATCTGGCGCTTGACGCGACTCTTGATCTTCTTCTCGACCTGCAGGACGCCCAGCTCGCCCTCCATCGCGACCATCGCCATTTCGAGACGCTTCGACGGGTTGGTCTCGATCAGCATCGCCTGCTTCTCGGCGACTTTGATCGCGATGTTGGCAACGACGGCGTCGGACAGCTTCGATGCGTCCTCGATCTCCGACATCTGGACCGCGGTTTCGGAGGCGAGCTTGCGGTTGAGCTTGGCGTAATTCTCGAACTGCTCGATCACCGATCGCATCAGCGCGGTGACCTCGGCGCCTTCGACCTCGGCATCGGCGACCGTCTCGACCGTGGCGGTCAGGAAGTCGCCCGATTCGTCCAGCGTCTCCAGCGTCGCGCGCTGCTTGCCCTCGACCAGCACGCGGACGGTGCCGTCGGGAAGCTTCAGCAGTTGCAGGACGGTCGCGGTCACGCCCATCGAATACAGGTCGTCGCGCGCGGGATCGTCCTCGGCGGGGTCGACCTGCGCGACGAGATAAATCTCCTTGTCCGCCGCCATCGCCGCTTCGAGCGCGGCAACGGACTTATCGCGGCCGACGAACAGCGGCACGATCATGTGCGGGAAGACGACGATGTCGCGAAGGGGAAGGACGGGGTACTGGGTCATGAACGCTCCGGTGGGTGCCTGCATGGGGGCATTGTCTGCAGTGTATATGGTGAGGATGAAGCGTCCATCAATTGGTTGGTGGCGGTTACGGGTTTTGGTGCGTTCCCCGAAGCCCCGCCGTTCTCCTGCGAACGCAGGAGTCCAGGGTCACGGGCGGCGCTTTGCGTGATCCTGGGCTCCTGCGTTCGCAGGAGAACCGAAGGTGTTGGATCACACTTGTATGCGAGCTGCCTAGGCGCGAGAACGCAGCATGATTTCGCGTCTCCTCCTCGCCGCCAGCGCCACCGCGCTCCTTGCCGCCGCTCCGTTGCCGAAGAAGGGCGAACCCGCAATCACTGCGCAGACGCAGCGCTCCGGCGGGGTGCTGACGCCCGATCAGACCGCGCTCCGGTTCGACAGCGCCGACCTCGCGTTCGAGGTGCTGCCCGAGACGGAGAGCTTGAACGGCGTGGCAACGTTGGTCTTCACCGCGAAAGCCCCCCTCGCCCGCCTGCCGATCGATCTCGACCGCAATCTGCCGGTCCGTGCGATCGCGATCGACGGCGTGCCACTCGCCCCCTCGGCATGGAGCAATCCCGAGGGACGGCTGATGATCACGCTGCCCAAGCCCGTCCCCGCCGGCGGCAAGGTGACCGCGAAGATCACCTATGGCGGCACGCCGCACGTCGCGGTGAAGGCGCCGTGGGACGACGGGATGGTCTGGTCGAAGACGCCCGATGGCCGAACCTGGTTCGCGACCACCGCGGAAGGCTATGGTTGCGACCTGTTCTGGCCGTGCCTCGATTTCCCGACCGGCGAGCCGGCGCTGGTGACGCTGCACATCACCGTGCCGCAGGGGCTGAAGGCGCCCTCGAACGGCGTGCTGCTCGGCGTCGATACGCTGGCGGACGGCCGGACGACGTGGAACTGGCGCGCCAAGCATCCCAACACCTATGGCATCGCGCTGAACGTCGGGCCGTATGAGGAGATCAGCGGCAGCTACAAGAGCCGCTTCGGCAACAGCATTCCGATGCATTACTGGTATCTGCCGGGCGAGAAGGCGCAGGCGGAAAAGCTGTTCGCCGAGTTCGCGCCGACGCTCGATTTCTTCGAAAGCATGATCGGGCCCTACCCGTTCGGCGACGAGAAGCTCGGCGTGGTCGAGACGCCGCACAAGGGCATGGAGCACCAGACGATCAACGCCTATGGCAACGACTATGCCAAGGCGCCGGAGGGGTTCGACTGGCTGTTCCAGCATGAGTTCGCACACGAGTGGTTCGGCAACCAGCTGACCGCCGCCAACTGGGACGATTACTGGCTGCACGAGGGCTATGGCACGTACATGCAGCCGCTCTACGGCCAGTGGCGCGAGGGGCGTGCGCGCTATGCGGCGATGATGCAGGGCGAGCGGACGTCGATCATGAACCTCAAGCCGATCACGCAACAGCGCGTCACCACCGAGGAAGAAGTGTACGAGCTCGACAAGGGCGGCGCCGGGCAGGACATTTATTACAAGGGCTCGTGGATGCTCCACACGCTGCGCGGACTGATCGGCGACAAGGCGTTCTTCGACGTGACGCGGCTCGCGGTGTACGGGCGCGCGGATCCGAAGCCGGGGAATTTCGTGCCTCGGTTCGGGTCGACGAAGGAGTACGAGATGCTCGTTCGAAAGGTGACGGGGAAGGACTATAAATGGTTCTTCGACGTGTATCTTCGTCAGGCGGCGCTGCCTGAGTTGGTCGAGACGCGGACGGGGAATATTCTGTCGCTGGCGTGGAAGGTGCCGGGTAGCGGACCGTTCCCGCTGCCGGTCGAGGTGCAGATCGATGGGAAGACCCGGACTTTGCCGATGACTGACGGGACGGCGAGCCTGTCGGTCGCGGCTGACGCGCATGTCGTGATCGATCCGGATGCGCTGGTCCTGCGGCGTAGCGTCGCGCTGGAAGACGTGGCTGCCTGGAAAGCCGCGCAGGCTGCGAAGGCCAAGCCCCAATGACCTCTTCACCGTTCCCCCGCGAACGCGGGGGCCCAGGGTCCCAGGAGACGGCGCTCGAGGCTCCTGGACTCCTGCGTTCGCAGGAGAACATCTGGGGATCCCGCGCGGCGGAGATGGCGGCGATCTTCATGGTCGGGGACGGCCTGATCGGCCTGCTCCAGCCGCGTCGGCACGTCGATCTCTGGAAGGACGACGCACTTGGCACCGAGAAACTGGTGAAGCCGTTCGTCGGTCGGCCCGGTCGTCGCCGCCTCTATGCAGTCGTGCAGATCGCCGCCGGCCTTGCCTTGGCTGCACGCCAGAGACGATGAAGGCCGCGGCTTGGCTCCTGCCGGCGCTAGCGCTCGCCGGGTGCGGTTCGGGCCCCGACGCCGGCGCGACCGACCACATCGCGCGGGGCAAAAGCGTGTTCCGGCGCTGCACGGCGTGCCACACGATCGGCCGAAATGCGGGCGATACCGACGGCCCCAATCTCTACGGGGTGATGGGCGGCCCGATCGGCGAGCGCCGCCCGCGTTTCTCGTACACCGCCGGACTGAAGGCGCTTGGCGGCAAATGGGACGCGGAGCGCATGGACCGGTGGCTCGCCAACCCGCGCCGGATGGTGCCCGGCACGACGATGGCCTTCGCAGGCGTGCCCGACCCGAAGGACCGCGCCGACGTCATCGCCTATCTGTCGACGCAAGGACCCTGAGCTCAGGGCACCACCGTCGTGAACAGATAGGCGGCGAAGATCACGAGGTGGACGACGCCCTGCAATACCGTCGTCCGCCCGGTACCGAGCGACAGCGTCGCGACGAACAACGACAGCGCGAGCAGCGTCATGCTCTTCGCATCGATGCCGAGCGCGATCGGCAGGTCGAGCACCAGCGACACGATCGCGACGCTCGGGATCGTCAGGCCGATCGTGGCCAGCGCGGAGCCGAGCGCGAGGTTGAGACTGGTCTGCAGCCGGTTGCGCCGTGCGGACTTGTACGCGGCGAGGCTTTCGGGCGCGAGCACCAGTGCGGCGATGATCACGCCGACCACGGTCAGCGGCAGGCCAGCGCCGATGACCGCGGCCTCGATCGTCGGCGACAGCGTCTTGGCGAGCAGCACCACCGAGACGAGTGCGACGAGCAACGCCGCGAAGGCGATCCCGGTCGCGCGGCCCGAAGGCGGCGCGGCGTGATCGTCCTTGTCGTCGGTCGAGGGCAGGAAATAGTCGCGGTGGCGCACCGTCTGCACCAGCACGAACGTCCCGTAGAGGACCAGCGACACGACTGCGACGAAGATCAACTGCGACGATGCGTAGGTCGGGCCCGCCGTCGACGAGGTGTAGTTAGGCAAAATCAGCGACAGCACCGCCATCGCCGCAAGCACGCCGAGCGCCGCGGTCATGCCCTTCAACGTGAAGCGCTGTTCGTGATGCCGCACCGCGCCCGCCAGCAGGCAGATGCCGATGATGAAGTTGAGGATGATCATGATCGCCGCGAACACAGTGTCGCGCGCGAGCGTGGCCGCGTCGCCGGCGTTGGACAGCATCAACGAGACGATCAGCGACACCTCGATCACCGTGACCGCGATGGCGAGGACGAGCGTGCCGAACGGTTCACCGACCTTGTGGGCGATGACCTCGGCATGATGCACGGCGGCGAGGACACTGCCGATCAGGACGATCACGGCCGCCGCGGTACCGAGCGTGCCCATCTTGGCGAGGCCGATCAGGACCGCGACGAGGCCGAGCCCCGGGGCGATCAGCGTCCAGATCGGGAGCGCCAGGCGGTCCGGCATCGTCTCCGCCACGTGTTCGTTCGGTCGGTCGGCCACTTCGATCGTCATGCATGCTCCCTCGTTCCACTTGGATAACGAATGCGTGAGGGCCGATAAGGGTCCGAGTCGGGGTGATTGCTGCGCGAGGAGGATCGCGTAGGTTGCGGCGATGTTGACCCCCGATCTTCGCGAAACGCTGGTCATGGTGGCGGAAGCGATGCGTGATGCGCAGGACCCGTGGTGGGTCATTTCCAGCGCGGCGGTGGCGCTTCACGGTGTCGGGCCGATCGAGGTTGGCGATGTCGATCTGTTGATGAGCGGGGGCGATGCCCGGCGGGTGATGGATGGGCTTGGGGTAGCTCCGATCGAGGATGGCGCGAGTTCGCTCTTTCGGTCGACGCTGTTCGGGCGGTGGGAGACGCCACCGTTGGTCGTCGAGATCATGGCGGGGTTCCACGTTGCGACGGAATCGGGGTGGACGGAGGTGCTGCCTCGGACGCGCGTGCCTGTCCTCGTCGAAGGGTCGGTTGTTCATGTGCCCGAGCGCGCCGAGTTGGCCCAGATGCTCAGGCTGTTCGGCCGCCCGAAGGACCTGGAACGGGTTCGGCTTTTGACCGCGCAGATGTAGCATCAGGGCCGCCCTCACCCTTCCCACGGCGACGGGCGACGACGGGGCGGCCGATCAGGCTCGACAAGATGTCCTCCCCTGCAAGGGGAGGTGGCGCGAAGCGACGGAGGGGTGATGGCCTATCGAGAGCGCGTCACCCCTCCGTCAGCGCTCCGCGCTGCCACCTCCCCTCGCAGGGGAGGATCGAAGCGATCTCAGCCGGGCAAATGTTGCGCGTTCTGACGAACATCAGGACCCAGAGCCACGAGAACCTGCGGGTCGTACCCTGGGTCCTGACGTTCGTCAGGATGACGGACCGGCTGTTCGGGCGTCCGAAGGATTTGGAACGCGCTTGGCTTTTGACCTCGCAGATGTAGCGTCAGAACTGCCCTCAGTCTTCAAACGGCGACGCGGGTGACGACGGGGCGGTCGATCACGCCCGACAAGAGATCCTCCCCTGCAAGGGGAGGTGGCGCGTAGCGACGGAGGGGTGATGACCTATCGAGAGCGGGTCACCCCTCCGTCAGCGCTATGCGCTGCCACCTCCCCTTGCAGGGGAGGATCGAAGCGATCTCCGCCAACCCAATACCGTCCGTCATCCTGGCGAACGCCAGGACCCAGGGTACGATACGCGGGTCCTAGTGGCTCTGGGTCCTGACTTTCGTCAGGATGACGGATGGCGTCAGGATGACGAATGGCATTAGGATGACGGATGCGGATTTTGACGGGCGCATCTCAGCCCCCGCGGGCCAGGATGTTCTCGGCCAGTTTCGCCCGAAAACGAAAAAGGGCGCCGATCGCTCGACGCCCTTTCCCGTATCCCAAACCAACCCCGCGCTTAAGCGGCGTCGCCGGTCTTCTTCTTCTCCGCATACACCCGAATAGGTTCCTTGCGGCCTTCGATCACGTCCTTGTCGATCATCACCTCGTCGACGCCGTCCATACCGGGCAGGTCGAACATCGTGTCGAGCAGGATGCTCTCGAGGATCGAGCGAAGCCCGCGTGCGCCGGTCTTGCGTTCGATGCCCTTCTTGGCGACCGACACCAGCGCGTCGTCGGTGAAGCCGAGCGCGACGTCCTCCATCTCGAACAGCTTCTGGTACTGCTTGACCAGCGCGTTCTTCGGCTCCTTCAGGATCTTCACCAGTGCGTCGACGTCGAGGTCCTCGAGCGTCGCGATCACCGGCAGACGGCCGACGAACTCGGGGATGAGCCCGAACTTCAGCAGATCCTCGGGCTCGACCGACTTCAGCGTCTCGCCGGTCTTGCGCTCGTCGGGTCCTGCGACATACGCGCCGAAACCGATCGACTTGCCCTGGAGGCGATCGCCGATGATCTTCTCGAGCCCCGAGAACGCACCGCCGCAAATGAACAGGATGTTGGTCGTATCCACCTGCAGGAATTCCTGCTGCGGATGTTTGCGCCCACCCTGCGGAGGAACGGACGCGGTCGTGCCCTCCATCAGCTTGAGCAACGCCTGCTGCACGCCTTCGCCCGACACGTCGCGGGTGATCGAAGGGTTCTCGGCCTTGCGCGAAATCTTGTCGATCTCGTCGATGTAGACGATGCCGCGCTGCGCCCGCTCGACATTATAGTCGGACGCCTGGAGCAGCTTGAGGATGATGTTCTCCACATCCTCGCCGACGTAACCCGCTTCGGTCAGCGTCGTCGCATCCGCCATCGTGAACGGCACGTCGAGGATGCGGGCGAGCGTCTGCGCGAGCAGCGTCTTACCGCACCCGGTCGGCCCGACCAGCAGGATGTTCGACTTGGACAGCTCGACATCGGCACCCTTGGCACCGTGGTTGAGCCGCTTGTAGTGATTGTGCACCGCCACCGACAGCACGCGCTTGGCGCGCTTCTGGCCGATCACGTAATCGTCGAGGACGTCGCAGATCTCCTGCGGAGTCGGCACGCCGCCGTCCTTCTTGGACACCAGCGCGGACTTCGTCTCCTCGCGGATGATGTCGTTGCAAAGTTCGACGCACTCGTCGCAGATGAACACGGTTGGACCCGCGATCAGCTTGCGTACCTCATGCTGCGACTTGCCGCAGAACGAGCAATAGAGGGTGCTCTTCGAGTCGCCACCGCTCAGCTTCGTCATTCAATCACCTCTCGCGCATGTCGGTGCACGTGCCGTTTCCGGGGCCGCTACCGTAACGCACCCCGGAGTTCCTACAATCAAATAAACCGGCAGGGTTTACGATTCGCCCCATGCCAGTGTCGTTTAAGCGGGTTTCGCCGCATCATCCGCCGGTGCCGGACGCTTGTCGAACACCTCGTCGACCAGACCGAAATCCTTCGCTTCGTTCGCTTCGAGGAACGTATCGCGGTCCATCCGGCGCTCGATCTCCTCGATCGGCTGGCCGGTATACTGCGAATACAGCTCGTTCATGCGCTTGCGGATGCGCAGGATCTCGCGTGCCTGGATCTCGATGTCGCTGGCCATGCCCTGTGCACCACCCGATGGCTGATGGATCATGATCCGTGCGTTGGTCATCGCGACGCGCATGCCGGGCTCGCCGCTCGCGAGCAGGAAGCTGCCCATCGACGCGGCCTGGCCGATGCAGACGGTGCCGACGCGCGGGCGGATGTACCGCATCGTGTCGTGGATCGCCATGCCCGCCGTGACGACACCGCCCGGCGAGTTGATGTACATGAAGATGTCCTTCTTCGGGTTCTCGGACTCGAGGAAGAGCAGCTGTGCGGTGATCAGCGAGGCCATGCCGTCCTCGACGCCGCCGGTCACGAAGATGATGCGCTCGCGGAGCAGGCGCGAGAAGATGTCGAACGAACGCTCGCCGCGGTTCGACTGCTCGATGACGATGGGAACCAGGCCTGCTTGCGTCTGCTGCAGGCCGAGCCCGGCGCTGGCCAACGGGCTCGCGAAATCGCCGGTCTCGAACGGATTGTGCATGGAAATCTCTCTTATGCCCCAGTGAACCGCTAACATCGGCTGTCCGGGAGGGGAGTTCAAGCCCGTCCTGTGCTTCCCCTCGCCCCTTCGGGGAGAGGGAGGGGCCCGCACGCACTTGCGGGTGGGAGGGTGAGGGGCGGTTGGCGGATCCCAACCTCCCCTCACCCTCCCGTCGCCGAGTGGCTCCTCCTTCCCTCTCCCCGGAGGGGCGAGGGAATCAGATGCCTGGGGCTGGGTAGGCGAGGTATGCTAGCCTTCGCACCTCGCGGCGGCCTCTGACGACCGTGTCGAGGATCAGCCCGGTGAAGACGTTGAGCGCGGCGAAGATGCCGAGGCCGGTGATCAGGATCGCAGTCGGGAAACGCGGCACCTGGTGGATCTCGATATAGGTCAGGACCAGCGGGATGCCGAGGATCAGCGCGAGCAACGCGAACACGCTGCCGATCGCGCCGAAGAACCAGAGCGGGCGCTCGATCCGGTACAGCGTCATGATCGTGCGGAGGATGCGCCAGCCATCGCCGTAGGTGCTGAGCTTCGATTCGGAGCCTTCGGGGCGCGCGTAATAGGGCGTCTCGACCTCGCCGATCGGCATTTTCAGTTCTAGCGCATGGACGCTGATCTCGGTTTCGATCTCGAACCCGGCCGACAGCGACGGGAAGCTCTTCACGAACCGGCGCGAGAACACCCGGTAGCCGGACAGGATGTCGGTAAAGCTGCGGCCGAACAGGCGGGCGAGCATGCCGGTGAGGAGTGCGTTGCCGAAGCGGTGCCCGCGGCGGTAGGATTCCTGGACCTGGCTGATACGGGAGCCGACGACCATGTCGAGCTGCTCGTCGAGGACGCGCTTTACCAGATTCGGTGCGGAGGCGGCGTCGTAGGTCGCGTCGCCGTCGGCCATGACGTAGATGTCCGCATCGATGTCGGCGAACATGCGGCGGACGACCGCGCCCTTGCCCTGGATGCGCTCGGTGCGAACGACGGCTCCGGCGGTACGCGCGACCTCGATCGTGCGGTCGGCGCTGTTGTTGTCGTACACGTAGATGACAGCGCTCGGCAGCGCGTCGCGGAAACCGGCAATCGTCTGCGCGATCGCGGCTTCCTCGTTGTAGCAGGGGAGGAGGACGGCGATTCTCGGTTCGGTCATGCCCTGCCCTATGATGTCGGAGGCTGTCTTGGAGACGCTATTTTCAGCCACCGACCACCTACAAACGCACTTCCCCGGCGGAGGCCGGGGCCCAGTTGGGGAAGGTCCATAACGGAGCTTTGCGCGCCGTTACAGCTACCTTTCCAACTGGACCCCGGCCTCCGCCGGGGAGGTGACCCGATTATGGGTTGAGTGCCTCAGTCCTGAGGCACTCAGATAGTTTTACGCCTCGGTCTTGGTCGCGGCCTTCTTGGCAGCGGGCTTCTTCGCGGCCGGCTTCTTCGCCGGTGCGTCGGCAGCTTCGGTACCCTCGGCAGCTTCAGCGGCGACCGGCGACGATTCCGTCACGGCCGTCTCGGCCTCGACGGGAGCCGCCTTCTTCTTGGCAGGCGCCTTCTTCGCGGGCTTGGCGTCTTCCGTCGCGTCCGAAGCAGGTGCCTCGCCCGTCACGACCTCGTCCGAAGTTGGCTTGGCCTTCTTGGCGGCAGCCTTCTTCTTCGGCTTGTGATTGTCGTGATCATGCGTGTGCGTGCCGCTCGCGAAACCGTCCTCGCTCTCGATCGCGGCCTCAAGCTCCTCGCGCGTGGCTTCGCGGTCGGTGATCTCGGCCTTCTCGAAGAGGAAGTCGACGACCTTGTCCTCATACAGCGGCGCGCGCAGCTGGGCAGCCGCCATCGGCTCCTGCTGGACATACTGCATGAACTGCTGGCGCTGTTCCGCCGGATATTGCTGAGCCGCCTGCGCGAGCAGACGCTGCATTTCCTGGTTGGAAACCTCGACGCCGTTCGCCTGGCCGATCTCGGACAGGAGGAGCCCCAGACGCACGCGACGCTCGGCGATCTTGCGGTAATCGTCGCGCTCGCCTTCCATCTCGGCCATTGCAGCCTCGGGGTCGGCTTCGTGCGTGGCTTCGTGCTGGAGCTGCGACCAGATCTGGTTGAACTCGGCTTCGACCATCGACGGCGGCACTTCGAAGTCGTGACCCTCGGCGAGCTGGTCGAGCAGCTTGCGCTTCATGTGCGTGCGCGTGAGCCCGTTATGCTCCTGCTCGATCTGACCCTTGAGCAGACCCGTGAGCTGCTCCAGGCTCTCGAGACCGAGCGACTTGGCCAGATCCTCGTCGATCTTGCTCTCGCCCGCGATCTTCACCGACTTGACGGTGATGTCGAACGTCGCCGGCTGGCCCGCGAGCGACTTTTCCTGATACTCCTCGGGGAAGGTCACGTTCAGGACCTTGTCGTCGCCGGTCTTCACGCCGACGAGCTGATCCTCGAAGCCGGGGATCAGGCGACCCGCGCCCAGCTCGACGCCCATGTCGGTGCCGGTACCGCCCTCGAACGCGACGCCGTCGGCGGTCTTGCCGACGAAATCGACGGTGACGAGGTCGCCCATCTTCGCCTTGTAGGTCGGCTTGGCGTCGTCCCACTTCTTCTGCTGGTCGGCGAACTTCTGGAGCTGCTCGGTGACAGCCTCGTCGGCGACGGGCACGGTCAGGCGCTCGAGCTTCAGACCGTCGATCGCGGGAGCGGGGACCTGCGGCAGGACCTCCATCTCGACCTTGACCACGGCGTCCTTGCCGAGGTCATAGCCGTCTTCCAGCTCGACCGAAGGCTGCATCGCGGGGCGAAGCTGCTTCTCGGCGACGAGCGTCTGGACGCCCTCCTGGATCGCCGCGTTCAACGCGTCCTGGGTCAGCGCCGGGCCGTGCATCTTGCGGATGAGGTTCGCCGGCACCTTGCCCGGACGGAAGCCCGGCATCTTCATCTGCGGCGCGAGGCGCTTCAGCTCGACATCGACCTTGGCATCGATATCCTTCGCGGTGATGGTGAGCGTAAAGGCGCGCTTGAGGCCCTCGTTCAACGTCTCGACAGTCTGCATGTCCGGCCTTTGTTATAAGAGCATTCGGGATAATTCGTCGGGCGGTCGCCTCGCCTGCGCGGCGGGCTGGTGCGGGCGAAGGGACTCGAACCCCCACATCTTGCGATACTTGGACCTAAACCAAGCGCGTCTACCAGTTCCGCCACGCCCGCACAGGACATCGCCGTAGCGGGCGCGTCTATACCAACGATGCATGCCGGGGCAAGCACATAGGCAACTCCCGCTGATTACGGGCGTTAGGCATCCAGAAGGAGAGACATCATGGCTACCCAACCCCCGGCAGAATTCCCGACCCCGACGCCGCCCGTCGAGCCGACCGCACCGCCGCCCGAGTTCAATCCGCCCGCGCCGGATATCGACGTGCCTGCTCCGGGCACGCCGTCGAACGATCCCGCACCCGTCCAGCCCGAGTTTTGAGCATGGCCGATCCGCATTCCGGCACGGACCCCGCAACGCTGCCCGAGGATCGTGACGCGGATACCCGCAGCGATATCGAACAGGCGGTGGAGTCCCGCTCCGACGCGGTCGAGCGCGGCGAAGGTGGCGACAAGCCCGAGACGTTCACCGACAGCGGCCTCCACGACGGCGTCGGTGGGACCGGTGGTGTCGTGAAGAACCAGGACGACGACGCGCAATAGGTGCGAAATCGTCGTCAGAAGTTCGGCAGATGGCGGTCGATGCGATAGGCGTCGACCGCCATCAGTAATCCGGCGATTTCCGCCGTCGAGAGCAACAGATTCCGTTCCCGACCGTCGCGCGCCAGGATCTTGAAGCGCCAAGACGTGATCGTTTCAGCGGAATACAGCGCTGCATTATCCTTCAGCAGTGCGGCGTCTACGGCAAGCCCGATGGTTTCCGACCGTGGGCATGGAAGGCTCCGCGAGCAGGACACCCGCAGACGTGCGATGCGCCGGGTCGGTATCGATCGGGGCCCGGTCGGCGTGGCGTAGTTGGCCACCCTCCAATCAGCCCACCCATAACCGCGATACCGCATCGTGGCGTAGACTTGGTAGGCTGATCGTCCTGTTTTCTTGTCGATGAAGGCACGGAGGAAGACGTCGTCGGGTGCCAATCCCAGCAGTGGCCTTCGCTCGACAAACCCGTCCGCGGTGGTGATCGTCGCGATCGTGTCCAGATCGTCGTCTTGAAGCGTGGCGCGGGCCTGGAATTGCGCGGGCGTCATGATCGCCAGGCGCCGCGCTTCACCGGACTCGCGCGTTACGGCCGACGTCCGTCCGGAGGCGAGCATCAGGAACGCGACCGTCATTGCCAATCTGATCGCCATGTATCGATCCCCCGGGTGCAATGGAGCCGGTCCGAGGGAGGCACGCAATCCAGGGCAACCACAATCCGAACGGTTTCGGATCGGTCCCTTGAGTAGGTTCAGTTCGCCCCTGCTCGGTCAGCACCGATACAGGTTGTGGCGATTACGCTAAGACACTGCTTTTACCACTTTTTCAGGACCCGCCGATCTTCACGCTTCCCACCTCCGGCCAACCACACACGCTCTACCTCGCGCTCGGCATTGCCGTCGTCGTGCTGGTGGTCGCGCAGCGCATTCCGATCGTGCGCACGCTCGTGAATATCGGCATGACGCTCGTGCTGGTCGGTTTGCTGTTCGTCGCGGTCGACCAGCGTCGGCAGTTCGATCCCTATGTCGGCAAGATCGCACGGTTCCTGAAGATCGAGGACCAGCAGGTGGTCGGCGGCGAGGTCCGTATCCGGATGTCGCCGGATGGACACTTCTGGGCGCGCGCGACGATCGACGGGGTGAGCCAGCGGCTGCTGATCGACAGCGGCGCGACGATTACGGCTATCTCAGAGAAGACGGCGGATGCGGCGGGGATCGAGGCGAGCGTCGGTGTAGTGCCGATCGTGTTGCAGACTGCCAATGGCTCGATCGCCGCGAAAACCGGCAATATCTCGGAGTTGAAACTCGGCGCGATCGTCGCGCGGGACTTGCAGGTCGTGGTGTCGCCGGCGTTCGGCGATACCAACGTGCTGGGGATGAACTTCCTGTCGCGGCTGGCGTCGTGGCGGGTAGAGGAGAACACGCTGATCCTGGTGCCGCATCATCCGCAGAAGGTAGATGCGTAGTACGCCATGCTTCCGCTTTCACTTTGGCTCCAGCACTACAACCACCCCGGCGAAGGCCGGGGCCCAATTGGAAAGGTTGCAGTAACGGAGCGCTGCCCCTCGTTAGCAACGTCCCCCAATTGGGCCCCGGCCTTCGCCGGGGTGGTGGCGATCGGGGGAGATGCCTCTCCTTCTGTTCCCTCGCGAACGCGGGGGCCCAGGATCAAGCAGCGCTGTGGTCCGTTACCCTGGACTCCCGCCTTCGCGGGAGAACGGACAACGGCGGGAGAGCCAAAAGGGCGGGAACGGTTGGGCCGCCAACCGCCAACCGCAGGCTTTACGAAGCCACCGACTCCCCAAGCGCCGTCTTGAGCAGTTCGTTCACAACAGCAGGATTGGCCTTCCCCCCCATAGCCTTCATCGTCTGCCCGACGAAGAACCCGAACAGCTTGTCCTTGCCGCCCCGGTAATCGGCAACCTTGTCCGCATTCGCCGCCATCACCTCGGCAATGACCTTCTCGATCGCGCCGGTATCGCTGGTCTGCTTCAGCCCGCGATCCTCGACCACCTTCGCCGCCCCGTCACCGGTCTCGAGCATCACCTCGAACACCTGCTTGGCAAGGCTCCCCGACAGCGTACCGTCGGCGATCAGCCCCAGCAATTCCGCCGCCTGCGCAGGCGACACCGGCGAGTTCCCGATGTCCTTGCCCGTCCGGTTGAGCGCGCCGAACAGTTCCGACGTCGTCCAGTTCGCCGCCGCAGCCGGCTTCACGCCTGCGTCGAGCAAGGCATCGAACCACCGCGCCGCCTCGACCTCGGCGGTCAGCACCGTCGCCTGATACGGCGCGATTCCCAACGCCTCGTAGCGCGCGCGCTTCGCATCCGGCAGCTCCGGCAGCGACGCCCGGCACTCGGCCAGAAACGCATCGTCGAGCACCAGCGGCAACAAATCGGGATCGGGGAAGTAGCGGTAATCATGCGCGTCTTCCTTCGACCGCATCGACCGCGTCTCGTTGCGATCGGGATCGTAAAGCCGCGTTTCCTGCTGGATCTTGCCGCCGGCTTCGAGCACCTCGACCTGACGCTTGGCCTCCTGCTCGACCACCGCCATCACGAAGCGCACCGAATTGACGTTCTTCGTCTCGGTCCGCGTACCCAGCTCGTCGCCGACCTTGCGCACGCTGACATTGACGTCGGCGCGCATCGAGCCTTCCTCCATGTTGCCGTCGCACGAGCCGACATAGCGCAGGATCGATCGCAACTTCCGCAGGTAAGCCCCTGTTTCCGCAGGCGAAGCGAGATCGGGCTTCGACACGATCTCCATCAGCGCGACGCCCGACCGGTTGAGATCGACATAGCTCTGCGTCGGATGCTGGTCGTGCATCAGCTTGCCGGCATCCTGCTCGACATGGATGCGCTCGACGCCGATTCGCTTGCCCGTCGCGTCGGGGTTCTTCTCGTCGAGGCTGATGTCGATCGCGCCCTCACCGACGATCGGATGATAGAGCTGGCTGATCTGGTAGCCCTGCGGCAGATCGGCGTAGAAGTAATTCTTCCGGTCGAACCGCGACCATTTATTGATCTGGGCGTCGATCGCCATGCCGGTGCGGACCGCCTGGCGGATGCACTCGCGGTTCGGCACCGGCAGCATCCCCGGCATCGCCGCGTCGACGAGGCTCACCTGCGTGTTGGGCTCCGCGCCGAACGCGGTCGCCGCGCCCGAGAACAGCTTGGCGTTCGACGTCACCTGCGCGTGCACTTCGAGGCCGACCACGACCTCCCACTCGCCCGTCTCGCCCTGGATACGATAGTCGCTCATGTCCGATTCCGATGATGAATATAGTTGATCGCGGTCAGCACCGCATTGCTGCCGAGCAGGCTGACGACCCAGCTCGCCGCCAGGATGCGAAGGATCGCGCCTTCGAAGCCCAGCCTCAGCGCCTCGTGTTGCGCGATATACCCCGCCGCGGCGGAGAAGAGCAGGAACATCGCGCCGAGCCGGAATTCGGCCCGCATGATGACGCTGTTGCCGACGCACAGGCACAGGATGAACACGGCGATGGCGATGAAGAAGCGCGCGAGCACGTGATGGTTGAACGGGTGGTTGTCGATTTCCGACAGCGACACCCCGATATACGCGCTGAGAATCGCGCCGAACGCGACGTTCAGCGCGGCCTGCGCCTCGCGCAGGACCGCGACGTTGCGACTGACGAAGGCGCGGTCGCTTACCACCAGCTCTCCGGTCGCGCGACGAACCCGGCACGCTGTTCGATCGCGAGCCCGGCGTTCAGCACGCCCTGCTCGTCGAGCGGCTTGCCGATGATCTGCAAGCCCAGTGGCAGCCCCTGCTTGTTGAGCCCACCCGGCACCGACATCGCCGGCAATCCTGCGAGAGAAGACGGCACGGTGAAGACGTCGTTGAGGTACATCGCGATCGGATCGGCCGACTTCTCGCCGAGCGCGAACGCTGCCGACGGGGCCGTCGGCGTCAGCAAGACGTCGCACGTTTCCCACGCCTTCTCGAAATCGCGCGCGATCAGCGTCCGGACCTTCTGCGCCTGCGTATAATAGGCGTCGTAGAAGCCGGCCGACAGCACATAGGTGCCGATCATGATGCGGCGCTTCACCTCGGGCCCGAAGCCGTCGGCGCGGGTCGCGGCGTACATGTCCTGTAGCCCCGCCCCCGCCGGCAGGTCGCGGATGCCGTAGCGGACGCCGTCATAGCGGGCGAGGTTCGACGACGCTTCGGCGGGGGCGATGATGTAATAGGCGGGCAGCGCGTATTTGGTGTGCGGGAGCGAGACCTCGACGATCGTCGCGCCGGCATCCTTCAGCCAGTCGATGCCCTGCTGCCAGAGCGCCTCAATCTCCTCGGGCATCCCGTCGACGCGATACTCCTTGGGAATACCGACGCGCAGGCCATTGAGATTGGCGGACAAACCCGCTTCCCATTTCGGCACGTCGAGCTGCAGCGAGGTGCCGTCCTTCGCGTCGAACCCGGCCATCGCCTCGAGCAGGATCGCGCAATCCTTGACGTCGCGCGCCATCGGCCCGGCCTGGTCGAGCGACGAGGCGAACGCGATCGTCCCCCAGCGCGAGCAGCGGCCATAGGTCGGCTTGATGCCGCTGATACCGGTGAAGGCGGCGGGCTGGCGGATCGAGCCGCCGGTGTCGGTGCCGGTCGCACCCGGGCAGAGCCGCGCGGCGACTGCCGACGACGAACCGCCCGAAGACCCACCGGGCGCAAGCGACGCATTACCGCCGTCGTTGCGCTTCCACGGCGAGATGACGTTGCCGAACGCCGAGGTCTCGTTGGACGAGCCCATCGCGAACTGGTCCATGTTCAGCTTGCCGAGCATCCCCGCGCCGGCATCCCACAGATTCTGCGAAACGGTCGACTCATAGGTCGGCGTGAAGCCCTCGAGGATGTGGCTCGCCGCGGTCGTCGTGACGCCCTTGGTGCAGAACAGGTCCTTCATGCCGATCGGCACGCCGGCCAGCGGCTTGAGCGTCTCGCCGGCTTCGCGCGCTGTGTCGGCAGCGGTGGCGGCGGCGATCGCGTGTTCGGGCGTCTCGACAAGAAACGCGTTCAACGCCTTGGCCTGGCTCACCTTTACGATGAACGCGTCGGCGACTTCGCGCGCCTTGAAGGAACCATCGCGGACGCCGTCGCGAATGCCGGCGATCCCGAGATCTGTAAGGTCGGTCATTATTCGATCACCTTGGGCACGGCGAAGAAACCATGCTCTGCTGCTGGCGCATTGGCCAGCACCTGCTCGCGGATGTTACCGCCGGTCAGCGGGTCGGCGTTGACGACATCGTCGCGCAGCCGCAGCGTGTTGGGGATGACGGCGGTCATCGGCTCGACGCCGGTCGTATCGACCTCGCCCAGCATCTCGATCCAGCCAAGGATGTTTCCGAGTTCCGGCGCCATGCGGGCGGCGTCCTCGTCGGTGATCGCGATGCGCGCAAGGCTCGCGATCCGCTTCACGGTTACAGTATCTACGGACATGCCGTGCGGCTAGCACCGCGTGGCGCGAGCGCGCAACATCTTTGGCGTGGGTGCTTCGGGCTGGCCGATTGAAATAGAGGCGTTCGCAACGCGTCTCCCCTCCCTGGAAGGGAGGGGTCGGGGGTGGGTCGGGTTCCCCATGTTCAGACGGCGGTGGCTCAAGCGGACCAACCCACCCCCAGCCCCTCCCTTTCAGGGAGGGGAGAAGCGTTGCGACCGCGACCACCGATGTGCGCGCGCAATATGTTTCCCGCCCTTCTTCCTATCCTCCCCCGCCAGGGGGAGGTGGCGCGAAGCGTCGGAGGGGGCGGACACGGAACAGACGTTGCCCTTTCCTCCCCCTCCGTCTGGCAAGTGCCTGCACCTCCCCCTCGCGGGGGAGGATCGTGAGGGAGCCCGTTGCAACCAGCCCCAGCTTGCGGCACGGGAGCCGGATCGCCTGCACGGAAGGTCCCGCTTGGCCCGCAAGTTTCTCTATTTCGTCGCCGCGATGATCGTCCTCGCGATCGCCGCGTTGCTCGCCTATCGCCTGTTCGGCACGCAGTTGATGCGCGCGGTCATGGTCCCGAGCGAGAATTTCCAGGCGCAGCGCGAAGCCCCGCGCAACATTTACGCGCGGAAAATCCTGTGGCTCGCCCGCCCCGACGCACCCGGCAATCCCGCGCTCTGGACACCCCCCGGCTACACCCCCGGCCAGCCGGGCAAGGGCGCGGCGATATTCTTCATCCACCCGACCTCGTACATCAATCGCGACCACTGGAACGCGCCGATCGACGATCCCGAGACCAATGCGCGGGCGGAACTGTTCCTGCGCGGTCAGGCGAGCGCGTTCAACGAGGCCGGCGACATCTGGGCGCCGCGCTACCGCCAGGCGACGTTCGGCGCATTCCTCACCAGCGAGGCCGACAGCGAACGCGCGCTGGCACTGGCGTACGGCGACGTCTCCGCGGCGTTCGACCGCTTCCTCAAGGAGGCCGGCCCGACCCGCCCGATCATCCTCGCCGGTCACAGCCAGGGCGCGCTCCACCTCACCCGCCTGCTGCGCGACCGCGTTGCGAGCGATCCGAAACTGAAGGCACGGATCGTCGCGGCCTATGTCGTCGGCTGGCCCGTGTCGCGCACCACCGACCTGCCGCGCATGGGGCTCGCCGAATGCCGCACCGCCGACCAGACCGGCTGCATCCTGTCCTGGGAGAGCTTTGCGGAGCCCGCCGATCCGTCACTGATCGTCGACACCTATGACCAGACCACCGGCTTCGACGGCCAGCCACGCAAGGGCACGCCGATCGTCTGCACCAATCCGCTGACCGGCACCGCCGACGCCGCTGCGCCCGCCACGGCCAACCTCGGCACGCTCGTCCCGTCCGCCGACCTCACGACCGCGACGATGGCGGTCGGCAGCGTCCCCGCGCGCTGCGCCGATCGCGGTTTCCTGCTGATCGGCGAGGGTCCGAACCTCGGGCCGTACGTGCTGCCCGGCAACAACTATCACGTCTACGACTACAGCCTGTTCTGGGCGAACATCCGCGCCGACGCCAACCGCCGCCTGAAGGCTTTCGCGCAATGATCACGCTCTCCGCCGCGCAGTTCCGCGACGCGCTCCCCAATGGCGGCCGGCTGATCGGCCTCGACGTGGGGACGAAGACGATCGGCACCGCCCTGTGCGACGCCGGCTGGTCGTTCGCGAGCCCCGCCCTCCTCATTCGGCGCACGAAGTTCCAGAAGGACAAGGCCGCGCTGGCGGAGATCATCAAGGCGCAGGCAGTCGTCGGCCTCGTCATCGGCCTGCCGATCAATCTCGACGGCAGCGAAAGCCCGCGCTCGCAGTCGACCCGGGCGTTCGCGCAGAACCTCAAGGACATGGGCCTGCCGATCCTCCTCCAGGACGAACGCTGGTCGACCGTCGCGGTCACCCGCACGCTAATCGAACAGGACGCCAGCCGCGCCAAGCGCGCCGAACTCGTCGACAAGATGGCCGCCGCCTACATCCTGCAAGGCGCGATCGACGCGCTGGTAACGGCGCAGATCTGAGGCCCCGTCCACGTACTTCACGATCCTCCCCCGCCAGGGGGAGGTGGCACCGAAGGTGACGGAGGGGGAGGACACGGAGCCGACGTTACCGCTTACCGCCCCCTCCGTCTGGCAAGAGCCAGCCACCTCCCCCTTGCGGGGGAGGATCGTGGGCTCTTTGAAAGCCTTGCCCCCTGCCCCCGCGGCCACTATCCCGCGGCTTTAATGCGAACCTCAGATCACCGCCCCGCCGCCCTCATCGAAGGCGGCGCCGTCTTCCCGCACCGGCATCTCACCGGCATCGACGGGCTCCAGCCACACGAGATCGCGTTCCTGCTCGACGAGGCGGAGACGTGGGTCGGCGCGAACCGGACGCATGCCACGCCCGACAAGCGGCTCGCCGGCCTCACCCAGATCAACGCGTTCTTCGAGAACTCGACGCGCACTTTGCTGTCGTTCGAGATCGCGGGCAAGCGGCTGGGGGCGGACGTCGTCAACATGCACGCGGCGCAGTCGAGCGTGAAGAAGGGCGAGACGCTGATCGATACCGCGATGACGCTGAACGCGATGCGCGCCGACGTGATCGTGATCCGGCATATGTCGTCGGGCGCGGTGCGGCTGATCGCGGACAAGGTCGACTGCCCCGTGCTCAACGCGGGCGATGGGCGGCACGAGCATCCGACTCAGGCGCTGCTCGATGCACTGACGATCCGCCGCCGCAAAGGCTCGATCGCAGGGCAGCGCGTCGTGATCTGCGGCGACCTGCTGCACAGCCGCGTCGCGCGGTCGAACATCCTCGCGCTCACCGCGCTCGCCGCCGAGGTTCGCGTCTGCGCGCCGTCGACGCTCATGCCGCCGATGATCGAGCGGATGGGCGTCACCGCCTTTTCCGATTTCGACAAGGCCTTGGAGGGCGCCGACGTGGTGATGATGCTTCGGCTCCAGAACGAGCGAATGGACGGCGCCTATGTACCCTCCACGCGCGAATATCGGCTACGTTACGGGCTGACGCTCGACCGGCTGGCGAAGGCCGCGCCCGACGCGCTGGTGATGCACCCCGGCCCGATGAACCGCGGCGTCGAGATCGACTCGGCGGTGGCCGATCACGCCCGCTCGGCGATCACCGAACAGGTCGAGATGGGAGTCGCCGTCCGCATGGCCTGCCTCGACGTACTGACCCGAAGAGCGCGCGGCGTGGAGGGTTGGGCATGATCCTCGCACTGACAAACGCGACGCTCGCCTGCCCCGTCGGCGGCATGACCAAGGGCAATGTGCTGGTCCGTGACGGCGTGATCGTGGCGACCGGCATCGTCGATATTCCGTCGGACGCAGAGATCGTCGACTGCGGCGGCAAGACCGTGGCGCCGGGGATCGTCGACCTCGGCGTGGCGAAGGTCGACCGTGCCGCATTCCGCGCCGGCGGGATCGTCCGGATCGGTCTCATGCCCGACCAGTCGCCGGTGCTCGACGACCCCGGCATCGTCCAGCGTGCGGCGCTGATCGGCAAGCCCGACCTCTGGATCCACCCGATCGCTGCCGCCACGCGTGGGCTCGAGGGCCATGATCTCGCCGAGATGGCGATCTGCGTTTCGGCTGGGGCGAAGGCGGTCGGCACGGGCAAACACTGGATCGCCGACAGCGGCGTGATGCGGCGCGTGCTCGCCTATGCGCGCGATCTGGACGTGACGGTCGTCGCGCATGCCGAGGATGGCGGACTGACCGCCGGTGCGGTCGCGACCGAGGGCGAGACGGCGACGCGGCTCGGCCTGCCCGCCGCGCCTGCGGTGGCCGAGGCGCTCGCGATCGCGCGCGACCTGATGCTCGCCGAGGATACCGGCGCGCGTCTCCACATCCGCCAGGTGACGACCGCGGCGGGCTTCGACCTGATCCGCGCGGCCAAGCGTCGCGGCGTCGCGGTCACCTGCGGGATCACGCCTGCGCACCTGCATCTGTCGGAGATCGCGGTCAGCGATTTCCGGTCGTTCGCGCTGCTGTCTCCGCCGCTGCGTAGCGAGAGCGATCGACGGGCGGCGCTGGACGCGATCGCCGACGGGACGATCGACGTGCTGTGTTCGGGACACGAGCCGCGTGGGCCGGAGGAAAAGCGGCTGCCGTTCACCGATTCGAGCAGCGGGATGGCCGGTGCGGAGACGTTGCTGCCGCTCGCGCTGATGCTGGTGCGCGACGAACTGCTGACGCTCGAACGCCTGTTCGCGCTGCTGGCGCGGAACCCGGCGCGGGTCCTGGGGCTCGATACGGGGACGCTGGAGCCGGGCAAGCCGGCCGACCTGATGCTGTTCGACCAGCAGGCGCCGTGGCAGATCGTCGGGGAAGAGTTCCTGGCCGAGGCGGGGAATACGCCGTTCGATGGCTTGCCGGTGCAGGGGCGCGTGTTGCGGTTGTGGAAGGGTGGCCGCGAGGTTCGGTGAGGGCGCGCCTTGCAACAGCTACGCGTGCGCCACACAACCCACACACAACACAACTCGCGCACCACCCCGGCGAAGGCCGGGGCCCAATTGGCAAGGCCAGCGTAACGGATGGCAGCGCTTAGTTAGAGACGTTCCCCACTTGGGCCCCGGCCTCCGCCGGGGTGGTCATTGCTCTTGAGGCAACCCAACCCTCTTACCGAGTCCCCCTTACCGCGACGCCATCTGCATCCCGGGCTTGCGCAACCACTGCGCCACCGCGTCGCCCGCACCCTGGCGGACGAAGCAGGCGCCGCCCTTGGCACGGTACTGGCGGCACATCGTGTCCGCCGCCGACCGGCTGAATCCGCCGACCGAGAGGCGATAAAAGTCCTCGCCGTTCGCCTTGAACGTCATGCCGTTCGGCGAATGCCCGGCGAGCATCGCAAACCGGCGCGAGGCGCGGCCCCAGGCGTCCCTGGCCACGCCCGCGCTCTCGAACGCGCCGAGCTGGACGTACCAGTTGCCCGTTGCCGGTGCCTTCACTTCATAGGCCGCGGTCGCCATGCCACGTCCGGTCGACTCGGGCGTCGATGCAACCTTGATCGGACCATTTTCCGGGCGAAGCATCATCGTTGGCAGTGCCTGGACGACCTCCTGCCGCGGGCCGAACGACACCTTCGAGAACCCAGCAGTCGGCGCCGAGGCGACCTCGACCGGTACGGCTTCGGACGGCGTGGCGACCGGCTGCACCGCCGCCAGGGCTTGCTCGGGAGCACCCGGCACGACCTGCGCCGGAGCATTCAACGCCAGCGCGACCGGCTGGCCGGCGTCCGCCACCGCCCGCACGCCGAGCAGGCTCGCCACCTGGTCCGACGCGGTCGCCGGCTGTGCGAACAGCGCCCATTGCTCTAGCCGCGCATCGACATCGGCCGGCGCCATGTCCGCCGCGGCAACCACGCGCGCCTCCTGCCAGCGGCCCGCCAGCGCGAAACTCAGCGCCAAATTCTGCCGGACCTTCGCATTCGTCTCGGACGACCGCGCGACCTCGGTCAGCAGCGCGATCCCGCCCGCCGTGTCCCCCGCCAGCGACAGGGCCAGCCCGCGATCGGGCGCCGGGATGATCGCCGCATTCGCCGCCAGCGTCTGCCGGGCCGCCTGCCAGTCGCCCGTCGCGACCTGCGCCAGCGCGAGGTTCAGCGCCGCCTTGCCGTTGGTCGGCGAAAGCTGGAGCGTATCTGCGAACGCGCGCGAGGCCGACGTGAAACGCCCGCCCTGCAGATAGCTCTGGCCGAGCAGCATGCGGTATTCCGCCGACTGCGGCATCAGCGCGACCGCACCCTCCGCATAGCCGATCGCCACCGGCCCCTCGTGCCGGGCGAGCGCGGTCTGCGCCTTGCCCGCGTTCGTCGCCGCGCCCTTGGCCGCCAACGCACCGCTGCGGTCACTTGCAGAGGCCATGCCACCGCCATTGGCCGCACAGCCGACCATCGTACCGCCGAGCAGGAGGGCGGAGATGCCGCCGAGGAGAAGTGCGCGCGTGTTCATCGGGATAATCCCTGTTTCAACGTTTTGACGTAGCCGGCGGCAGCTGCGCGACGAGCGCATCGACCTCCGGTACCGTGTGCAGAAAGGCGTCGAGCGCCTGCGTGACGAGCTGTTGCGACGAACGGCCGGTGACGGCACTCGCCAGCCGCAGCCGGAGATGCCGGTCGGTATCGAGCCGAAGCGTGAAGGCGGCCTTTGCGCCCCCGGTCTTGGACACCGTCTCGCGCCCGATCCGCGCCACGGTCGCCTTCGACACGGATGCGACCGGCCGTTCGATCTCGACCTTCAGCGCCTCCCGATCGACCAGCACCTGGGGCTGCGGACCGCCCATGTCGTTCCAGCCGAGATCGTCGAGCGCGTCTGCTGGCGGGGCGTCGAGATCCTGCTGGCGCATCGCCGGGCGGGCGGTGCCCTTGCGGGCCAGCAGCGAGGACGTGAGCGACGGGAGTGATCCGGGCCGTGCCATGGCGTCAGCCGATGACCCGGCGGCCGAAGCCCCCAGCGACGGGACGCTGGCCGACCGCGGTCGGCACGCTGAACACGGTACGGCGGAAATTCTTCTCGAGCCGGTCGCAGACATAGGTCCACAGCGCTTCGATCTCGGCGGTCGACTTGCTGCGGCCATCGAGCTCCATGACCGTCCGGCCGTCGATCATCGAGACGGCGAAGTCGGTGCGCTGGTGGACGATCACCGGCGCGACCGTTCCGTGCTGCGACAGCGCCAGCGTCGCGTCGGCGGTGATCCGCGCTTTCGGCGTCGCGGCGTTGACCACGAAGATCAGCGGCTTGCCGGCGCGTGCGCACATATCGACGGTGGCGCCGACCGCACGCAGATCGTGCGGGCTCGGTCGGGTCGGGACGACGATCAGCTCGGCGACCTGGATCACGCTCTGGATCGCCATCGTGATCGCGGGCGGGGTATCGATCATCGCCAGCTTGAAGCCCTGCTGGCGGAGGATTTCGAGATCGGCGGCGAGACGCGACACGGTGGTCTGCGCGAACGCCGGCTCCTCGGCGGTGCGTTCGTTCCACCAGTCGGATAGCGAGCCCTGCGGATCGATGTCGATCAGCACCACCGGGCCGTGACCCGCACGCTCCGCCTGGACGGCGAGATGACCCGTCAAGGTCGTCTTCCCCGATCCTCCCTTCTGCGATGCGAACGCTAGAACGCGCATAAGTCCCCGACCCCCGGTAATCGCGGATGGCGTGCCATGTGGACGTCTAAGAAGCGGTTAACGCAGCGTCATAATGGGTGGGAATCGAACGATATCGGCCGGAAAATACTGAATTGGCCGGAAAGCATCCGCGCGCCCTTTGCCTTGCGCGACGATCGGCGGCATGGTGGCGACGAGACGATATGAGGTAGAGCGATGACGGTTGGGCGTAAGCTTCTGGTGGGTGCGATCGCACTGGGCGGCCTGCTCGCCGCCGTCCCCGCTTATGCCGATGTGAAAGCCGGTGTCGACGCCTGGGGCAAGGGCGATTACACGCGCGCCGTCGGCGAATGGCGGCCGCTTGCGATCGCCGGCGATCCCGACGCACAGTTCAACCTCGCCCAGGCATACAAGCTGGGGCGCGGCGTGCCGCTCGATCCCGGCCTCGCCGAGAGCTGGTTCCGCAAGGCGGCGCTCCAGGGTCATCTCCAGGCCGGCGACAATTACGGGCTCGCGCTGTTCCAGGCGGGAAAGAAGACCGATGCGCTGCCGTGGCTCGAAAAGTCTGCCGCACGTGGCGAGCCGCGCACGCAGCTTGTGCTGGGGACGATGCTGTTCAACGGCGACGGCGTGCCGCGCGATTTCCCCCGCGCCTATGCGCTGATGACGCGCGCGTCCGCGTCCGGGTTGCAGTCCGCCTCGCAGACATTGGCGCAGATGGACCAGTATATCTCGCCCGCCGACCGCGAGAAGGGTACCGCGCTGGCGCAGAAATATGCGTTGCAGGCGACGCCCGCCGCGCCGTCGCGCTCGACCGTCGGAAGCACCAGCGCGCGGATCGACGTGCCGGCATCGCGGGTGGCCGACACGCCGCGGCCGACGCGCCTGCCGCCGAGTTCGCCCCCTGCCCGCGTTCCCGCGCCGACGCGCGAGCCTGCGTCCAAGCCGACGACCCCGGCGCCGGTGAAGGCGGTTGCCGCGAAGCCCGCGCCGAAGCCCGCGCCCATCAAGGCGACCGGGAAATGGCGGGTGCAGCTCGGCGCGTTCCGCGACCAGGGCAATGCCGAGACGCAGTGGAACACGGTGCGCGGCCGGCTTCGCGGTGCGCAGCCCTTCTACACGAAGGCGGGCAGCGTGACGCGGCTTCAGGCCGGCGGGTTCGCATCGAAGGCGGACGCGACGCGCGCCTGCTCGGCGGCACGCGTGCCCTGCGTGGTCGTCGCGCCCTGACTTGATAGGCTCGAACGCGGCGATATTCATGACGATACTCGTGACGGGGATGTGCGAATGATCCTGCTGAGCTTGGCGCTGGTATCCGCGTCACCGGCCTGCACCGAGATCAGGCAGCAATGCCGTGCGTGCCCAACCGAGGGCAGCGCCAAGGGATGCTCGACGGTCGGCATCGCCTGCCAGCCGACTCGTCGTATCTGCGAGCCTGCCGTGCCGACGAACATTGCGACCCGCCCGGCCCCCCGCCCGGACCGGGACGTCGACAAAAAACCCCGCTGAAACAGCGCCCTTCACCTCTGCTAACGGGCAACTTCGCTCGGCAGGGATCGAAATAGCCGGACCGGTCGTTTCGTTTCGACATCGACCGGGAGCTAGATGCATGATTTCGAAGACCTTGGCGCTGGCACTTGCCGGCGCAACGCTGTTGGCCGCGTGTTCCGGCGAACAGCCTGTAACGACCAATACCGATATGATGACCGAAAACGGCGTATCGTTGCGCAACCTCGCCGAAACCGAGGTGGCCGTGCCCAAACCCGCGCAACTGACCGTCAAGGGCCGGCTGATCCCGACCCCGTCCGACCCGACCTCCCGCCATTTCCTGTTGCGCGAGCGCAAGGCCGTCGGCGGCACGATCATTGCGATCCTGCGGCAGGAGCATGCGGGCAAGGTCGCCTATGCGCGGACCGAGACCGATTGCGCGAACCGCCTGTTCCACGTGCTGGGCGTCGGCCCCAACCGTGCGCTGGTCGAGACCAACATCGCGCATGACGGCCCGCTGCGGCCGATCAAGGGCCTGCCGCTGCGCGAGGAACTGGCGACGTATGTCTGTGCGGCCAGCGGGACGCCGCTGGCGAAGGGCTGACGCGATTTGCATCCTCCCCCGCCAGGGGGAGGTGGCTGGCTCTTGCCAGACGGAGGGGGAGGTAAGCGACCACGTAGGTTTCGTGTCCTCCCCCTCCGTCGCCTTCGGCGCCACCTCCCCCTGGCGGGGGAGGATCGTGAGGATACCTATGCGAGAACCCAGTCGCGCTTCGCGATTCCCTGTGCATACAAAAGCGCGGTCAGATCGCCGTGATCCACCCGCGCAGCCGCGGCCGCCGCGACGATCGGCTTGGCGTGGTACGCCACCCCAAGTCCTGCCGCCTCGATCATCGCCAGATCGTTCGCGCCATCGCCGACCGCGAGCGAGTCCTCCACAACAATCCCCCGCTCGGCGATCGCAGCATGCAGCGTCGTCAACTTGGTGTTCGACCCGACGATCGGCTTGGTAACCGTCCCCGTCAGCACGCCGCCCTCGATTTCCAGCACGTTGGCGATCGCGCGGTCGAAGCCGATCTCCTTCGCGACCGGCTCCGCGAACCGTGTAAACCCGCCCGACACCAGCACCGCCAGCGCGCCCCGCGACCGCATCGTCCGGACCAGCGCCTTCGCACCCGGCATGATCGTCACCCGCTCGGCGAGACAGCGTTCGATGTCGCTCTCGGCCAAGCCCTTCAGCAGCGCCACCCGCGCATCGAGCGCCGCCTCGAAATCGAGTTCGCCACGCATCGCGCGCTCGGTGATTTCGGCGATCTGCGGCTTGATGCCGGCATAGTCCGCGAGTTCGTCGATGCATTCGACGGTGATCATCGTCGAGTCCATGTCGGCCACGATCAGCGCCTTGGTCCGCGTCAAGCTCGATTGCACGACCACGTCGGTGCCGACGAACGCACCTTCCAGCGCAGCCCGCGCCGCATCCGGCGCCATCCCGAAGATCAGGTCGGCCGCGTCACCCTCGTCGATCCAACCGCTCGCGCCCGGCGCGCAACCGGCATCGCGCAGGCGGTCCATCGCGGTCGAAATATCGCCTGCGGTCAGCGTGCCCGAGGCTATAAGCGTTGCCGTGAACATACCCATCTCCCAATCAACGGGCGCTCTCCCGAAGGTCGCGCTCATCGCAGGGCCGACCGCGAGCGGCAAGTCCGCGCTCGCGCTCGCCATCGCCGCAGGTCACGATGGCGTCGTCATCAACGCCGATTCCGCGCAGGTGTACGCCGACCTCAGCATCCTCACCGCGCGGCCGTCGCCCGAAGAGGAGGCCAGCGCCTCGCACCGCCTGTTCGGCCATGTCGACGCCGCCGACGCGAGCTACTCCGCTGCGCGCTGGGCCGCCGAGGCGACCCAGGCGATTCGCGACACCCTGGCCGAGGACAAGCTGCCGATTTTGGTAGGCGGCACCGGCCTCTATATCCGCACTCTGCTCGACGGCATCGCTCCCGTCCCCGCGATCGACCCGGCTCTCCGTGAGGAGGTCCGCGCCCTACCCGTGGCGGAGGCGCACGCCGCGCTCGCGCATCTCGACCCGCAAGCCGCTGCCAAGTTGAACCCTGCCGACACCACGCGCGTCGCTCGCGCGCTCGAAGTCGTGCGCGGCACTGGCCGCACGCTCGCCGACTGGCAGACCGAGAAGGTCGGCGGGATCGGCGACACGATCGATGTCCGTGCGCTGATCCTGATCCCCGACCGCGACTGGCTCAACGCGCGCATCGACCAGCGCTTCGCCGAGATGGCCGACACCAGCCGCGGCGAAATCACCGCGCTCCTCGCCCGCACCGACATCCCTTGGGACGCGCCAATCCGACGCGCGATCGGCGTTCCCGAGATCGCCGCGCTGGTCCGCGGCGAGACTTCAAAACCCGATGCGATCGCCGCCGGATCGCTCGCGACGCGACGTTACGCCAAGCGCCAATACACCTGGCTCCGGCACCAGCCGCCTGCCGACTGGACCCGCATCGAAGCCCTCGATCTCCCAACGCGCCTGCAGCAATTTGAAACTATATTGCTGAAATGATGTTTGACACGCATCTTTTATATCGGTAGCCGGCCCCTCCACGAGACGCTAAAGGCAGCGTTCTCGCAAAGGATGATATGAAATGACCGAGAAGAGTGGAGCCGATATCCTGATCGAGGCGCTGTGCGATCTCGGCGTGGAGGTCGTCTTCGGCTATCCGGGCGGTGCCGTGCTGCCGATCTACGACGCGCTGTTTCGCAGTGGCCGGATCAAGCACATCCTCGTGCGCCACGAGCAGGCTGCGACGCATGCGGCCGAGGGTTACGCGCGCTCGACCGGCAAGCCCGGCGTGGTGCTCGTAACCTCCGGCCCCGGCGCGACCAACGCGGTCACCGGGATCACCGACGCGCTGATGGATTCGATCCCGATGGTCGTGATCACCGGCCAGGTGCCGACCGCGCTGATCGGCACCGACGCGTTCCAGGAGGCCGATACCGTCGGCATCACGCGCCATTGCTCGAAGCATAATTATCTCGTGAAGGACCCCGCCCGCCTGGGCGACGTGATCCACGAGGCGTTCCACATCGCCACCTCGGGGCGTCCCGGCCCGGTGGTCGTCGACATTCCCAAGGACGTGCAGGTCGCCACCGCGCGCTACAAGAAGCCCGGCCCGATCCAGCACAAGACCTATCGCCCGCAGGTGAAGGCCGACCAGGCGCAGATCGAGCAGCTCGTCGACATGCTCGCCGCGGCCGAGCGTCCGATCCTGTACACCGGCGGCGGCATCATCAATTCGGGCCCGGCCGCGAGCCAGCTGCTGTGCGAACTCGTCCGCATCACCGGCGCGCCGGTGACGTCGACGCTGATGGGCCTCGGCGCGTACCCTGCGAGCGGCGAGCAGTGGCTCGGCATGCTCGGGATGCACGGCACGTATGAGGCCAACATGGCGATGAACCAGGCCGACCTCGTCGTCGCGCTCGGCTCGCGTTTCGACGACCGCGTGACGGGGCGCCTCGACGCGTTCAGCCCGAACTCACGGAAAGTGCATGTCGACATCGATCGCTCGTCGGTGAACAAGACCGTGCGCGTCGATCTCGGTATCATTGCCGACGTCGGCCATGCGCTCGAAGACATGGTGCGGATCTGGAAGAGCCGCCAGCATCCAAAGCCCGACACGACCGACTGGCAGCGTCGGATCGCCGGCTGGCGCGCGGTGAAGTGCCTCGATTTCCCCGAGAACGATCCGAACGAGATCATGCCGCAGCGCGCGATCCGGGCGCTGTTCGAGGCGACGCAGGCGCGCTCGCCGATCATCACGACCGAGGTCGGCCAGCACCAGATGTGGGCCGCGCAGCATTTCGGGTTCGAGAAGCCGAACAAGTGGCTGACCAGCGGTGGTCTCGGCACGATGGGCTATGGCCTGCCCGCCGCGATCGGCGCGCAGCTCGGCAACCCCAACGCGCTGGTGATCGACATCGCCGGCGAGGCCTCGATCCAGATGAATATCCAGGAGTTGGCGACGGCGTCGCAATACCGGTTGCCGGTGAAGATCTTCATCCTCAACAACCAGTATATGGGCATGGTCCGCCAGTGGCAGGAGCTCACCTATGAGAGCCGCTATGCCGAGAGCTATTCGGATTCGCTGCCCGATTTCGTGAAGCTGGGCGAGGCTTACGGCTGGAAGGGCATCCTGATCGAGACGCGCGACCAGCTCGACAGCGGGATCGCCGATATGCTCGCGCATGACGGCCCGGTGATCGTCGACTGCCGCGTGTCGCAGCTGACGAATTGCTTCCCGATGATCCCGTCGGGGGCTGCGCATACCGACATGATCCTGCAGGCGAACGAAGTGTCCGGCACGATGGACGACGAAGCGAAGGCGCTGGTGTGATGGTGCATTCTTCTCCCGCGCCCCTCCCTGAAAGGGAGGGGTTGGGGGTGGGTTGGCCTGCTTTGGCCACCGCCGCCTCCGATCGAAACCAACCCACCCCCGGCCCCTCCCTGTCAGGGAGGGGAGAAGGCTAGTCATGCACATTTCCCAGGAAAAGGCCGAGCGACACACGCTCGCCGTCATCGTCGACAACGAACCGGGCATCCTCGCCCGGATCGCCGGCCTGTTCACCGCGCGCGGCTATAATATCGAGAGCCTGACGGTGAGCGAGATCACCGCGGACAAGTCGGTCAGCCGGATCACCATCGTCACCTCGGCGAGCGCGGCGACGATGGAGCAGATCATCGCGCAGCTCGACCGGCTCGTTCCCGTCCACAAGGTCACGGATCTGACCGCGATGGGCGCGCACGTCGAACGCGAACTGGCACTCGTGAAGGTCCGCGGCACCGGCGACCACCGGATCGAGGCGTTACGCCTCGCCGACGTCTACCGCGCCCGCGTGGTCGATGCGACGACGTCGAGCTTCGTGTTCGAGGTCACCGGCGGGATCGACAAGATCGACAAGTTCGTCGAGCTCATGGGCGAAGTCGGACTGATCGAAGTCGCCCGAACCGGCATCGTCGCGATCGCCCGCGGCAAAGAGCCGGCCTGAATTTACCCCCGTCATCCTGACGAACGTCAGGACCCAGAGCCACAATCGGCGCCGCCTGGAACCCTGGGTTCCGGCGACCGCCCGAATGACGAAAGAAGGAAGAATCCAATGCGTGTCTATTACGATCGCGACGCCGACCTGAACCTCATCACCGACAAGAAGATCGCCATCGTCGGCTATGGCTCGCAGGGCCATGCGCATGCGCAGAACCTCCGCGATTCCGGCGTCAAGGACGTCGCGATCGCGCTGCGCGAGGGCTCGGCCACCGCCAAGAAGGCGATCGACGCGGGCTTCGCGGTCAAGTCGAACAAGGACGCCGCCGCCTGGGCCGACATCGTCATGATCCTCGCCCCCGACGAGCATCAGGCGGCGATCTACGCGAGCGACCTGCATGACAACCTCAAGCAGGGCGCGACGATCGCATTCGCACACGGCCTCAATGTGCATTTCGGCCTGATCGAGCCGCGCGCCGATCTCGACGTCATCATGATCGCGCCGAAGGGCCCCGGCCACACCGTGCGCAGCGAATATGTCCGCGGCGGCGGCGTCCCCTGCCTGATCGCGATCGACCAGGACAAGTCGGGCAACGCGCACGACATCGCGCTCGCTTATGCCAGCGGCGTGGGCGGCGGTCGCTCGGGCATCATCGAGACCAACTTCCGCGAGGAATGCGAGACCGACCTGTTCGGCGAGCAGGCCGTGCTCTGCGGCGGCATCACCCACCTGATCCAGGCTGGGTTCGAGACGCTGGTCGAAGCCGGCTACGCGCCCGAGATGGCGTATTTCGAGTGCCTCCACGAGACCAAGCTGATCGTCGACCTGCTATACGAGGGCGGCATCGCCAACATGCGCTATTCGATCTCGAACACCGCGGAATATGGCGACATCACCACGGGGCCGCGGATCATCACGTCCGAGACCAAGGCCGAGATGAAGCGCGTGCTCGCCGACATACAGTCGGGCCGGTTCGTGAAGAACTTCATCCTCGACAACCGTGCGGGGCAGCCGGAACTGAAGGCGGCGCGGAAGCAGGCGCTGGCGCATCCGATCGAGAAGATCGGGTCGGAGTTGCGTGGGATGATGCCTTGGATCGGGAAGAATGCTTTGGTCGATAAAGCCAAAAACTGACTTCGTCAGTTTTCGCTTTATCGACCGGCCGGCACGACGGAGCCTGCCCATAGGGCACGGCTTCGCCGGGTCCGACGAACTGGTGCTTCCGCCCGCTCCACACCACCCCGGCGAAGGCCGGGGCCCAATTGGAAAGGCCGAAGTAACGGAGCGCAGTCCTCCGTTAGTGACGTCCCCCCATTGGGCCCCGGCCATCGCCCGGGGGGGATTAGAGAGGCGCGGGCATTCACTTCTCCCTGTTCCCTCGCGAACGCGGGGGCCCAGGATCTCGGGCGGTGATCGTGGTTTAGCTGGGCCCCCGCGTCCGCGGGGAAACAAGAACGAGCGGCGCTCTCTCCGCTTCCCCCAATCGACCCAATACCGAAACACACAGTTGGCATAACGTCATTTGACGCGCCCCCTCACCTCGGCCAGCATCGCGCGATCAACAGGAGACCCCGCATGCGCCTAGTCCTAGCCACCATCCTCGCCCTCACCGCCGCACCCGTTCTCGCCCAGACCGCCGCCGTCCCCGGCGCCCCCGTAAAGGCGCGCGTCACCGCCGGCACCTATGCGGTCGACCCGAACCACACGCAGGTGACTTGGCAGGTCAACCACATGGGCTTCTCGATGCTCGAAGGGCAGCTCGGCGCATCGGGGGGCAGCATCACGATCGATCCCGCCAAGCCGAACGCGACCAAGGTCGAAGTCTCCTTCGCGATCGACCAGCTTTCGGTCACCTCGGCACCGTTTGCGGGCCATCTGAAGTCGAAGGACTTCTTCGACGCCGCGACCTACCCGACCGCCAAGTTCGTCTCGACCAAGGTCGTCGCAACCGGCGACAAGGCGACGATCACCGGCGACCTCACGCTCAAGGGCGTCACAAAGCCCGTCGTGCTCCAGGCGACCTTTATCGGCGCAGGCCCCAACCCGATGAACAAGAAGCTGAACTTCGGCTTCCGCGCGACGACCTCGATCAAGCGCAGCGACTTCAATATCGGGGCCTACGCCCCGGTCGTATCGGACAAGGTCGACCTGACGATCAACGCCGCCTTCTCGGCGCAATAATATACCAAAATTCCTATCGCGCTGGACACGGCACGTGTCCGCGCGATAGGACGCCATCAATGACGCACGGCCGCCTCCTGCTGCTTCGACTTACGCGCCCTTAGGCGCGCCGATCGTTTGCGCGGTGGCCATGCCCCGCGCCTCGCGCCTAAGGGCTGACCCGAACGCTCCCGACGACACGAGAGACTGGCCATGCTGCGCGACCCATCGACCAAATACCGACCCTTTCCGCAAATCGACCTGCCCGACCGCCAATGGCCGTCGAAGACCATCGTCAAGCCGCCGCGCTGGCTGTCGACCGATCTGCGCGACGGCAACCAGGCGCTGATCGACCCGATGGACGCCGAGAAGAAGACGCGGTTCTTCGACCTGCTCTGCAAGGTCGGGCTGAAGGAGATCGAGGTCGGCTTCCCGAGTGCCGGCGCGACCGAATTCGACTTCATCTCGGGCCTCGTGAAGACCGGCCGCATCCCCGACGACGTCGCGATCCAGGTGCTGACCCAGTCGCGCCGCGACCTGATCGAGACGAGTTTCGCCAGCCTCGTCGGCGCCAAGACCGCGATCGTGCATCTCTACAACGCGGTGTCGCCGGCGTGGCGCAAGATCGTGTTCGGGATGGACCGCGCGCAGGTCAAGCAGATCGCGATCGACGGCGCCAAGGTGCTGCGCGACGAGGCCGCCAAGCAGCCGAACGTCCGCTGGCAGTTCGAATACAGCCCCGAGACCTTCTCGACCGCCGAACTCGATTTCAGCTTGGAAGTCTGCGAGGCGGTGATGGACGTCCTGATGCCGACGCCCGACAATCCGATCATCTTCAACCTGCCCGCCACCGTCGAGTGCGCGACGCCGAACATCTATGCCGACCAGATCGAATGGTTCGGGCGCAACATCCGCAACCGCGACTCGGTCGCGATCAGCCTGCACACGCACAACGACCGCGGCACCGGCGTCGCCGCGGCCGAACTCGGCATGATGGCGGGCGCGGACCGGGTCGAGGGCTGCCTGCTCGGCAATGGCGAGCGCACCGGCAATTGCGATCTCGTGACCGTCGCGCTCAACATGTACACGCAAGGGGTGGATCCGAAGCTCGATTTGTCGGACATCGACGGCGTCGTGAACACGGTCAATTACTGCACCAACATCCCCGTCCACCCGCGCACGCCCTATGCCGGCGACCTGGTCTTCACCGCATTCTCGGGGTCGCATCAGGACGCGATCAAGAAGGGCTTCGCGGCGCAGGAGGCGAAGAACGACACGTTGTGGGAGGTCCCCTATCTCCCGATCGATCCCGCCGATCTGGGTCGCAGCTACGAGGCGGTGATCCGCGTCAATTCCCAGTCGGGCAAGGGCGGCGTCGCCTGGGTGATCGAGCAGGACAAGGGCTTGAAGCTGCCCAAGCGATTGCAGGCGGACTTCAGCCGGCACGTCCAGGCCTATGCCGACGAGACCAGCCGCGAACTGAATGCGGCCGACATCTGGGGCCTGTTCGAGCGGACGTACATGCCGCAGGCCGACGACCGCGTAGAGTTGCGCGATTACGAGGAAAGCGGCGCCTCGGGGCAGCGCGTGTTCATCGGCCGCGTCGCGATCGACGGCGAGGAGCGGTCGATCTCGGGGCGTGGCAACGGCCTGATCTCGGGCGTGATCGCGGCGATCGCGGAGTCGACCGGGCCTACGCTCGACGTGGTCGATTACAACGAGCACGCGATCGGCCACGGTGCGGATGCGCAAGCGGCGGCGTATGTCGAATGCCGCACCGCCGAGGGCAAGACGGTGTTCGGCGTCGGCATGGACACCGACATCGCCACCGCCTCGGTCCGCGCCGTGTTGTCGGCCGCGAACCGCGCGTAATGCGCACCTCCCTCTCCCCTCCGGGGAGAGGGTCGGGGTGAGGGGCCGCCAAGCAGAGCACCGCCCGGGACAGGGGCCCCCCCCCACCCCCCCCACCCACAGGGGGGGGGGGGGGGGGGGGTGTATAACACCGGCCCCGGGG